>Ga0310810_10008960_pt1 | contig 11563 bp, 8 predicted proteins | sample NCmetagenome_FD_207641 | JGI IMG/M metagenome (GOLD analysis project Ga0310810, IMG submission 207641) | Soil microbial communities from experimental microcosm in Duke University, North Carolina, United States - NC | ecosystem: Engineered > Artificial ecosystem > Soil microcosm > Unclassified ...
ATCGCAATCCCGGCGCCGAGCGGCTGAAGAAGCCGCCGCGCGAGTACTTCAAAATGCTCTACGCCGACACGGCGCTCAACGGCGATGTCGGCGCGACCGTCTGCGGCCACGCCTACTTCGGCACGGAGCGTTGCCTGTTCGCGACCGACGCGCCCTTCGATGCCGAAAAGGGGCGGGGGCTAATCGCCGGTACCATCGCTGCGGTGAACGCGCTCGATATCTCGCCGGCCGCGCGCGAGCAGATTTTTTCCGGCAACGCGCGGGCGCTGCTCAAGCTCGCTTGAGAGGTCACATGCAGACGAGAAACATCCGGGTGAAGCTGCGCGACGGCGAGATGGGCGCTTATCTCGCCATTCCGGAGCGCAAGCCTGCGGGCGCGATCATCGCCATCATGGAGATCTGGGGCGTCAACGACACTATGCGCCATCACGCACATGAGTTCGCCGAGGCCGGCTTCGTCTGCCTCGTGCCGGACCTTTTCTGGCGGCAGGAGCCTGGCGTCGAGCTATCGGACAAGAACCCCGAACACGTAAAAAAGGCGTTCGATCTCTATTACGATTTCGATTACGACCTCGCCGTGCGCGACATGGAGGACACGCGCGCCTATCTCAAGCAGTCGCCGGAGTGCAACGGTAAGGTGGGCGCGGTCGGTTATTGTCTCGGCGGAAAGCTCTGCTATCTCATGTGCTGCCGCACCGACATCGACTGCGCGGTCGCCTATTACGGCACCTATATCGAGCACAACATCCGCGAGGCCTCGAAGCTGCACCGGCCGTTCGTGCTGCACATGGCGATGAAGGACCGCTGGGTGCAGGCGGAGGTAAATGAGTTGCTGGAGCGCCGCCTATCGCCGAATCCCCTGGTCGCCATCCACAAATATCCAGGCGCCGATCACGCCTTCGCGCGGTTGGGCGGCAAGACCTACAGCAAGCCGGAGGCCGACCGTGCGCTGGCACTGTCGCTCGAATTCTTCCATAAGCACCTGCGCTGAGATCAGCTTTTCGCGAGGAGGAAGTTGCGCAGCAGCGCAAGCGCCTGATCGGGACGCTCGATCACCGAGGCGTGCTTGGCCTTGGCTATCCATTCCAGGGGCGCGCCGCGGATGTTCTCGGTGAGCCAGCGCGCCGCGTCGAGGAAGCTCGGGATGTCGTCGTCGCCGCATACGATCAGCGTAGGCGCGGCGATCTTGCCGGCAAGCGGCCGCAGGTCGGCAGCGGCGAGCGCCTCGCAGGCGAGCGCGTAGCCTTCGCCGGGCGAACGTTGCAGCGCGGAGCGCACGTAGCGCACGGCGGCGGTGTCGTCGGCGATCGACTGCGGGGTAAACCAGATTTTCAAGAGGCCATCGATCAGGCTGGCGACGCCGTCCTTGCGCGCGGCGGCGGCGCGCACCGCCCACATGGCGCGCAGCTCTTCGGTGTAACGGGCGGTGGTGTCGATGAGGACGAGGCGGTCCACCGTTTGCGGATGGGTTGCCGCGAATGCTTGCGCGATCAGGCCACCGAGCGAAATACCGGCGATATGGGCGCGCGCGATCCCATCGCGCTTGAGCAGCCCGGCCAACTGCGCCGCGAGGTCTTCGATGCTGTAGGGGCCATTCGGCACCGACGTTTCGCCGTGACCGGGCAGATCGTAACTGACGAGCGTCAGCTCGCGCGACAGCGGCGCGACGAAATCCCAGAAGTGCCGATCGACGCCGAGGCAGTGCAGCAGCACGAGGCAACGGCCGGAGCCGCGGCGATGCAGCGTGATGGACGTGTCGGGTATCATGGACGGCTCAGCCCCGATGCGTTGTCACGCGCAGCAAGAGCTACTGCCTTGGGATTTTCGCTGCTTTCACCAGCTCCAAGTTAGCGGCGACGTCTTTTTTGAAAAAGGAGCCGAACTCCTCAAGTGTCATCGGCATCGGATCTACGTTAACCGCTGCCAGGCGCTCCCGCACGGCCGGCAATGCCAAAGCCTTCATCACCTCGTCGTGCAGTTTCTCAGCGATGGCGCGCGGTGTCCCAGCCGGAAGATAGGCGCCTGTGTAGAATGGATACACCGCGTCACTTTTAAGTCCGGCCTCGACCATTGTCGGGACATTGGGGAGTGAAGCGATACGTTTCGACGAACTGATTGCGAGTGGGACGAGCTTGCCGTCACGAATTAAGCCGATCGCGCTCGTCACCGGCGCTACGGCGAAATCAAGGCGACCGGCGATGACCTCCGTCAGCCATTCGCCGCCCTTGAAGGGAACGTGCTGCGCGGAGAAGCCCGCGCTCACCGCAAGCTGCTCGGCGCCGAAGTGGGCGGCCGATCCGACACCGACAGTCGCATAATTCAGCTTTCCGGGATTGGCTTTCGCTGTTGAAACCAGTTCGCTGAGTGATTTGAAGCGGCCGGCCCCTGTGACCACGACCAGCGGCGTCTGGCCCAACGCAGCAACCGGCGTGAAATCCTTAAGCGTATCGTAGGGCAGTTTCGTATAAAGCGCGTTAGCCGCTGCAATCGAACCCCAAACCAAAATAATATGACCATCGGGCGCGGCCTTGGCGACCGCGCTGCCGCCGATAGTGCCTCCGGCACCCGGCCGATTCTCGACCACGAAGGTATGTCCAACATGTTTTCCAACCTGCTCGAAGACCACGCGCGCGACCATATCGCTCGCGACGCCTGCCGGAACTGGCACGATAACTGTGACATTGCGCGAAGGCCAATTTTGCGCTGGAGCCGGCATGAGTGCGGCGATGAGCAAGAACGCGCTCAATACAGCACGGCAAAGCATGGTGTTCATCGATGTTTCCTCCGGCGAAAGATATAAAGGTATGATGTCGTGGCGAAGACCAAAAGCACAGCCCTAGCGGCAGATTTAGTCATGTCATCTGGAAGAAATGCAACTGTCCAGAGACTCCCGGTACGCCGCTTCAACTCAGCCTCAAACCTCTCCTTCGAGAACATACTCAGGATGCTTGGCGCCGTGAGCGTTGGCCGCTCGGTGGGCGTCTAACAATGTTAGTGTGAGACGTCTGAACCCGTCCCAGGAGGTTGAGTTCATGAAACGACGGAATTCTGGGCATCCTTGCAGCTGACATAAGCACAGTGGAGTTTATGCAATGCCCATCGACGTGCATGCGCATTATGTGCCTCCCACTATTCTTGAGGAGATTGATGAGCGGGCCGCGCGGTTCGGTCTCTCAGTCGAGCGACACGCGCCTTCATGTGCCTGCGCGCTACATTTCAATTATGGACTGAAGGTTCGGCCCTTTTTTCCCAAATTGATCGAACCTGTGTGCGACCGAATAGCCGCAATGGAGAAACAGGGCATCACCCGACAGGTGCTGTCGTGCTGGACGGATATTTTCGCCTATGGCTTGTCACTGCGGGAGGCGGCGGAGTGGCATCGTTTCCTCAATGAGCACCTAGCGAAGCTATGCGCTACCAATCCTAACCAGTTCTCACTACTCGCTTCCGTTCCATTACCTCACGCCCAAGAGTCTGCGGCCGAACTGGGCTATGCCGTGCGAGAGCTCGGCGCCGTCGGTGCGGTGGTTGCGGCGAATGTCGAGGGCACCAATCTGGGTGAACTCGATTTGGATGCTTTTTGGCAGAAAACGGTGGAGTTGAACGTTGGCGTGTTCATTCACCCAGTACAGGCCCAACCAGTACCACGCTCGGCCAAGTTCGGTTTGGTGCAAATCGCGCAATACACGGTAGACACGACTCTTTGTGTGGGTTCCTTGATTGGGACAGGAGTGCTCGACCGGTTCCCGAATTTACGACTGCTACTCTCGCATGGCGGCGGTACATTTCCATATTTGACTGGCCGGTTCGATTGCATGCACGAGCGGATGGACCGCAAAGCGCAAGAGGACGTCGCTCGACAGCCGCCCTCGGCTTATCTCAAGCGCTTTTTCTACGATAGTATCCTGCATGACCCGTCGATCTTGCGCTGGCTCTCCCAGCGTGTCGGGACCGCACAAATTGTAGTCGGCAGCGACTATTCATTTCCGCCAGCCGATCTCGATCCTATCGGCACGGTGCGCGCGGCGGGATTTTCGGCCGACGAAATCCAAGCGATCTGTGAGCGAAATCCGCGCGCCCTGTTTCCGCGCCTGCCGGCATAGCGCGACATTTCGTTGGAGCGCGCATGCAGGCCAAGCGAAGCATTCTACAAGGCCTCTCGGCAAGCCCTAAGCCTCGATGCTTGGCGATTTAGACAGACAGCGATAGCCCGACCCCTCGATTCGCTAACGGATCGGTGGCCTCAGCGGTTTAAGAAAGAGGCGGAGTATTGGCTCCGCCTCTGAACGTCACCAATAATGATGGTGGCGACGCCAGTAACGGTGACGCCAATAGCGGTGGTGCGGATAGTAGGCATAAGCGCCATAGTAACCACCGTAATAATTCGGTCGCCACCAACATCGATACGGGCCGCAGACCCAACGCACTTGCTCGACTTGTGCCGTCCGGTCTGCCTGGATTGGTGCGATTGGCATTGCGGATGCCGCGGTCGCCGCCGTAAGGCCGCCACAAAGTGCTGCGCCCGCAAAAATTAGTCTCAGTTTTCTCATGAGCATTTTCCTCCACAGTATGCGCGCTTTGTGCGCGATGCTGCTTGTATATGCGGCCAGATTTGAACGAGGATTGAGCACGGTTGTTCTCGGCCATTCATCTACATGACATTGATGTAATGATCCGCACCAAATATCGGCTCCATGAGCGGCGGACGTGGAAAAGGAACAGCAACTTTTCGACGCGCACTCCTCGTAAGCGAGCGCCATTTCAGATCGGGAACTCAAGCTGTCGGAACGTTGGAAAACCTTTGCGATCAAATGGGACCCTCGGTGTGCCCCCTACGGTGCACCCATCTCACCAAAACACTTCAAGTTCGGCGACGAATGCGCCCGACATCATCGAGCCAAAGTGGAGACTTGGTGTTTGCTGCGGTTGCAACGAGTTGGCTCGAGCAGAGCGCGTTGAGAAGGGTTGGTAGAAGAAAGTCGGGATCTGTAGATAACTGACAAATGCAAGAAATGGCCTTGAAAACCCAAATTACAATCGTCGGTGCCGGCCCGGTCGGCATGACACTCGCGCTCGATCTCGCCACGCGTGGCATTGACGTTACCCTTGTCGAATGCCGCTACGCCCACGAGCCACCCAGCGTCAAATGTAACCAAATATCGGCGCGCTCGATGGAAATTTTCCGCCGCCTCGGAATCTCCGAGCGGCTGCGCCAGATCGGGCTGCCGGCAGATTATCCGAACGACGTAGTCTCGCGGACCACCGCGACCGGGATCGAGCTTGCGCGCGTTCCTATCCCTGCACGCGGCGAGCGGTTTCGTGCAAACCAGGGCCCCGACACCGATTGGCCGACACCCGAGCACACGCATCGCATCAACCAGATGTATTTCGAGCCGGTGCTGTTCGCGCACGTGCTCAGTCAGCCCCGAATCCGCGTGCTCAACCGAACTATGGTGGATGAAGTAGTTCAGGACGAGCATCAGGTGGCGGCCTCGGCGCACAATCTTGAGACCGGCGAGCGCCTATCGATTGTGTCGGACTATCTCGTCGGCTGCGATGGCGCAAAATCCCTTGTGCGCAAAACCATCGGCGCTACGCTTGAGGGCACGCCCGCGCTCCAGCGCGTCCAATCGAGCTATATCCGTGCGCCCGCATTGCTCGATTTACTGCCAGGCAAGCCGGCATGGCTCTATTACTCGCTCAATCCGCGTCGCTGCGGCATGATGATGGCGATTGACGGAGGCGAGAAATGGCTGATTCACAATTATCTTTATCATGGCGAACAGGACTTCGAGTCGATTAATCGCGACTGGGCGATCCGCATGATTCTCGGTGTGGGTCCAGACTTTGATTACGACGTAATCGCCAAAGAGGATTGGATCAGTCGTCGGCTCATCGCTAAGAAGCTGCGCGATCGCCGCGTTTTCATCTGCGGCGACGCCGCGCATCTGTGGGTGCCGCATGGTGGCTATGGCATGAATGCCGGTATCGCAGATGCCGCCAATCTGGCGTGGATGTTGGCAGCCGTTCTGAAGTGCTGGGCATCGGAGGCAATTCTCGATGCCTATGAGGCCGAGAGACTGCCCGTGATTGAACAGACCTCGCAGCTCATCACCGAGATCGCGCAAAAAGTGATGATGCACCGGCGCGAAATCTCGGCCGACATTGAGCGCCTGGACGAAGTAGGCGAGGCTGCGCGGGCGAAAATCGGAAAAGCGGCTTATGAACTCGACGTCACGCAGCAATGCTGCGGCGGGCTTAATTTCGGCTACAGCTATGAGCACTCACCGATCATCGCCTATGACGGCGAGAAGGCACCGGCATACAGGATGCGGGAATTTACGCAGTCGACGGTCCCTGGGTGCAGGGCACCGCATGTTTGGCTTCGAGATGGGCGCTCGCTCTATGACGCGTTTGGGGCGGACTTCACGCTGATCCGCTCCGACCCTTCGGCAGACGTGAGCGGATTCCTGGACGCGGCGAGCGATCTCGGCGTGCCGCTTAGCGTGGTCGATCTTGATACGCTCGATGTTCGCGAAACGTACCCAGAGAAAGTCGTACTTGTACGTCCCGATCAACACATTGCCTGGCGCGGCAACCGTGTGCCGAACGACACGGCAGGATTGATCGCACTTGTAAGCGGTCGATCGATGGTTCCCGAATGTCCGCCGAGTGCGTCTTCATGAACCCAAGCTTGTTATGGAATGTGGTGATTGTCGCTAGGAATCAGAAATTATGCCCTCAGACGTTCGGCACTGCACTCGTAGCGCACTGCCCCGCAAAGGCAGCCACCTGAAATCTTTGGAACAAGCCACTCTTTTCAATACAAAGCCCGTCACTGTCCGCTATTTGACTCAAACCGGACACGCTGGCCTCGATAGACACATCTTGAGGTCGACCATAAACTCGGCCTGGGGTCGAGGGTTCAATGGAGCAATCTTTATGGCAGGCGCGCGGGTTGACCGGCGGTTAGCCGCCATCCTCGCGGCCGATGTTGCGGGTTACAGCCGGCTTATGGGAGTTGACGAGGAAGGCACTCTGGCGGCGCTCAAGGCACATCGACGCGAACTAATCGAACCCAAGATCGCCGAGCATCGCGGCCGTATCGTCAAAACCACTGGCGATGGCGCTTTGGTCGAATTTGCCAGTGCGGTCGATGCAGTTCGCTGCGCCCTGGAAATCCAGCGTGCCATGGCCGAGCGTAACGCCGCGGCTGCCGACGACCGGAGGGTCGAATTTCGCATTGGTATCAATGTTGGCGACATCATCATTGATGAAGGAGATATCTATGGCGATGGGGTCAACATCGCCGCCCGTGTGGAGGCTTTGGCAAGCCCCGGGGCGATCTGTGTTGCCGAGAACGCGTATCAGCAGGTCAAGGGCAAGCTGGCACTCAACGTCGGCGACATGGGCGAGCGGCACCTAAAAAACATTGCCCAGCCCGTACGGGTCTATGGCCTGCGGCTCGAAGATGCACCGCATCATGCTGCACTCGCACTGCCTGAGAAGCCATCGATTGCGGTCCTGCCCTTCCAGAACATGAGCGGCGACCCAGAACAGGAGTACTTCGCCGACGGTATGGTCGAGGATATCATCACCGGCCTTTCACGCATTAAGTGGCTATTTGTTATCGCGCGCAATTCGAGCTTCACCTACAAGGGCCGAGCGGTCGATGTGAAACAAGTCGGCCGCGAACTGGGTGTGCGCTACGTACTGGAAGGCAGCGTGCGCAAGGCGGGCAGTCGTGTCCGTATCACCTGCCAACTTATTGAAGGAGAAACCGGCGCACATATCTGGGCCGAGCGCTATGACCGCCCCCTTGATGATATTTTTGCTCTTCAAGATGAGATTACACTTAGCGTTGTCGGCGCCATTGAGCCGAATTTACGCCTCGCTGAGGTCGAGCGCGCCAAACGGAAGCGGCCGGACAGTCTTGACGCTTATGACCTTGTCTTACAGGCGTTACCCGACGTCTATTCGCGAATGCCAGAGCAATCACAACGAGCCCTCCGTCTTTTGGAGCGTGCGCTTGAGCTTGATCCCACTTATGCATTGGCGCATGCCTGCGCCGCGCAGTGCAATCATGCAATTTTCCTTCGCGGCGGGGAAAACATTGAAAATCGCAAGGCCGCAGTTCGCCACGCCCAAGCAGCCTTAGCGCATGGTCAGGATGATGCGCTTGCGCTCACTTTGGCCGGATTTTCCATCGGTATGGAAGGACACGATCGCGCCGCCGCTTTTGCTGCATTCGAGGCATCGCTCACAGTTAGTCCCTCATCGGCCCTGGCTTTTATTCAGGGTAGTGTGATTCATGCGCTCGCTGGAGACGCGCAGCGCGCGATCGAATGGAGCGAAAAAGGCTTGCGCCTAAGTCCGCTTGATCCTTGGCGTTCATCTGCCTTTCTTGCGCTCGCGCTTGCAAAATTCCACCGTGGCCAAGACCAGGAAGCGGCTGCCGACGCCCGCAAATCCGTTCAAAGCAGTCCAGGATTTAGCATTCCTTATGTGGCGTTAGCAGCGGCGCTTGCGAGGTCGGGGAGGCTCGAAGAAGCGAAAACCGTTGCAACTCGCGTATTAGAACTGCAGCCAGAGTTTCATTACAGCCGTTTTTTGGCGGCCGCGAATTGTGAGACAAAACTTGCGGCCGCTCTAAGTGAGGCGCTCCGTCCTACCGGACTGCCGGAATAATAGCGTCGTGTTTGGTTGCTCGCAGTCAGAAAATGTCGCTTATTGACCCAAAGCCGGCATTCGACCTAATGACAGCCCTCATTCTCCCGACTTAAACTCTTCGCTCCGAAGGCGGCCTTGTTGGTAGGGCGATTAGCGTATGGAACGACGGCTTGCGGCTATTCTGGCGGCAGATGTGGCCGGCTATAGCCGCCTCATGGGCATCAGTGAAGAGGGCACACACCAAAGGCTGAAGCTCCATCGACGAGATCTCGTCGAACCCAAAATCCAGCAGCATCGCGGACGCATTATCAAAAACACAGGTGATGGCTTTTTGGCTGAGTTTATGAGCGTGGTGGACGCCGTGCGCTGTGCCGCGGAAATCCAGCAAGAGATGATTGCGCGCAATTCTGAAGTGCCTGATGACAAGCGAATTGATTTCCGAATAGGTGTTCACCAAGGCGACATTATCGTCGACAGCGGCGACATCTTCGGCGACGGAGTAAACGTAGCCGCGCGATTGGAGGGCATAGCGGATCCCGGCGGCATCTGTGTATCCGCCCGCGTGCAAGAGGACGTGCGTGGAATGTTAGATTTGCCATTTGACGACATTGGCGAACAGCATCTGAAAAACATTCAAAGGCCCGTCCGCGTTTACCGTATAGCTTCAGGAAACAAACCTATTACGTCAGCGGCTTTTCTGTCGCTGCCTGAGAGGCCTTCAATAGCCGTGTTGCCATTTCAATACGTAAGTGGTGATGCGCAGCAGGAATATTTTGCTGACGGCATGGTTGAAGACATCATCAATGGTCTTTCACGGATCAAGGGACTGTTTGTCATCGCGCGAAATTCTACCTTGAGCTACAAGGGACGCGCCGTTGATGTCAAACAAGTCGGTCGCGATCTCGGCGTGCGTTACGTTTTGGAGGGGACAATACGAAAGATAGCAGATCGTCTCCGCATAACTGCCGAACTGGCTGAGGCCGCGACGGGCGTGCAGGTCTGGACAGAGCGCTACGAGCGCAAGCTCGATGATGTTTTTTTGCTCCAGGACGAGCTTACGCTGTCTGTTGTCGCAGCCATACAGCCAAGTTTACGTTCCGCCGAAGCTGAACGCGTGAAGCGAAAACGCCCGGATAGCCTTGATGCGTATGATCTCGTCCTACAGGCGCAGCGTGACGTCTACGCGCAGATGCAAGAAGACGTAGCGAGAGCATTAGTTCTCCTGCAACGCGCTCTCGCACTAGATCCGCATTACGCCTTGGCTCATGGCTTTACGGCAATGTGCTACCACACGTTTTATCTACGCGGCGGGTTAGATGAGAAAGACCGCCAAGCATCAGTCCGCCACGCACAGGTCGCCCTTTTGCATGGTCAGGATGATGCCCTTGCGCTTACTTGCGCAGCGTTTTGCATCGGTATGGATGGCCACGACCGAGCTGGCGCACTCCCTGTTTTTGAGGCGGCGCTTGCGATTAGTCCTTCGTCAGCTCTGACATACTTTCTTGGCAGCGTGATGTTTGCTTGGGGCGGTAACGCTGCCCGAGGAATTGAGTGGGGCGAGCGTGGTATTCGTCTTAGCCCTTTCGATCCGTGGCGTGCATCTGGGCACATTGCTGTTGCACTTGGACGTTTTCAGCTGGGAGATTTTGAGCAGGCTGCTAACGCTGCGCGGAAGGCGGTACAATCACGTCCTGGTTTTAGCATTTGTCACATGGTCCTTGCTGCGCCGCTAGCTAAGTTAGGTCGCATTCAAGAGGCAAAAAATGCTGCCGTGAGAGCCTTAGAATTGCAGCCGGCTTTGCGCTTTAGTCAGCAGTTTGCGGGCGTTGACTGCGACCCCGCACTCTCGGCAGCGCTGACAGAGCCGCTGCTCGCTGCTGGCCTACCGGAATAGCCTGACGTCCGCTTGTGGCTCATAGCTGACATCGGCGCGTGCACTGCACATGTTCGCTTTCAGGGGCGAAGCAGACATGACCGGTTGCGGATGTCCGCTTTTTCGGTCGCTATTGGGGGCAAAGCGGACATGGCCTGTTGCGGCGCACATGTCGGCTTGTGACCCTAAGCGGACATCGCTCCAACCCTGCGCTGGACTGTTCGAAACCCAAACAATCCGATTAGAGCCACGCCCATCATTGTGGAAGCAAATAACGCTGTGGCCGCTGGGCTATCGGCTAGATCACGGGCCAAGCCAGCGAGTGCAGGCAACAAGGCCATGCCAGCGTAATAAAAGGTGAAATAAATACCCATTCCGACTGAACGGTTTTCGGCCTGCAGCGACTGTGCAGGCAAGGCCATGATAAGCCCGGCGGGCAATCCGATACCAAGAACCACCAATGTGTATACGGCGACTGGAGCGCTTGAGAACGGCAGGACCGCGGCGGCGATCGCGACGGTGCAAAAGCCTGCGACCATCAACAGATTGGGACGGTTTAAACGTTCAGCTACATAGCCCGAGAGTGGAACCGAGGGGATCTGGACCCATCCCAGAAGGCTTACAATTCGACTCGCGTCCGCTAACGAATAACCGCGAACTGTGAAAAGCTCTGGCAGGAAGCTGATCAAAACAATTAATCCCACGTTGTATGCGGTCCAAATCAGGCCCGCGAGCGAAATAAGTAACCACTCCCGTTCTGTCATCGCGATCCGAAACGTGGAGCTTGGTCCTGCCTGTGAATTGGGCGGGTCACGATAAATTAGTGCAACCAAAATCAGGCATAGGAGGGCTACCGATGCAGCAACGTACATTGCTGCGGTCCATGACGCCGCCGCCGCGATCACGGGAAACGAGATCAGGGCGAGGGCAATCCCGAGGGGCCAGCTCGCAATAAATATCGCCATGGCGGTGATAATTTCTCGACCGGTAAACCAGTCGGTGACCATTTTGGTCATTACG
>Ga0310810_10008963_pt1 | contig 11561 bp, 7 predicted proteins | sample NCmetagenome_FD_207641 | JGI IMG/M metagenome (GOLD analysis project Ga0310810, IMG submission 207641) | Soil microbial communities from experimental microcosm in Duke University, North Carolina, United States - NC | ecosystem: Engineered > Artificial ecosystem > Soil microcosm > Unclassified ...
GTCGACGATCCGTTTCACGTCCTGGGCACGTGACTTCGGACAGACCAGGGTGGCATCCGGCGTATCTACCACGACCATGTCGGTCAACCCGATCGTCGCCACGACGCGCCGGTCTCCATAGACCACGGACCGCCGGCTCCCGATATCGATGACCCGGCCGCCAACGACGTTGCCAGCCTTGTCCTTGGCGGCCACTTCGTCCAAGCTGCCCCAGCTCCCAACGTCGGACCACTTGAAGGCGACCGGAACCATGGCTGCCTTGTCAGACCGTTCCATGACCCCGTTGTCTATTGAGATGGACGGCAACCCACGATACGTGTCATCGATGATGCTCCGCGGAGCCTTCTGCTCCATCAAGCGGCCGATGTGATCAATCCCACGAGCAAGCGCGGGCTGATGGCGGCGGATCTCTTCAAGAATCGTCGCGGCGCGCCAAACGAACATCCCGCTGTTCCAGTAATAATCGCCTGACTTGAGATAGTGCGCCGCTTTGACGGCATCGGGCTTTTCGACGAAGCGGCCTACGCGATAGCCCTTGAGCGTTCCTCGTTTACCCAGCACCCTGTTGTGGTCCGGCTTGATGTAGCCATAGCCGGTTTCTGGCCTGATCGGCTTGATCCCGAAGGTGACCAACAGTCCCTGCTGAGCCAGCTCGGCGGCCAAGGCTACCGCGGCATCAAACTCCTTCTGCCCTTTGACAATGTGGTCGGCCGGCACCACCAACATGACCGCATCGGGGTCCCGTCGCACCAGTTCCAGAGCCACCAGCGCAATAGCCGGCGCCGTATTCCGCCCTTCCGGCTCGAGTACAAAATTATCTTTCAATGCATCCTTCCATCCACTGAGCTGCACCCGGATGGATTCGGCCTGAGGCGGATTCGTGGAGATCATGACGCGCTCCGGGGGGGCTCCAGTCACGACCCGTCGCATGGTCTGTTGGATCAAGGTTTCGTCGCCGATGATCTTCAACAGTTGCTTCGGAAACAGCTGCCGGCTCAGCGGCCAGAACCGCGTGCCGCTGCCGCCGGCCATAATCACCGGAAACACCGTTGGCCTGTTCATTGGGTTTTGCCCCCGATCGCACCGACCGATTTGTGCTGCGCCTCAAGAATCATTTCGATGATTTCGCGCACGGCTCCCTCGCCGCCTTTCTTTGCACAGACATAGTCGACGACCGCAGCCGCCTGAGGCATGCCATCCGCGGGCGTGGCGGAGAACCCGACCGCCTCCAAGGTGGTGACATCGTTCACGTCGTCTCCGATGTAGGCCACTTCTTCCATGGAAAGCCCAAGACGTTCCACCATCTCACGGACCAGGGCCAGCTTGTCCATGACGCCCTGGTGCACCTCCGGAATCATGAGCTTTTCTCCCCTCCGCGCCACTAGCTTCGTTCGCTCCTGTGTCACGATGGCGGTGACAATGCCTGCCCGCTGCAGGAGCTTGATGCCCATGCCGTCGCGGGTATTGAATTTCTTCAGCTCCTCCCCGGATTCCGAATAGTACATGCCGGCATCCGTCAACACGCCATCCACATCGGTGGCGAAAAGACGGATCCGTTTGAGAATCGATGCCAAAGCGTTTCCCGGGCGCTTTCTCATAGCCATAGGGTCTTGATCCCTCTTGGGTCTGTTCCAGGCCATCTTACTGGCTCAGGAGCACAGTTCAAAACAAAAAATGAGGGTGCTCAATCAGGCGGGCGAGAGAGGATGGGAGACGCGCTTCATGAATCTGGAGAGGGCTTCCTGCCAATGGGGCAGTGGGGAGTACTGCATCGCAAAACGGTCGTGAGAAAGCACCGAATAGGCCGGCCGTTTCGCCGGCCTCCCGGCCTGGGCCGTCGTGATCGGCCGGACCACCGCCTTCACCGCCGTCTGACTGGCAATTGCTTGAGCAAATTCATACCAGGAGCAATCGCCGCTGTTGGTCACGTGACAGATCCCCCGAAGATCACTCGTGGCGAGCTGCTTGAGCGCATGAGCCAGATCTTCGACATACGTCGGACAGCCTCGCTGGTCGGCGACAATGTCGAGCACCGGCCGCTCCTCTGCCAGCCGCATGATCGTCTTGACAAAATTGTTGCCGTCATGACCGAACAACCAGGCAGTCCGCACCACGAGACCATCCGGACAGAGCCTCAACACCGTCTGCTCGCCTTCGTACTTTGAGAGGCCATACTGATTGAGCGGATGAGGCTGGTCCTGCTCATGGTACGGGCTCGTCTTCATTCCATCAAAGACATAGTCGGTGGACAGATAGACAAGGCGAGCCTTGACGGCTTTCGCCGCCTGCGCCACCCACCGCGTCCCTTTCGCATTGACAGCATGAGCTTGCTCGGGATCACGTTCAGCCTGATCCACGTTGGTATAGGCCCCGACATGCAGGATGATGTCGGGGTTCGCCCGTCTGATCTCGTCCTCGCAAGCGGGTTTCGTGAGATCAAACTCAGGCAGGTCTTTCAGAACGAGGTCTTCGTCTGCCAGGATCCGCTTTAATGCACTCCCCAACTGCCCCTCTGATCCTGTGATCACGATCCGCATGACGGCTATGCCGAAGATCCTTCCCTCAGACGTTTCCCGTACATCGCTTCGTAGTAGGCACGGAACTCCCCCGATTTGATCGGGCGCCACCACGACTCATGCTTTCGATACCACTCCACGGTGGTCTTGAGCCCGTCATCGAAGGGGACCGTGGGCTGCCAGCCTATCTTGGTCAGTTTCCGTGAATCGACAGCATAGCGCCGGTCATGGCCTGGCCGGTCTTCGACAAATCGGATCAGAGCCTTCGGTTTTCCCAACAACGACAACAGCTGTTCGGCCACGGCGAGGTTTTCCCGTTCATTGCCTCCGCCGATGTTATAGATCTGTCCAGGCTCGCCGTCGCTGAAGACGCGCTCAATCGCGGCGCAGTGATCCTCAACCGCCAACCAGTCTCGCCGCTGGCAACCGTCGCCGTACAGTGGCAAGGGCTGATCGTCTATCGCGTTCGTCACGAACAGCGGGATGAATTTTTCAGGATACTGGTTGGGCCCATAGGTGTTGCTGCCCCGCGTCACCATCACAGGGAACCGATAAGTGGTCCAAAAACTCAAAGTCAGCAGGTCACCCCCCGCTTTGCTGGCCGAATACGGGCTCCTTGGAACGAGCCGGTCCTCCTCGGTGGACGTCCCGGTTTCCACCGATCCATACACCTCGTCCGTGCTCACCTGAACGAATCGTTTTACACCGGCCCTGCGCGCTTCTTCGAGCAGAACCCCGGTTCCTACGACATCGGTGTTGGCAAAACTGCCCGGGTCCAGAATCGATCGATCAACATGCGTCTCCGCGGCAGCATTGATCACACCCTCGATCCGGTGCTCTTCCAACAATCGTTTGACGAGGGCCTGATCGGCGATGTCGCCATGGACAAATCGGTATCGAGCATGACTATTGAGATCCTGCGTATTCGAGGGATTACCAGAATATTTGAGGGCGTCCAGATTTACGACCTGATGACCGCTCGTCATAACCAGCCGACGGACTAGATGTGAGCCGATAAACCCGGCACCGCCCGTTACCAGAATATTCATGCGAGTTCGAGTTTGTCGGCGCCCATACAGCTGACCAATTGATTACTCAGGTAAGTATTCCTTTCCACAGTTTTCTTTTCGCCGTATTTCCGTTGAAGCGTTTAAGCCCTGACCTGAAAAGGTAACATATCTGCTTAGGAATCAATCTACAAGAGTCAAACGGAACTGGGAGGGCGGCGATCTTACAACTGTATATCCTTGGGAAAAACCAATATCGTGCGGTCTGCTTCTGTCGCAGATAGGATCAGTCGAGGCGTTATAAACACATCAGAAGGAGGGAGCTTGTGTCATACACGAAACCGATGAGGTGTTATCTAACATGGCTTGTTCAAAGGCGGCAGCTCTTAAGGACCAATCCTGGCCTGCTGCCCAACGACGCCACCCGTCACAAACGGAGTTTTGCACATCCAAACTTTCCTGAAGCTTAGCTGCAAACTCATCAGCAGTAGAAGCAATTTTTACTTTGCCTCCAAGCAGTCTAACCTCAGGAATCGGCGTCGAAATTACTGGACGGCCAGAGGCCAAATATTCATACATTTTTACAGGATTTGTTGCTTTTGTCAGCTCGGTTATACGGAAAGGAATCATGCAGACATCAAAGCGCGCAAGCTGTACGGGAACATCAGCGTACGGTACTTCGCCGACAATTTGTATATTCGGAACTCGCTTGGCTTTCCCAGTCTTGCAGCCGGCTGTAGTTCCCACTAGCACAAACATCCACCCGGGAAGTTTCTGAGCCACTTCCACGAGCAGACTTATATCGAACCATTTAGCTATGGCACCGATATAGCCCGCGACCGGGATTGAGCCGCCAGGAGGAGGGGCAACATGTGAAAATAACTCGTATTCGCAGCCATTCGGGATGACCGTGACATCCCGAACCGGGCTAATCTTATCTCTGAGATAGAGGGAGCTCGCGACGACAAAGTCAGCCGCTTTGATGAGAGAGAGTTCCGATGGGTCCATTCCCATGGCGGCTTCATCGTAAAACCCTTGATGGTGATCCATGCAGTCATAGCCGATCCGCCCCCCAGGAATTCGTTGCGCCAGGGGTGTCCAGTAAGGATGATGCAGAATGATGATGGGGTTTTCTATCTCCATGTCCTTCATGAGCTTCTGGAGAGACGCCAAATATCCATCTCTCGCAGCAACACTCATGACATCGCGATGGACATCATCAATTCGGAAGCCTCCCGCACGAAGCCGACACACGTAGACATTTTCTTCATGCTGGGCGGTAATGCGATACGACTCTCCGTCCATCAGTGGAATTGTGGAAAAATACAGCACTCTATAGCCGCGCCTGCCGAGATGCAGCGCCAAGTGTTGTGGACGCTGGTGTCGATGCTCCCAATCGATTAATGGAAATACGAGGATCGTTTGTTTCTGCTTTTTTGCCGGATAACTCTTTTGGGTAACGAGAACCCGTGCCGTATGAGTGCCGGCATAGATTTCGTGTGAGCGGCGGTACAGTTCGCTTAGATTGCCCCGTCTCGAGAACAAGAAGAGAATGGCCTTCTTGATTCTTCCTGGTCGGGCAAGACGCAGAGTAAGAAGCGGTTGCGATAATGCGCGGTACAGAAACCTAGCAAGCATTCGCAACCCTCTGTGGCCGGTGAGGTATCACGAGATCTTGACGTAACACCTCTACGATTCTTTGGGATGCGTGACCGTCTCCATAGGGAGAAATCCCCCGCGCCATGGCTTGATAGGCATTGCTATCGTCCAAGAGCCGCAACGATTCACGCACGATGGCGTTGAAATTGGTGCCCACAAGCTTTACCACTCCTTCGCTAACGGCTTCGGGTCGTTCGGTCTCGCTCCGAAGCACCAGCACCGGCTTACCCAAAGCCGGCGCCTCCTCCTGAACACCGCCAGAGTCAGAAAGAATAAAATGCGCGCTCTTCATTGCGGCTACAAAAGGCAGGTATTCCATTGGGTCGCACAGACGGATACGTGGATGTTGACCCAACAGCCGTATCGCCGTCTCTCGAACATTGGGATTGGGGTGAACGGGGTACAAGAATTCCACATCGCAGCGCGTATCTGCAAGGTACTTTATGGCTCGGCAGATTTCGGCAAACGGTTCGCCGAAATTCTCTCGTCGGTGAGCGGTAACCAAGACCAGTCGCTTGCCAGGAGAAATCTTAGGAGCATACTTGTCACAACGTTTGGACATCTCGACAAGTGCATCGATGACCGTATTGCCGGTTAAGGCAATTCGATCCTTATCAATTCCCTCTGCAAGGAGATTGGTTCTTGCCGACTGCGTCGGGGCAAAATGCCAGCGGGCGAGGCGCCCAGCAACCACGCGATTCATTTCTTCTGGAAATGGATAATCCAAATCGCCCGTTCGAAGACCGCCTTCGACATGGCCAAAAGGAATACGACGATAGAACGCGGCGAGTGCGGCCACCATGGCTGATGTGGTATCTCCCTGCGCGAGAACCACGTCAGGACCTTCGCACGCAAACGCGTCATCGAGTGCAATCATCAAGCGAGCGGTCAATTCAGGCAATGTCTGATTGTCGCGCATGATATTCAGGTCAATGTCGGGTTTGATATCGAACACATCCAGGACTTGATCGAGCATTTCCCTATGCTGGGCAGTGGCGAGCACTCGAACTTTCACCCACGGCTCGCGACGGCAAGCCAAAATCACCGGCGCCATCTTAATGGCTTCAGGACGAGTCCCGACCACGAAAAGAATGGTACGAATGACATGCGTTGCCGCGTTATATGGCCATCGTCCAGCATTGTTGGCGATGACGGCCTGGTCTTGCAGCAAACCTCTCTCTTGCCTTTGTTCTGGCTGATTCATCGTCCTCGACTGAAAAGCTTGTGGCTTTAGGTGAGGGATAGATACGCGCTACAGCTTGTGAGAAAAATCCTACGTCGTGGGGTTTGATGCTGCGAACTAGGAGAACCCCTAGTTTTTTGCTATTAAAGGGCCACCGGAAGGACGAAGAAGGAAGCACAAATGTCTCCCGTTCATTCCGCGGGCATAGGCGAATTTAACCACCGTGAAACCGGCGTTTTCTACGAGAGCCTCCACTTCCTCACGCGTGTATTGCCACACATGACCATCAATCCATTCAACATCTTGCCCTGTATACTCCGGTATGGCATCAATGGATGGATAATACTTAGTCACGCGCCCCCACTCCAACGCATCGGGGGTGGTAAGAATGAGGTATCCATCCTGCGTCAGCATTCGCCGCAACTTATTCAAGGTGGGGGCCGCGTTGAAATTCAGATGTTCGAGGGTTTCGGTAAATATAATTAAATCGAATTTTCCACAACTATCCAATGCTGACCGCTCGATGTCACGATTCAAGTATTGGATGTTGTAACGTTTGAGCAAGGTTGGTGAGATGTCACCTATCGCATCGACCGCCAACGCGTAATCGGGCTTATGACACTTGATCACATACAGCAACAGCGTACCGTAGGCAACCCCGATGTCGACTACACGCTTGACTGACTTGAAATTGCGTATCCAATCCAAAACTGGAAACCAATAGAAACGCTCTTCCGCACGATAAGCTGTTTCGTAATATCCATGACCACCCGGCTTATCAAGTAAGTAGCAGGCGGCTATTTCTTCTTGCACGGCATCCAATACATCATCCTGATACGGTATCGTTCGAGTCCAATGCGGATTGCTCACCATATTTTCCCTGATCACATCGCTAATCTGCTTTGCCTTTGACTGCCATGTGTTTTCCATGGCCTCCCTTTTCAGAATAGCCAGATACTCCTGATCTTCTCTCTTCCCTAAGGCCTCCTCGACCCGACGGATAAACTCTGAATGGTCTCGTCCGATAAGAACAGATCGGTACTTGCGGCATTCGGGAAGGTCTGTGGTGACAATGGGATGACCAAGGGCCATATATTCGAAAAGTTTGATAGGAGATGTGGACTCAGTCACCTCGTTGATGCGGAACGGAATTGTAGAGACATCGAACCAGCACGCATATTGAGGCAATATATTGTAGTCAATAGGCCCGATCACGGTGATATTGGAATAGTCTCCTATCGGATAGCTTTTGAGAGATTTGTCGTAGTCCCATCCAATCAACAGAATTTCGTACTCTGGATGTGCACGCGCTAACTCGACGACCAGTTCATAATCGAACCACGTTGCGAGCGCACCGAAATATCCAATGATACATTTTCCCTTTGCCACCACCTTTCTCATATCTGGCGGGATTTTCGATCGATCGCGGCTCACCAAGAAATGGTCTAGCTCCACACCATTGGTGACGAGCACCACGTTTCTTGTGCGGTTGCGAGCAGCCTTTCTATAGAGTTTCTCGGCACTTGCGATGCAGGCGATCTCATCCGTCTGCAATACTTTGCTGTGCCGATCTAGAAGACCTTGAGCGACTTCCCTGCCGGCAATGTCAACATGAATCTCATCGATGTACTCATAGATCACTACATCTCCCGCCTCTTTGTGCTTCTGGATATATTCCCAAGAACATTTGGGATCTGCAGCATAAAGATGGATAATCTTGAGTCCTGGCAATTGGTCGACTATCTCGAACTGATTCGTGACATAACAGCCTGGATGAACTTGCTCAAAACCGTCTATGGAATCAAATCCATTTACTGTGCAATAGAAAAATAGGAAGCCCTCGTCGGCCAGTCTCTTGGCGATATGTTGTGGTCTCTGAAATAGCGGAAGATTCCAATCGACCACCGGACGAAACACAATCACAGGCTTGCCTTGATTATCCTCCAGAATGCGATTCAATTGGTCGTGGTAATACGTCTCCGGGCGAGCCTTGCTTCTCATCTTATTCTCGATGTGTCCTAAGACGTGTCGAAGTCCCCTCGTCCGCATTAACAACACTGCGTTTCGCACTTTTCTTTTCACTGTGACGCCCGTCCGACGAATCTCACGCAACGGCCTGGTAATCCGCCACGACCGGCTTCCTTCGATGACCTGCATTTGTTGGCTCATGGCAGCGATTCGATGATCGCGCTCGATAAGAGTCTGCGTAAGGTCGTTGATCTGTGCCTCGCGCTCCGTTACAGACTGAGTTAGACTGGTAATTTGGCCGTCACGAGTGGCGAGCGAGCGCTCGACCTCCAAGATCTTCTCGCGCATGACCATCTGCAGTTCGTCGTGGACTCGGGCGTCGGCTAGTGTCAATCCGCTTTCACGAAGAAACCTGGCTCGCGCATAGATCAGCAACATTTGTTGCCCGCTCCAGTACGTCGGAACCAGATCGCTGGTCCCTATGGCCTGCGAATACGTAAGAAAGAACTCGGTATCTGGGGCGCATGGAATGTTTTCGGCAAGGAAGGTGTAATCGTGCTCCAACTGGCGCTCGAATTCGCGGTAGGGAAGTAACAACACGACGCATTTATCCGCACGCGTCAATAAACTGCGCAGCACCTCGTACGGTCGCTTAAAGTGCTCCAGCGTGTTCGACGAGAACACGACATCATACGATTTGCTGGCAACGCTTTCCGTAAGCCAGTCTTCACGCAGAAATTCGAGATCCTTGTAACGGTTACGCGCTTTTTCCACCGCCGTTTCGGAAAAATCGATCCCGTAGACACGATCGCGACCGAAATAGGAGCCAAGCACGTCAGTCCCGTCACCCTCAGCACAACCCCAATCGCAAAAAGTGAATCGCTGTACCCTAGCGAGCGTGAAGAACCAGGAAGGTAAATGATCCAAAGCCAGCTTGGCGAAAAAGCGCGACTGTTCTCGCCCCTGCATGGCTTCCCAATCCATTTGGAAGCGGTGCTCCCAATATTCTTTGCTATTGACGTGCGTGTGGTCCATTAGGCGGGAGCCACTTCTCGAGAAATCTCAGGTTGAAACATCCCGAAGAGACGTGTATCGGCCACTGAAGCAAAATAATGAGCACCTTCGAGATACTCGTAATAGTGAATGGCCGCTGAAGACCGGTCTTCGATGGCAGCCACCAGGAGATACTTGCCGGAGACGAGTGGGTTTCGAAAGCGGCAGCTGACGCGAAAGGCGTGGGCATGGAGATCGAATGGCATCGCCTGGCGATCGCAAGTGGTTGAGACGATCAGGTCGGTACCATCCAAATTTTTTATGGAGAATGCAGCACTGAGGTGAGCTCGATCCGCGACAGATGGCGGAGCGAAAACGATGCGCACTTCGATTTCTTCATTCCAACGGACAATGTCTTTACGTGTACCGTCCGTGCCGTAGATTCCAGCATGTTTAATGCAGCCCACGTGCGAGCCCCAATGTGTAACCGGCTTGTGATCGAAATCTTCCTTTGTAATATCTGAAGAACCTGGCGGCGACACAATCGAGCCCGATTGGCCAGACGGCTTGCTCTCATCGAAGAGGTATTCCATATAGTGTCCGGTGACCGGGAACACTTCACCAGCCATACGCACGCCGCCACCCTCGAGCCAGATAGCGCGCTCGCATAACGTGCGCACAGAACCGACGTCATGACTCACAAAAAGTATCGAAGCCCCACTTTCCTGAATGACCTTGATCCGCTTCATGCACTTCGCCTGGAAGCGGGCATCACCGACGGCCAATACCTCATCAACAATGAGGATTTGAGGTTGGACATTGATAGCGATGGCGAATGCCAGCCTGACATACATTCCACTCGAATAGGTCTTCACTGGTTGCTCGATGAACTGGCCGATGTCCGCAAACGCCGCGATGTCGTCGATACGGAAATCGATTTCCTCCTTGGTCAGTCCCAGCAAGGCGCCGTTCATGTAAATGTTTTCGCGACCCGTGAATTCTGGATTGAATCCAGCCCCAAGTTCGAGGAGTGCCGCCATACGACCATTGGTGTTGACTATTCCACTCGTCGGCGTAAGAGTACCGCAGATGATTTGCAGCAGAGTGGATTTACCGGACCCATTGCGTCCGATGATGCCGACCGTTTCGCCTTTCTTCACATCGAAGGATACATCGCTTAGCGCCCAGAATTCTCGAGCATAGTTCTTCGGCCCCCTGCCCATAAGCCGGCGCACCCGCGGAGCAATAAATTGTTTGAGGCGATCATGAGGGCGATCATAGAGGTGATAGCATTTACTCAGTTTGTGAACGCCAATGGCGATATCCTCTGCTAGTTGTTGAGCATGCCGATGTTCAGAATCGCCTTCAAAGGACATCAGCAAATCCTTTTCTGGTCTTCTGGAACCACCAGAATCCCGCCCAGGCGATGGCAAAACCGGCGACGACGGAGATGAGCCATCTCGGCCCATCGATCACTCTTCCCCATATAAGAACGTTTCGGGCTTCCTCGATGACGAAGGTCAGTGGATTGAGCAACACCCATTTTTGGTATTCATTTGGCAATGCAGACACTGGGTAGAACACCGGCGATACAAACAGCAAGACGGTGGTGATGATAGCCGTAATTTGACTAATGTCGCGGACGAATACGCCGGTCGCACAAAGCACCCAGGCAAAGCCCATCGTCGCGATGACGAGTGGCAGAATAACAAGTGGGAAAAAGATTGCGGTCCAAGGCAAAGACAAGTTCAGAATGAATTGCGCGATCAACAACACTGTCAAACTAATAACGGCATGGAATAGTGCTGAACCCATGGCCACCCACGGTAGGATCTCAAGCGGGAACACCACCTTCTTGACATAATTTACATTAGAAAGAATCAGCCCTGGGGCGCGGTTGACGCATTCCGCGAATAGACTGTGAACGATCATACCGACAAAAAGAATAATGGCAAAATTAGCCTTACTTTCCTCGCCTCCTGTGCCCCACCGGGCTTTGAAGACGACGGAAAATACAAAGGTATACACTCCCAACATGAGTACGGGATAGAAAAAAGACCAGGCGAGACCCATGATCGATCCCCGATAGCGACCCAGTACTTCGCGCTTGATCATTTGGATGGTAAGCCAGCGATTTCGCCAAATGCTTCCAACCATTTCCACGGGAGAAGTTGAGAAGTGCTGCATCAGAACCACGCAGGGATGGCGAAAAGCATTAGGTGTAAATCGACCACT
>Ga0310810_10008964_pt1 | contig 11561 bp, 8 predicted proteins | sample NCmetagenome_FD_207641 | JGI IMG/M metagenome (GOLD analysis project Ga0310810, IMG submission 207641) | Soil microbial communities from experimental microcosm in Duke University, North Carolina, United States - NC | ecosystem: Engineered > Artificial ecosystem > Soil microcosm > Unclassified ...
GCCTTGACGACGTATTGCGCCGCCGAGTCGTCGCGCATGGGGATGAGTGCGGACAGCCCGCGGAACGCGCCGCGCGATGGCGCGACGAGCGCGGTGGTAATGCCCGCATCACGAGAAGCGCGAATGTCAGCAGCCGCGGGCGCCACTTCATTCGCGATCACCCGACCGGGCTCGAGTCCGACATACCGGGCTGGCGCGCCCGCGTTCTGTCCGCCACCACCTCCACTGCCACCGGCCTGTCCCCCTTGCGGCGGCGGCGGTGTCGGGAGCCCCATCGACGACGTCAGGTCAACGAATCCCGGATAGACGGTCCGCCCGGCGAGGTCGACGACGCGTGCGTCACCCGGTGCGGCGACGTTCGCGCCGACCGCTTCGATGACCCCGTCGCGAATGACGATCGTGCCCTTCTCGATGCGTCCTTTCGTGACAGTCTCGATGCGGGCGTTGATGAGGGCCCAGGTGCCAGCTGGCGCCGGTGCCTGGGAATGGGCATCGCGCGGCACGACCAGCGCGATGCCCAGGAGGAAGCCGCTCGCGAGCGGCGCGGCGGGACGCATGCAGGCTCTCCGGCGAGGCGCTGAACCGAGGGAAGCGGGATGGGGGATGGGGGATGAGGGAGACGGCGGCTGGCGGCTGGCTGCTCGTGCTGGCTGCTGGCTGACGCTGGCTTTCGAGCGATGCGCCTCCCGAGGGTTCCCGCATTCTCCCCGCATCCCTCATCCCCCATCCCCCATCCCTCGTGCCACCGTCATCCGGGTCGACAGGTAGGCGTAGAGCGCGCCTATCTCCTCGTCGGAGAAGTCGACGAACCGAGCGCGCGCCACATCACCCATCATCTTCAGCTTCCGCCCATCCCTCGGCACTCCCTCGCGCATCAGTCGCGCGAACTCGGAGGGCGAGTAGCCCGCGACCACCGACAGGGCTGGCGTCTCCTCGGTACCGTCGAGAGCTTGGCCATGGCACTCCGTACACGTCGACTTGGCGAGGTACCGTCCGCGCGCGACGGCGTCGGGCCCGTTCGGGGCCCGAGGGGCGTCGTGGGTGATCTCGACTGGCTCCAGGTTGTACTTGCCCGTTACGACGCCGACACGGGCGAGCAGGCGCAGCGACGTCGCGGGCAGCGTGTCGGACCCGCCTTTGTCGGGCAGTGTGCGCAAGTACGCAATCAGGGCGCCGAGGTCCGCGTCATCGAGGTGGTAGAACACCGACGACGGCATGACGGCCACGCCGCGTCCGTTCGGCCGAACACCATGGCGCAGCAGCCGGGCGAGCTCCGCGTCCGAGTAGCCCTTGATCGCGCGGACCACGTTCGGCGCGACGAGCCTCGCCAGCATCGGCTGATCGAAAAACACACTGCCCTTGAGCCCTGCGGCGTGGCAGCCCTCACACCCTCGCGTCCGGAAGACGTGTCGGCCGCGGTCGAGACCCGCGGGGTCGGTTGGAACGTCAATGGGCGCCAGAGCGATGTCGAACTTCTGGCGGAGGCGGTATTCGCTCACGCCATAAATCAGGATGAGAAGGACGGCCACGATCGAGACGACCGTGATGGCGGTCCATTTGAGTATCCGTTTCATAATGGGAATTGAACGACGAGCGCGTTGGAAACCTCTCACTCGCCCGGAACGGGCTTAACGGCGCGTGGAGTCCTGTGCCCTGACCGTTCCGGTCTCATCCAGGATGACGCGGTACCCTTCGAGCGAATCGGGGATCGCTCTGCGAAGCTCGGGCGTCGCTCGAACCACGAGCACTTTGATGCACGGCGTTCCATCGCACAGCCCGATGGCGGTACCTACGACGCCCTGGATTCGCATCAGGGAATCGGTGTGTGAGCTCTGCACGGCTTCGATCGGTCGGCGCATCGAGGTCGGATCGCCCTTCTGGCCGGTTCGAGACGAGCACGCGACGCCGATGACCGCGATCGCGACGACAAGCGCGGCGTGCGCGCCTCGAACCTGCACGGCAGTGCTTATTGGGAAACGATAGTCCCGCCCACCGCCTGCAGCACCGCTCCGATGGGATTGGCGAACGTCGACGTTCCCCCGCCGGCGAACAGCAGGGCGACGGGATTCCTTCCAGTCCGCGTGACGATCAGCGAGCCGGAGTCGCCCGCCCTGCTGAACGCCGTCTTGTCGCCCCTGATCTGGACCTGATTCGCGAAGGTTGCGACGCCGTCCGTGTACTGAACCTGGATCGTCACGTTGACGCCCACGACTACTCCGGTCGTGAGCGCGGTCGTTCTCCCGTACTTCATGACGGCCATGTTGAGGGTCGCGTTCGCCGGCGTGGAGCTGGGCGCTCCGTAGCCATTCGGCGGGGTCGTCGCGTTGAGCTGACCCGCGTTGTTGAGCTTTGCCAGCGCCACGTCGACCGTGTTCGTTCCGCTGAAGCTGATGGTCTTGAAGAAGGCGAGGGTTGCCCACGCGTATTGAGACCCCGACGCGCAGCCGAGGTCGTAGCGACCGGGCTGGTAAATCGTTTCCCCGAGGCTGGCGGCATTCTCGCGCGCATAGACGTGATTGTTGCTGAGCGCGTAAATCGTTCCGCTCTTCGAGATCTTGGCGCCGATCGTTCCGGCCGCGCACTCGAGCGCGTTGCCGGTCGACATGCCGACGTATGCCGGGCGCGCGTAGTCGGTTGGCCTGATACTGCCGCTGCCGGCCCGGCCACCGCCTTTGGCGTGGGGAGATGTCTTCGAGGTTGCCGGGAGCGCCTTGATCTCGCCCGTCACCTCGACCGTCACCGGGACGCCATCGAGGTGTTTCGGCACTCGCGCGGCAGCGCCCGCGTTCCTGGCGAACACCGTGACCTCGGGACGGCCGTCGTTGAGCCGGCCGACGGCGGTGCCGAGGAGGTCCCGGTCACGCATGAGGCGTCTCGTGTGCTTTCCCTGAGCCGCCAGCGCGGGCCCCAGGTCATCGGCTCGGCCAACGGCAGCGAGGTTGGGATCCGACGGTGGGGCCGGCGGCGTGATCCCGTTAGGCGCGTCGGAGCACGCTGCAAAGGCGACGAGGGCGACGCACGCTGCTGCGATCCGGCGAGCACGCGCGGTGAACGACTGGGACAACGGCATCCCGGGCTCCTCCAGGTACGGCGTGGAACTACAACAGATGTTTACGCAGCGAGTGTGGGCTCGTGCGCACCATCCGTCAATAGTCGATCCGGAGCCGGATTATCACGCCAGGCCCATCAGGAAACCGGCCGTCCGCCGGACAGCTCCTTCACGAGCCGATACAGGAACTCCTGTCCGTCGAAGAACGACTTGATCAGCATGCGCTCGTCGCGTCCGTGCGCGCGCGAGTCGTCCATGTCGCCGAACAGCCCGGACACCCCGTACGTCGGAATGCCCTTCTGGCGCAGCGCCCGCCCGTCCGTCGCGCCGGTGCCCATGACCGGCACGACCGGGATGCCAGGCCACATCTCTTTCGTGAGGCGTTCGATCGGGCCGAGTACCTCGGGAGTCAGTGGGGAGGCCGGGCCGCCGCGCGGCTCCGGGGCTGGCGACACGTGCACGGCCGTATCACCCGCCAGCTTGACGAGCGTCGCCTGCACGTCCTTCACGTCGTGGTCAGGCAGCACGCGACAATTCACGTTGGCGCGCGCGAGCTGCGGAAGCGCGTTAGGCGCGTGGCCGCCCTCGAGCATCGTCGCCACACACGTCGTCCGCAGCATGGAGTTGTAGACCGGCTGCGCCGAGAGGCGGCGCACCGCCGCGGTGTCCCGCGGGTTCTTCGCGACCGCCCGCATGTCGGCCGCCGTCTGTCCGGTCTCGACCTGCCCCAGCCGCTCGAAGTACGCCCGCGTCACGTCGTTGAGCTTCACGGGGAAGTCGTAGCGCTCCAGCCGCGCCAGTGCGTCGGCGAGATGGTAGATCGCGTTGTCCCGCACGGGACGCGAGCTGTGCCCGCCCTTGTTGCGGGCCTCGAAGGTGAAATCGTAATAGACCTTTTCGGCGGCCTGCACGTTATGCACGAACGGCTTGCCGTTCTTGAGGAAGCCGCCACCGCCCTCGTTGAGGGCGTACGCCGCGTCGATCGCGTCGCGCTTGTTGGCCAGCAGCCACTCCACACCGTTGTGGTCCCCATTCTCTTCGTCGGACGTGAGCGCGACGATGAGATCGCGATCGGGCACGTAGCCTTCGCGCTTCATCCGGATCATGTTCGCGATCCAGATCGCGGCCATGGCCTTGTCGTCGCTCGTGCCACGCCCGTAGTAGAAACCGTCTTTCTCCGTGAACGCGAACGGGTCCATGCTCCAGTCCTCGCGCTTCGCGGGGACAACGTCGAGGTGCGCGAGCAGGAGAATCGGCTTGCGGCTCGAAGCGCCCGAGCCGTGCAGGCGTGCGACGAGGTTCCCGTCGCGAGGACCGGAGCTCAGCACCTGCACGTCGCTTTCCGAGAATCCGGCGGCCAGAAGCCGCTTGCGCATGGCCTCGGCCGCCTGGGTCGTTCCGCCCGGATCGGCATCGCTGGTCGTGTTGATCTCGATCAGCTCTTTATAGATGTCGCGCGCGAGCTGCTGGTTGGCGTTCAGCGTCTGGGCGCTCGACAGCCGCGCGAACGTCAGCGACGTGGCGGCGATGGTGAGCGCGAGGAAGGAGGTTCGGACGGGCAAGCGACTGCGAACTGGCATGCGGGATCTCCGGGTGGTCGATGGCGTGATGGGATCGTAGCCACCCTTGACTGGTTGGCGCCAGAGAGTGTAGGGTAAGGGCACCTACCCATAGGCGGCCAATGTATGTCGGTCCTTCCGTCACGCGCTGAGCTCCTGCCTGGGACGCTCGCCATGCTCGTGCTCAAGACGCTCACCGTCGACACGATGCACGGTTACGCGATCGCTCAGCACATCGAGCGGCTGTCCGACGATGTCCTGCGCGTCCAGGAGGGCACGCTTTACCCGGCGCTGCAGATGATGGAGATGAAGGGGTGGGTGCGCTCCGAGTGGAAGCTCTCACCGACGAAGCGGCGCGCGCGCTACTACTCGATCACCGCGGCCGGGCGGAAGCAGCTCGCGCAGGAGGCCCGGGAGTTCGAGCGGGTGATCGCGGCGGTGGGCCGCGTCATGCAACCGGCCTGACCTGAGGAACGCGCCGATGATGACATGGCTTCGCGGGCTCTGGCTGCGCGCACGGTACTACCTCTTTCGTGACCGCTTCGACCGCGAGATGGACGAGGAGATGCGATTCCATCTCGACCTCCGGGCGGCTGAGCACTCGCGTGCCGGCATGAGCGAGCAGGACGCTCGTGATGCCGCGCGGCGGCGGTTCGGCAATCGCACGTCGCTCGGGGAGCACCGCCGAACGGCCATCGGCGTTCCGTCACTCGAGACCCTGGGGCAGGACGTCCGGTACGTGCTGCGGGCAATCCGGCACTCACCGGGCTTCAGCGCGATGGTCGTTGCGACGTTAGGCATCGCCATCGGTGCGAACGGCGCCATGTTCGGCATCATCGACCGGCTCATGCTCCGCGGGCCGGCACATGTCGTCGATCCCGAGCGTGTCGTCCGCCTGTATGTGACCCAGCGGAACGGTAACGAGGAGTCGACCGAGAGTACTGCCGGCTACGTCACCTACGCGCACCTGCGCGCCAACACGCGCTCGTTCGAGGATCTCGCCGTATACTCGGCGACGGACGCAACGGTGGGCGTCGGCGCCGGCGCCCACCGCATCACGCTCGGCCGCGTCTCGAACAACTTCTTTCGGCTGTTAGGCGTCAGGCCACTCCTCGGACGGTTCTTCGGGCCAAGCGAGGATCGTCCGCCGAGCGGCGAGAACGTCGTGGTGCTCGACGAGGGCTACTGGCGGCGATCGTTCGGTGGGGACCGCGGAATCCTCGGCCGGACGACGGTCATCGGCGGCGTGAGGTACACGATCATCGGCGTCGCGCCGCAGGGCTTTACCGGTGCGGAGCTCGAGCGTCGCGACGGATGGGTCCCGATCAGTCTGACCTACTGGGGCCCGGGGCCCGACTGGCCCACGGCGTGGGACGCCAGCTGGCTACAGATCATCGGCCGTCTCGCGCCGGGTGTCACACTCGATCAGGCGAGTGCGGATGCGACGGCGGCGCATCGGCGTGCGTACGACGGCCCTGCAAACTCGACCATGCGCACGGCCTCGCTGAGCGCTGCTCCCTTGCGGTTCGACCGCGCCGGAAAGGAGCAGGCCGTCACGCGCGTCTCACGCTGGCTGGTGGCCGTGACGACCATCGTGCTGCTCATCGCCTGCGCCAACGTGGCGAACCTCTCGCTCGCTCGGGCGACGCGCCGCCGGCGCGAGGTGGCGGTGCGACTGGCGCTCGGAATCGGTCGCGGCCGGCTGATACGACTCCTCATGGCGGAGAGCATCGCGCTCGGCCTGCTCGGCGGCGCGGCTGGCCTGGCCGTGGCATTTGCGGGCGGGCGATTCATCCGCGGGGTGCTGCTGCCTAACGTTGCATGGCCTGACGGGCCTGTGGACCTGCGAGTGCTCCTCGTGACGGCGCTCACGGCGTGTGGGACGGGAGTGCTCGTCGGACTCGTGCCGGCAGTTCGCGGTACGCGGCTCGACCTGTCGTCGGCCCTGAAGTCCGGCGTGCGCGAGGGCGGCCCTCATCGAAACCGGATGCGGTCGCTGCTCGCCGTGACGCAGGCGGCGCTGTCGGCGGCACTGCTCGTCGGCGCCGGCCTCTTCCTCGTCAGCCTGCGGAAGGTCTACGCCCTTCGACTCGGCATCGAGCCGGACAAGGTGCTGACGGTCTCGTTCGACTGGCCGCCGCTCGGCGACCTTCCAGCCGCGCTCAAGGACCGCGAACGGCTTCGACGGAATCAGTTGTACGACGTCGCGCTCGCGCGAGTGCGAGCGATGCCCGGCGTGGAGCACGCGGCCGTGGTGGTCGGAACGCCGTTCCAGTCATCGATGACCATCGCGCTTCGCGTGCCGGGTCGCGATACGTTGCCGCAACTCCCGGGCGGCGGGCCATACGTTCGGGCCATCTCGGATGACTACTTCGCGACCGCCGGGACGCATCTTCTGCGCGGGCGAACGTTTACGGGCGCGGATGTCACGGCAGGAGAACGTGTGACGATCGTGAACGAAACGATGGCGCGAACGCTCTGGCCGAACCGCGATCCGATCGGCCAGTGCCTGCTGATGGACACGATGCCCTGCTCGCGCGTGGTCGGGGTCGTCGAGGACGCCCGTCGGTTCGGGCTCCGCGAAGATCCGGCGATGCAGTACTACATCCCGTTAGGCCAGGAGCGGGCGCTCGGCTTCGGTGGACGGAAGATGTTCGTCCGACCGGGAGGCAGCGTTGCGACACTCAGGGAGGCATTGCGGGCAGAGCTCGGCCGGCTCGATCCGAGCATCGGATTCGTGGGCGTGGAGCTCCTCCAGGATTCACTCGACCCGCAGATTCGACCGTGGCGGCTCGGTGCGAACATGTTCGCGGTGTTCGGTGCGCTTGCGCTGCTCGTCGCGGCGATCGGGCTCTATAGCGTGATCGCGTATCTCGTTGCCCAGCGCGCGCACGAGCTGGGGGTTCGAATCGCGCTGGGCGCGGAACGGAGCGACATCGTGCGGCTCGTCGTTGGACACGGTGTGGGTCTCGCAGGTGCTGGCGTCGCGATTGGAATGTTGCTGTCACTCGATGCGGGGCGGTGGATCGAGCCGCTGCTCTTCGACACATCGCCGCGGAATCCAGGCGTGTTCCTGTTGGTAGCGGCCGTGCTGCTGATGGTGGGGTTGCTCGCGAGCGTCATTCCCGCGTGGCGTGCGGCGCGCTTGGATCCGGTCGAGGCGTTGAGGGCGGATTGACGGGAAGCGGGAGACGGGAGACGGGAGACGGGGAAGCCTCGGAGGCTCATCTCTCAACAGCCAGCGTCAGCCAGCAGCCAGCACGAGCAGCCAGCAGCAAGCCGCCGTTTCCTGTGTCTAGGTACGTTGACCCATGTACGAGTCGCTCCACTCCGCGAGCTTGACGTCGTTCGGTGACGATCACCGAGCCCGACGCAAACCAGTCACGACCGCGCCCGATGACGGAGGGCGGCATGACGGAGACAAGGAGCTACTACGATGCCGTACAGCCCCGCCAGGTTTTCACTTTTCGCCGCCGCGCTCCTGTGGTTGAGCGCCGTGGCGTGCACCGATCCCTCGCCGACTGCCGCCGTTCCGGGTAAGCTCTCGCTCGACCGAGCCGGCACCGACCCCGGAACGCATCGCCAGTACGGGACCCCCATCAAGCTCGGGAAGGGGCGTGCGCGCAGCTATGTCCTTCTCAAGAAGGGCGTTCCGCTCGAAGTCGGCGTTGCGCTCGACGAGACCGCGCTCGAAGGCCTGCGCGCTCCCATGCCGCCAATGGACGACATGCCGAGCGGCGGCGAGCACGTTCACGTGGATTTCGATCCGTACGTCGTGCCGATGCCGGCACAGAACCCGACGCCGTACAAGTTCATCGAGCTCGATTGGAATCCCGCCGGGCACGAGCCCGCCGGTGTCTATACGCTCCCGCACTTCGACTTCCACTTCTACAAGATCGAGGTGGCCGAGCGCGACGCGATCGTGCCGAGCGACCCGGCGTTCGCGGTGAAGTCGGCGAACGTCCCGGCTGCCGATTTCATGCCGCCATTCGCCTTCTCGCCGCCGCCGCTCGTGGCCGTGCCGCGCATGGGTGTGCACTGGGTGGACGTCCGCTCGCCGGAGGTCCAGCCGCCGCCTAACAACAAAAGGTTCACCACGACGTTCCTCAACGGCACGTACAACGGCGCGCTGATCTTCCAGGAGCCAATGATCACGCGGGAGTTCATTCTGTCGAAGCCGAACGCGACCATCCCGATTCCGGTGGCGGCGCGTGTCACGCCGGCCGGGTATTACCCCACGGCCTACAGCATCACGTTCGACGAGCAGGCAAAGGAGCATCGCATTGCGCTGACGAAGCTGGAGTGGAGGAACTAGCGGGAGACGGGAGACGGGAGACGGGAGACGGGAGACGGAGAACCCGCGGGAGGCTCATCGCTCGACAGCCAGCGTCAGCCAGCAGCCAGCACGAGCAGCCAGCACCCAGCCGCCGTCGCCCGTCCCCCATCCCCCGGCTAGTTTCTCGACGTGCACGAGATTCCTGTTCTCCGCGACCTCGTCATCCTCGTCGCCGTCGCCATCCCGGTCGTCATCATCGCGCAGCGGCTGCGTGTGCCGACCGTCGTCGGGTTCCTCCTCACGGGAATCGCGATCGGGCCTAACGCGCTCGGACTCGTCGCCCGGCCGGATTCCGTCGAATCGCTCGCCGAAGTCGGGGTCGTCCTCCTCCTGTTTGCGATCGGGCTCGAGCTGTCGCTGTCGCGCATCGTCCGCATGGGCCAGTGGGTGATACGCGGGGGCGGCATCCAGGTGCTGGCGACGATCGCGGCGATCGCGGTCATCGGGCTCGCCTTCGGCAGGCCATGGCGACTCTCGGTGTTTACCGGGGCGCTGTTCGCGCTCTCGTCCACCGCGATCGTGCTCAAGGTCTACAACGATCGCGGTGAGCTGGACACGGCGCACGGGCGCGTCGTCGTCGCGATTCTCCTCTTTCAGGATCTGTGCGTCGTCCCGCTGATGCTGGCCGCCCCGCTGCTGGCAGGCACTGGTGGGAGCGCTGCCGGGTCACTCCGCACGATCGCTCTGAGCGTGGTCGTCGTCGCCACGCTTGTCATCGGCGGGCGGTTGGTGGTGCCGCGCGCGCTACGACGCGTCGCCGAGCTCAGGAACCGCGAGATCTTCACGCTGTCGGTCGTGTTCATCGGCCTCGGCGAGGCGTACGTCACGTCGGCGTTCGGGATGTCGCTCGCGCTCGGGGCGTTCCTCGCCGGGCTGATCATCTCCGAGTCCGACTACGGACTGCAGGCGCTCTCCGACGTTCTCCCGTTCCGCGACACGTTCAGCGGAATCTTCTTCATCTCGGTCGGCATGCTGCTCGACCTCGGCGAAATCCGGTCGCGATTGTTCGCCGTGGTGTCGATGGCCGTCGCCGTGATGGTTGTCAAGTCACTCATCGTCATTCTCGTGGTGCGGCTGCTCAAGCGCTCGCTTCGTGTAGGCGTTTTGAGCGGGCTCGGGCTGGCACAGGTCGGCGAGTTCTCCTTCGTGCTCGCCGGCAGCGGGCTGGCGCTCGGCCTCCTCGACGCCGCGCAGTATCAGGTCTTCCTCGGTGCGTCGGTGCTGACGATGCTGGCCGCGCCCTTCGTCATCGCCGGCGCCGAGCGCGCGGCGGAATGGGCGACACGCACCACGCACGAGCCTAACGTCATCATCCCGACCACCGAGATGCCCGCGGTGCGCGCGCTGCGGGACCACGTGATCATCGTTGGCTACGGCCTGAATGGCCGCAACCTGGCGCTCGCACTCGAGTCGGCACAGATCCCGTACGTCGTGCTCGAGCAGAACGGCCAGCTCGTGCGGCGTGCCCGTCTCGAGCGAACGCCGATCCTCTTCGGTGACGGCACGCGGCCCGAGGTGCTCGAGAAGGTGGGGATCGAGCATGCGAGGGTGCTGGTGTTCGCGATAGCGGCGCCGGCGGAGGAGCGGCGCGGTGTCGCGGTGGCGCGTCACCTCAACCCGGCCGTGCGGATCGTGGTACGCACACGATACGTGTCGGAGATCGCCGAGCTCCGCCGGCTCGGCGCAGACGAGGTGATTCCCGAGGAGCTCGAGACGTCGGTGGAGATCTTCGCGCGGGTACTCCGCCGTTATGGCATCGAGGTGAATCGCATCCGGCGTCTGGTGGATGACGTCCGCGGCGACCACTACGGTCTGCTCCTCACGCGCGAACGGTCAGTGACCGCCCGGATCGGTGACGCGCTCGCCACGTTAGGCGAGCGGGTGCGGCTCCAGACCGTGGTCGTGGAGGAAGGGACGCTCGCGGCGGGCCAGAGCCCGGCTTCGCTCAGTTTGCGGAAAGCGACCGGTGCGACCGTTATTGCCGTCGTTCGCCGTGGGGCTGTGACCTACTCGCCCGAGCCGAATACCGTCTTCGAGGTGGGAGACGAGGTCCTCCTCGTTGGCGATGCCGACGCGCTCGAGAAGGCAAGAAGCTATTTCGAGACGTCGTGATCAAAGGGGCCGGAGTCGCTTGAATGTTGGGATCTCGGCGTTTCGAGAATGCCGAACTCAACCGACTCCGACCCCACTCATCCAGCGAGCCGTGTGGTCCTAGTTGTTAGGCCTGATGCCTGTCTGTGTCCAATGTGCCAGGTCGGTGACTGCCTGAACCTGTGCGGCTGCCGGAATCGCGCAGTGGCCATACCCCCACGCCATGTTCCTGCGCTGGACGAGCAGACTGGTCGCCCCAGAATCGTTTACGCGCTTCGCGAGCGAATCCTCGTGGAACGAAGGGACCAGACGGTCCCACGGGTTGTGCAGCGTGATCGTCGGGATCCTGATCGCACCCGATGGCGTGAAGTTCTTCGCCGCCCACTCGGCGGCGGACGGGTCGGCGGTGAAACGTGGGATCTGCGAATTGACGCCGTTGAGAATGGCTGCGACCGTCGGCATGTTGAGCGGCGGGACAATCAAGTTGGGGCGCGGCGAGTACGTCACGCCGACGTTCGAGACCGGG
>Ga0310810_10008965_pt1 | contig 11560 bp, 9 predicted proteins | sample NCmetagenome_FD_207641 | JGI IMG/M metagenome (GOLD analysis project Ga0310810, IMG submission 207641) | Soil microbial communities from experimental microcosm in Duke University, North Carolina, United States - NC | ecosystem: Engineered > Artificial ecosystem > Soil microcosm > Unclassified ...
AGGTTCTTGACCTGCGCGGCCGCCTGCCGGATGCGGGGGACCCATTCGCCCAGCTCATCGGCGTCGTAGAGGTAGCGGAAGCGCTCGACCACTGGAATGCCCTTGGCCTCCCAGGTCTCGGTGCGCCGGCCGTGGAAGCGGACCACCGCCAGCTCACTGGAGGTGACGGCGACGATGGGCGGCAGGGCGGTCTTGGTCTGCGGCTCGTCGACCATCACGAACGGGATCTCGTACTTCTCCAGGAAGTTGATCGTCCGTTCGGCGTTCTTCTCGTTGAACCAGGTGCCGCTCCGGAACTCCACCGCCATGCCGATGTCCCCGAGCCGCTCCTTGGCCTCCACGATCGCATCGCGGCTCTCGTTGGAGGGGTAGAACCAGCGCGGGTACTGGAGGAAGACCGCTCCCAGCTTGCCCGATGAATGAAGCGGCGCCAGCCCATCCTTGAACTGGTCCCAGATCGCAGTGCGGAGCTCCTCGGGCAGGTCCTTGCCGTAAATGCGCGCCTTGGCCTGCAGCTCGAGCGGGAGCTCCTCGCGGATCTCCTTCGGCAGCCGCTTCACCTCTGATGGCTGGGCGGTCATCAGGGCATGGGCCTTGATGTCGAAGGTGAAGTCGGGCGGTGTGCGCTGGAGCCACGCCTCGCCCATGCGCCGGGTCGGCAGGGCGTAGTAGGTGGCGTCGACCTCGACGATCGGGAACTGGTCGGCGTAGTAGCGCAGCCGGTCCTCGGCGTTGGTGGCGTCCGGCGGGTAGAAGACCCCCGGCGCGACCATGGTCGGATCGGTCCAACTGGCCGTCCCGATGCGGACCGTGGCCTTCTCCACCTTGATCGGGTGGCGGGCGGCCTCCGCCTCAGCCTCGCCGCGTTCGCCGGCGGCCTGTGGGCCCGGATCGTGATCCTTCGCCATGCGGAAAGTGTATCCAGCGGTGCCATTTGCGCCCAGCGGGCGTAACGCCAGAGATGGGGTCGCCGGGGGGCGCGTTTTGGCCGATTCTTGCCCGCGTCGTGCGACCAGCGGGTGGGGCAGCCAACGAAGGGCGCTTCAAGGACGCACACTCGGGCGTTAGGACCGCCGGGTGGGAATGAAGGCTATGCCTCGCCCTGCGAGCGATCCGCGCGTCAGCAGGTTCCAAGGCTTCGTGCTGAGTTCAGGATCGCGTGCGGGTCGTCGAAGCGAGGTGATCGGCTCTGGGGATTGGGCGGGCATCGGCTCTCCTTCTGCGGTCGAGGTCACACCGGCGGCGTGACCGGGCAACGAAAAAAGCGGGGCCTGGCGGCCCCGCTCAGGTTCGCCACTGGGCCGCTACTTTGCGGCGGCCTCCGCATCAGCCTGGCCGGTCAGCCGATCGGACCAGGCCTTGTTGGCGCGCTCGGCGCGCGCTGCCTCGGCCTTGTTGATCAGGTCTGAGAAGCTCTGGGTCTGGCCCGCGAGGCGAGCCGCGTAGGCATCGCGCGCCCGCTGAATCTGAGCCTGCTCCTGCTCGTGTGCGGCCTGCCCGTTGAGGCGGTCCGACCACGCCTTGTCGCCGCGCTCGTTCCCGGCGTTCGGGATGACGAAGGCGGTCGCCATGACGAGGATGAAGAGGACGACTGCGATGCCCTGAAGCTTGCGGGTGGTGCTCACTTGTGTGCTCCTTCTTCGCTGCTCGCCTGCCGATTGGCCGGCGGATCTGGGAGCAACGATGCGAGGGAGCAGTCAGCGTGGAGCCTATCCGGACTCTAGGCCGGCTCTATGTCAGTTGTGCAGACGTGGGTGGCATTCACCCGGTGCGATTCCCACCTCGATCGCGTCGGCTTCCCGGCCTTGGGGGATGCACGGGACGATGATCTCGCCGGAGATGATCTTGGCCTTCAGTGCGTCGATCTCGCCGCGGATGTCTTCGAGGTAGCCGCCGCTGTACGAGATGTCCATGGCTCCCGATTCGAGGCCCCATTTCCAGACCCCCGGCTCGAACTTGCGCTGGCCGTAGGCGGCCACCACTGCGTAGACCTCAGCGTCGATCCCCTTGAGGACGGAGGTGAGGATGTGTGTCTGCCAGGCGTGGGCGCGCGATGAGCTGCCAGGGAGGGTGAGCACGGTCTCGTGCTGGTCGGTGTCGACCCCGATCGCCCACACCTGCCGAGCCGTTGTATTCGTGAACTCGGTGGCGGCGTCGAACACGCCCAGCCCCGAGTTGCCTGCGGCGTGGAAGATCACGTCCGCTCCCTCGCCATAGATCTGAAGCGCGACGCTCCGCGCCTTGTCCGCGTCATCGAATCCCGAGAAGTCCTCGATCGTACTGAGGTACTTCGAAATGATCTGGATATTCGGGTTTGCGGCGCGCGCGCCCGCCTCATAGCCAGCCTGGAATGGCCAGATCCCGTCCCAGTCGACGCCGCCGATGTAGCCGATGACGCCGGTCTTGCTCTTCATCGCTGCCACGGCCCCGGCCAGGTAGGACGGCTCGGAGTCCACCGTCGTGAAGTACAGGACGTTCGGTACGTCATTGCCGATCAGCGACATCGCGAACCGGGTGTCCGGATGCTCGCGGGCAACCTGCTCGACGTCGGGTGGCCAGTAGTTTCCGATGAGCACGATCAGTCCAACGCCATCGTTGACCCGCTGTTGCACCTGGGCGGCCTGCTCGGCGTCGAAGCGGACGGTCCCCTCGTTCGGGTCATCCCAATCCCGGCCGTACTGCGCAACCAGGTTGTCCAAGACATCGGTCAAGGGGAACTTGCGGCCAACCAGGTCGAATTTCGTTACGGCCTGGTCAAAGCCGGCCTCCGCCTGCTGGCCCACGAAGCCCTCATCGGTCCACATCAACGTGACCGGCGCCAGCGGCCGCGGAATGGCGACGAATGCAAAGGCCGCTGCGCCGCCCAGGGTCAACACTGCGACGCCGAGTGCGATGAGGCGCCTCCGCGCGCTGCGCTGCAGCCGATGGCGGGCTTCCACCTCCGCGGTCTTGGCGGCCGATTCCGCGCGGCTCCGTTCGAGCCCGGCCTCGAGGAACTCGCGCTCCCGGGTGGTGAGCTGCAGGCTCCCCTCGCGGCTCCACGTCTCGAACTCGGCTAGACGGGTGCCGGTCAGCAGGTAGTCGACGTTTCGGTCCGAAAGCTCCCATTCGTCGACCGCGGAGAGCAGCGCGTCCCGCCGGCGCAGGGCGGCGCGATGGCGGTCGATCCAGCCGGCCAGCCGCTCCCATTCGGTGAGCAGCGCCTCGTGGGCCATCTCGACCGTCGCCTCATCGGTGGCGGGGTCATGGTCGAACGTCAGCAGCCGATGCCTGCCGAACTCCGTCAGCACCTTCGACAGGGCGACCGAGTCGATCTGCAAGTCGGTCAATTCGGAGAGGGTGAGCCGGCGGCGGAAGTCGGCACTGCCCCGACCGAGGCGCACCAAGCGGAGGAAGAGCTGGGTCGCGATCTGCTGGCCATCGGCGTCGAGGCCGAGGAAGACCGCCTCCGCGCGCCGGGAGAGGACGCCGCGCAGGCCGCCGAGCGCGAGGTAGCCGGCATGGGTTAGCACCGGACCGGACCGCTGCTCGAACAGCTCAGTGAGCGCGTACTGGAGGAGAGGGAGGCTGCCCCGGCCGGCGACCGACTCCGTCACGAGCTCGGCCAGCAGGGCGGGCTCGACCTTGACCCCAACGCGCTCCGCGGGCTCGACTACCGCGGCCTCCAGCTCGGCGGCGGACATGGGGAGGACGTGCACGACTCCGGGCACAAAGACCGCGCTGAACTCGGGATGTTGGAGCGGGCGGTCGTAGAAGTCGGCGCGTAGCGTCAGGACCACCGTGAGCTGGCCATCCGGGTCGCTGAGCTCTCCGGCGAGCCCCTTCAGGAACTCGTTACGGCGTGCCTCGTCGGCGACGGTGAACAGCTGCTCGAACTGGTCAAGCACCAGCAGCACTCGTCGGCCCGGTTCCGGCGCGGCGAGGCCCAACCCGGGTGCTGTTCGGCTCTTGTTGGCCGAGCCCGTCGCGCGGGCGACCGCGGCGCGCACATCACCGAGCGGATCGGCTCCAACCGGGACCGATACGACGCGCCATTTGTCCGAACCCTCGATCGCGCCTGACCGCAGGCGCGGGATCAGGCCCGCCGCGACCACGCTCGACTTGCCCGATCCGGACGGCCCCACCAGCGCGATCAGCCGCTGCCCAGCCTCGACGGATGCGATCAAGCGCTCGACCAGCCCGTCCCGGCCGAAGAAGTCGTCCGCGTCGTTCTCGCCGAACGGTTGGAGGCCCTTGTACGGGTTCCTGGTAGTGGTTGGCTCCGCCTCGCCGTCACTTGCCGGGACGAGCGCGGGATCGTGGAGGAGGACCCTGTCGCGCATCCTCTGCAGAGCGGGAGACGGGTCGAGTCCCAGCTCGTCGCGGAGCTGCACCCGCAGGTTGTCGTAGTTGCGAAGCGCCTCGGCATGCCGGCCGGATCGGTAGAGGGCAACCATGAGCAGCTCGCGCGAGCGCTCGCGCAGCGGATCGTCGCGGATCGCGGCCTCGAGCAACGGGATTGCCTGCCCGGCGCGGCCCCCCTCGAGCTCGGACGAGGCCAGCGTCTCGATTGCGTCCAGGTGCAGGTCGTTCAGGCGCCTGACGTACGGCTGGGCGAACTCCTCGTATTCGAAGTCGGAGAGCGCCGGGCCGCGCCACAGCTCCAGCGCGGTGCGCAGGGTGGCGACGGCCGCGTCGCGCTTCCCCTGGTTGAGCTGCTCCGACCCCTGCTGGACGAGGCGCTCGAACTGCTTGGCGTCGACCGTGTCGGGCGGCGTGTCGAGCTGGTAGCCCGGCGGTCTGGTCAGGATGAGGCGATTCCCGGCAATCGGTTCGAGCGACTTGCGCAGGTCCGAGACGTAGATCTGGATGGAGTGGGCGGCGGTGCGCGGTGGATCGTCGCCCCACAGCAGGTCGATCAGGCGATCGACGGAGACGATCTCGCCAACGTGCAGGAGGAGGATCGCCAGCACGGCGCGCTGCTTCGGCGGACCGAGGTCGACGACCGTCCCGCCGGACCCGGCCTCGAGAGCACCAAGGAGTCGAAATTGCATTGGGCGTACCTTCGATCCGCGCGTTCCACTGTGGGATGCCCGCCGGCATCGGTCAACAACGATCGCAATCCTGGACCCCGGTGCTCTACGCCCGCTCTAGGGCTCCAGCGGCGCTTGATGTTGATGAGCGCTGAGCGCTCATGAGGTTTGGGAATCGGCCTCTTCGGTCGCCTTTGGAGTGGGGAAGAGGACCGGCAGCTTTGCCTGCTCCTTCGGGATCTGGGACGTGGTCACGGCGAATAGGACGAGAAAGACGAGGACGGCTCCGCCGGCGCCGATCCAGAGCCAGAGCCCGCCGGGGAGTCCCACGATGAGGCTGATGACGCTCGCCAGGACGCCGCCGACCATGGAGGTAATGAGCCCGATCATCCCGCCCGAAGTCGTCAAGGCATACAGCAGGGTGCCAACCCCGCTGACGGACTGACCGCCATACGCGCCGGTGACGGCGTCCATGTCGTCGTGGGTTGCCGTCGTGAAGTACGGCGTCACGATCGGGGCTGCCTGGATGTAGGCGTGCCGGATGCGGGCCATCCCGTGGACCGCCCGCAGGTCGTCCGTGTTCGCGCCGACGATTCGCCCATAGGTGGCCAGGCCGATGACCAGGTCGAACGCCAGGATGATCGCGGCCAGTGTCAGGAATCCGGTCCCGAAGGTCATCGCCTGCGCGAGCAGCGCGAGGGCGACGAACGACGTCGACAGGAAGGTGAGGAACATCCCGCCGCGCACGAATGCCTCGTTGTACGCAAGCGACCGGCCCGTGAGCAGGCTCCAATGCTCGGTGCTGAGGATCTGGATCGCGCGCGGGTCGTCGAGCGAGGTGATCGGCTCTGGGGATTGGGCGGACATCGGCTCTCCTTCTGTGGTCGAGATCACGCCGGCAGCGTAACCGGGCAACCACCGAGAGAGCTACGCTCCCGGCGCCAGGTCCAGGCGGTCCAGGACTGCTCCCGGGTCATAGAGCTCGGTGCTGCTCAACGTGACTCCCACGTCATTGACTGAGCCGAAGCCGCCGACGATCAGGGCGCGTCCGTCAGCAAGAAGAATGGCGACCGCCCCCCTCCGAACCGTCCCCATGCGACCGGCCGGGGTCCTTGTCCCAGTCGTTGGGTTGAATCTTTCTGCGCTCATCCCGTCGACGAAGCCACCGGCTAGCAGTACCGACCCATCGGCGAGAACGACTGCGGCTGCATAGGAGGCGCCAGTCCCAACGGCGATCTCAGCCCAGGCCCCGAGGGCCGGGTCGTACACCTGAGGGCGCGAGCCAGTCAGGACGAGAACCCGTCCGTCGTGGAGGAGGATGCCAGTGCCCTGGTCCAACGGGGCGATCATGTCGCCAGTCGAGGACCACGTGCCCGTGGCCGGGTCGTAAATCTCCGCGGATTTGAGCGGTCCTCGCGCGGATAGTCCGCCGGCGACCAGGACTCGACCATCCAGCAGCCGCACCGCAGCACACGTGAATGCCCGCGCCTGGGCCATGTCCCCGCTCGGAGTCCATAGGTCCGTCGTGGGGTCGTAGATCTCTGACGAGGTTGTGCCCACGGGCGGGTTGCTGGCTCCCGTGCCGCCCGCGACCAGCACCCGTCCGTCATCGAGTCCCACCGCCATGCCACCGAGGCGTGTCGCACCCATGCCAGCGGCCGGTGCCCACGTTCCTCTCGAGGGGTCGTAGATCTCGACGGCCATCGCTCCAGAGGAGTCACTGGTACCGACCACGAGCACACGTCCGTCGGCCAGGTTGACGACCGCATCGAGCGCCCCATGAGCGACGAGTGCGCGACCGGTGAGCTTCCAACTCCCGGTCGTCGGGTCGTAGAGCTCCGCGCTATTGGAATCGCCGCAGGCGGTGCCAGCAAATCCGCCCGCAACCAGCACTCGTCCGTCAGCCAGGAGGGCAGCCGCGGGGACCCTCCCCGTGGACATGCTGCCGGTGGTTGACCAACCGTCGGTCCCGACGCCGGGCTCACCGCCACGGCAGTAGTCCGGCTCGGCGGGCACCAGGACCTTGAAGCCGATGACGGCAGCGACGACGGACACACCGACGATCCCCAGGCCGATCGCCGGCGCAACCCTGTCCGTCGAGACCGCTCGGGCCAGCGCGAGGAGTGCTGCGCCGCCGAGAAGCATGAGGAAGCCGAACAGCACGAACGCGCCACCCATCGCGCCGCCGAATCCCCCTGCGCCGGCTGAGAGGAGGCCTACCACGAGCAGCAAGGCCCCGATGACCAGAAGGGGGATCGCCGGCACGCCCGCCACTGCTACCGCCAGGCGCTTCACGATTCGTCCCTCACCATCCTCAGGCGGGAGGATAGGAGTGGGTGAAATCAGGGTCGGAGCCAATAACCTCAATCGACTCCACGACGAACTGCTCCCGGCAATAGAGTTCCGCGATGACAGGATCGATGGGGACGGGCGGTTCTCCCGGGCCCTGAATCACACATGTGGTCGAGGCCGGATCGCTGAAATGCCCCGTAACCCGCACCATGGAAGCATTCGGCGCACGGTCAAGCTCCACCGCGGGGTCGAAGTGGAGAGTGAGAGTGTCCGGCCATCCGATGTAGTTCAAGTTCATAGGGCTCGCGAGCCAGGACGGCTCATACGACCCGGGGACAAACTCTCCGCAGACAGGGCAGCCGAAGGTGCCGGTGATCGTTAGGGATTGATCACGCAAGCATGTGAGCCGCTCCCACGCTGTGAGCCCAACGAGGGTCGCCCGACCAGGAACTCCGTCTGGGCAGCGAGCAGGCAGCAGTTCGAGGTAGGACACGCCCTTCACCCCAGCCGCGGCGTAGCCAAATCGAACTGGCTCGCCTGTGTCGACGGCGTACCAATCGAGCGCGTCGACATGCCACGGTCCGAGTCCGCTGATATTCACAATCGTGCCTGCCTCAAGGGTGTCGGTCACCGTCGCAGCGAGGCCTGGCTGCTGCCGAATCCGGAGCCCGTCAAGCCGTACGACCGCGCGGCTTCCTGGAGGCAGGACGCCGGCAGGCACGGGAAACCCAGCCGTTGAGGGCAGTGATGTCTGCTCGGCGGTGGGCGTCGTAAGCGCAGGCGAGCTGCATTCCCCGGCGCTGGGTGCTGCTGCGCTGACGGATGGCCCGGCCGATGGACTCAGTCCGGTAGGTGGCGGCGTCCGCATGAACAGCGCCCAACCAAGCAGGACGGCGACACCAACCAGGGCAACGGCTCCCACGGTAACGCCGATTCCCGCGGCCCGAGGGTGGTCACGGAGCCAAGCGGGAGTGGTCACCAGTTGGAGCTCGTGGCGGGCCAGGCAAATCGGGTCCAGTCGATGATGCTGCCCGCTTCCTGGCCACTGATGACGTTGTAGATCTTCGGCGTGAGCTGGTTGCTGTCGGCGCAACCGGTATCGAGGGCCTCGGCCATCAGCCAGAGCTGGGTCGCATTCACGAAGACCGGGTAGTTGTGCCGCCCGCCACCGATGAGCTTGGGGGTGCCATCGTGGAGGAGATCGACGACGTACACGTCATGCAAGGCATCGGCGCGGACGACCGCGTAGGCGAGATATGCGCCATCGGCCGAGATCGTCGGGTAAAACCAGCGGACGCCAGGCAGGAACACCGCGGGGTCGGCGCCGGCCGTCCACTTCCAGACATCGTCGCCCAGGCGGTAGAGGAGCGTCTCCGAGGTAGGCGACCAGACTGCCATCGCCGGGTTCGCCCCCTCCGGCCAATCGCCGGCAGGTGGCAGGATCGACAGGACCTTGGACTGGCCCTCGAAGACGAGGAAGCTGGTCTGACTGGCCAGCGGCTGGTTCATGACGTAGAGATGCGAGCCGGCGCTCGAATAGTCGCCGTACCTTGAGTCATCGGGCGAGCTGCATCGGCCTTCGTTGGTGTCGCGCAGGGTTGCGACGATCTGGTCTCCGGCGCTGGTGGCGATATGGATGTAATCGCTGCTGGTGCCCTGGGGGTCAACCGACCGCCACGCGATCTGATCCAGGCCCGATGAGACCGCGATGAATTGCGAACCCCAACCCGGGGTAACCGGCAGCTCGAACCACTGGTAGCGCAATTCCGGGATCTCGACTACCGCATACGCCGTGTCGTAGCCGATGACGACATGGCGGGCGTCGATGAGCTGCACAGGGCCTACGGTGCCGAAGGTGCAGACCGTTCGCGGGTGCGCGACGTCGGCGTAGTCGCGCAACACGAGGGGGCCGCCGTTCGGGATGTCTGAGTGCAGTTGCACGATCGCGACGGGGTCGTTGGCACCGATCTGTCCGGTGCATTCGAAATCCGCGAACGAGTGCGACGGTTGCCGCCCGGGCAAGATGGCGAACGACCCTTCAGGAACGCCTGGCCCGCTCGCCGTCGCGGCGGCTGAGGCGCCCGCGGATGGGAGGGTGGTCTCGCTTTGCGACGGAGTGGTCGAGGCAGGCGAGGCGCCAGGGGTCGTGGAAGGTCCTGCCCCGCGGCAAGCGCTCATGACCAGCACGACGCCTGCCATGGCACCCGCCAACCGCCGGGTCGTCCCTCCCCAGCCAACCACGAGCGCAGCCTACTCCGGGTCCGACTTCCTGACCATGGGGACGCAGGGCTAACATCGGGCCATGCAGGAGCACCAAGCCAAGGCCATCAAGGCCGGCGAGGGACGCATCGGCCGCCTGGGCGGGATGGGTGTCCGCTGGATGGTCGGCGGTGACGATTCGGGGGGCGGATTCGCGTTGGTCGAGCATCCGCTGAAGCCCCGGGCACTGGGGGCGCCACTCCATCGGCACAGTCGCGAGGACGAGTACAGCTACGTGCTCGAGGGACGCATCGGTGCCATGCTCGGGGACGAGGTCATCTTCGGCGAGCCGGGCGACCTGATCTTCAAGCCACGCGATCAGTGGCACACCTTCTGGAACGCCGGCGACACCGATGCGCGGCTCCTCGAGATCATCGCGCCGGCCGGCTTCGAGCGGTACTTCGAGGAGCTGGCGGACCTCTTCCTTCCTGGCCGTCCGGCGCCGGAGGTGCTCGCCGAGGTTCGGGCTCGATACGGCCTCGAGACCGATCCGGCCAGCATCGCGCGCCTCGTTGCGGAGCACGGGCTGGTCTTCGAATAGCAGGCGGGGCCTTGGGCGCGCCTATGATCTGGGCGTGACGAACCCGAAGCTGCTTGTCGCGCTGGTGGCCATCGTGCTGGCGGGCTGCTCGAGCGGCTCGCCGGCCGAGTCTGCGGCGCCGTCCTCCAGCGCCGAGGCGAGCGCATCGGCCACTGCGTCGGCATCGGCGCCGCCATCGTCCGCCAGCGAGACCGTCGCCGCCTCGCCCAGCGGGCCACCGGGTGCCGTCGAGACGATCGCCCGATCCACAACTGCAGGCATCCTGCCGCCGGGCAGCATCGCCATTGCCATGGTCGACAACCTGCGCATCCGCAGCACCCCGTCGCTGTCGGGCACGATCGTGATCGCGCTCGACAAGTGGTCGCGGCTGGACGTCAGCAGCAATCCGACGTCGCTCGGCCCCGTGACGGCGGACGGCTACGACTGGTATCCCGTCCTCTACCAGGCCTACACGGGTGAGACCTCCGGCTGGGCAGCTGCCGGCGATCCAGCGACACCGTTCCTGGCGACCCTCAAGCCGAGATGCGACGAGCCGCCGGACGTGATCCTCACTGAATATGAGCAGCTGGCCTGCCTTGGCACCGGATCGGTCACGATCGAGGGCACGTACGGTTGCGGCGAGTGCGGCGGCTTCGCTGCGGGGACGTTCGAGCCGGGATGGCTCGCCAATCCCGTCGACGGTAGCTATACCCTCCGGCCGAAGCCAGGCACCATCGGGATCGGCCAGCTCGACATGCACAAGGCGCCCGACGCGGGAATCGAGCTGCCGGCCGAGGGGGCGATCCTGCGCGTGACGGGTCACTTCGACGACGATGCGGCCTCGACCTGCTTCATCGCTCCGTTGGAGGGTGAGGTGCCGACGCCTGCGGACGAGCGCGCCGCGCTGATGTACTGCCGGGAGCGCTTCGTGATCGACAGCTTCGTGCAGATCGGCACGGACCCGAACTTCCCCAACTAGCCGATGACCGACAACGCCGCTGATCGCGAGTTCCGCGCCAACGTTGCAGGTGGCGAGGTCGTCGGCTGGGTGCGCGGGAGCGGCCCGCCGGTGCTCCTCCTGCACGGCGGCCCGGGCATGTCCGACTACCTCGACGGCCTGGCCGCCGAGCTCGCCCCGGTCGCGACGGTGGCGCGTTACCAGCAACGCGGGCTCGCGCCGTCGGTGGTGGAGGGCGACCGCACGGTGGACGGCCATGTCGCCGATGCGGTGGCCGTCCTGGATGCGCTCGGCTGGGACAAGGCGTGGGTGATCGGTCATTCCTGGGGAGGCCACCTGGTCATGCACCTGGCCGTAACGCACCCGGATCGGCTGCGGGGGATGGTGGTCTTCGACGGGCTCGGCGCAGTCCCCGATGGCGGAACCGAGGCCCTCGGCACGAACCTGATGCGCAATCTCACCGATGCCGAACGCACCTGGATAGAGGCCTATTCCGCTCGCGAAGAGGCCGGTGGCGGA
>Ga0310810_10008966_pt1 | contig 11560 bp, 6 predicted proteins | sample NCmetagenome_FD_207641 | JGI IMG/M metagenome (GOLD analysis project Ga0310810, IMG submission 207641) | Soil microbial communities from experimental microcosm in Duke University, North Carolina, United States - NC | ecosystem: Engineered > Artificial ecosystem > Soil microcosm > Unclassified ...
ATTGTCAGGACGACCTTCATCATTAATGAGAAGGGAATCATTTCCCATATTTTCCCGAACGTAAAAGTCGAGGGCCACACAGATGAAGTTCTCTCACAACTCTAGGAGGCCGCTATGAAGCTATCGCAAAAAATGGTTGCCGAAGCGATCGGAACATTCGCGCTGACATTCATCGGCATAACTGCTATCTGTATGAACGTGGGAGGGCTCGTCGGCGTTGCTCTCGCGCACGGATTGGCCATCGCGGTGATGGTTTCCGCCATGGGGCACATTTCGGGCGGCCACTTTAATCCGGCCGTCACGATTGGGCTTATGGCCGGCGGAAAGATCAAGACGAACGATACGATCGCCTACATCATCGCGCAGCTCGGAGGAGCCGTACTCGCTGCCGCTGCTGCAAAGGCCGTACTTCCGCCGCTCCTCGCCGAGGGAGCGAAGCTCGGTACCCCGATACCTGCCCCCGGCATCGAATACGGCCCGGCGATTCTCGCGGAAATCATTTTGACATTCTTTCTTGTTCTCGTAGTATACGGGACAGCAGTCGATCAGCGCGCGCCAAAAGTCGGCGGGCTGTTCATCGGACTGACAGTCACCCTGGACATCCTCGCCGCAGGCCCGATTACGGGAGCGTCGATGAATCCTGCAAGGACGTTCGGTCCCGCGCTCATCGGAGGGTACTGGGAAATGCACCTTGTGAGCTGGGTGGGTCCGCTCATTGGCGGTGTGCTCGCCGGCGTCGTCTACCCGAAATTCTTAGGCAAAGAAGGAATGTAAATGGTTTATCTGACACGCAAAGAACATTTTTGCGCTTCTCATCGGCTTTATAGCACGAAGTTTTCGGAAGAAGAGAATCTCCGAATCTACGGCAAGTGCGCGTACACCAACGGACACGGTCACAACTATGAGATTGAAGTGACCGTCGCAGGCGATCCCGATAAGGATACGGGAATGATCCTTGATTTGAAGAAGCTCTCCGACATCATTGAGGCGGAGATTCTCGACAAAGTCGATCATAAACATCTCAATATGGATGTCGATTTTCTCAAAGGGATCATACCGACCGCGGAGAATCTTGCACTGGTGTTCTGGAACATTTTGTCGCCGAAAATTCAGGCGGGCAAGTTGTACTGCATCCGTGTCTACGAAACTCCCAATAATTTCGCAGAATATAAAGGCTCATGATGGCCAAACGAAAAAGCCAGCGCTATTCTCCCGTGGAAAAATCAGTTGAAGATATTCTCCGGCATATCGGAGAAGATCCGAAGCGTGAGGGCCTCCTGCGGACACCGGTCCGCGTGGCACGGGCGCTGGAGTTTATGACGGGCGGATACGGTCAGGACGTAGAAAAAGTTCTCAACGGCGCCATCTTCAATGAAAAATACGACGAGATGGTGATAGTGAAAGACATTGATTTCTTCAGCATGTGCGAGCATCATATGTTGCCGTTCTACGGCAGGGCGCACGTTGCGTACATTCCCAACGGCAAGATCGTCGGCCTCAGCAAAATCCCCCGTATCGTTGAAATCTTTGCGCGACGCCTCCAGGTGCAGGAGCGCATGACGCAACAGATCGCCGAAACGCTGTTCGATGCCCTTGAACCCGATGGCGTCGCGGTCGTCATCGAAGCAAAGCATCTCTGCATGATGATGCGGGGTGTGGAAAAGCAAAACTCTCTCGCGACAACAAGCGCCATGCTCGGATCCTTCCGGGAGGACGAGCGCACGCGCAATGAATTCCTCAAACTTATTATCAACAAGCTTACCTGAAATGGCCTCCGCCGCGATTGACGTTCGCCGGCCGGTCGTGTGGGTGACCGGCGCATCGCGAGGTATAGGGATGGAAATTGCCGGGCAATTTGCTTCTGTCGGCTGCGAGGTCTGTCTCTCCGCGCGCAGTGCCCGCGAACTCGATTCAATTGTCAGGGGAATTCAAAAGCTCGGCGGCAGGGCCCATTCCTTCCCTTGTGATATCTCCAATCCCAAAGCCATCTCTTTGACGGTGCGAAAAATCCGGAAGAGCGTCGGCGAGATCGACGTACTTGTGAACAACGCGGGAATTACGGTCTTCAAGGATTTTCTGGGAACTCAGCCGGAAGAGTTCGTGAATATCATCTCGACAAATCTCGTTGGCCACGTGCTGTGCACGAAAGCCGTCATTCACTCCATGGCACGAAGAAAGCAAGGATGGGTGTTTAATATTATATCGAACGCGGCAATCAAAACATTCGAAGGATCGGCAGCGTACACTGCAACCAAGGCGGGCATGCTGGGACTGGGGAAGGTTCTGCGGGAAGAAATGCGCCGCTACAATGTCAAAGTTGTTAACGTAATCCCCGGTGCGACGGAAACGGAAATGTGGAGTCCTGCAAACCGCCGCCGCCATGGCCACCGGATGATGAGCGCAAAAGGCGTCGCGGAGGCAGTCCTCTCGGTATTTCAAATGCCGGACGATGTCGTCGTCGATGAGATGGTGCTCAGGCCGATCAAAGGGGACCTGGCGTAAGTTCTGAACCTCCCAAACTGAAGATGTATGAAACTTGAAAAGAAAACGGCCATCGTTACCGGCGCAGGGAAAGGAATCGGCAAGGCAATTGCGCTTGCTCTCTCCTCGGCTGGAGCGAATGTGGTCGTCGCGGCGCGTACACAATCGGATATTGACGGTGTCGCACATCAGATCCGGGAGGCCGGAGGATCTGCGCTATCTGTCCGGGCAGATGTCTCGAAAGAGGAGGATGTCCGGCAGCTCGTCTCTCAGACACTGAACCGCTTCGGCAGGATCGACATACTCATTAATAATGCCGGCATTGGGTCGTTTGCAAACGTAGAATCTCTCTCTGTCGAGAAATTCGACCGGATGTGGGAGGTGAATGTGCGCGGGGTCTTTCTCTGCAGCCGTGCCGTCATCCCCGCCATGAGTCAACAGAAGTCCGGCGATATCATTAATATCGCATCTCTGGCAGGCAGGAATGCTTTTGTGGGAGGGGCAGGGTATTGCTCGACGAAGTGGGCGCTGGTCGGTTTCGCGAGATGTCTCATGCTTGAGGTGCGCGCGCACAATATCCGGGTCATAACGCTATGCCCCGGATCTGTCGATACCGATTTTGGAGATCATGAGAAGGGGGCGCCCAGAAGCCAGGGCATTATTCCAACGGCCGATGATGTCGCCCAGGTAGTTGTGGATACGATCTCGATGCCTCGCCATGTCATGGTTAGCGAGGTTGATATCCGGCCCACGAATCCCAAAGGCTAGATATATTTCTCTCCAGGAAATCTTTGAGCGCATAAAAAAGCCCGATCGACACTCGATCGGGCTTTTGTGGCTACAACATGCGCCCCTTACCTGATAATCATCAATTTCTTCACGTCGGTGAAGGAACCTGCCGTCAGCTTGTAGAAGTACACCCCGCTCGGAATCGCGCTCGCATCCCATACCACTGACGTATATCCTGCATCCTGAATTCCATCGACAAGAGTGGCAACCTGTTGCCCGAGTGTATTGTAGATCTTCAGGCGAACATGCTGAGCGCTGGCTAGGGAGTACTGAATGCTTGTTGTGGGATTAAACGGATTCGGGTAGTTCTGCGCCAGTGAAAATTGCGCTGGCGTTCCCGATGAAGCTCCGGCAACGTGATCGCCGGGAGGAGAAGGTGGAAGCTCGTCGGTCGGCACAATCCTGATCCTCATTCCTGCAGGTACCTGGCTCAACGTCGAGAGGATAAGCTTTCCTGCCGAGTTCACCTTCACCCAGTAACCGCGTCCGGGTTTGAGCGTATCCTCGGAAAAGTAAGATACACCGTATCCGAAGAAATTACTGGTTACAATGCCGCCGGGAATAGAGGCGATCGACGCGATAGGAACAGCATCGGTAAGGCATCCGATCATGTTCCAGCCAAGGCTAACTGATACGGTATCCAGCGACCTCGGTTGCCCGGGGATTGAGACAGTCTGGCCGCCCGAAAATTTCGCCCAATATCCGACACCGTTCTGAAGCGTGTCTTTCGAAACGTATCCGGTTGACGTATACGCGAATGCGCTGCTCACGGCGGTGGGGAACAATACCGATTTCCGGTAATCAGTCTCGGTGCGGGGAACGGAGACCATGTTCCAGCCGTCCGAGATTGCCAGGGCAGTCGATGCCGTCGGATATTTGATCGTTATGATGCTGCCGGATGCTATTCCGGCGCTTTGTCCGGCGACGGCCGTGTTTCCGGCGCCGTCCATGGCCATCAATAATCCTGCGTCGGAGCCGCTCGTTGGCGAGTCGTACCGCACCGCCCATTGCTGCGCTCCGTTCGGGCTGTATTTCACCGTCACGATATCGGAAAGCGATTTCGTCGTATAACTATATCCTGTGACAAAGACTTCTCCGGCGGAATTCACCGACATGGCGTTTGCCGCGTCAGCGTCGTTGCCGGCGCCGTTGTACTCTCTGACCCAGATACGGTTGCCGGCGGCGTCAAGCTTTTCTGTGGCGTAGTTCAGCGACGTGTTCGTTCCGCTCGAACCGGTGAGGAATATATTATCCCCGGGTCCCACCTTCATTGCAGAGAGAACATCGGCCGAGTTCCCGGCGCCGTTGTATCGTTCCGCCCAGCTGAACCCGCCGTCGGAATTGTTATAGGCGACAGTGGCAAAATCATACGATGAGCCTGCTCCAAAACTCGATCCGGAGACGATGACTTTGCCGGATGATTGAAGGGCGATCGCAACCGCTTCATCGTCGGAGTTGCCGGGGCCATTGTACCGGGAAGCCCAGAGTTCTGCGCCGTTACCATCGTATTTCACGGTCGCGAAGTCGTTATCGGGATACGTGCCGCTGGCGCCGGTGACGTAGACATTGCCCAGGCCGTCGACCGTCATAGCCTTCGCGTAATCGTCGGCATTCCCGGGCCCGTCATACCGGGCTACCCAGACCGCATTTCCCGTAGTCGCGTTGTACCGAACGGTCGCGTAATCGAACGACGACGTCCCGTAGCTGCGTCCTGTGACATAGACATCCGTGCCGTAGAGGGCGATCGCTGTCGCGAAATCCGTGGAATTGCCCGGGCCGTTATACTTTGAAGCCCATATCTGTGAGCCCGAGGCGTCGTATTTGATCGTGAGATAATCGGCGTCGCTGTATCCGGCGACGTACACGTTCCCTGAGTTATCCACCGCAATCGCGTTGGCGTAGTCGTAGGTGTTGCCTGCGCCGTTGTACCTGGATTCCCACAATTTGTTGCCGGATGCGTCATATTTTATTGTGACGACATCGGCGGCGGTCAGCAGGCCGTCGCTCTGGCCGGTGACATACACGTTCCCGGAATTGTCGGCGGTCAGTGCCGTCGGCCGGTCCAGCGTATTCCCCGTTCCGTTGTAGCTGTCGCTCCACTGCTTCACGCCACTGACGTTGTATTTGACGACGCCGAGATCATTCCCCGTGCTGCCGCCGTCAACAAGGCCGACGATATAGGAATTTTCAGAATTATCAGTGGCAATGCCGGTGGGATAATCCCCGGCGTTTCCGGTCCCGTCGAGCCGCTGCGACCACTGCTGTGTGCCCGCGGAATTATATCTGACTGCCACAACATCGTCGCCGCTCGTGCCGCCATAGCTCCAGCCGGTGACAAACGCTTCATTTTGAGAGATGGAAATCCCGGTGGCGATGTCGATGTCGTTTGCCGGCCCGTCGTATCTCGAGGCCCAGAGCTGCGATCCGCCGGACGAATACTTCACCGTCGTAATGTCGGTCTGCGAGCCTGCGCCGTAACTCCATCCGGTTACATAGACGTTCAGCGATCCGTCGAGGGTAAGAGCTGTCGCGCCGTCGTCACCCCCGGCCGTGCCGTCATAGCGCGCTTCCCAGGATTTAGCAAGCGAGGTATTGTATTTTAACGTCAGGTAATCGAGCGAAGTAGTATCGCCTGCGCTCGAGCCCGTTACATACACGTTCCCGGATCCGTCGACCTTGATGTCGGTTGCCTGGTCATCCCCGCCGGCGGGTCCATTATATGTGGCCGAAGCGCTGAGAGTTCCGCCGCTTGTATACTTCAGCACGTAGTAATCATACGAGCCGAGATTTTCGGTCGATCCGGCGATAAATACGTTCGAACTCCCCTCGAGGGCCATCGCTGCAGCACGATCGGTTCCGTTCCCCGCGCCGTTCTTGCGGACATTCCACTGTTCGGTTCCCGAAGAGTTATATTTGATGAGCACGATATCATCGTTGTACGAGTCTCCCTCGGTAAAGGAGGACTGGCCGGCGCTGTTTCCCGCCACATAAATGTTGTGTGTCGGGTCGATTGCGACGGCGACGCCTGCATCGTCACCATTGGCAGGTCCGTTGTATCGCGTTACCCATACCTGGGAGCCTGTGCCGTCATATTTCACCGTCACAATGTCCCACGCGGAACCCGCTCCTATGCTTTTGCCGGTGACATAGACGCTTCCGGAGTCGTCAAGCGCAATTGCGGTGGCGATATCGTCGCCATGCTGCGGGCCGTCATAGCGCACAGACCAGATGCGGCCCCCCGTGGAATCGTATTTCGCCGTAAAGTAGTCGGTTCCGGTCGTGGCGTCGGTACTGAATCCCGTGACGTAAATGTATCCGCCAGGAGCCGAAACGACCGCGGTGGCGGCGTCTTCTGAGGGAGCAATGCCTGCCGAATATTGCTGGGCCCATGATGGCACTATCGTATCCGGACTGCTTTGGGCGGCGAAGCCGGAGAATCTGGTATCTTGTGATATTCCGGAAATTGTAACCGGTGCCGGTGTGAAGGTCTTCGAACCTCCGCTCAGTTTCCCCAGCCCGGACGATCGATGGCTCACCTGTTCGAGGATTCTTGCCGGTATCTTGCCTGAAAAAATATCCAATGTGTGCGTTCTCTTTTGAATCTCTCCGGCAGACGATTGGAGGAGGTAGCAGAATATGATTGAACATGTCAGAATGAAACGTTTCGTCATAATTTCTCCGAAAATAAGGTTTGAACCCAGGCGTGAATGTCGTGATCTCATGTCAGGTTCTCCTTATTTGATCAAAATGAGTTTCTTGGTCAGGACGAAGTCATTCGTCTGGAAGCGGTAGAAATAGATCCCGCTTTCAAGCTGGCCGGCATCCCACCGGATCTCGTAATTGCCCGTCGGCGCAACGCCGTCCACAAGCGTCGCACGTTCTTCGCCCAGCACGTCATAGACAATAAGCTTTATCCTTCCCGGATTCATCACCGAGAACTGAATCGAAGTCGATGGATTGAACGGATTGGGATAATTCTGGCTCAAGTCGTACTTCTCTGGCCCAGCCGCATCGAATGATACGAGCGATGCAGTTCGCCCGAAGGCGGCAGGATCGATACCCGGAAGCTGGTTAATCATGCCGATAACAGCAGTGGCACTGGCAAGGAGGGGGGCTGCGTCGGTCGGTGAAAGAATTGCATTCACTTTATTGATGAACGCTTCCATCTGATTCGCCGCCGAAGTTTTATTCCCGCGGGCGAGCGAGGCCTTCGCGGCTTGCAGTGTCGCAATAAATGGCCGCGTATTCCTGCCGGCCAGCATGCACTCGGCTTGCCTGATGAGGTTGTCGATCGCGTCGGTCGCTGAAAGTACGGGATTGACGGTCGTGGCAGCGGTCGCGCTGTTGTTCGTCATAACCGGATCGGCTCCGGACGCAGAAACTGTGGCCGTGTTCGAGATAATCCCCGCGTTTGGCGGTGCCGTCCCGATAATAGTAATTGGCGGCGCGCTGCCCGAAGCCAGAGTAGCCCGCGTACAGGTAACGATTCCTGACGACACCAGGCAATCCCATCCGGTTCCGCTAGCGCTCACGCATGTCACTCCCGCCGGGAGGACATCGCGCACGACAACAAGCGATGCGGTCGCGGGGCCGGAATTCGAAACGTTGAGGGTGTACGTCAGTGTTCCCCCCGCAGTCACAGGATCCGGCGAGTCGAGCTTCGCGATAGAAAGGTCGATGCCGGCGACGACCGTCGTCTGCTCAACGTCTCTGTTGTTCGCAAGGTTATTGTCCGAAGTCGAGGAAGTGACGACAGCCGCATTGCTGATCGTACCCGCTGAGGAAGGCGCGGTCACAGTAATCGTGATATCCGGAGCGCTTCCTACAGCAAGCGAAGCACGGGTGCAGGTGACGATTCCGGCTGCCTGATTAACTGTCCATCCTGTGCCCACACCGCTTTGATAGCTGACGCCCAAAGGAAGAGTATCCAGCACAACGACATTAGCAGCGGGGTCTGGGCCGGCGTTGGTAATGGAGATCGTATAGGTTAATGGAGCGTTGATGTAGACCGGATCGGGTGAATCGGATTTGCTGAGCGAAAGATTGGCGCCGGGTACGTCGTCGTTCAGGATAGTCCCGATGCCCTGGGCATCACTAATCGTCGCATTCGAGGCTCCCGAGAGATTGAGATACAACGTCTCATCCGGTTCATTCGTGACATCCCCGTTGACCGAAACGTTTACCTGTTTCGCAGTATCTCCCGCATTGAATGTGACCAGCCCCGAAGCTGAGGCGTAATCTGATCCGGAGGTTGCTGTTCCGTTACCGGTCGCGTAGTTCACGGTTACAGTCCTCCCGCTCGCCGGGCTCAGCCGGACGGTGAATTGCGCGCTGGATGTTCCGCTATTTCCTTCGGCAACGCTGACGTCGTTCACGCCGATGACCGGGAGCGCGTCGTCGTCCGTAATAACCCCGGTGCCCTGCGCGTCGCCGATCGTTGCGTTTGCGGGACTTGTGAGATTGACGAAGAATGTCTCATCGCTTTCATTCAGGAGGTCGCCGTTGACCTTGATAGTGTCGCGCTGGAGCGTGACACCCGGGTTGAAGGTTATCGTTCCGGATTTCGAAGCGTAATCAACTCCGGCAGTCGCAGTCCCCGGAGCTGTTGCGAAGTTCACTGTTACAGTCTGCGTGCTCGCAGTCGAGAGGCTGAAGACGAAGACCGCGTCCGCAGTGCCGCTGTTACCTTCCGGTGCGCTGACGTCGTTCACCGTAATCGCAGGTACGCCGTCGTCATTATGAATCGTGCCGAGGCCCTGGTTATCGGCGATTGTGGCGTTACCCGCCCCGGAGAGATTGACGAAGAACGTCTCATCCGGTTCATTTGTCGTATCGCCGTTGATCTTCACGGTATCTTTCTGAGTCGTAACACCCGGCAGGAATGTGAGGGTGCCGGATTGCCCGGCATAATCGCTATTCGCCGTGGTCGCGCTTCCATCGGCAGTCGCATAGTTCACCGTGACGGTCAGGTTGCTCACCTGGGAAAGTGTTGCGGTAAAGACAGCATTTGTCGTACCGCTGTTTCCTTCAGCAACGCTCACGTCATTAATGGAAATTGTCGGCTGACTATCATCGTTGAGGATCGTTCCGACTCCCTGGGCATCGGAGATCGTTGCATTCGAGGGATTGGTCAGATTCATCATAAATGTTTCGCCAGGCTCTAACTTCACATCGCCCTTGATGGTGACGCTGACATACTTGACCGAGTCTCCTGAGTTGAAGGTTACCATGCCCGATGTGGCCACGTAATCGCTGTCTGCAGTCGTTGCCGTGCCGTTTGCCGTCGCATAATTCACCGTGACAGTTTGCGACGTCTTGGCGGAGAGCAGGAGGGTAAAGTTCGCATTCGTCGTTCCGCTATTTCCTTCTGCGACGCTGACATCGAGAATAGAAATGGCAGGTACGGCAAGGATGGGATATCGCTCGTCGGCGCCAATATCGGGTTTGTTCGGATCCCTCCCGTCGCCATCGACGTCCGTCGTGTATCCGGCAAGAGGAGTGGCAAGGCTATCGAGGGCTCCCGTCGCTCTGTGAAGATTCGTTGTCGCGGTGTAATTCGGATTAAGGTTGACGGAATTTGCGTCCTTTCCGCTTGCCGTTTTGAAAGCGGCAAATGTCGTACGGTCGCCATTCCAGTACCCAATATTTGTTCCGGTAGTATAGAGGTCGTTATAGTTCGACGTTGCCACCGCCGTCGGGATGGCAACATACGCGTAGCCTCCGCCGGTATTTGCAAAAATATTGTTGACGATGTTGTTGTTGGCACCTCCGCCTTCGATATCGAGGGCCCTCTGATTCGTGTTGGTGCTTGTAATGAGTACGCTGTTGTAGTAAAGATCCTCGTATGTGCAAACGTACATCGTAATGCCGTACGCCGTTGTGTTACCTGCTATCGAGATGAAGTTATTCGCAATACTCCCATGAGTGATAATTGTTCCGTCGCAGTAGCTAAGGTAGATCCCATATTGTCCGTTGCTTTGGTACATCTTATTGTTCCGTACCTGCACCCCGTTATCGCAGTAGGAAAGGGCGATTCCGATATACGTACTGTTGCCCGTGATACTATTGCCATTGATATGAGGTGCGTTTTGATAATACGCATAGATTGGGTCGTACCCCTGGTTGGTGAACGTGTTGTTGCTGATGTCGGTCCCGCTGGAAAGTATGGTGGTGTTATAGCCGACTTCATACACTCCATAGCTGCCGTTCGTAAAGGTATTGCCCGTGATGGTACGGCTGAGATGAAGCGTGTTGTCAGCCCAGAACAATATCTGACCCTGTGTCGAGCCGCTGGCGGGCGTACCATACAGGGCGTTGTTCTGGACGCGCAAATCTTCGACGCCCCCAAAGACGTAAAATATGGCAGCATAACCGGAATTGGGAGCCGGATTCGAGGCAAAGGTCATGTTTTGGAATCGGACGTAGTCAGCGCCGGTGAGACGCACGACATAATTATCACTTGCACCGCTCGCGATCCACGACATCGTGGCATCGGCAGCATTACCGGACTGAGCCTCGAATGTCACGGTATTCGAGCTGCTTGCACCCGGAATGGGATAGAGATCCATCTGTTCGTTGTACGTACCGTTTAAGACGTTGAACGTCACGACTCCCGAAACGCCTTTGATAAGCAGATCGGTTCTTGCGGCGTCAAAGGTTGGGTAGCTCCCACCGGCACCGATAGTATAAATCCCGGATAGGGGAGTCGTCGTCGAAGGATTGGGAGTGAATTCATCGGCCCCGATATCGGGCGTTGAGCCGTCGCGGGCGTTGCCGTCAAAATCGGTGGTGACAGAAGCAAGAGGTGTGCCCTTCGCGTTAACCCACGGTGAGAGGGTATGGAGGTCCGTCGCCGACGTAAAGTTGGGATACGACGATACAGAGTTTGCGTCTTTGCCGCTTGCCGACTTCAGTGCGGCCAGATCGATTTTGTCGGCACCCCAGTACGCGAGGTAGTTGCCCGTCGAATAAAAATCGTTGTAGTTCGAAGTTGCGATTGCAGCCGGTGCGCTAACATACGAGGCATAACCGCCCCCCTGGTTGGCGAATATATTATTGGTAATAGTATTATTGCCTCCGCCGCCTTCCACATCGAGCGCTCTTTGGCTCGTATTGGTGCTTGTAATGTGAATACTGTTGTAGGAGATGTCTTCATAGGTATCGGCGTAGAGCGTAATGCCATACGCGGTAGTGTTGCCGGCAATGGCAATCATGTTGTTTGCAATGAGCCCATGCGAAAGGATGGTTCCGTCGCAGTATGTCAGGTGAATTCCATACTGTCCGTTGCCGA
>Ga0310810_10008969_pt1 | contig 11559 bp, 12 predicted proteins | sample NCmetagenome_FD_207641 | JGI IMG/M metagenome (GOLD analysis project Ga0310810, IMG submission 207641) | Soil microbial communities from experimental microcosm in Duke University, North Carolina, United States - NC | ecosystem: Engineered > Artificial ecosystem > Soil microcosm > Unclassified ...
CCAGCTCACTAGCGTCGAGCCGCGGCGGCCGGTGAACGCCGCGAGCAGCATGAGGATCGTGCCGCCGATCGACAGGATCAGCTCAGGCAGAAGTGGAGCGAAACGGCCCATCGCTATTTCACTTCCATATCCATATGCGCGTGAGCGCCCATCCCCAGCGTCAGATGCGAATCTCCAGCCGGAGCGACGCGGTCGAGACGCGCCGTCAAACGCGCAACGTCGTTATGGAAGGGCCGCATGAAGCTTTCGGGATAGACGCCCATCCAGACGACCGCGAGCGCGATCGGGGCAAGCAGCCACCACTCGCGCACATCGAGGTCCTTCATCGCCGCCGCTTCTGCTGTCCGTGCCTCGCCGAAGCAGATGCGCCAGTAAAGCCACAGCATGTAGGCGGCGCCCAGGATGATTCCTGTGGTCGCGACGATCGCCGCCCAGCTCGATGCGCGATAGGTCCCGATCGAGCTCAGGAACTCACCGGGGAAGTTGCTGAGGCCGGGAAGGCCGACGCTCGCCATCGTGAAGACCATGAACAGCAAAGCGTATCCGGGCATGTTGTTCGAGACGCCGCCATAGCGGTCAATCTCGCGCGTATGCAGCCGGTCGTAGACCACGCCGACGCAGAGGAAGAGCGCGCCCGAGACGAGGCCGTGCCCGAGCATGACCATCATCGCGCCCTCGATGCCCTGCGTGTTCATCGCGAACAGGCCGAAGGTGACGAACGCCATGTGGGCGACGGACGAATAGGCGATGAGCTTCTTCATGTCGCGCTGCACCAGGGCGACGAGGCTCGTGTAAACGACGGCGATCCCGGAGAGCACGAACATGAGCGGAATGAACTGCGCGCTCCCGTCTGGGAACATCGGCAGAGAGAATCGGATGAAGCCGTAGCCGCCGAGCTTCAGGAGCACGCCGGCAAGGATCACCGAGCCCGCAGTCGGCGCCTGGACGTGCGCATCGGGAAGCCAGGTGTGGACCGGCCACATCGGCAGCTTGACGGCGAAGCTGGCGAGGAAGGCGAGGAAGAGGAAGGTCTGCGCCTGCTTCGAGAAATCGAACGCCATCAGCGCGGGGATCGACGTCGTGTGCGCGGTGCCGGCCATGTAGATCATGGCGATCAGCATCAGCACCGAGCCGAACAGGGTATAGAGGAAGAACTTGTAGCTGGCCTTGATGCGCTCGACGCCGCCCCAGATGCCGATGATCAGGTACATCGGGATCAGGCCGCCTTCGAAGAAGATGTAGAAGAGAAAGAGGTCCTGAGCGGCGAAGGAGCCCATGATGAGCGCCTCCATCAGCAGGAAATAGGCCATATATTCCGGCACGCGCTTCGTTATCGAGCGCCAGCTCGCGCCGATGCAGATCGGCATCAGGAACGCGGTGAGGACGATGAGCACCAAGGCGATGCCGTCGATGCCAAGCGCCCAGTTGACGCCGCCGCCGAGCGGATATTTCTCGACGAACTGCCACTGCGCGCCGTTCGGATCGTAGCCGATCCAGAGGTAAGCACTGAGAACGAGGTCGATCAGCGTGCCGATAAGCGCAATCCAGCGCGCTCCGCTCGCGCCCGCGAACAGGCACAGAATGCCCGCGATGAATGGAATGGCGATCAGCAGGGAAAGCAACGGCAGTCCTGTCACTGGGCCCACCAGATCGCCCAGGTCGCCGCGCCGATCAGGCCGAGCAGCATCACCAACGCGTAGGAATAAAGGTAGCCGGACTGCAGCCGGTAGGTGACCCGGTTGCCGATCCCCACCGCATAGGCCGCACCGTGCGGGCCGAAGCGGTCGATCGTCCCCTCGTCGCCGCCCTTCCAGAACAGGCGACCGAGCCACAGCGCCGGCCGGACGAAGATCGCGTCGTACAGCTCGTCGAAATACCATTTGTTGGCGACGAACTGGTAGACCGCCGGGAAGGTCGCGACGAAGCGTCCCGCCGCACCCGGATCCCGGACGTAGTTGTTCCAGGCGATCCATAGACCGAGCAGCATGGCGATGGTTGGGGAGAGCTTGACCCACAGCGCCGATGACTCGATCGCTTCGCCCATCTCGCGGCTGAAGGCGATGATCCCGCTCCAGTATGATGGTGCAGTGTCCGGCCCGACGAAGATGCCGTGGAACAGCTGGCCGGCGAAGACGGCGCCGATCGCCAACAGAACGATCGGCACCAGGATCGTGAGCGGGCTTTCATGCGGGTGATAGCCGCCGCTGCCCGTCGCGACATGGTGCGGGTCATGCGCGCTGTCGCCATGCTCTTGGGAGGGCTCGTCGTGATCGCCGTGGAGCGCGTGCTGGATATGCTCGGACGCAGCCCAGCGCGGCGGGCCGAAGAAGGTCATAAACACCAGCCGCCAGCTGTAGAAGCTGGTCATCAAGGCGACGAGCACGCCGATCCAGAAGGCGAAAGTGCCCGCCACGCTGCCGCTGACCCACGCCGACTGGATGATCGAATCCTTCGACCAGAAGCCGGCAAAGCCGAGGCCGCCGATTCCGGTCACCTCCACGCCGACGCCGGTGATCGCCAGCGTGCCGATCACCATCACCCAGAAGGTGATCGGGATCTCCTTCCGGAGCGCGCCATAGTAACGCATGTCCTGCTCGTGGTGCATCGCATGGATGACCGAGCCCGCGCCTAAGAACAGCAAAGCCTTGAAGAAGGCGTGCGTGAACAGATGGAACATCGCCGCGCCATAGGCACCGACGCCCGCGGCGAAGAACATGTAGCCGAGCTGCGAGCAGGTCGAATAAGCGATCACCCGCTTGATGTCATTCTGCGCGCAGCCGACGGTCGCCGCAAAGAAGCAGGTGATTGCGCCGACCCAGGTGACGGTGTGCATCGCCGTCGGCGACGTCTCGAACATCGGCGACAGGCGGCAGACCATGAACACGCCGGCGGTGACCATCGTCGCCGCGTGGATCAACGCGCTGACCGGGGTCGGACCCTCCATCGCGTCGGGGAGCCAGGTGTGAAGCGGCAGCTGGGCTGACTTGCCCATCGCGCCAACAAACAGCAGCAGGCAAAGCAGGGTCATGGTCTGCACGTGCATTCCGGCAAAGCTGATCGTCGATCCGGCCATCCCGGGCGCGGCGTGAAGGATCGCGGGGATCGAGACGGTGCCGAATACAAGGAACGTGCCGAAGATGCCGAGGCTGAAGCCGAAGTCGCCGACGCGGTTGACGACGAAAGCCTTGAGCGCCGCCGCGTTCGCCGAAGGCTTGTAGTACCAGAAGCCGATCAGCAGGTATGATGCGAGACCGACGCCCTCCCAACCGAAGAACATCTGTATCAGGCTATCGGCGGTCACCAGCATCAGCATCGCGAAGCTGAACAGCGACAGATAGGCGAAGAAGCGCGGCTGGCCCGGGTCCTCCTCCATATAGCCCCAGCTGTAGAGGTGGACGAGGCTCGAGACCGTCGTCACCACCACCAGCATCACCGCGGTCAGGCTATCGACGCGCAGCGCCCAGTCGACCGAGAGCGTTCCCGACCGGATCCAGGTCAGCACCGGAACGACCATCGGCTCGGCGTTTCCATTGATGTATTGGAAGAAGATCGGCCAGCTGAGGATCGCGCCGATGAAGAGAGCGCCTGTCGTCACGGTCTTGGCGGCGGTCTTGCCGATCCAGCGGCCGCCCAAACCGGCGATGATCGCGGCGAGCAACGGCAGAAAAACGATGAAGAGGACTGGATGCATCAGCCCCTCATCCGATTGACGTCGTCGACGGCTATCGAGCCGCGGCGGCGGAAGAAGATGACGAGGATGGCAAGGCCGATTGCTGCCTCGGCGGCGGCGACGGTCAGCACGAACATCGCCAGCACCTGGCCGGTGAGGTCACCGAGATATGCCGAGAACGCGACGAGATTGATGTTCACCGCGAGCAGGATGAGTTCGATCGCCATCAGCATCAGGATCACGTTGCGGCGATTGAGGAAGATTCCGAGCACGCCGATCGTGAACAGGATCGCGGCGACGGTGAGGTAGCTTCCGAGCCCGATCACAGCTTCATCCCCTCGCCCACCCCGGGATCGAGCACTCGAACCGCTTCGCCGGGACGGCGGCGTATCTGCTTCGAAACCTTCGGGGTCCTGAGGTCGCCGCGGCTGCGGTGCGTGAGGACGATCGCGCCAACCATGGCGACCAGCAGGATCAGACCGGCAATCTCGAACGCAAACAGATAGCGGCTGTAGAGCAGCTGTCCGAGCGCGACGATGTTGGGCTGGGCAGCCGCGGGGATGGCGTGGCCGCTGAGCGTCGGTCCGGCCTTCCACGACATCGCGGCGACGATGACCTCGCCGGCGAGCACGATGGCAAGGATGATCCCGAACGGAAGATTGGCAGTGAAGCCGCGCCTGAGGCTCGCGAAGTCGATGTCGAGCATCATCACCACGAACAGGAACAGGACCGCAACCGCGCCGACGTACACGATCACCAGCAGCATCGCGATGAACTCGGCGCCGACCAGCAGCATCAGGCCCGCCGCATTGAAGAACGCCACGATCAGCCACAGCACGCTGTGCACCGGATTGCGCGCGAAGATCACCGCCAGCGCCGGGGCGATGGTGAGCGTAGCGAACAGGTAAAAGGCGATGGTTGCAATCAAGTGGGGAACCCTGTTGCGGCGCGCTTATCGGTAGGGGGCATCGGCGGCAAGATTGGCAGCGATCGCCTGCTCCCACTTGTCGCCATTGGCTAGCAATTTGGCCTTGTCGTAGAGCAGTTCCTCGCGCGTCTCGGTCGCGAATTCGAGGTTTGGTCCTTCGACGATTGCATCCACCGGGCATGCCTCCTGGCAGAGGCCGCAGTAGATGCATTTGACCATGTCGATGTCGTAGCGCGTGGTCCGGCGGCTCCCGTCCTCACGCGGCTCGGCTTCGATGGTGATGGCGAGCGCGGGGCAGATCGCCTCGCACAGCTTGCAGGCGATGCAGCGCTCCTCGCCGTTCGGATAGCGACGAAGCGCATGCTCTCCGCGGAAACGCGGGCTCTGCGGCGTCTTCTCGTACGGATAATTGATCGTCGCCTTGGGCTTGAAGAAGTACTTCAGCGTCAGCGCGTGCGCCTTGACGAATTCCCACAGCGTGAACGATTTGACCCAGTGCTTCATGCACCGGCTCCATAACGGGTCAGCATCAGCCATCCAGAGACGAGAACGACGAAGATCAGGCTCAAGGGCAGGAAGATCTTCCAGCCGAGCCGCATCAGCTGGTCGTAGCGGTAGCGCGGCACCGTCGCCTTCACCCAGCCGAAGCAGAAGAAGAAAAAGCTCATCTTGGCGAACAGCCAGATGATTCCCGGGATCCAGTAGAGCGGCGCCCAGTCGACCGGCGGCAGCCATCCGCCCCAGAATAGGATGGCGTTCAGCGCGCACATCAGGATCACGTTGGCATATTCGCCGAGCCAGAAAAGCGCGAAGCTCATTGAGGAATATTCCGTCTGGTGGCCGGCGACGAGCTCACTTTCCGCCTCGACCAGGTCGAACGGGGTGCGGAAGGTCTCGGCCATCGAGCTGATGAAGAACACCACCCACATCGGGAACAGCAAAAGGTTGAAGCCGAAGGCATTGACCACGCCGAGGCCGAACCCCTTCTGCTGCAGGACGATGCCGCTCAAGTTGAACGTGCCCGCGTAAAGCACGACGGTGATCAGGACGAAGCCGATCGAGACCTCGTAGCTTACCATCTGTGCTGCGGCCCGGAGCGCCGAGAAGAATGGGTACTTCGAGTTCGACGCCCAGCCGGCGACGATCACCCCGTAAACGCCGAGCGAGCTTGCAGCGAGGATGTAGAGAAGCCCGACGTTCACGTCGGCGAGCACGACACCGGCCTGGAACGGCACCACCGCCCAGACGATTAGCGCGACGGTGAAGGTGACGATCGGCGCGATCAGGAACAGGCCCTTGTTCGCGCTCGTCGGGATGATGGTTTCCTTGAGGAAGACCTTGAGGCCGTCTGCGAAGCTCTGGAGAAGGCCCCACGGTCCGACGACGTTGGGACCCCGCCGGAGCGCCATCGCCGCCCAGATCTTGCGCTCGGCGTAGATGATCATCGCCACCGCGAGCATCAGCGGCAGCGCGATGACGAGGATTCCGATGATCGTGGCAATGAACCACGCCCAGTCGTAGGCCATGCCCCAGCGGACGAAGGTCTCGGTCACTCCGCCGCCTCCTTGAAGGCAACGCCGCGAACCAGCTCCTCGGAGCAGCGTTGCATCGTGGGGCTCGCCCGGCAGATGGCGTTGGTGAGGAAAAAGTCACCGATCGGGTAGCGGATTGGGCCCTCGACCTTGGCGCTGAGCTTCGGCGGCGCCCACGGCAGGTCGATCAGGCCGTCGCGGCCGAGCTGCGGGAATTCCTTGACCATGCGCGCGCGCAGCTGATCGAAGCTGTCGAACGGAAGCTTCTTGCCGGCGAGCTCGCTGACCGCGCGCAGGATCGCCCAGTCCTCGCGTGCCTCGCCGGGCGGGAAAGCGGCCTTCTCGCCGCGCTGAACGCGGCCTTCGGTGTTGACGTAGGTGCCGTGCTTCTCGGCATACGCCGCGCCTGGAAGCACCAGGTCCGCCTGCTTCGCACCCTTGTCGCCGTGATGACCGATATAGACCTTGTACGCGCCCTTGAGGCGGTCGACTGGCACCTCGTCGGCAGCGAGCAGCAGCACCAGCTCGGGCGACGCAGCCTCAATGTCGGCTAGTCCGCCCGGTTGAGCATAGCCGAGGATCAGGGACGCCATCCGCGACGCCGAGATGTGGACGACGTTGAAGCCGTTCCAATCGCCCTTGATCAGGCCCAGCGGCTCGACCAGCGCTAGCGCCGCGCCGAGGCCGCCCGCGGCCAGCGCGCCCGGCCCGACGATCACGGCGGGACGCTGCGCATTCGCGAACGCGTCCTTCACCGCCTTGGGCAGCTTGCCGACCAGCTTCAGATCATCGCCAAGCCATTCGACCTTCATCCCGAGATCCACTTCGGGCCCGATCGCGAAGACCTTGCCGCCCTTGCGCCCGATCTTGCGGACGCGGGTGCCGATCAGCGGCGCTTCCCATCGGATGTTCGATCCGACGAGCAGGACTACGTCTGCATTCTCGATCCCGGCGATCGTGGAGTTGAAGGCGACAGCGCTCAGGCTCGTGCAGTCGTAGGTGAGGCTCGTCTGCCGCCCTTCGAGCAGGGCCGACCCTTGCCCTTCGAGCAGCTTCCGGGCCGCATACATCGTCTCTGCGTCGAGCAGATCGCCAGCGATCGCCGCAACCTTCGGTCCCGCCTTTTTCAGCTTCTCGGCAAAGATGGTCAGCGCTTCCTGCCAGCTCGCCTCGCGAAGCTTGCCCTTTTCACGCACCCACGGACGGTCGAGGCGGTTGCGGACGAGCGCGTCGACGTGGTGACGCGTCTTGTCGCTGATCCACTCCTCGTTCACGTCCTCGTTGATGCGCGGCAGGATCCGCATCACCTGGCGCTGGCGGACGTCGAGGCGGATGTTCGATCCGACCGCATCCATGACATCGATGCCCGGAACCCGTCGAAGCTCCCACGGCCGCGATTCGAAGATCTGCGGCTTCTGAAGCAGGGCACCGACGGGGCAGACATCGGCGAGGTTGCCCGACAGCTCGCCCGACACGGCATGCTCGAGATACGACGTGATCTGGCTGTCCTCTCCGCGGTAGAGCATGCCGATTTCGTCGACGCCCGCGACCTCGGTCGAGAAGCGGATGCAGCGCGTGCACTGGATGCACCGCGTCATCGAGGTCTTGATGACCGGGCCCATATATTTGTCGTCGATCGCCCGCTTGTTCTCCTCGAAGCGCGAGAAGCTGCGGCCATAGGCGACGGCCTGGTCCTGTAGGTCGCACTCGCCGCCCTGATCGCAGATCGGGCAGTCGAGCGGGTGGTTGATGAGGAGGAACTCCATCACCCCTTCGCGCGCCTTCTTCACCATCGCGGTATCGGTGCGGATCGTCTGGCCGTCGGCGGCGGGCAGAGCACAGCTCGCCTGTGGCTTCGGTGGCCCTGGGGCGACTTCGACCAGGCACATGCGGCAATTGCCGGCGATCGACAGCCGTTCGTGATAGCAGAAGCGCGGGATCTCCTTGCCCGCGAGCTCGCAGGCCTGGAGCACGGTCGCGCCCTGCGGGACCTCGAGCTCGACGCCGTCGACGGTGACTTTAGGCATCAGTGCGCAGCCCCTTCCGGCGTGTTGACGACGCGCCACGCGGCAAGCGCAAGCAGTGCGCGGATACCGGCTTTGTTCAGCTCGGCTTGCGTATCCTTCTTAAGACATTTTGTGAGGACGTCGGTCATCGGCTTCATTGCTTCTGCCTCGGCCGCAGTAGCCGGCTCGGTTCCGAAGATGCGGACCGTCCCTTGCGGGTCCTTCATCACTGCACAGAGGGCCATTTCTTCGAGCGGACCTCGCGCGTCGATCGGCCGGCGTGCGGGATCGTAGGCGAGTTCCTTCGGGAGCTCGGACTGGTGTACGGCTGATTTGAGAAGCGCTTCGGCCATGGCACCGGCAACAAGGCTCCCGGTGAATTTGTATCGCCAGCCACCAAGCAGGCAGCGGTCGTCGTGGCCTTTGGCGAGCTCGTGCAATTTTTGGCTGTATTCGGCGGTGCGGTAATCGAGCGCGAGGACCTGCTTGGCCCCTTGCGGCGTGTACCCAACGATGCATGCGCCGAAATTGTGAGCGGCTTGTACCTCCAGCGGATCAGACACGTACTCCGAGAGCGGTGGGTACTGGTGTTGCGGCGTCGAGTACTGTTGGGGACGCATAGGGTCCGCCGACGAAGCGGTGGCGAACGTCATTCCCACCAAGAGCGCGGCAACCGACAAAACACGAACGCGACTCATTCCGCCGCCTCCAGCAACTGACGTCCGGCGCGCTCGGCGATGCGGCGCTCGAGTTCGGGGCGAAAATGCCGGACGAGGCCCTGGATCGGCCACGCGGCAGCGTCGCCGAGCGCGCAGATCGTATGGCCCTCGACCTGCTTCGTGACGTCGATGAGCTTGTCGATGTCGGCGACTTCCGCGTCGCCGTCGCGAAGCTTCTCCATCATCCGCCACATCCAGCCAGTACCCTCGCGGCACGGCGTGCACTGGCCGCAGCTTTCATGCTTGTAGAAATAGCTGATGCGGCTGATCGCACGGACGATGTCGGTCGACTTGTCCATGACAATCACCGCCGCGGTGCCGAGACCGGACCCGAGCGCCTTGAGGCCATCGAAATCCATCGGTGCGTCGAGGATCTGCTCGGCGGGCACCAACGGAACCGAAGAGCCGCCGGGAATGACGGCCAGCAAGTTACTGAAATCGTCCGGGTTCTTGCCGCCACGAATCCCGTGTCCGTGACGAACGATCAGCTCGCGGAAGCTGATCCCCATCGATTCCTCGACGACGCACGGTGTGTTCACATGGCCCGAGAGCTGGAAAAGCTTGGTGCCCTCATTCTTCGGGTTGCCGATGCTCCCGAACCATTCCGCGCCGCGCCGAAGGATCGTCGGCGTAACCGCGATGCTTTCGACGTTGTTGACCGTTGTCGGACAGCCGTAGAGGCCAGCGCCAGCAGGGAACGGCGGCTTGAGACGCGGCTTGCCCTGCTTGCCCTCGAGGCTTTCGAGCATCGCCATCTCTTCGCCGCAGATGTACGCGCCCGCCCCGCGATGCACGAAGACATCGAAGTCGTAGCCGCTGCCCGCCGCGTTCTTGCCAAACAATCCTGCATCATAGCATTCCTGAACAGCGCGCCTTAACACCTCGGTTTCACGGATAAACTCTCCGCGAATATAGATGTATGCGGCCCGCGCTCGCATCGCGAAACCGGCGATCAGCGCTCCCTCGAGCAACTTGTGCGGATCGTGGCGGATGATCTCGCGGTCCTTGCAGCTGCCGGGCTCCGATTCATCGGCGTTGATGACTAGGAAATTGGGTTTTCCGGGCTTCGGCTCCTTGGGCATGAAGCTCCACTTCATCCCCGTCGGGAAACCGGCGCCGCCGCGACCGCGGAGCCCGGAGGCTTTTATCGCATCGATGATGGCGTCCTGGCCGATTGCCATCAGCGCCTTGGTGTCATCCCAATCGCCGCGCGCCTTCGCGGCCTTAAGCCATGGCTCCTGGAAGCCGTAGACGTTGGTGAAGATGCGGTCCTTGTCCGCCAGCGGCCCGGTATAGCCCATCAGAAGGCCCCAGCCTGATGGGCGATGATCGCGGCGAACACGACCACACCCAGGATGAGCACCCATTTGACCATCCCGGCGATGAACCGGAACGCCAGAAAGCCAACGACGAGCGCGGCTACGATGGCAAGAACGATCGTCATTTGAGGCGCTTCTGCCGCGCGCTTTCAACGAGCTTGACCGCGCCGTAAACGACCAGTCCCGCGACCGCGAGGCCGACGAGCAAGCCGATCAGCCCTTTGAGGATCTTCCAGGCGACCACGATCACGATGATCGCGACGATGACCTTCAGGACGTCCTTCACTGCGCTCCTTCCCGCGCCGGACCGGCGGTCGGCGTCCACTGCGAGCGATAGTCGTAATTGCGCTCGGCCATCTTCTTGAGCGTGGTCGGGCCGCCTACTGGGCAGCTCGTCTGGCGGTCGATCTGCGGGCCAGGCTTGGGCGACTTGCCCGCTGCGAGCGCATCCAGGATCGCGCCCATGCTCTCCTCGGTCAGGTCCTCGTAATTGTCGTCGTTGATCTGCACCATCGGCGCATTGGCGCAGGCGCCGAGGCACTCGACCTCGGTCAAGGTGAACAGCCCATCCTTCGTCGTGTGGCCCTTCTTCAGCCCGCGCTTGTAACAAGCCTCCATCACGTCGTCGGAGCCGCGCAGCATGCAGGGCGTGGTCCCGCAAACCTGCACGTGGAAGCGGCCGACCGGCTCCAGGTTGAACATCGTGTAAAAGGTCGCGACTTCGAGAATCTGGATGTAGCTCGTGTCGATCTCTCTCGCGACGAACTCCATCACCGGGATCGGCAGCCAGCCTTGCGTCTTGGTCTCCGCGCCGACCTGCCGCTGCGCGAGGTCGAGCAAGGGGATCGACGCCGACATTTGCCGCCCGTCGGGATAGCGCGCGATGATCTCCTTGGCCTTCCGCGCATTCTCGTCAGTCCACTGGAAGCCTTCCCAGCGAGCGCGGTCTTCCGCGTTATCGATGAAGGAACCACCGCCACTCACCGGTCAACCTCCCCGAACACCGGATCGATGGCCGAAAGCACCGCCGTTGTGTCGGCAAGCATGTGACCGCGCATCATCATGTCCATCGCCTGCAGATGGCTCATCATCGTCGGGCGGATCTTGCAGCGATACGGCTTGTTGGTCCCATCGGCGACGAGATAGACGCCGAACTCGCCCTTCGGGCTTTCCGTGGCGACGTAAACCTCGCCCGTCGGGACGTGATAGCCCTCGGTATAGAGCTTGAAGTGGTGGATCAGGGCCTCCATCGACGTCTTCATCGTCGAGCGGCTCGGCGGGAAGACCTTCTGGTCGTCGGAACCGACCGGCCCCTTCGGCATCTGCGCCAGACACTGGCGCATGATCTTCGCCGACTGCCGCACCTCCTCGACCCGGACCATGAA
>Ga0310810_10008970_pt1 | contig 11559 bp, 6 predicted proteins | sample NCmetagenome_FD_207641 | JGI IMG/M metagenome (GOLD analysis project Ga0310810, IMG submission 207641) | Soil microbial communities from experimental microcosm in Duke University, North Carolina, United States - NC | ecosystem: Engineered > Artificial ecosystem > Soil microcosm > Unclassified ...
ATGGCATCACAGACATCCCGAACGGGCTGATTCATCACTGGCGAGCGGCCGGCTTCATTCCCAACGTCACGCTCGAGCGCCTCCTCACCATCGCGCAGGACTACTCGGCCTACTCGGATTTCTACAGCTGGGTGACCGCGTCGCAGCTCGTCGACAGGCAAGGCGATCGCTTCCGTTCTTTCTTTCGCATCAAGCGGCGCAGCGGCGTGGTCACGGGCGTGATCGATGTGTGGATGGTGACCGACTATCGCCGTATCGAGTCCGATCGCGCGTCCTCCACGGCAGCCGCCGAGTGCATACGGCAAGTGGAGCATGCGGGCGAACGCAATGAAACGCGCCTGCGGCCGGGAACCGGCAGCGGCTATATCTGGCGGGCCGATGCCTTGTCGAAGTACCTCGCCCGTGACGGCGGAGTGTACGTGGAGCTGGACGCCCTTGGCCTGAGCCGTGGCTATCCTCCGCTTTTGGGATGGTTGGTCGAGCCGGTTGCGCGACGCCTGGGACGCGAAAGCGCAGCCGAGTCGGTCAATCAACTCCGCGCGGCCGTAATCAACCCGCCCACCCCGCCCGCTCGAAGCGATGGCGACCGCCCGATCGCGAGCGTGTCGTGGTGTGGCGGAACCCCGTAGAGTGTCCGGCTCGAGCCGGACCAGCGAGAGCGTCCTACGCCGATGCTGTGGGACGCTGTTCACCGGGAAACTGGTGCCGGGGTACTGCCGGTCCGATACTTGAGGCGTGCGAGATGATTCGTGGCCGTTTCGTCGCAGCGATGCGCTTTTCGTCGTGGCCGTCGTACTCGTCGCGCTGCCTGCCGAGGGCACGAACTGGGGTCTGGGAGCTTCACCAGCCATGAAATTCGGGATCGTGGTTGTGGCCTTATCCGCGTGGATCCGCTTCCGCGTCTTCGGTCGCAGCGATCGCGGCGCCGGGTAACCAGCCAGCCCCCAACCGTTCCGAATGTCGCGCACCGGCGCGCCTCACACTCCAGCTTCACCAGTCCGAGCCGTAGGTATGATGGACACCTTCGGCTTGTCATCCCGTACATTTCGTCATGACCATCAAGTCACAAGATTCGATCGTGTCGGTCGCGCCCGCGGATCACGTGTTTCCGGCGCTAACTGGTTCGCAACTGGACCGGATGGTGAGCCTGGGCCGCTGTCGCGCCGTGAGCCGCGATGAAATGCTCGTCTCAGAAGGACAACGCCAGGCGCCATTCTTCGTTGTTCGGAGCGGCGAGCTTCGGATCGTGCGGCCGGCCGGCGATCGAGGAGAGACGTTGGTGGCGACGCTCCGGTCCGGCCAGTTCACCGGCGAGCTCAACATGTTCTCGAACCGGCGCTCGCTCATGCAGATTCGCGTCAGCGAAGACGGCGAGGTGATCGAGCTCGATCACGAGCATGTGCAGTCGCTGGTCCAAGGTGACGCCGACCTCGGGGACATCCTGATGCGCGCGTTCATCTTGCGGCGCGTCGAGCTCGTCGCGCGGGGCCTCGGCGACGTCGTGGTGGTCGGATCAGAGCATTGCGCCGCCACCTTGCGCATCAGGGACTTCCTGACGCGCAACGGCCATCCTCACGGATACATCGATCTCGATCGGGACGCGGGGGCTCAGGAGCTGTTGGATCGATTTGCGGTGCCCATCGCCGAAGTTCCCGTCCTCATCTGCCGGGGGAAGGCGGTGCTGCGGAATCCATCCAACAGGCAGATCGCCGAATGCCTCGGATTGAACGATCCGCTCGATCCGGCGAAGGTCCGCGACCTCGTCGTCGTCGGCGCGGGCCCCGCCGGACTTGCGGCAGCGGTGTATGGCGCGTCCGAAGGACTGGACGTGCTCGTCCTCGAGTCGGGTGCGCCCGGCGGACAAGCAGGCGCGAGCTCGAGAATCGAGAACTATCTCGGCTTCCCGATGGGCGTGTCCGGACAGGAGCTGACCTCGCGCGCGCATACGCAAGCGCAGAAGTTCGGTGCCAATGTGCAAGTGGCCGCCGGTGCGTCACGCCTGGTCTGCGCCGATCGGAAGTACGCGGTCGAAACCGCTTCAGGAGAGCGCGTGCTGGCGCGCGCGATCATCGTCGCGACCGGCGCCGAGTATCGCAAGCTCTCGCTGCCCAACCTGCCCCGCTTCGAAGGCTCGGGCATCTACTACGCTGCCACGCAAATGGAAGCGCACGTGTGCGCCGGCAGCGAGATCGTCATCGTCGGAGGAGGGAATTCGGCGGGCCAGGCGGCTGTGTTCCTTGCGCGCACATGCCCGCGCGTCCATGTATTGGTGCGGTCGCAAGGCCTCGCGCTGACCATGTCGCGGTATCTGATTCGGCGAATCGAGGACAACACATCGATCGTCGTCCATCCGTATACCGAGGTCGTCGCACTCGACGGAACCAATGAACTCGAATGCGTCACGTGGCGTCACAACCAGACCGGACTGACTGAGGTTCACAAAATCAGTCATCTCTTCGTGATGACCGGCGCCACTCCCAACACCCAGTGGCTGGACGGCTGCGTGCAGCTCGATGCCAACGGATTCGTGAAGACGGGTTCCAGCCTCACTCCCGAGGAGCTCAGCGCGGCATCATGGCCGCTGGCGCGCCCGCCCTATTTGCTCGAAACGAGCCGGCCGCGCGTGTTCGCCGTTGGTGATGTCCGTGGTGACAACGTCAAGCGCGTCGCCTCCGCGGTTGGCGAAGGGTCGATCGCGGTCGCACTCGTTCATCAGGCGCTGAAGGATTGAGATCGTAGGTTCAATACCCTCTGAGGAGTGCACTCCGCCCGCGCCGATCAACGCGTCGATTCGCCGAGCGCCTTCCGAATGATCGCCGCGGCCGCCGGGAACTCTTTCTTCGCATTGCAGCAGAAGACACCTTCGGCGACGTTCAGCGGCGTCCACCCGAGCGTCGTCTTCGTGCGCACGTCGGCGCCCTGATCGACGATGTACTGCACGATCGACGGCTGGTTCGACATGATGGCGCCGATGAGCGGCGTGCTGCCGCTCCAGCGCGGATCGCCGACGCCGAGATCGAGCAGCTTGTCGATGTTGTGCGGGTAGTAGAGCAGCGTGTACTCCACATCGCCTTCCATCGGGTAGTCGCCGAAGTTGGCGCGCGCGTTGACGTCGGCGCCGAGTGATACGGCGAACTTCACCGCCTCAAGCCGTTCGGCTTCGGACACTCCGGTAAACGGACCTGGCGTCTCACCCTCCCAGGTGTCCAGACCCGCGGCCACCATCAACGGCGTGACGCCGGTGAGCGTCGTGATCGACGGGTCGGCTTTGAACTCGATGAGCAGCCGCATCAACTCGATGTCGCCATTCTTCGCCGCGACGTAGAACGGTGTCGCGCCGCGGTAGCTGAGAAGGTGACGACCCAGCCGGATGTTCGGCGGGTTACGCGCGGTGCCGCCTTCCTTCCCGAAGCGCGGCTCATTCCATTCGACGCGCGTGTTGGGATTCGCGCCGTGCTCGAGGAGCTTCCGGGCGAGTTGAATGGCGGTCAGGTTCCCGGTCTGTTGCGGGGTGCCGACCGGCGTGTTGCCGACGCCGGCGGCCCCATCGGCGCCCGGTTTGCGCAGCCACGCGACGGTGTGGAGTGGCGAGCCGCGTGGGTCGGGAAGGTTTGGATTCGCGCCGTGCTCGAGCAAGACCGACGCAAGCTCGAAGTAGGCATTGACTGCGGCGATGCTCAGTGCGCTCGAGCCATCGGTCGCAACGTCGTTGACGTTGGCGCCTCGGTTCAGCAGCGCGACCGCCGTTTCGATATGCGCGTTGCGGACGGCAAACAACAGCGGCGTGAAGCCGCCGGTGGATTTCAAGGTGAGGTCAGCGCCCGCTTCGACCAGCACAGTGGCGGCATCGCTGTTGCCTTCGGCCGCTGCCCACATCAGCGCGGTCTGACCCTTGTAGGGCTCCTTGGTATCGACCGTGGCGCCACGCGTCAGCAGCAGCCTGACGGCATCGGGCTTTCCCGACAGCGCCGCGGTCATCAGCATCGTCTGACCTTCTTCCGCGGTGCCGTTCGGGTCTGCTCCGGCGTTGAGCAGGCACTCGATCATCGCGGCGTTGCCGTTCATCGCTGCGAGATACAGCGGCGTGATGTGGTAGCGCGTTGATGCCTTGACGTTGGCACCAGCGCCGAGCAACAGCTCGACGAGCTGGAGGTCGTTTCGCTGCGTGGCCCAGTGGAGCGCGGTGAAGCCATCCGCCTCAGGCGTGTTGATGCCGACCCTTTGTTTGAGGAGAGCGCGAACCGCCTCGAGGTCTTGCTTCTTGACCGCGTCGATCAGTGGTGACGAGGTTGCCTCGCCGAAGCCGCCAGGCAGGCCCGGCGGCGAAGCCTGGGCTGAGACTGAAATCGTCGCCGCCGTGCAGGCGATGGCTACGACGTGGAGCCAGCCGCGAACCCTCATATCTCCTCCGCCCCTTGTGCCACGGGGGTAATATAACCCCGTATTTGAATGTCATATAGAGGTTTACAGGCGGGCCCGGCTCGAGCCGGACACTACGCACTTCTTGCGGCGGCCGGCGTACTGATGCTGATCGGGTCGTGGCGCACCCACACGGTCATGGCACAGGCACCTGCGCCACCAGTAACAGCTTCGTCTTCGTCTGCCGCGGTCCTGAGTCAGTACTGCGTAACCTGCCACAACGAGCGGTTGAAGACCGGTGGTTTTGTTATCGACCCGGCGGCGATGCCGAATGTGAGTGCCAGCGCCGACCATTGGGAGAAGGTCGTTCGCAAACTGCGGACACAGTCGATGCCGCCCCCTGGTGCGCCGCGCCCGGATGCGGCGAGTTACGACCGCCTGGCCACGTTCCTCGAAACAGAGCTCGATCGCGCGGAGGCTGCGCGTCCGCATCTCGGCAAGCTGCCGCTGGTCCATCGCCTCAGTCGTACCGAATATCGAAATGCCGTCCGCGACCTGCTCGCGCTCGAATCGTTGCCGCGTGAGGTCAGCATCGATTACCTGCTGCCGGCGGACAACATCAGCAGCGGCTTCGACAACCTCGCCGACCTGCTGTTCATTGCGCCGAGCAACATGGAGCGCTACCTCGATGCCGCGCGGAAGATCAGCCGCCTGGCGATTGGCGATCCCGCGATGCCGGTGATGGTGAACATTCATCGCCTCGACCCGGAGCATCCCCAGGACGAGCGCGTTGACGAACTGCCATTCGGTACCCGCGGCGGCATTGCTGTGCGCAGCGAGTTCCCACTGGACGGCACGTACATCGTCAAAGTGGATGTCGCCGCCGCGAACGGCCACGATCTCGAGGTCACCGTTGATGGCGAACGCGTGGCGCTGCGGTCGCTCGGTGGCGGCGCACCTGGAGCTCCGTCAGTCGATGCACCGCCTGGTCAACCCGATCCGTCAGATCCCGATCCCACTCCTCCCTCCGTTGATCGACCGGCCGTGCAGGGGAGAGGCGCGGCGTCGGCCGACGCAGCAGGTGCGGCGGGTGCCGCTGGTGCGCGTGGTGGCCGCGCCGGTGGTCGAGGTCGAGGCGCCGCGCCCCCTCCGCTGGAATTTCCGCTCGCTCTGAAAGCCGGCCCCAAGCTGATTGGTGTCGCATTCGTGCAGCACACCGACGCGCGCGACGAAGCCACGCTGCGCCCGCGCATGCGCAGTCGCGGCACGCAGCCGGCGATCAACAGCGTGACGATCAGCGGTCCATACAAAGTCACAGGCGCTGGCGATTCGCCAAGCCGTCGCCGCATCTTTGTCTGTCGCCCCGCCTTCGCCAAAGGCTCCGGCGAAGCGGAGTCTCGACGAAGCTCGCCGGAGATCGACGTGAGCGAAGTGGGATGCGCTCGACGCATTCTTTCAACGCTGGCGCGCCGCGCGTATCGCCGCCCCGCCGACGAGACCGACCTCAGAGACCTGCTGCCGTTCTACGAACAAGGTCGCAAAGAAGGTAGCTTCGACCTCGGCATCCAGAAGGCGCTCGAGCGGCTGCTCGTCAGCCCGCAGTTCCTGTTCCGCATCGAGCGAGAGCCTGCGAATGTCTCGGCCGGTACGGCCTACCGCGTGAGCGATTTGGAGCTCGCGTCGCGGCTATCGTTTTTCATCTGGAGCAGCATCCCGGACGACGCGCTGCTCGACGCAGCTTCGTCGGGAAGGCTGAAGGACCCGAAGGTACTCGAGCAGCAGGTGCACCGGATGCTTGCGGATCCGCGCTCTGAATCGCTCGTCACCAACTTCGCGGCGCAGTGGTTGTACCTGCGCGACATCTCGGCAAAGCTGCCGGACGAGATCCTCTTCGCCGACTTCGACGAAACGCTGCGCAGCGCGATGCAGCGGGAGACGGAGCTCTTCATCGGCAGCGTTTTTCGAGAGAACCGCAGCGTTCTCGACCTGCTGCGCGCGAATTACACCTTCCTCAACGAGCGGCTCGCACGTCACTACGGCGTCCCGAACATCAAGGGGAGCTATTTCCGGCGCGTCACGTTCCCCGAAGGCAGTGTCCGTGGCGGGTTGCTGGGGCAGGGGAGTGTGCTGACGATCACCTCGTACTCGACGCGCACCTCCCCCGTGTTGCGTGGCAAATGGGTGCTCGAGAATCTGCTCTCCGCGGCGCCGCCGCCTCCGCCACCCAACGTGCCGTCGCTGAATACGGAGAAGGCGCCGGGCAAGCCGCTGACTCTGCGCGAGGCGATGATCCAGCACCGTGCGTCGCCGGCATGCGCCGGCTGCCACGCGCGGATGGATCCGATTGGTTTCGCGATGGAGAACTTCGACGCCGTCGGGCGGTGGCGCGAGCGCGACGGTGAGCAGCCGATCGATGCCACTGGCGTCTTCCCCGAAGGGACGAAATTCGAGGGCATTCCCGGGCTGAAGCAGGAATTGCTGCGCCGGCCGGAGCAGTTCGTCGGCACAATCGCCGAGCGTCTGCTGATGTACGCCGTCGGTCGCAACCTGCAATACTATGACGCGCCCACCGCGCGCGCGGTGTTGCGCGAGGCCGCGCCGGCAGACTACACACTGACGTCGCTGGTGCTCGGGATCGTGAAGAGCCGACCGTTCCAGATGCGAGAGGCTGGAGGCGAGTGATGTTCGTCACCAAGAAGTCGTTGCCGCGGCGGACATTCCTGCGTGCCATGGGCACGACGATCGCGCTGCCGTTCCTGGATGCGATGGTGCCCGCGCTCTCGGCGCGCGCGCTCAAGCCCACGCCGCGTTACGGCTTCGTCTACATCGCCAACGGCGTCATTCAGAACCAGTGGACGCCTGTCACGACCGGCGCCGGTTTCGACCTGACGCCGACACTGCAGCCGTTCGCCAGCCTGCGCGACAAGATTTCAGTGCTCAGCGGCCTGTCGCACCTGCAGGCGGATACCTTCGGTGACGGCACCGGCGATCATCCGCGCGCGACCGCCGTCTGGCTGACGGGCGTGCACGCCTACGACCGGGCAAAGCCAGGTGTCGAGGTGAAGCTGGCGACCACGGTGGATCAGATCCTCGTGCAGGAGATTGGCAAGACGTCGCAGATCCCCTCGATCGAGATGTCGGTCGACTTTCCGACGCAGGGCTCGTGCGATTCAGGTGACTGCTTCTACGTGAACACCGTCTCGTGGCGCAATGAGACGACGCCGAACAACACCGAATCGCATCCGCGGATCCTGTTCGAACGGCTCTTCGGCGATGGCGGGAGCAGCGACGCGCGTCTGGCGCGCGCCCGATCGGAAGGCAGCATCCTGGACTCGGTTCGTGAAGAGGCAAACCGCGTGGCCAACAGCCTGGGTCGCGGCGACAAGAACAAGCTGCACGAATACCTCGACTCGGTGCGCGAGGTGGAGCAGCGGATCCAGAACGCGGAGTCAGGGCCGGTCGATATCGAGTTGCCGGAGCGGCCGACGGACATTCCGTCCACGTTCGACGCGCACACGAAGTTGATGTTCGACTTGCAGGCGCTCGCGTTCCAGGCTGACGTCACCCGCGTGTTCAGCATGATCATGTCGCGCGAGCTGAGCACGATGACGTTCCCGAGCATCGGCGTGCCCGAGCAGCATCACGGCGTCTCTCACCATCGCAACGATCCGCAGCTGATCGCCAAGAAGGCGCGCATCGATGTGTACCAGTCGCAGCTCTTCGCCTACTTCCTGGAAAAGCTGCAGTCGATGCCCGAGGGCGACGGCTCCGTGCTCGACCAGTCGCTGCTCCTCTACGGCGGCGGCATGGGCGACGGCAACATGCATCGCCACTCGGACCTGCCCACGCTGATGGCCGGCAGCCTCGGCGGCAAGTTCAAGACGGGCCGGCACCTCCAGTACGCGCTCGATACGCCGATGGCCAACCTGCTGCTCACGATCATGGACAGCGGCGGCGTGCACCTCGAGAAATTCGGGGACAGCAACGGACGGATTCTCGAACCGCTGTCACTGACGTAGAGGCGGGTCTTTAGACCCGCCTTGATTCACCGAAACTGGCAGATAAAAAAGGCGAGTCTGCCTTCGCCTTCGCTCAGGCCAGGAAGACCCGGCGGCGGTACGAAATGGTTCTCTCTCTCGGAACCCGACTCGGCCCTTACGAGATCCTTTCCGCTATCGGCGCCGGCGGGATGGGCGAGGTGTACCGGGCTCGCGACACGCGCCTGGGCCGCGATGTTGCCCTGAAGGTCCTGCCCGCGAGCGCGAGCGCCGATCCCGATCGTGTCCGTCGGTTCGAGCAAGAGGCGCGCGCTGCCGCGACCCTCAGTCATCCCAACATTCTCGCCGTCTACGACATTGGCTCGCACGGCGACATTCTCTTCATCGTCTCGGAACTACTGGAAGGGGAGACGCTGCGCGCACGCCTGTCGAAGGGTCAGGCCGATGCCGTCGCAAGCCCGGGCTCTGCGTCGCAAACGCCGCAAGCCGCCGCCTCGCGCGGCGGACTGAGTGTCCGGCGATCGATCGAGTTTGCCATTCAAATCGCCTCGCGGCGGCGCATGAAAAGGGAATCGTCCACCGTGACCTCAAGCCGGACAATGTGTTCATCGCATCGCAGGGTCACGTCAAGATTCTGGACTTCGGCCTGGCGAAGCTGACGCAAGTCGACGCGGCGGTTGCTGGCGGGAGCCAACTGCAGACGACTCCGCCGGTCACGCAACCGGGCTTCGTGCTCGGCACCATGGGCTATATGGCCCCGGAGCAGTTGCGCGGGCAGAACGTCGATCATCGTGCGGACATCTTTGCGTTCGGCGCGATCCTGTACGAGATGCTGTCCGGCCGGCACGCGTTCGGCGGCGTCACCGCCGCAGACATCATTAGTGCCACTGTCGACGGAGAGCCCCCGGCCCTGCCGATCGCAGAACGGCACATTCCACCTGGTCTCGCGCGCCTGGTCGAACGCTGCCTCGAGAAGGATCCGGCGCAGCGGTTCCATTCAACGCAGGACTTGAGCTTCGCGTTGGCGTCGCTCGACGCGCAGGCGGCGGAAACCGTGGGCGGCACGACCCCGTCGCCAACACCTCGCGGCCGCGGGTGGCAATTGGCGGCTGGCCTGCTGCTTCTCAGTACCGTTGCGCTCGCGTGGCCGGCCGCACTGTATTTAAGGCGGCCAGCGAGTGCTCCACCCGTGTATCGAATGTTCGTGCCTGCACGACCGGATCTGCAGGTGGATTTTGCAGCTTCGGTTCTCGCTGTGTCGCCGGACGGCCGGCGTCTGGCGTTCGCAGCTCCCGATGAAAGTGGTCGTAGGCTCTTGTGGGTCCGCTCCTTGGACAGCCTCACAACGCAGCCACTTACCGGCACTGACGGTGCCACTGCGCCGTTCTGGTCTCCGGATAGCAACGCGCTCGCGTTCATCGCCGGCGGAAAGCTGAAGAGGATAGATGCATCGGGCGGCCCGCCCGTGCCGATTTGTGATGCGTCAGTCCCTCTGCCCGGAAGCTGGAGTCGCGACGATACGATTCTTTTCACGCCAACGTACGGCCCAACGCTTTCTCGTGTGTCTGCGGCGGGCGGGACGCCCACCATGGTCGAGACGGGAGCGAACCCTGACGAGACGGTCGGATTTCCATTCTTTCTTCCCGACGGCGAGCACTATCTTTACTCCGTCCAGCGTGGTGGCCAGGGCAGCGTATACGTTGCGTCTCTCAACTCGCCAAACCGAGTGCGGCTGCTCGACGGAGTGCTCAATGCCCAATATTCCGATGACCGCGTGATCTTCGCGCGCGGTACGACGCTGATGACGCAACGATTCGACGTCATACGCCTGACGCTGGACGCGACATGGGAACCGGTGGCGGAGCAAGTCCGCGTCAGTCCCGGTAACATCCCGTTGACCGCTGCCACCTTCAGTGTTTCTCAGTCGGGCGTGCTCGCGTACCAAGCGCAGTTGCCGAACCGATCGCGCCTTCTGTGGTTCGATCGCCGGGGCAATCAGACTCCCGTTCCGGGTGAGCCTGCGGACTATGCCGACTTGTTTCTGTCGCCAGACGGCGCTCGCGCCTCCGTAAGCGTCGTAGAGCCTGGAGGAACCACCCGCAACAAATGGATGGTCGATGTGAGCCGCGGATTGCGCACGCTCTTTACCACCGATCCTGGAGACGAGTTCGAAGGAGTCTGGTCATCAGACGGCAGCACGATCGCATTCAACTCGAATCAAAAAGGAGCGCTCGACCTTTACCAGAAAGCGGCCAGTGGCGCTGGCAACGAAGAGTTGTTGTACGCCAACGCCTTCAACAAATACCCTCAGAGCTACTCACGAGATGGCCGGTTTCTGCTTTACGTCGAGATTGGCGCCGGGTCGGGACAGGACCTGTGGGTCCTGCCGCTCTTCGGCGATCGGAAGCCGTTCGTCTTTCTCAAGACACCTTTCAATGAAGGCCTGGGCGCGCAGTTCTCTCCGGATGGACACCTTGTCGGATATGCGTCGAATGAGTCAGGCCAGAACGAAGTGTATGTGAAGCCGTTTCCCGGTCCGGGGCCCACGTGGCAGGTTTCAAACGCGGGCGGCAATTTGATACGTTGGCGGCGTGACGGACGGGAGATCTTTTATGCTTCGATTACGCTTCAAGCAAGAAGACGAATCATGTCTGCCACCGTCGTGTCGGATGGCGATCGCTTCGCGGTTGGTGAGATTCGACCGCTCTTCGATTTCGTATGGTCCACTCAGCGGTACGGCTACGACGTGACGGCCGACGGCCAGCGTTTCCTTGCCCTGGCCGCCGATCAAGAGTCCACTACGCCGATGATCACCGTGGTCGTCAACTGGACTGCCGGGCTCAGAAGATGATGTGTTCACACACGGCGCACGACCTTTTCGCCATTCGGGTCAGCTCGTCCTTGACCCCTTCTTAAGACGCGGTGCCTATGCGGAAATCTCTCTCGGCTGTATGTGCGCTGGGGCTCGTGGGCCTCTCTCTGGCTGGATCCGAGCTGCTCGCGCAACGCGCTCAACGCCCGTCTCTGTTCGTACGCGAAGACTGGACTTTTGCGGCGGGGCAGCCCAACGTCAATACCGCGCAGGAGCCGGAGCACCCGGTCATACAGGGAGACGTCGCGAACCCGAATGTGGACGTGCACCTGTGGGGCGACAAGACGGGCCTCCTGACCGTCAGTCAGCCCGACAACAACAACCTCACGT
>Ga0310810_10008971_pt1 | contig 11556 bp, 13 predicted proteins | sample NCmetagenome_FD_207641 | JGI IMG/M metagenome (GOLD analysis project Ga0310810, IMG submission 207641) | Soil microbial communities from experimental microcosm in Duke University, North Carolina, United States - NC | ecosystem: Engineered > Artificial ecosystem > Soil microcosm > Unclassified ...
CTCGGCCACGGCCGAGGCGAACGTGCAGCCGGTGCCGTGGATCGGTGGGCTCGACACGCGTGCCGTTTGGAATTCGACGAAACGGTCGCCGTCGTAGAGCAGGTCTACGACGATCTCGCCCCGTCCATGGCCGCCTGTGATGATGACCGCGGTCGGACCGAGATCATGAATCCGCCGCGCTGCCTCCTGAGCATCCTCCGTGGAGCGGATTTGATAGCCGCTCAGCACTTCCGCTTCCGGAATATTCGGAGTGACAACGAGCGCTCGTGGAAAGAGCTCCGTGCGCATCACCTGCAGTCCATCGGCGTCGAGGAGCGACTCGCCGCTCGTCGCAATCAGGATCGGGTCGACCACGACTTTGGGAAGATCGAGCTCGTCGATCGCGGCTGTGACCACCTCCACGATCGCGGCCGTGGCCAGCATCCCGGTTTTCGTGGCGTGGATTTCGATGTCGCCGGCAACGGCTTCGATTTGCGCCGTGACCAGGTCAGCTACCAACGGCTCGACGCTGATGACGCCCAGTGTATTCTGCGCGGTGATCGCCGTGATCGCGCTGGTTCCGTAGACACCGAGCGCGGCAAACGTCTTGAGGTCGGCTTGAATGCCGGCGCCGCCGCTCGAGTCGCTGCCCGCGATCGTCAGGGCACGATGAAGGGGAGTCATGCGGCGTTCAGGGCGCCTGACGGCCCGTCGGCGGCACCCTCGTGAAGACGAGAACGAATTGAAACGGCGGTACGACTTCGCGGTTCTGTAATTTGAACCCGGCGTTCTCGGCCGAGCGAATTACCGAGTCGGGGTTGACGCGATCTTCTACCGCTGGACCGGGACCGCCGCCGCCTGGCAGAAAGTCGGCCACGCCGAGCCGTCCTTGCGGCTTGAGTGACTTCGCGACATTCCGCAGGAACGTCAGGATCTGATCAGGATTGAGCGGATCGTCCATCTCGTGATACGCGTTGACGATCAGCACGGCATCGAGACCGGTCGGCAGGCGCGGATCGGTCGTGGTGCCCATCACCGTGCGCACGTTGGAGAGTCCCTCGTGCTGCATGCGGCGGTTGATCGCCTCGATCATCTGCGGCTGGACGTCTTCGGCGTAGACGATCCCGTTCGGTCCAACGCGGCGCGCGAGACGAATCTCCATCCAGCCGCTGCCGGCGCCCAGATCCGCGACCGTCGCTCCGTCAGCAATACCGAGCGCGTCCATGATCTGTTCCGGCTTGTTCCAGTCGTCGCGGTCCGGTGGTTCAAGCAGCCCAAGATCCTGCGGCGGGAACAGGCGCGGCTTTTTCTGCTGTGGCGCGACCGCCCGTGATTGGGCAAGAAGGGCAGGAAGGGCAGGAAGGGACGCTACCATGCCCAAAAGCGCAATCGCTACCGACGCTGCCCTGTGGCGATTTCTCATGCCCCCGTGATTCCTCCACGAGTCATGGCTTCAATCGACAGAATCTGATCGAGTTGCTTTTCGTCGAGCAGACCTCGCGCGAGCACCAGGTCTCTGATGCTTCTGCCGCTCTTGACGGCTTCCTTGGCGATCTCGGCCGTCGCGGCGTACCCGATGTACGGGCTGAGCGCCGTTGCCGCGGCGGTGCTTCGATCGAGCAGCTCGCGGGCGCGCGTGGCGTCAGCGACGATGCCCTCGACGGTGCGGAGACGGAGCGTATCCATCGCGTGATGGAGAATCGTCGACGAATGCAGCGCGTTCCAGGCGATGACCGGCATCATCACATTCAGCTCGAGCTGCCCAGCCTCGCAGGCGATGGCCACGGTCGCATCGCATCCCATCACTTGAAAGCAGACCTGGTTGACCATCTCCGGCACCGACGGATTGACCTTGCCGGGCATGATCGACGATCCCGGCTGGACCGCAGGCAGCGCGATTTCCGACAGGCCGGCGCGCGGGCCCATGCTGAGCAAACGTAAGTCGCTCGCGATCTTGCTCAGTTCGACCGCAAGCCGGCGCATCGCGCTCGAATATGCGAGCACGTCGCCCATGCTCTGCGTGACGCGGAAGAGATTCTCGGCGGGTTTTACTCCCAGCCCGGTGTACCGCTGCAGGTACTCGACGATCTTCGTCCGGTATTCCTCGCCCGCGTTGAGTCCCGTACCGACGGCGGTTGCGCCGACGTTCAGCTCGAGGAGTTCGGTCGCGGCCTGGTCGAGATCCTCGGCGCCGCGGCGGATGCAGGCCGCGTAACCGCTGAACTCCTGACCGAGCGTGAGCGGTACGGCGTCTTGCAAATGGGTGCGGCCGGTCTTGAGAACGTCGGCAAACGCGATGGCCTTTTGATGAAACGCATCGGCGAGTTCGTACGCGGCCTCGACGAGATGGGCATGGCTGAGCAGCAAGGCCAGTCGCGTCGACGTCGGAAAGACATCGTTGGTCGACTGTCCCATGTTGACGTGATCGTTGGGATGCACGCGCTTGTAGGTGCCGCGCGGTTCACCCAGCTGCTCTCCCGCACGATTGGCCAGCACTTCGTTCGCGTTCATGTTGTGCGACGTGCCGGCACCCGCCTGATACGTGTCAACGACAAACTGATCACGCAGTTGTCCGTTGAGGATTTCGTCGGCTGCGGCCACGACTGCGTTGGCCACGGTGGCGTCGAGGCGTCCGAGGTCGCGATTGGCTTCCGCGGCGGCCTTCTTGATCAGAATGGTGGCCGTCACCAGGTCGGACGGTGCGCGAAGGCTGCTGATCTGGAAGTTCTCGACGGCGCGCGCCGTCTGCACGCCGTAATACGCATCGGCCGGGACATTCAGCTCCCCTAGCGGATCGCGCTCGGTGCGGAACGTCATCGGTCAATTATACTGGGCGCTTGCGATGGGTCCGGTTAAAGCCGGACACTACAAGGGACGGCCTGAAGGCCGTCCCCTACCATTCCATGCTTCCATCATTTTTCGACAGCGTTCTTCAACTGATTGTTCGCACCTCGACCGACTTGCCGCCCGACGTCCGTGCCGCGATGAAGCACGCTCGGGGCGCCGAACCGGAGAACACCCGCGCCGGCCAGGCGCTCGCCATCATCGCCCAGAACATCGACCTCGCCGTCGACCACGAAGGCGCGATTTGCCAGGACACCGGCATGCCCACGTTCGAGATTCACGTCCCCGTGGGCGCCAACCAGATCTGGATGCGCCAGCAGATTCGCGAGGCGGTGGCGGAAGCGACGCGCCGGGGGAAGTTGCGGCCCAATTCGGTGGATTCCATCACCGGAGCAAATTCCGGCGACAACCTCGGGCCGGGAACGCCGATCATCCATTTCGATCAGTGGGACCGCGACGACATCGAGATCAAGCTGATTCTCAAGGGTGGTGGCTGCGAAAACACCAACGCGCAGTACGCGCTGCCAGTCGAACTGCCACATCTCGGCCGCGCCGATCGCACGCTCGACGGCGTTCGCAAATGCATTCTGCACGCGGTGTGGAATGCACAGGGCAAGGGATGCAGCCCGGGCGCGGTCGGCGTCTGCGTCGGTGGCGATCGCACGTCGGGTTACCTGCACGCCAAGGAACAGTTGTTTCGGACCCTCGACGACGTCAACCCTGATTCACGGCTGGCCGAGCTCGAAGCGTCGATCATGGCGACGGTCAACGCGCTCGAAATCGGTGCGATGGGCTTTGGCGGCAAGGTCACCCTGATCGGATGCAAGGTTGGCGCGCTCAACCGGCTGCCCGCCAGCTTCTTCGTGTCGGTGGCGTACGACTGCTGGGCCTTCCGGCGCCTCGGTGTCGTCCTCGATCAGTCCACCGGAGCGATCAACCACTGGCTCTATCGCGATCCCAGCCATCCGATTATTCCGATGCTCGATCAGGCCGGGTTTGCGCGCACCGGCCGCGAGGTGGTGCTCGAAGCGCCGCTCTCAGAAGAGACCATCCGCTCGCTGAGAGTCGGCGACGTCGTGCTGCTGTCCGGTCGCATGTTCACCGGCCGCGACGCCGTGCATTCGTATCTCATGAAACACGATCCGCCGGTCGACCTGCGGGGGGCGATGCTGTATCACTGCGGGCCGGTGGTCGTGAAGGAAGGCGACGGCTGGCGCGTGACGGCAGCGGGTCCGACCACGAGCATTCGCGAGGAGCCGTATCAGGCCGACATCATCAAACGCTACGGCGTGCGCGCGGTCATCGGCAAGGGGGGGATGGGCGCCAAAACGCTTGCCGGGCTCAAGGAACACGGCGCCGTGTATCTCAACGCCATTGGCGGCGCCGCGCAGTTTTACGCCAGAGCCATCAAACACGTCGACGGCGTCTCGCTGCTGGAGTTCGGCACGCCCGAAGCGATGTGGCATCTGACGGTCGAAGATTTTCCCGCGATCGTCACCATGGACGCGCACGGCAACAGCCTGCACAAGGACATCGAGGAGGAATCAGGAAAGCAGCTGGAAGTGATTGCGTGAACGGCTCATTTCATCGTCTTCCGAAATCTTTCAACGCTGGACGGTTGTAACCCTTCTCCATCGCCGCCATATCGAGATCCATCGTCTCCAGATCGGCGATGGCCAGCAGCGGAAAGGGTGTGAGCGCCGGCACGTCGATCGTCTTCAAATACGATCCGCACGTGCCGCAGACCTCCAGCCGACGATCCTTGTGCTCGTCGTCGGGCGCGGCGGTCACAAATTTCTCGCCGTGCTCACCGCAATACGCGCAGGCGTAGGTCGTCGGCGACCACGCGAGCGCGCAGAACGAGCACCGAAGCACCCGATGCGTGGCGGCCACTTCCGCCAGCGCGGGCCACGAGCCGCAAAGCGGGCAATAGCCCGACGCCCAGGCGTCGAGCGCGGCGTGGAGTTCCGGGCTGGTCGTTTCCTGCTCGAAAAGCGATCGTTGCAGCACGTAGACAAAAGGGCTGACTGCCAGCTCGGCAACGAGCCAGACCAGGTCGGGCGCCAGGCCCTGATGGGTCGCAACCGCTCGAATCGCCGTTTGATCGCGTTTCAGCGATGCCGCCAGCAACGCCCCCGCGTCGATCCGCGTCTCATTCAGATGAGTGCGGATATGTTCCGCAGACTCGCCCGCGCCTCCGCGGGCGAGGGCATCGCACAAGGTCACCAGGGCCGGCCTCAAGAGCGGGACTGGCAGCGGAATGGGTTCCCCGGCGAGGGCGGGGATACCGCGTTGCAGTTTGGCGGCGAGGTAGCGCGGCGGCAGCGACAGTCGGGGAAGCCGGCCGCGCTCGATGCGATCGGCCAGCTCGGTCACCAGACCGAGCAGTTCGTGCTGGAGGGCTACCGCCGGCTGGAGTTCGGGCCGAAGATTGACAAGGGCGGCCCACCGATCGGCCGCAGCCAGGTCGCGGGCCTCGCGAGTGGCCTGCGCCAGCGCGACGTAAGGCATGGAAGCTCAATGGTATAATGGGCGGTTAGTTAGGAGAAATCCCAGATGATCAATGTATCGGAAATGGCTGCGGCGAAGATCAACGAGCTGCTCGCCGAGGAAAACAAAGCTGGCAGCGGACTCCGCGTCTTCGTGCAGGGTGGCGGGTGTTCCGGCTTCCAGTACGGGCTGATGATCGAAGAAAACGGCCAGGGCATCGGCGACCAGGTTTACGAGTCGCACGGCGTGAAGTTGTTCGTCGATCCGATCAGCGTCCGTTACCTGAATGGCGCCGAGGTCGACTTTGTCGACACCATCACTGGCGGGGGCTTCACCATCAAGAACCCGAACGCCACCTCAACCTGCGGTTGCGGATCCTCGTTCAGCGTCGACTAAAGAACCCTTGGAGTTCTCCGGCCTCCGCCCGGCCGGCGGCAAGCGTTCGAGCAAACGCGACCGCATCCTCAACCTGTTTCTGCGCCAGAAGGGTCATCTGAGCGCCGACGATTTGTGCGATCTCGTCCACGAGGAAGACCCCAGGATCGGTCGCGCCACCGTCTACCGCACGCTGCAGTGGATGGTGAATGCCGGCATCGCCCGCAAGGTCGATTTCGGCGAGGGCCGCTCGCGTTTCGAGCCTTCCTATCGGCACCCTCGACATTTTCATCTCGTCTGCAATGTCTGCCACCGCTCGTCCGAGTTTCTGAGCTCGGATGTGGAGGCGCTCGTCGAAGAGATCGCGGCGGCGAGGAATTTCGAATCGGCGCAGACGGTGATCCAGGTGTTCGGGACCTGCGAGGAATGCCGGACCGGCACGCGCGCCGCGCCGATCGACGGCGCCACTACCGAGCTCGTGTTTGCGAGAGACGCCTTGCGGATCGCCATCGCCACTGAGCGGAGCGGGTTGCAGTTCTACACACGGGCGGCCGCCGTCGCCGTCGATCCGCGAGGACGCAGTGTCTTCGAGAAGCTCGCCGGCGAAGAGAAGGAGCATCTCGGCACGCTCGAACGTCGTTACCGCGAGCTGCTCACTCAGGACATGTCGCTCGAATCGCGTCCGACCTTTCTCTTTTTCAAGGGCGCGGCCAATGGAATCTTCGCGGAAGGCACCGAGAGGCTGCGGACCGGCGTCAACGACCTGCAGGCGCTCCTCATCGGCATTCGCTGCGAGCGTGACTCGCACAAGTTCTTCAAGAAGTACGGCGAGCGTTTCGAGGACTCCGAGGGCAAGCAGATCTTTCTGGAATTTGCCGAAGAAGAGCGGGCCCACCGCGATCTGTTGATTGCCGAGTACCGCAAACTTCGCGATCGCCTGGCGGCCAGCCCTCCACGCAAGCGCGCGGGCACGCGCGCAGCCCGTTGATCGATCTTCATACGCACACGACGGCCTCTGACGGGCGGTGTACGCCCGACGAACTGGTCGCTCGCGCGTCGGCTGCCGGCGTGCGGGTGCTCGCGGTCACCGACCACGACACCGTGGCCGGCTGCGCTGCCGCCGCCGACGCCTGCAGCCGTGCCAAGATGACGTTTGTTCCGGGCATCGAAGTCACGGCCGTCGTCGAAGGTGCCGACGTGCACGTGCTGGGATATTTCGTCCAGACCGGATCGCCGGCGCTGCTGTCGTTCCTGGCCGAACAGCGGCAGCGGCGCGCCGATCGCGTGCGCGAAATGATCGGTCGTCTGGCCATGCATGGAATCCCGCTCGACGCCGATGCCGTTCTCGCACCGGCCCTGAAGGATTCGTCACGATCGGCCGGCCGGCCCTGGATTGCTCGCGCGCTGGTCGAAGGCGGGCACGTTCCCAATATCGCCGAGGCGTTCAACCGGTGGCTGTCACGCGGCCGTCCGGCATTCATTGCCCGAATCGGCGCAGCGCCCGAGGAAGTGTTCGAGCGGATCCACGCCAGCGGCGGGATTGCCTCCCTCGCGCACCCGGTTCTGGTGAAGCACGACGAGTGGCTGCCACAATTCGCTAAAAACGGGCTCGATGCGCTCGAGGTCTATCACACCGATCACGACGAGCTGACCACCGCGCATTACCTGGGCATCGCCAAGACGCTGCGTCTCGGCGTCAGCGGCGGCTCCGACTATCACGCCGACGATGCCCATGGCGGCGGCGGGCCGGGCCGGGTTTCGCTGCCGCAGAAGCATTACGAAGGACTGCTTCGTTTGCGCGCCGCCAGGCGCGCCAGCGCGTCCTCGGACGGATCGGTCAGCTCTTCGTAAGCGATCTCATCGACGCCGGCAAACAGCTGGCGCAGTTCACCGAGTTTCAAGAGGTGAGCGGGGGATTGAGGTCCACGTCCGCGGCCTCGTTGGAGTTCGGTGAACGTTTCATAGAGCAGGAATCCGCCTGGTACGAGCGCGTCGATCAGGGCGGGACACAGATCGCGTTGCAGATAGCGGGCGACGACGATCAGTTCGAAGCGTTCCGACGGTAGGGTCGGCGTCGTCAGGTCCTGGCACCACGCACGCAGGTCGAAGCCTCGCTGCCGGCCGTGATCCCGGGCTTCGGCAATCGCGTCGTATTTGACGTCGACCGCGAAGGTCCGAAACCCTAATGCGGCCAGAAGCAGCGCGTGGCGCCCGCGTCCGGCCGCGACATCGAGGGCTCGCCGCGGCCCGGCGATTTGGCCCGACAGCGTGTGAAGCCACGTCTCGATGAACGGCGACGGCGGCATTGTGATAGTCAGGGTTGTTGAATCTAGAATATCGGCTGAAATCCGACGAGATGCCTAACCGCTCTTAATTCAGTTATTCACATAATGGCTCAAGCGCTTCTCACCGCGGTCGTCATCGGTCTGGCCGGGCTCGTTACCACGGCCGTCTACGGGCTGCTCGGCACCGACGTCGCGCGGCACATTTCGTTTGGCATCTTTTCGACGATGATCACGCTGCTCGCGCACTCGATGATGATGTTCTATCTCATCGGCAAGGGCAAAGCGGTCAAGGACGCGATGGCCGAGGGGCAGCTGACCGGCGATCAGTATCGCCGCATCGCCGCCATCCGTAAGCCGGTGTTCTCGATTGGCACCTTGGCCATGGCGGTCATCATCGTGGCAGCGCTGCTCGGCGCGAGCGTGGACACCGGACTGCTGCCGCCGATCGTGCACGCGATGATCGCCTACGGCGCCATCGCCTGTAATCTCGCGGCGATCAAAGTCGAGATCGACGCGCTCAGCGCTTCGAGCCGGATCGTCGACGAAGTCAACAGTCTGCTGGGCTCGTGACCTTCAGTTCCGCCAATCCGGGCGCGGCGGTCGCCGTCGAGTTTTCATCCGTTTCCAAACAGTACGGCGCGCTGCGGCCCCTTCGCATCGAGGCCTTGAGCCTGGCCGCCGACGACCGCATCGCGTTGGTCGGACTCGATCGGCCCGCCGCCGAGGTATTCGTGAACCTGGTAACCGGGGCCAGCCTGCCGGACGCCGGCACCATCCGTGTCTTCGGCCGTTCCACGCTCGAGATCGTGGACAGCTCCGACTGGCTGTCGACGCTCGATCGCTTCGGGATCCTCAGCGATCGTGCGCCGCTCATGGACTCGCTCACCATTGTGCAGAATCTGGCGATGCCGTTCACGCTCGAGATCGAGCCGCCGCCCGCCGACATCCGCGAGCAGGCGATCCGGCTGGCCGCCGAAGCCGGTCTGGGGCCGGCCACATGGGAGCAGAGGATCGGCGAACTGGATGCCCTCGCGCGCCTGCGCGTCCGGCTGGCGCGCGCGCTCGCCCTGAATCCGTCCATCATCCTCTTCGAGCACACCTCAGCCACGCTGCCGCGGTCGGCGGTCACTCCGTTCGGCCGCGAACTGCTGGCGATCGTCGAAGCGCGGGAGGCTGCTGCGATTGCGCTGACAATGGATCAGGAGTTCGCCGGCGCGATTGCGACAAAGACGTTGACGCTCGACGCGGCTAGCGGACGTGTGGCGGAAACGCGTTCCAGCAAATTCAGATTCTGGTCGTGACCAAACTCATTCTCTTCGACATCGATGGAACGCTGGTGCTGACTGGCGGCGCGGGCGGGCGCGCGATGGCCCGTGCCTTCGAGGACGTGTTCGGGCTGCAGCACGGGATGGCCTCGTTCTCCATGGCCGGACGCACCGACGCGTGGATCGTCGCGCAAATGGCCGCGAATCACGGGTTGACGTGCACGCCCGATCTGCTCGAACGATTTCACGAGTCGTACATCGTCCACCTGTCGCAGGAAATTCACCAGCCCGGCCCGCAGAAAGGCGTGTTGCCCGGGGTACGCGATCTCCTCGACGAGTTGACGACTCATACGGGGGCGCATCTTGCGCTCCTGACTGGAAATTTCCAGCGCGGCGCGCAAATCAAGCTCGAATACTTCGACCTCTGGCGCTATTTTGCGGCCGGCGCATTTGGCGATCGTACCCATGACCGCAACTCGCTGCTGGACGCCGCCCGCGAACGCGTCGTCGCCGTCGGTGGACCAGTGGTGAGCGCGGCCGACACCGTGGTCGTCGGCGACACGCCGCTCGATGTGGCCGTGGCGCTCGCCGCGGGGGCGCGCTCGCTGGCGGTGGCGACCGGCAGCTACGACGCCAACGCGCTACGGGCAAGCGGAGCTGATGTCGTCGTGGAAGACTTGAGGGATGTCGAGGCGGTACTGGAGGGATTGGGACTCGTGTCCGGCCCGGGCTGACATCCGGGCCGGCGGCGCGGTTAGCTTTCGATCAGACGGACATCTCCTGCACGCGGTCCCTTGCCGGAGTCCTCGGGCGTGAATTCGACGCGCTGTCCTTCCCGAAGCAGCTCGAAGACGGCGCCGCGCACAGCGCTGCGATGAAAGAAATGCTCGATGCCGCTTTCGTCGCGGATGAAGCCGAAACCCTTGTCGATGAGAAGTCGTGCGATTGTCCCGGTTGGCATACCCGAAGCCCTCCGTTCCGACCCCTCGAGGACATCTCAAGGGGCGTTCAGCCGGCTGGGGGCGCGCCACGAACCGCGTCGAGACGATGCCGGCTGCCGACGTTCCAGCTTTGGTAGAGCTGGAAATTCGGGGCAGTCTAGGCATGTTATCAGACTGAAGTCAAGCGAAGGTCCGTTGTGTGTCCCCAAGTGCTATGCCGTCGGTTCGGGCGTGGCAGGCTTGGCTTTTTCGCGATTCGGAGGCGGGTAAGTCGTCCAAAAGTGCCGGCCGCATTTCGGGCACACCCAGAATTGATCCGGCTTCCATTCCGTATCGGGACCGGGATCGCGCATTTCCATCTGGGTGCCGCACCGCATGCAACGAATGTGAATTCCGACGTCGGTCATGCGGGCGATTCTGACATAGGAATCGGGTAATTGAGTAATTACCCAATCTAGAATCGAAGAGTGATCCCCGCCGTCATCCTCGCCGCTGGTCTTTCCACGCGTATGGGTCGTCCGAAGCCGCTCCTGCCGCTGAAAGAGGGCGACGCGTTCGTCACCCGGCTCGCTCGATCTTTTGCGGAAGCCGGCGTCGACGATGTGGTGGTGGTGCTCGGACACGAGGCCGACGCCGTCGCCGCGACGATCGTCGAGAGCGGCGTCGCCGCGCGCCTCGTCGTCAACGACGCGTACAAAACCGGCCAGCTGTCCTCGGTCCTGCGCGGCCTGAACGCGATCGACCGTCCAGGTGTGAAAGCCATGCTGCTGACGCTCGTCGATGTGCCGCTGGTCTCGCCGTCCACGATTCGCGCCGTCATCGATCGCTACAAGGCGACCCACGCACCGATCGTGCGCCCCGTGCGCGGCGACGAACACGGTCATCCGGTGCTCATCGATCGGTCGTTGTTTCCGCTCCTGCGCACTGCCGATCCGGCAACCGGCGCCAAGCCGGTCGTCCGCGATCACGTGTCGGCCGCCGGCAATGTGACGGTCGACGACGACGGCGCCTTTGTGGACGTCGACACGCCCGATGAATACTTGAAGTTAAGGATCTGAGGATTTGAGGATCTGAGGATTTGAAGAACGATTGAGGAATTTAGAGTCTCAGGCTTGGTCCAGGACGTTGCGTACTCGCATCACGAGCGCCTCCGCAGTAAACGGCTTCTGCAGGAAAGCGACGCGCGAGTCGAGGACGCCGTGATGGACGATGGCGTTGTCCGTGTATCCGGATGCGTAGAGAACCTTCGACTCGGGGTGTTCCTGTCGTAGCTCCAGCGCCATGGCCGGTCCGCTCATGCCCGGCAGGACGACGTCGGTGAACACGAGGTCGATCGGATCGCGGTGCGCCCGTGCAAACTCCAGTGCGTGGGCGGCG
>Ga0310810_10008972_pt1 | contig 11556 bp, 11 predicted proteins | sample NCmetagenome_FD_207641 | JGI IMG/M metagenome (GOLD analysis project Ga0310810, IMG submission 207641) | Soil microbial communities from experimental microcosm in Duke University, North Carolina, United States - NC | ecosystem: Engineered > Artificial ecosystem > Soil microcosm > Unclassified ...
TGTCCTTGCGCGCAAGCAGATCGAGCCGCCGCACGAGCACCTGCGTGCGGCTCGGGATGAGCTCCGTCATGACCTTGCCGCTCTCGGCCGCCGGATCGACCACGAACGTCCAGAGCAGGCCGCCGGCGAGCCCGAGCACCCCGATGCCGATGATCATGCGCTCGCGCCGCGAGAGATTGCCGATCATGGCCGGGTTCCTCCGGGGCGCGGTGCGCCCGGCTGGCCGCTCGGCGGTGCTGCGGGGGCGGCCCCGGGCCGCGGCGAGCGCGTGCCGGGCTCGGGACGCGGCGCAGGTGGCGGCGGCGGTGCGGCCGCCGGAGTCGCGCTCGCCGCCGTCGGCAACGCCTCCCAGGCCGCGCGGATGCGGAATTGCTCCTTTTCGCGGCCGCGCGTGACGGGCGAGGAGAACTCCACACGCTCCAGGCGCGGCGAGTTCTCGAGCAGCGGGATCAGCGCGCTGGCGGCCGCCGCCTGGCCGGTGACCTCGACGCCCTTCTGATCCAGGGACAGGGTCGTGAGCCAGGTGTCCGTCGGGAGCAGGTCGGTCAGCTCGCGCAGCACCGGCAGCGGCTTGATGGCGCCGCCGTCGATGCCCTTGATGGTCTCCAGCAGCTTCCGCTTGCGCTCGAGGTCGCGCACGGTGCGCTCGATCGAGCGGACCTGCGGGTCCACCCGGGCGATCTCCGTGTTGATCCGATCGAGGTAGCGCCGCTCGCGGATGCCCGGGACCAGCAGCGCGGCGATCAGCAGCAGCGCCGTGACGGCCGCGATCGCGAGCGTGATGCCCTGCGGGCGCGTGACCCGCCGCGGGCGGAGGCGCTGCGGCAGCAGGTCGAGCGTGCGTGCGCCGCGGCCCATCGCCACGGCGACGGCCAGCTCGTGTGTGCCGCGATCCTCGGCGGGCAGGGAGCTGATCCGCTCGCGCACGCGCGGCGCGTAGGCGGGCTCGCGGGCCGGCGCCGGCAGCGACACGCCGGCCAGCGCTTCGATCGGCAGGTCGCCGGAGACCCAGATGGCGTCGCACTCGCGCCAGCGCACCGCCGTCATCGAGCGGCGGATCTCCTCCGCCACGGTGGCCTCGTCGGGCATCGCCGCGTTGCGGCTCACCAGCAAATGCGGGCCGAGCAGGCAGAGGATGTCGGCGGTGCCGCCGCTCTGGTGGACCCACACGACCTTCTGGCCGCGCTCGGGCCGGGCCAGCGAGAGCAGATCGTGGCAGGCCACCGTGAGCGATCCGGGGCGCAGCCGCGCCTCCTCGGCGATGCGCAGGGCGGACTCGACGACGCGCGGCTCGACGGCGACGACCAGCACCCGCTGCAGCGGCTCGCCCTGCGGCACGGCGTTGCTCTCGGCCGGAAGCGGGATGAAGTCGAACGCAGTGTCCTCGGCGGCGAAGGGCAGGTGCCCGTCCAGGTTGAGCTGGACCATCTCGCGCATGTCGCCGCCGATGGTCGGCAGCTCGATCGGCCGCACGAACACCGACGCCCGCGACAGGGCCAGCGCCACCGTGCGGGGCGCGATCTGGCGGTTGGTCAGCTCCTCGCGGAGGACCGCCGCCGGATTCTCGGTCGCGATCGTGAACGTTTCAGTCCGATCGCCGCCCACTGCGGCGACGGCCATCCTGTCCTGCAGGAGCAGGACGGCCAGACGCACCTGGCTCAACTTCACCGAGGTCCACCTCATCGTGACGAGATTAAGCGGTAAGCCCGCGCAGAGTGGAGTAAATCCGGTGGTCTACCGGACGCCGGACCACTCTATCACGGCTATGCCTTCGCCTCCGGCGTCGGTCCGTTTTTCCACGATGGCGACGAGCCGGGCCCGGACCTGGCCGTCGATGAGGCCCAAGGCCTCGATTCTGAAGGTTCGACTGGTCACGCCGAGACCACGGCCGCCGAACTGCCCGGGCACGTTCGGGTACGGCCCCTGCCGGCGGAATTGCTCGATCTGGCTGAACTCGGCGTCGCCCAGTCCCAGGGCCCGGAGCACCTCGCGGCGGGCAGTGTTGATGTTGACCTGGCCGCGCGACTTCACCGTGGCCAGCGCCTCCAGCCCCGGCTTGTCCTCCTGGCCGTCCATGAGCTTGGTCGTCACACCCTTGATCTGGAGCATCTCGGAGAGGGAATCCAGGTTTCCGTTCTTCGAGCGGTAGGGCACCGGCAGCTTGAGGTACGTGTCCTCGCTCTCCGCGCCGTTGAGCCGGTGCTCCTCGTTGGGATCGCGCCAGTCTTGAAGGCTGTCGACGATGGTGTCGCGGTCCTGTCGCTCCACCCCGAGCGTCTCCAGCAGCCGGCTGATCCGGTCGGGGCTGGTGATGTTCAGGTTGAGCCGCGCCTCCTCGTCGGTGATGCAGTAGGAGAACTCGCCCCCGCCCAGCGGAACGTTCTTGTGCGGCAGCCGCTTGATGGCCAGTCGCTCGCGGCTGTAGAAGACGATCGGGCAGTCGTCCGCCTCCTTGCCTTCCTTGGCCGTGTCCTTCTCGTCGCCCAGCCCGACGAAGGCGAAGTCCGCGACCAGCTCGCGGATGGCCTGCTCGAGCCCGGCCTCGGCCAGGTGGGTGGCGATCAGGGTCTCCTTGTAGACGCGGGCGGCGCTGGCCTCCAGGCGCATCGCGTAGGAGAACTCGGCGCCGATGATCCCCACGAACCCCAGGACCAGCAGCACGGCGATCAGCGCGAAGCCGCGCTCGCGATCGGTCGGTGGCCGGGTCATTGCGGTGGCGCCGTCCGCAGGGACACGGTCAGTGGCGGCAGCTCCTCGGTGCGACCGTTGATGGTGGTGGCGACCGTGACGCGCACGCCGCGCGGCGTGGCCTTCACCTCGGCGCCATCCCAGGAATCCTTCCAGCCGCTCTCGTCGAGGTACGCGAACTTGAGGCCGCTGACACTGGGATCGCGGTAGATGACCTCCGCCTCCTCGAACGGCCCGCGGTTGGGCAGCACGCGCTGGCGTACGACCAGGCCGGGCTCGCCGCCCTCGTTGAACGAGAAGATCACCGCGGTGAACGCGATCGGGATCGAGGCCGGGAAGGGCGGGGCCTGCGTGACGAACTCCACGCGCTCCTCGGTGCCGGCGAAGAGCACGACCGGCTCGGGGGCCAGGCTGCGCGAGGCGCGGTAGGGATAGGTGCCCGAGAGCGAGCGGGCCAGGGTCAGCGCCACGCTGCGCACGTGCTGGTGGGCCTCCGCCCGATCCTCGCCACGGGCCCACGCCTTCACCGCGATGTCGAGCCCGCCGAAGGCGATGGCCAGCAGCGCGCCGACGATCGCCAGGGCGATCAGCAGCTCGATCAGGGTGAAGCCGCGCTCGTTGCGGAGCCTGGCGGTCATGGTCGCTTCGTCAACCCCTGCTGCGCCTGCTGCTGGTCGGCTTCCGAGACCGTGCGCAAGGTCGTCACGCTCACGGTCCGGCGCTGCTCACCCCACGCGACGTTGACGGTGATCTCGTACACGTGCCACTTGGCGGTGCGGCCGGGCTGCTCGAGGTCCGGGGCGGCGATCGGCTTGACCTGACGTTCCCACGCGAAGGCGCCCTCGGTGCCCTCCTCGCGTCCTTCCTTCGGCACGACGATCTCGCGGACCTTCTGATCGGCGATCAGCACCGCGCGCTGGTGATCGCCGGAGAGCTTGAGCAGGCGCAGCCCCTGGGCGAATCCCTGCACGGCGACGATGACGGTCAGGCTCAGGATCGCGAAGGCGATGAGCACCTCGATGAGCGTGAAGCCGCCCTGCTGCCTCACAGCCGCTCGCTCCTCACGCGGCCCGTCAGCGCATCGACGGTCACACGGTAGGTGATGGTGCCCGAGCTGATGCGAAAGTCGGCGCCGCTGGAGCCGCCGGCGGGATCGAAGCGCACGGTGGTGGCGGGCGGAGGCTGGGCGGCGATCGTCAGGCGATCGGAGAGCGCGCGGTTCTCGCGGACCTCACCCTCGGGCCCCCCCACGCGCCGGGTGATCTGGTGGCCCTCGGCGTCGACGATGATCGCCTGCGCCTTGCGCGTGACGATGGCCCGCTCGCGGGCGTGGCGCAGCATCGCCGAGAATCCCGCGACGTCGGCCCGGATACGGATCGCCTCGGTGGAGCGTCCGATGGCCGGTATGGCGAGGCCGACGGCCAGCGACACGACCAGCAGCGTGACGATCAGCTCGAGGAGGGTGAATCCGCGCTGGTCGGTCAGCGGTGCTCCACTTCCCATGACACGATGTCGGCGTTCTCGCCCTCGCCGCCGGGGGCGCCGTCCGCGCCCTCCGACCAGAGGTCGTACTCGCCGTGCTGGCCCGGCGCCCGGTACTTGTACGGGTTACCCCACGGGTCCTTCGGTACTGACTTCTTGAGGTAGGGCCCGTTCCAGTTGTTGATGCCGGGGTTCTTCTGCAGGGCATCGACCCCCTGCGAGGTATTCGGATAGCTGCCGACGTCCAGTCGGTACTGGTCGAGACCGGCGCCGATCAGCTCGATCTGGGCCTTGGCCGCCGCCTGCTTGGACTGGCCCACGCGGCCGAATAGCCGGGGACCCACCAGGCCGACGAGCAGACCGAGCACGATGATGACGACCAGCAGCTCGATCAGCGTGAAGCCGGCCTCGTTGCCCAGCGTGCGCCGCCAGCGGCTCATAGAGGCAGATCGTTGATGGAGAAGATGGCCAGCAGCATCGCCACGACGATGAACGCCACGATGACCCCCATGACCAGGATGATGGCGGGCTCCAGCAGGCCGAGCACACGCTTGAGCTCGGCGCGGACGTCCGTCTCGAAGGTCTCGGCAACCTTCAGTAGCATCTCTTCCAATCGGCCCGTTTCCTCCCCGACTCGAACCATGTGTATGGCCAGGGGAGGAAAGGCGGTGTGCTCCTGCATCCCGGAGGCGATGGTGCCGCCGCGCTTGACCCCGTCGGCCAGGCGGCTGACGGCGTTGCCCACGGCCAGGTTGGACATCATGTCGCCGACCACGGCCATGGCGCCCAGCACCGGCACACCGCTCTTGAGCATGGTGCCGAGCGTGCGGGCGAAGCGCGCCGTCTCGATCCGCAGGGCCAGCGGCCCGACGATCGGCAGGCGCAGGATGAACTGATCCCAGCTGGCCCGGCCCTGGGGGGTGCTGGTCCACATCCGCCAGGCCAGCACGCCGGCCATGATGATTGTCGCGCCGACCCACCAGTAGCTCTGCAGGGTCGCGCTGATTGTCATGAGGATCTGGGTGGGCAGCGGGATCGCCTGGCCGAGGTCGTTGAAGATCGTCGCGAAGCGCGGGATGACGAATGTCATCAGGAAGATGATCGCGCCCGCCCCGACCGTGGTGATGACCAGCGGATAGGCCAGGGCGGAGACGACGGCCTCGTTGAACGCGGCGCGCGCTTCGAGGAATTCCGCCAGGCGACGCAGCGAAACCTCCAGCACACCGCCCTTTTCACCCGCCCGCACCATGTTGATGTACAGGCGCGAGAACGGTCGCGGATGATGGCGGGCCAGCGCCTCGCTCAGGGACGAGCCGCCCCGCACGGCGTGCAGCAGGTCGGTGACGATGGCGCGCACACGCGGTGTGTGGGCCAGCTCCTCGAGGATCGACAGCGCGCGGTCGAGGGGCAGGCCGGCCTCGACGAGCGTCGCGAGCATCTGGGTGACGGCGAGCAGGTCGCGGTGCCGGATGCGCGAGGAGCCGCCGGCGAACGAGAACCAGGACGTCTTCTCGGCCTGGGTCGAGACCTTGATCGGGAAGTAGGCCTCCTTGCGGAGGCGCTCGACCACGGCCCGCGCGTCGGCCGCTTCCATGACTCCGTCGATGGTCTGCCCGCGCCGGTCGGCCGCCCGGTAGGTGAAGACGGGCATGCGTCAGGCGTCTTCCTGGGTGACCCGCAGAATCTCCTCGACCGTGGTGACGCCCTCGCACGCGCGCTGCCAGCCGTCCATCCGCAGTGTGACCATGCCGTGCTGAACCGCGTGCTGACGGATGTCACGGGTCGAGGCCCGGCGCAGGATGAGGCTGCGCGCGTCCTCGTCGAGTACGAACAGCTCGTAGATGCCGGAGCGGCCGCGATAGCCGGTGCCCCGGCACTCGTCGCAGCCCTTGCCGCGAAAGAGTACGGCGCCGACCGGACCCTTCACGCCGAGCGCATCGAGGTCGGCGCGCGACGGTGTGTCAGCCACGCGGCAGTTCTGGCAGATCCGCCGCACCAGCCGCTGCGCCAGCACGCCCTCCAGCACCGAGGCCACCAGGTAGGGCTCGACGCCCATGTCTTGCAGTCGCGTGATGGCGCCGGGCGCGTCGTTGGTGTGCAGGGTGGAGAAGACGAGGTGGCCGGTGAGCGATGCCTGGATCGCGACCTCTGCCGTCTCGAGGTCGCGGATCTCACCGACGAGGATGACGTCGGGATCCTGCCGCACGATGTGGCGCAGGCCCTGGGCAAACGTGAGGCCGATCTTCGGCTTCACCGGGATCTGATTGACGCCCTTGAGCTGATACTCCACGGGATCCTCGACGGTGAGGATCTTCACGCCCGGCGCGTTGATCTTGTCGAGCGCGGCGTAGAGCGTCGTGGTCTTGCCGGAGCCGGTGGGCCCGGTGACCAGGAAAATGCCGTGCGGGCGCTTGATGAGCGACTCGAAGCGCCTGAGCGTCTGGGCCGGGAAGCCCAGCTGCTCGAGCGGCACGAACACGCTCGACCGCTGCAGGAGCCGCATGACGATCGACTCGCCGTGCACGGTCGGCATGGTGGACACGCGGATGTCCACGCGCTGGCCGCGCAGGGTCACGCGGATGCGCCCGTCCTGGGGCAGCCGCCGCTCGGCGATGTTCATCTCGGCCATGATCTTGATGCGCGAGGTGACCGCGGCCTGCAGCCGGCGCGGCGGCGCTTCCTGCTCGTAGAGGATGCCGTCGATGCGGTAGCGGATGCGCAGCGTGTCCTCGAACGGCTCGATGTGGATGTCCGAGGCCTCGGCGCTGATCGCGTTCTCGACGAGCAGGTTCACCAGGCGCACGACCGGGGCCTCGAAGGCCATGTCGCGCAGCTGATTGAGGTCCTCGTCCCCGCCGGTGCCGCCGACCTCGTCGTCGTCCATGCCCTCGACGATGCGCTGCAGCGGGGTGGCCGCGAACTCGTAGATGCGGTCGATGGCCTCGGTGATGGCCGCCGGCGGGCTGATCACCAGCTTCACGTTCAGCCCGGTGGCCTGGCGCAGCTCGTCGCTGACCAGCGTGTTCAGCGGATCGGCGCAGGCGACGGTGAGGGTGTTGCCGTCGATGCTGATCGGACACACCTGGAACTGCCGCAGGTACTTCGCCGAGACGTTCTTGAGCAGCGGCACCGACGAGGGGAACTCCTCGCGCCAGACGTAGGGCAGATCCTGCTGCAGCGCGAGCGCGCGCAGCACATTGTCCTCGCTGACGGCGCCGAGCGCCACGAGCGCTTCACCGATGCGCTCGCCGCTGGTCTGGGCCCGGCTCAGTGCGCGCTGCACCGCCTCGGGTGTGGTGAGACCTTCCTGGACGAGAATTTCTCCGAGACGGCGAGAGGATGCGATCGCCATGTTATGCTCCGCGCCATGTTAGCATACCTGGCATTCGCAGCCGTCGCGGCGGCTGCGGATGTCGCAGGCGCGGTCATCGTCACCACCGCCCACAAGCACCGGACGGCCCAGCTCAGGTACTTCGTGGCGGGGGGGGCGGGGTTCATGCTCGCCGCGGCTTTTGTCCGGATGCTCCCCGAGGCCACCCACGTCCCCCATGCATATCTGTTCGTGCTGCTGGGCTACTTCGGCGTCCATCTCTTCGAGCACACCTTCGCTCCTCACTTCCACTTCGGCGAGGAGACGCACCCCGAGGCGCTGCTCCGGCCGGCCGCGGGCTGGCTGGCCGCCATCGGCCTGGCGGTGCATACGCTGTTCGACGGTGTGGCCATCGCGGCCGGCTTCATGGTGAGTCCGACCCTGGGCGGGCTGCTGTTCCTGGCCGTGATCGTTCACAAGATCCCCGAGGGCTTCACGATTGCCTCGATCATGCTCGCCGGCGGCTACTCGCCGGCTGCGGCGATCGGCGCCGGCGGCGCGCTGGGCGTCTGCACGCTGGCCGGTGCGCTGCTGACCGGCATCATCGCCACCCAGCACGTCGGCTACGCGCTGGCGCTCTCGGCGGGGGTGACCATCTACGTGGCCGCGTCCGATCTCATCCCCGAGGTCAACCGCGAGGGCGGGCCGGCGCTGGCCTGGACCGTCTTCGCCGGGCTGCTGTTCTTCATCGTCGCCGACTGGATGCTGTCCGCGTTCGTGGCCCACTGAGCGATGCCCGGCGCGCTCGTCCTGCACGGTCCCAACCTGAATCTGCTCGGCACGCGTGAGCCAGCGGTGTACGGCCGCGTGACCCTGGTCGAGGTCGATCGCCTCGTGCGCGAGCACGGGCGCCGGCGGGGGCTACGCGTGGAGTGCCGTCAGTCGAACGTGGAGGGCGAGCTGATCGGCTGGCTGCACGGAGCGCGGCGTGACGGCTTCAGCGGCGTCGTCTTCAACCCCGGGGCCTTCACCCATTACTCGATCGCGCTCCGCGATGCCGTCGCCAGCATCGACGTCCCCGTCGTGGAGGTGCACCTGTCCAACATCCATGGCCGGGAGGAGTTCCGCCGGCACTCGGTCATTGCCGCCGTCGCCCGCGGGCAGATCGCGGGCTTCGGTCCCCAGAGCTACATCCTGGGCCTCGAGGCCCTGCTGGCGCTCGGCGCCCGCCGCCCCCAACCGCGCGTGAATCAGCGCCGCCGTCCCCGCGTCTAAGTGGCGACGGGCGGGGTCGGAAGGTGACGACCGGTGGACAACGACGACGCCGCCCTCATCGAGCGATGCCGCGCGGGAGACGTCGCGGCCTTCGAGCCGCTCGTCGAGAAGTACCGCCAGCGTGTCTGGCGCCTGGCCTACAACCTCCTGCGTGATCGCGAGGAGGCGTGGGATGTGGCGCAGGAGGCCTTCATCCGGGCGTACCAGGCACTCGGGTCCTTCCGCGGCCAGAGTGCCTTTTACACGTGGCTGTATCGCATCGTGATGAATGTGGCGGCTGATCGGGCGCGGGCCCGCGGCGCCCGGGGCCGGGCCTTTGGAACTGAGCGCGTCCCGGAGGAGGACTGGGACCGTGTCCTGCCCGACGAGAGCGAGGGGAGCGAGGCGCCGGACGCGAAGGCCGCACGGCTGGAGCAGCGCGCGAAGATCCTGAAAGCGCTCGACACCTTGCCCGAGCATCATCGGAAGATCGTCATGCTGAGTGATCTGGAAGGCCTCTCCTACCGCGAGATCGCGGACACGCTCGAGATCCCCATGGGGACCGTCATGTCGCGACTGCACAACGCGCGCAAGCGCCTGCGTGATGCGCTCAAGCCCCTGCTGGTGCTCGTCCTGGCGATCGGCGTCCTGTTCAGCGGCGGGCTCCGACCCGCGGCGGCCGGCGATCCGCTCGTCCGCTTCGGCGCGCGCGTGCTGCTGGGGACGGACGGGCAGCTGCCGCCGGGCGTGCAGGCCGCGCCGGCCGACGGCGACGATCGCCTCGTCGCCTTCATGCCGAAGCTGCGCCAGCTCTTCCGCTATCGAGAGTACGCCTCGCTCGATCGCTATCGCGCCGAGGTGCCGGTCGGCACGCAGCAGACGTGGGCCGTGCCCGGTGACCGGCGGCTCGAGCTATTGCCGGAATCGGTGGCCGGCGACACGGTGCGCATGCGGGTGCGGCTGGTGCGCGGGAGCATGTCGGAGCTGGTGACGGAGATACGCGCGGCGAGGGGGTCGCCGGCGGTGATCGGTGGGCCGCGGTATGCGGGGGGCGTGCTCATCATTATCGTGTGGGCCAACGCGAACCCGTCCCCCGCGCCCGAGCGCCGATAAGGGCGCATCTGCTTCGTTGACTCGTCGCGCCCTCCCTGCGACGTGGGCGGCCCACGTCTCAGTCGGGCGCTCCTCGTCGCCTCGCATCTGCACCCTTCTCGGCGCTCGGGCTCCCTCGCGGTTTCGGAAATACACGGAGGGGGCTTTAGGCCCCCCTCCGGACCTCCCCTGGGCACTGGCTCTGCCAGCGCCGGCGGCGGACAGTCGGGACGAATCTTCCGGTCGCGGTCAGCTTTGCTGGCGGTGCTTTCGGTAGGTGCGGATCAAGTTGTTGGTGGAGCTGTCGTGGGTGAGCTTGGGGTCGGTGGGGCTGGCGAGCTCGGGGATGATGCGGTTTGCGAGGGCCTTGCCGAGCTCGACGCCCCACTGGTCGAAGGAGTTGATCCGCCAGATCGTGCCCTGGACGAAGATCTTGTGCTCGTACATCGCGATCAGCGAGCCGAGGGTGGCGGGCGTGAGGCGATCGGCCAGGATCGTGTTCGTCGGGCGGTTGCCCTCGAAGGTGCGGTGGGCAACCTGGAAATCGGGGACGCCCTCGGCGGCGACTTCTTGCGCGGTCTTGCCGAAGGCGAGGGCTTCGGTCTGGGCGAAGAAGTTGGCCATGAGCTGATCGTGCTGGGCCCGCAGCGGCGTGGAGGTCTGGTGGAAGCCGATGAAGTCGCTGGGAATCAGCTTCGTGCCCTGATGGATCAGCTGATAGTAGGCGTGCTGGCCGTTGGTGCCCGGTGTGCCCCAGACGATCGGGCCGGTCTGGTAGTTCACGCGCTGGCCGTCGAGATCCACGGACTTGCCGTCGGACTCCATGTCGAGCTGCTGCAGGTACGCGGAGAGACGGCCGAGATAGTGGCTGTAGGGCAGGACGGCGTGGGTCTGGGCGCCGAAGAAGTCGTTGTACCAGATGCCGAGCAGGCCGAGCAGCACGGGAAGGTTCTTCGCGAGCGGTGCTGCGCGGAAGTGCTCGTCCATCGCGCGGAAGCCGTCGAGCATCGTGCGGAAGTGCTCGGGACCGATCGCCACCATCAGCGCCAGGCCGATGGCCGAGTCGTAGGAGTAACGGCCGCCGACCCAGTCCCAGAACTCGAACATGTTGGCGGTGTCGATGCCGAACTTGCTCACCTCGGGGGCGTTCGACGACACGGCGACGAAGTGCTTGGCGACGGCCTGCTCGTTCTTGAGCGTGGCCAGCGTCCAGTCACGCGCGACCCTGGCGTTGGTCAGGGTCTCGAGCGTGGTGAACGTCTTCGACGCGACGACGAACAGGGTCTCGGCTGGATCGAGATCGACCGTGGCCTCGGTGAAGTCGGCGGGATCGACGTTGGAGACGAAGCGCACGGTGAGGGCGCGATCGGCGAACGGTCGGAGCGCGTCGTAGGCCATGGCCGGGCCGAGATCCGAGCCGCCGATGCCGATGTTGACGACGTTGCGGATCCGCTTGCCCGTGAAGCCCTTCCAGTCGCCACCGCGCACGCGGTTGGCGAACGCGCTCATCTTGTCGAGGACGAGATGGACGGCCGGCACCACGTTGGCGCCGTCGACCACGATCGACTCACCCCGGGGCGCGCGTAGCGCCACGTGCAGCACCGCGCGCCGCTCGGTGATGTTGATCTTCTCGCCGCGGAACATCGCATCGCGGCGGGCGGCCACGCCAGCGCTCTCGGCCAGGGCCAGCAGCAGACGCAGGGTCTCGTCGGTCAGGCGGTTCTTCGAGT
>Ga0310810_10008973_pt1 | contig 11556 bp, 10 predicted proteins | sample NCmetagenome_FD_207641 | JGI IMG/M metagenome (GOLD analysis project Ga0310810, IMG submission 207641) | Soil microbial communities from experimental microcosm in Duke University, North Carolina, United States - NC | ecosystem: Engineered > Artificial ecosystem > Soil microcosm > Unclassified ...
ACATCGGGCCGGCTCATGGCCAGGCGGCGCACCACGTCGCGGATCGCCTCGGCCTCGGTGCGGTCGGTTTTCAAAAACTTCAGCCGCGCCGGCGTTGCGTAGAACAGATCGCGCACTTCGACGCGTGTCCCCGCGTTGAGCGCCGCGGGATGCACTTCGGATTTGGCCCCCGCATCGACCTCGATCGTCCACGCATGCGGCTCGCTGGCGTGGCGCGTCGCGATCGCGAGCCGCGCCACTGCGCCGATCGAGGGGAGCGCCTCGCCCCGAAAGCCGAGCGTCGCGATCGCCAGCAGGTCGTCATCTGGCAGCTTGGATGTGGCATGGCGCTCGACCGCGAGTGCCAGATCGCCACGCGTCATGCCCGAGCCGTCGTCTGTGACGCGGACCAGCCGCCGCCCGCCGCCATCGGTCACGATCTCGATGCGCGTCGCGCCGGCGTCGAGCGCATTTTCCACAAGCTCCTTCACGGCGCTCGCGGGACGCTCAACCACCTCACCGGCGGCGATGCGGTTCACCACATTGGCGGCGAGCTGGCGGATGGGCATTCGGACGACTCATAGCGGCGCGAGACGCCAATCTAGTCGGCCAGCCCAGCGCTCGCGAGGCCTCGCGCGGACTAATCCAACGAAGGCTTTGTCCGCCGCATCCCCTTGATATTGGAACGTCTTTTCTTCCCCTCCAACCGCTTTTCGCGAGACGCCTTGGTCGGTTTCGTGGCGCGGCGGGGTATCGGTCGCACGGCAGCCTGCTGAATGAGGCCGACCAGCCGCTCCAGCGCCTCGGCACGATTGCGCTCCTGGGTGCGGTGGTTCTGCGCCACGATCACCAGTACACCCTCTTTGGTCAGGCGCTTGCCGGCGATGCGCATGAGGCGAACCGCGACGTCGTTCGGCAGCGACGGCGAGCGGCGCACGTCGAAGCGCAGCTGCACTGCGGTCGAGAGCTTGTTGACGTTCTGCCCGCCCGGCCCCGAAGAGCGCACGAAGCTTTCGGCGATCTCGGATTCGTCTATGAAGATTTCGTCGGTGATGCGGATCGACATTTCTTCGTCATGGCCGGGCTTGTCCCGGCCACCCCGCTTAGGGAGGCACGACGGTGCGTCCACTATCGGGCTCGCCGGGTCAAGCCCGGCGACGACGGGTGCCTATCCCTGCGCCAGGAACTGCTTCGCCAGCACCTTGCCCTCTTCCACCGCGGGCTGATCGAAAGCATCCACGCCGATTAGCTGCGCCGCGATGATCGTCTCCAGCATGAAATGCATCAGCAGCGCGCCGAGGCTTTCCTCGTTGAGCCGCGGCAGGTGTATCGTCCGCACCGGGCAGCCGTTTTTTGCCAAGGTCTCCGCGGTGGCGCGGCCCTGCGCGGCGACGAGGTCGCCAATGGTCTTGCCGCCCAGATCCGGCTCGCCCGCGAGCTTGGCGAGGCCTGCATCGATGCGCGGCCCCTGCCCTTTGGTGTCGAGGGTCACGACGGTGAACAGCTTGTCGCGCGGACCGGCAATGAAGAGCTGCAGCTGCGAGTGCTGGTCGACCGGCCCGAGCGCGCCGATCGGCGTCGTGCCCTTGCCCTCCTTGCCGAGGCTCTCGGCCCACAGCTGCGTGAACCAGCGCGAGAAACGCTCCAGCCGGTCGGCATAGGCCATCAGCACCGCGATGTTCTTGCCTGCCGCGGCCGCCGCGATATTGAGCGCGGCACCAAGCGCGGCGGGTACTTGCGTCGCAGGGCGCTCGCCCAAGATGGGCGCGAGCGCCTGCGCGGCGCCGGCGCGCACCGCTCCGATATCGAGACCCAGGATCGCGGCAGGCAGCAGGCCCACATTGCTGAGCGCCGAATAGCGTCCGCCGATGTTCGGGTCATGCTCGAGGAACGCGACCTGCGGCCCGAGCAGATCACGCAGGCCATTACGTTTGCCCGGCTTCACCGCCTCGCTGATGCCGAAGAACGACTCGCCGACGCGCGTATCCAGGCCGGCCTGCTTCACGGCGGAGAGCGCGGCTGCGGTCTGCATCAGCGTCTCGCCGGTGCCGCCGGATTTGGAGATCGCGACGAAACGCGTTGCCGCCAGCGGCAAGTTGGCAAGCAGCCGGTCGTAGGTTGCCGGGTCGAGGTTGTCGACGAAATGCATGCGGGGGGGAGCGCGAAAGCATTCCGCCCCACGCACTGCCACATCCGCAAGCTGCGCGAGCGTCTGTCCGCCGAGACTCGATCCGCCGGTGCCGAGCATCACTACGTCGGTAGCGCCGGCGCGCAGCCGGCCGGCCGCTTTGCTGATGACATCGAGATCGTCGGTCCTTGCGGGCAGCCGCAGCAGCGGCAAGCTTGCGTCCGCGTGCTGCTTGCGCACCCATGCGAGCGCGCTCTCGCTGCGCTTGAGCGCTTCATCGAGCGCGTCCTTCGCCACGCCGTGCGCCCCAATTGTCTCAGCGCGCGCGCTATCGATGTTTTGCGTGAAAGCCATCCCGCACCATGACGGCGTTGCGGCCGAAAGTTCCGGCGCGTTGCGGCACCTATTCCGACTTGCTGAGGCCCTGCGCGCGGCCGACCACGACGGTCAGCATTTTCGTGTCGAGCAGCCGCTTGGCGACGCGCTTGGCGTCCGCCAGCGTCACCGCCTCAATCATCGCATTGCGCTTTTCCGGATAGTCCATGCCGAGCTTGTCGAGCTGGATTTGCACGATCTGGCCGGCGATCTTGCTCGAAGTGTCGAAGGCGATCGCGTAGGAGCCCTTCAGATAGGCCTTCGCCTTGTCGAGCTCCTCCTGCGTGGGGCCGTCCGCCGCCATGCGCTTCGTCTGCTCGTCGATCAGCGACAGGGTTTCGGCCGCACGGTCCCCGCGCGTCGCGGTGCCGCCGCTCACGATGTCGGCGGCCTCCATCCAGACCAGGCTGGAGCGGATGCCATAGGCAAGCCCGCGTTTCTCGCGCACCTCGCGATAGAGCCGCGAGCTCATCGTGCCACCGCCATAGATGTAATTCACGATGTAGGCCGCGAAGAAATCCGGATCGCTGCGCGCAAGCCCCGGCTCGCCGAAGTTGATCACGGTTTGCGGAACGTCGAGATTGACGACGATGCGCTCGCCGAGCCCGGCCATGACGGCGGGGGGCACGGGTTTGAGCTTGGCCTTCTCGGGCAGACCGCCGAAGATCCGGTCGATGATTTTACCCGCCTTCTCGGCATCGAGATCGCCCACGATGCCGATGGTCAGCGTGTCGCGTGCGAAAACATCGCGCACATACTGCTTCAGATCGTCGACCGTGATCGCGGCAAGCGAGTCGCGCGTGCCGTTGCTCGGCCGCCCATACGGATGGCCGGGGAAAGCCGCGGCCCACCAGGCCCGATTGGCAATGTCGTTCGGATTGGTGCTGTTACGAACGAGCTGCGCCTGAAGCTGATCGCGAATGCGTGCGACCGGTTCGTCGTCGAAGCGCGGCTCGGTAAGCGCGAGGCGCAGCATGTCCACGGCCTCGTCGAGGTTGGCGGTTAGCGAATGCAGCGAGCCGCGGAACTGATCCCGGTTCGCCGCAAAGCCGAGCTGAACGGCGCGCTCCTCCAGCATTTCCTGAAAGGCGCGCGAATCGAGCTTGCCCGCGCCCTCATCGAGCAGCGAGCCGACCATGGTGGCGAGGCCGGGCTTGTCGGCGGGGTCGGCATTGGCGCCGCCCGTGAACGCGTAATCGAGCGCCACGATCGGTATCGAGGGTTCGCGCACCAACCACGCCTTGATCCCGCCGGGCGATGTGATCGCCTCGATCTTGCTGGCGGCGTCGGCCGCCGTCACGGCGGCGAAGCCGAAGGCGAGGCCGAGCGCGATCGCGATAATCCTGCTCACGACTTTTTCTCCACGCGCTGCGACCCATCCTTGACGAGATATCCGGTGACGGAGCTCCGCTTGACCAGATAGCGCCGCGCAACGTCGCGCACCTGCTCTACAGTCACCGCGCGCAACCGCTCCGGCCGTTCCAGCACGTTGCGAACGGTCGAGCCGGTCGCGAGCGCCGCACCATAGAGCCGCACCAGCTGGCTCTGGTTGTCCTGCGCATAAACGAAATCCGCGATCATCCGGTTTTTCGCGCGCTCGAGCTCTTCCGTCGTCGGTCCGCTCTCGAGCAGGCCCTCGATCTCGGCATCGATCCCGGCTTCGAGCTTTTCCAGCGCAACGCCAGCCGCCGGCGTGCCGTAGACGCCAAAGCGCGTATCGTCGAGCGATGTCGCCTGATACCAGGAGCCTGCGGTGGTCGCGAGGCGCTTCTCGACCACCAATGAGCGATAGAGCCGGCTGTTTGCGCCGCCGCCGAGCACATAGGCGAGCATCTCCAATGCGTCGCCCTCGTTATCCTTTGCGGTGGTGAACGAGGGCACAAGGTAACTGCGCTGCAGGCTCGGCTGTGTCACCCGAAGATCCGCGAAGGTGAGCCGCCGCTCGGCAATCTGCGGCGGCTCCTTGGGCCGCACGCGCGGCGGGAGCGGTGTGCGTTTCTCGATCTTGCCGTAGGTCTTCTCGGCGAGCGCCTTGACCTCGTCGGCCGTCACGTCGCCCGCCACGATCAGGAAAGCATTATCCGGCTGATAATAGCGCCGATAGAAGGCAAGCGCGTCCTCGCGGTTGAGCGACTCCATTTCGTGGCGCCAGCCGATGCTCGGCCGGTGGTACGGATGGTTCAAATACTGCGCGGCCTGCACCTGCTCGGAAAGGCGCGCGGACGGATCGTTGTCGATGCGCTGGTTGCGCTCCTCCAGGATGACATTGCGCTCGGACGCGATGACGTCCTCGCCCAGCACCAGGCCGGTCATGCGATCGGCCTCGAACTCCATCATGGCGCCAAGGTTCTCGCGCGAGACGCGCTGGAAATAGCCCGTGTAGTCGTAGCTGGTGAAGGCGTTCTCCTGCCCGCCCACCGCGGAAATCTGTTGCGAGAACCGTCCCGCCGGGTGTTTCGCCGTGCCCTTGAACATCAGGTGTTCGAGGAAATGCGCGATGCCGGATTTTCCGTACGGATCGTCGGCCGCACCAATCCGGTACCACAGCATGTGGGTCACGACCGGTGTGCGGTGATCCGGCACCACCACGACCAGCATCCCATTGTCGAGGGTGAACTGCTGGACCGACGGCGCTGCCGCCGCGGGGCCGGCGAGCGCAGCCGCCGGCATGGCGCAAATGGCAAGAGCGGCGAGAAGACGAATCAGTGCAGGCAAGGCGGTGCTCTCGAGGGCCCCGGTGCCTAGCACAGATGGCCGGTTAAGGCGCGGCAAACCGCGCAACGATGACTAATCTTGACCAACCGGGCGATCCAGAATGGTCGGGATCTTCCACCCGGTCCAGCTGTCAGTCCCGGCGGCATACGGATAGTTGGGTGACGGGGTCTGGTATCCGACCGGAGGCTGCGTCAGGGCGTTGCGCGCCGGCTCGCGCTCGAACTTGCCTTGCTCCTTCAAGTGGTTGCCCATCAGCCCATCCCAGCTCCAGATGGTCTTCGCGCCCGAAAGCTCAGACGGGCTCAGCTGGCCTTTGGTCAGGTTGTAGTCCTCGACCGAGCCGATGCTCTGCGATGGATCGGTGACGCGCGGCGCGCGCGGATTGACGCCCTTGCGCAGTTCGTCCGGTGTGAGTACCGACTCGCTGCCGGGCTCATCGGGTGTCGCGCGGGTGTTCTTGGTCTTGCGCACCGTGACCTTGCGCTCGGGCTCGCGCGGCCAGGCCGGATTGGCCGTCGTCGCCGCGGCGGTCTGCGGCGGCGGAAGATCGCGCGTCGGCGGGATCACCAGCGGCGAGCGTTCGCGGTAGTCGATGCCGGCCCGTCCGACATCGACGCCCATGCCGCCTAGGATGTTCTTGATGATCTTTTGCTCGAACGTGTCCTCATCGTCGTCCTGGGCTTGCTGGGCCGACGCGGCCACCGGCAAGGCTAGGAGCGCCCCGCAAACGCAAGCCATCAGAAGGCGGCGCAGGCTCAACCCTCGTTCCCCATCACGCATGGCAATCATCCGTCCTGCCGGTTCGTGTGCCGCGGTATCGCGCGACCTTCGCCGCCCCGCATTGCCAATTCAGGCCATTCTTCAAGGGGGATCGGGGCGCTTTTGCGGCGCTGCCCCCAGGACATATTCATACAGCAGCCCGATCACCCCCGCAACGATCGCGACATCGGCCAAGTTGAAGACATACCAGACGAAATTGAACGATTTCGTCGTGATGTGGAACAGGACGAAATCGGCGACCGCCCCATAAAGGACGCGGTCGATCGCGTTGCCGATCGCCCCCCCGATGATGAGCCCGAGCGCCAGCGCGGTGAGCTTGAGTTCCGAGCGCGCGAGCCAGACCCAGAGGACCACGACCGCGGCCGCCTTCAAGGCGAGGAGAATGGCGCGCCCGAGTTCGCTCTCCTGCGGGAACAGGCCGTAGCTGATCCCGGTGTTCCAGGTCAGCACAAAATCGAGAAACGGGGTGATGTGCACGATCCCGCGGTTGGCGAGATCGAACACGTCGAGCAGCCAGAGCTTGGACGCCTGATCGATCGCGCAGACGATCAGCGCGACGACCACGCCGAAGCGTGTGAGCGGGCCCCACGCGTAAGCGCGCAGCACGTTACTCCGCTGCCTTCCGCATCGCGTCCCATTCGCGCAGCGCCTGCGCGTCGCGCGGCGTGACATCGGGATACTCGGGGTCGGTGCCGACGGCGGGCGAGATTTTCCACGAACGCGCGCACTTGGTGCCTTCCGCGCGGTTTGGCATCACGGCGACGCCCCGCACGTCATCGAGCCGAAACGCTTCCGCAGGCCCTTCGCCCTCGACCAGCGTCGCGCCAGATGTGATCGAGACTTCCGCGTCGTCGCGCCACTCCGCCGGCACCTCGGGGAAGAGCTTCAGATGTACCGAGGATTCCTCGCCCGGATAGCGCGCGAGGAATGCCTCTTCGGCCGTGAAACAGAGCATTGGCGCGAGCCAGGCCACCGTGCAGCGGAACAGCTCGTCGATCACAGTGAGCGCCGCCTTGCGCGTGACCGACGAATATGGATCGCAGTAGAGCGCATCCTTGCGGATATCGAAGTAGAACGCCGAGAGGTCGACGGTCATGAACTGGTTGAGCGCGGCGAAGATGCGCTTATAGTCGAATTCGGCGTAAGCCTGCCGGGTTTGCGCGTCGAGCTCGGCCAAGCGATGCAGCATCAGCCGCTCGGGCTCCGGCATCTTCTCGACCGCGACGCGATCCTCGGCGCGAAAATGCGCGAGATTGCCGAGCATCCAGCGCAGGGTGTTGCGCAGCTTGCGATAGATCTCGGTGAAGTTCTTCAGGATCTCGGGGCCGAAGCGGATGTCGTCGGTGAAGTCTGACGCACACACCCACAGGCGCAGGATGTCGGCGCCATGGGTGCGCATCACGTCCTGCGGCGAGATCACGTTGCCGCGCGACTTGGACATCTTGTCCTCGCCCTTCTCGTCGAGGATGAAGCCATGGGTCAGCACCACGTCGAACGGCGCAACCCCGCGCGTGCCGCAGGATTCGAGCAGCGAGGAATGAAACCAGCCACGATGCTGGTCGGAGCCTTCCAGATACATCACGGTATCGTCGCCGCCATCCTTGCGGCGGCGGATGCCGGCGAGTGTCGGGAAATGCCGCGGATCTTCGAGCGTAAATGCGTGCGTCGAGCCCGAGTCGAACCAGACATCGAGGATGTCGTCGACCTTCTGCCAGTCTTCATTGGCAAGGCTGCCGAGGAAGCGTTCGCGCGCGCCCGCCGCATACCAGGCGTCCGCGCCCTCCTGCTCGAACGCATCGCCGATGCGCTTGTTGACCGCCTCGTCTTTGAGAACTTCGACCGACCCGTCGCCCACTTCGCGCACGAATACTGCGATCGGCACGCCCCAGGCGCGCTGGCGCGAGATCACCCAGTCGGGGCGGTTCTCGATCATGCCGTTGATGCGGTTCTCGCCCTGCGGCGGCACCCAGCGCGTTTGCTTGATGGCGTCGAGCGCGCGGTGACGGAGCGTGCCCGGCCGATCCTGCGCGACGGGCAAGCTGAATGGCTTGTCCATCGCGATGAACCATTGCGGCGTGTTGCGGAAGATCACCGGCTTCTTGGAACGCCACGAGTGCGGGTACTGATGCTTCAACCGCCCGCGCGCGATCAGCATGCCGTTGTCGGTCAGCACCTTCATCACGGCGATATTGGCGTCGCCCTTCTCGCCCTTGTCGGTGAGCACGCGCGCGCCGGTGAAACCCGGCGCGTGATCGGTGAAGGCACCATTCTCATCCACGGCATACGGAATCGCGCTGTTGACACCGCGCCGCTCCAGTTCGCGCGCGTTCCCGGTCCACACCTCGAAATCCTCGCGGCCGTGACCTGGCGCGGTGTGGACGAAACCCGTGCCGGCATCGTCCGAGACGTGATCGCCCGCGAGCAGCGGCACGACGAATTGATAGCCGCCGGCATATCCCTTCAGCGGATGCTCGCAGGCAAGGTGTGCGAGGTCATCGGCCGGAACCGAGCGTACTTTTTCGTATGCGATGACGCGCGCTTGCTTGAACACATCCGCGGCAAGCACGTCGGCAAGGATCAGAAGATCGCCGACCTTGGCCCAATTATCCGCGGGCGCTTCAGTCACCTTGTAGAGACCGTAGGCGACCTTCGGTGAATAGCTGATTGCGCGGTTACCCGGAATCGTCCACGGCGTCGTCGTCCAGATGACGATCCAGGCGCCGCGATAAGCTTTTTCGAGCGCCTTGAATCGTTTCTCCTCGCCGAACGCGAACGCAACCGGAAACTTCGCCCAGATGGTATCGCTCGTGTAGTCGTCGTACTCGACCTCCGCCTCGGCGAGCGCCGTCTTCTCGACAACGCTCCACATCACCGGCTTGGAGCCGCGGTAGAGCGTGCCGTTCGCCGCGAACTTCATCAGCTCGCGCGCGATCTGCGCCTCGGCCGCGAAGCTCATCGTGGTGTAGGGATTGGCCCAGTCGCCCTCGACGCCGAGGCGCTTGAACTCCTCGCGCTGGACGCCGAGCCAGTGTTCGGCGAAGGCGCGGCACTCGGCGCGGAATTCGTTGACCGGCACCGCGTCCTTGTTCTTGCCCTTGGCGCGGTAGTCCTCCTCGATCTTCCATTCGATCGGCAGACCATGGCAGTCCCAGCCCGGCACGTAGTTGGAATCGTAGCCAAGCATTTGCTGCGAGCGCGTCACCACGTCTTTCAGGATCTTGTTGAGCGCGGTGCCGATGTGGATGTTGCCGTTCGCATAGGGCGGGCCGTCGTGCAGCACGAACTTCGTGCGCCCGCGCGCGGCCGCGCGCAGGCGGGCGTACATGCCGAGCTTTTCCCAGCGCGCCAGAATCTCCGGCTCCTTGGCCGGCAGGCCGGCGCGCATCGGAAAGTCGGTTTGCGGCAGGAACAGCGTCGCGCTGTAGTCGCGGGCTTCGGTCATGACGGAATCGCTGGAATGGTTGAGGGTGGCGCGGAAAACGGCTTGTCCCGGAACTCGGCCTGAAATCAGGCGGAGGCCGGGCCGGTAATCGGAATCACGGGAATGATGCGGCGCACACTCATGGGGCGCGCTTGTAGCAGGGAGATCGGTTTCGGGAAAGCAGCTCCGGAAAAGCCTTCTTGGTCCGAGTGTTACGGCCCAAATTGGACAAGGTGGAACGAAAATGCCATATTGCTGGTTATTTCCGGCAAATGGCACAAACGATGCGCAGGAAACCAGCACCTGTTTCCGGCTTCGCCGAAGACGCATCCCAGTTCGTAGTCGAGCAGAATCGCGTCTCGACGGAGGCGCTCAATGCCCTCTCACGTTACGGCTACCGCGAGGACGAGATTTTCGCGCTTGTCGTCCCGAAGCGCACGTTGGCTCGCCGCAAGGCTGCGAACGAACCGCTCACTGTCGAAGAAACCGACAAGCTATTGCGGCTCGAGCGCATCGCAAGCCAGGCCAAGCGGGTCTTCGGCGCACCTGAGAAGGCGTGGCGCTGGCTGCGCGAGCCGAAGCGCGCATTACACGGCGAAACGCCGGTCGCCCACCTGGCGAGCGAAGCGGGCGCGCGCGACGTCGAGGAGATGCTGGCACGCATCGAGCACGGCATGTTTGCCTGATCGATGCGGCTGTGGCGCATCTCCGATCACGCGAGCCTTTCAGGTGACGGCGGACTTCTCGGCTCTGCCCGTTGGCATAGTCGCGGAAAGAGAATCGTTTACTTGGCGGATCATCCCGCTTCCGCGCTTCTCGAGGTGATGGTTCACCTCGAAGTCAGAGCCGAAAACATTCCGGATGGTTATCAGCTACTCAAGATCGACGCGCCCGACGATCTTGCGGTCGATGACGCCGATCCAGGCGAAGTCCCCGCCAACTGGAGAGAGCGGGTTTCGCTCACTCAAAAAATCGGAGATGACTGGCTGAATAACGGATCGACCTCGCTCCTCCGCGTTCCTTCGGCAATCGTTCCGGAAACGAACAATTACCTCCTCAACCCTGCACACGCGGATGCTGTACGGATTGTCATCGCGTCGGCGATTCGCGCCGCGTTCGATCCGCGGCTGATGGCCTTCATCGCGAACTAGGCAAACAGCGCGTCGATGTCGTCCTGCGAGGCATGGCCGGCCTCGCCCTCGATCCTGGGGCCGTTGAGCAGGCCGGCATCGCCCTTCGGCTTCTCCATCTTCTCCGCCTCGATGTCCTTGAACGCATCGAGCCCGCCCCAGATTTCCATCATGCGCAAGATATGCGTCTCGATGAATTTGAGAGTGGAGACGACCTTGGTGATGCGCTGGCCGGTCAAGTCCTGGAAATTGCAGGCTTCGAAGATCTTGATCACGCGCTCCTGCACGTCGGCGATCAGCGCGGCGTTCTGATCGTTCTTGAGCCGCGGCGCGAGCGTCGCGGCGAGCTGGTCGATCTCCTCCGCGTTGGTGAGGATCTGCTCGGTCGCGTTTTCGGTGCCGCCGACGATCGCGTCGAGTTCGTTGGTGACGCGCGCCATCTCCGGCCCCTGAAAGCCGGTCAGGTGCACCGCCGCGATCTCCTGCTTGGTGCGGTTGATCGCGTCGTAGATCAGGTCGAGCTCGCCTTTGAGCTTCGCGGCTTCGGCGATCTGCGCCTTGTAGGCGTCGATCATCTGCGCGGTCACCTGCTCGGCCGGCTTCACCAGCGAGCGCAGCGCGCGCAACTCGTCCATGATCTCGTGGTGATGCGAATGCGGGTGGCCATTGGCATGGCCGTTCGCGCTTCTTGCGCGCATCGTCTCGATGCGAAATTGCCGCCGCGCCAGCATTCGTCGTCCCCAAAAGCCCCGAAGCAACGAAGTACCGTCATGCATTTAAGATGAGGTTCACGGGCGAGAGTGTCGCGCCTCCCGCGCATGCGATACGCGGCATTAACCATCGCCGTTGGCGCAAAATAAACCGTAACATGACGAATGGAATCTGAATCGACGTGATTAACGCGGCACGCGATTTCCGTTTACCAAACGCTCCATGTTTTCCGACGATGTTGCCTGCGCAAGCCGGCGTCCGGCTTTGCTTCAAGACGATCATGTTCGAGAGTACGTCAATGTCCCGCCACACCTTCT
>Ga0310810_10008974_pt1 | contig 11555 bp, 5 predicted proteins | sample NCmetagenome_FD_207641 | JGI IMG/M metagenome (GOLD analysis project Ga0310810, IMG submission 207641) | Soil microbial communities from experimental microcosm in Duke University, North Carolina, United States - NC | ecosystem: Engineered > Artificial ecosystem > Soil microcosm > Unclassified ...
GGTGTCGCATCGCGTGAGCCCGCTGATGAAGCTGGTCGGTCGCGGCGACACCACCGTCGTCGATGCTTACCTGTCGCCGATCCTCGGACGCTATGTGAGCCAGGTCGCCTCGGAGCTCGACGGAGTGCGCCTTTTCTTCATGCAGTCGAACGGCGGGCTGACGGATGCACGGCGTTTCCAGGGCAAGGACGCGATCCTGTCCGGGCCGGCGGGCGGCATCGTCGGCGCCGCGCGCACGTCAGCGATGGCGGGCTTCGATCGCATCATCGGGTTCGATATGGGCGGCACCTCGACCGACGTTTCGCACTACGCCGGCGTTTTCGAGCGCGAATTCGAGACGCTGGTCGCTGGTGTGCGCATGCGCGCGCCGATGATGTCGATTCATACGGTCGCGGCGGGCGGCGGCTCGATCCTGCATTTCGACGGCGCACGCTACCGCGTCGGGCCGGACTCGGCCGGCGCCAATCCGGGCCCCGCGAGCTATCGACGCGGCGGTCCACTGGCAGTGACGGACGCGAACGTAATGCTCGGCAAGATCCAGCCGGATTTCTTTCCGCACGTGTTCGGCCCGGGCGGCGACCAGGCACTCGATGCCGAGGTTGTGCGGGCCAAGTTCGCGGAGCTCGCGCGCGAGATTAAGGACGGCAGGAGCGTAGAGCAGATCGCCGAGGGGTTCGTGCAGATCGCGGTCGGCAACATGGCGAACGCGATCAAGCACATCTCGGTGCAGCGCGGCCACGACGTCACGCGCTACACGCTTTGCTGCTTCGGGGGCGCCGCCGGTCAGCACGCATGCCTGGTCGCCGATGCTCTTGGCATGACGCGCGTCTTTATCCATCCGCATGCAGGCGTGCTCTCCGCCTACGGGATGGGGCTCGCCGATCAGACCGCGATGCGCGAGCGGGCCGTGGAGATGAAGCTCGATGACGCGCGTCCGCTCCAACAGGCGGCACAGGATCTCGCCTCCGCTGCGCGGCAGGAGCTGGTGACCCAGGGCGTGCCCGAGCAGCGTATCCGCGTCGAGCAGCGAGTGCATCTGAAGTACGACGGTACCGACACCGCGCTGCCGGTGAAGCTCGCCGACCGTGCGCAGATGATCGCGGAATTTGAAGAGGCGTACCGCAAGCAGTTCTCCTTCCTTATGCCGGGGCGCGCCCTCGTCGCCGAAGCGATCTCGGTGGAAGCGATCGCGCCGGGCGATGCGCCGAAGGAGCAGCCGGCCCAGCGTAGAAAGGCTGCGCCACCGGTGCAGAGGGTGCGCATGTTTACCGCTGGGCGCTGGTGCGAGGCGCCGCTGTATCGCCGCGAGGAGCTCGGAGTGGGGCAGCGCATCGAAGGCCCGGCGATCATCGCCGAGGCGAATGCCACCACGGTGATCGAACCGGAATGGGCTGCGAGCGTCACCGATCTCGATCACCTGGTGCTCGAGCGCGCGAAGCCGCGGGTCTCGGCGGCAGCGATTGGCACCAAAGTAGATCCGGTCAGGCTCGAGATATTCAACAACCTCTTCATGTCCATCGCGGAGCAGATGGGCCTGCGGCTGCAGAACACCGCCTACTCGGTGAACATCAAGGAGCGGCTCGACTTTTCCTGCGCGATCTTCGATGGCAGCGGCAATCTCATCGCCAATGCGCCGCACATGCCGGTGCACCTCGGCTCGATGAGCGAATCGATCAAGACGGTGATTCGCGAGAACGCGGGGCGCATCAAGCCGGGCAACGTGTACGTGCTGAACGCCCCGTACAACGGAGGCACGCATTTACCGGACGTGACCGTCATTACGCCGGTGTTCAGAGGCAGAGAGATCCTCTTCTATGTGGGTTCGCGCGGTCACCACGCCGACATTGGCGGCATCACGCCGGGCTCGATGCCGGCGTATTCAAAGGTCGTGGAGGAAGAGGGCGTGCTGATCGATAACTTCCTCCTGGTCGAGGAAGGGCGGTTTCGCGAAAAGGAAACGATCGCGCTTCTCGAGTCGGGACGGCACCCGGTGAGGAACGTCGAGCAGAACGTCGCCGACCTGCGCGCGCAGATCGCCGCGAACGAAAAGGGGGTGCAAGAGCTCAATCGAATGGTGGAGGAGTTCGGCCTGGGCGTAGTGCAGGCCTACATGGGCCATGTGCAGGACAACGCGGAGGAATCGGTGCGCCGCGTGATCGGAGTCCTCAAGGACGGCGAGTTCGACCTGCCGATGGATAACGGCGCGCACCTGAAGGTCAAGGTCACCATCGGGGCCGACCGCCGCAGCGCGAACATCGATTTCACCGGCACTTCCGCGCAGCTGACGAACAACTTCAACGCGCCGTCAGCCGTCTGCATGGCGGCCGTGCTTTATGTGTTCCGGACGCTGGTCGATGCCGACATTCCGCTCAACTCGGGCTGCCTGAAGCCGCTCAACGTGATCATTCCTGACGGTTCGATGCTCAGGCCGCAGTACCCGGCGGCGGTCGTCGCGGGTAACGTGGAGACATCGCAGTGCCTGACCGAGACGCTCTATGGGGCGCTCGCCGTGATGGCCTCTGCGCAGGGAACGATGAACAACTTCACTTATGGCAACCAGCGCTACCAGTACTACGAGACGGTAGGCGGCGGCTCGGGCGCGGGGCCGGGCTTCGACGGCGCCGATGTCGTGCAGACCCACATGACGAACTCGCGCCTCACCGACCCGGAAGTACTCGAATGGCGCTTCCCGGTGCGGCTCGAGAGCTTCGAGATCCGCCACGGCTCGGGCGGCCAGGGACGCTGGCGCGGCGGTTCCGGTGCGATACGCCGCGTGCGTTTCCTCGAGCCGATGACGGCGGCGATTCTCAGCGGACATCGGCTGGTGAACCCGCACGGCATGGCGGGCGGCGAACCCGGCAAGCCCGGGCACAACTATGTGCTGCGCGTGAACGGCAAGCGCACCGAGCTCGGGCCGTTCGATCAGACGGAAATGGCCGCGGGTGACGTCTTCGTGGTCGAGAGTCCCGGCGGCGGCGGGTACGGCGCCCCTCACTAATATAATTACGCCGAAGCAACAATGAATCCGACCGCTATCTACTCGAAGTCGGGCAAGGGAGTGCAGGAGGCCGCGGGGAAAACGAGCCTCCTCCAGCGGCCGGACCGCGCAGTGCTCTCCGCCATCGACGGGCGCGCGACGCTCGCTGACATAGCGCAGAAAGTCGGCAAGCCATTCGACGCCACCTTCCAGGCGCTCATCACCAAGCTCGACAAGGACGGTTTCATCCGCGAGGTGTCGCCGGGCGCGGCACCGGCTGCTCCGCCAAAGCCTGCGGCAGCGGCACCTAAGCCTGCGCCGAAATCCGCGGCCAAGCCCGCCGGAGGGGGAGGCGGTGGCGGTGACCTGGATTTCAGTTCCTTCAGCGCGCCACCCCCACCGCCGAAACCGGCTGCTGCTGCACCGAAGCCCGCTGCTGCCCCGCCCAAGCCGGCGCCGAAGCCAGCTGCAGGCGGAGGCGACACGCTCGACTTCAGCTCGATCGCTCCGCCACCGCCGAAGCCCGCGGCGGCTGCCCCATCGCAGGCGTCGCTCAACAAGGCGCGCGAGGAGGCTGAAGCCAGGGCTCAAGCCGAACGCGAGCGACTGAAGAAAGAAGCCGAAGCGAAGACGCGCGCCGAGATGGAAGCAAAGCTTCGCGCCGAAACAGAGAAGAAGATGAAGGAGGAGGCCGAGGCTCGCGCCAAGGCCGATGCCGAGAACAAGGTAAAGGTTGCGGCCGCAGCGGAAGCATCGATCAAGGCGGCGAAGGAAGCTGCCCTCAAGGCCGCCGAAGCGAAGGTCAAGGCCGAGCAGGAAGCCAAGGCCAAGATCGAAGCCGAGCGCAAGGCGCGCGAAGAGACCGAGAAGCGCCTCGAGGCCGAAAGGAAGGCCCGCGAGGAGGTCGAGAAGAAAGCGAAGGAAGAAGCCGATCGCGTACGCAAGCAACTGGAGGAAGAACGCAAGGCGCGCGAGGAGGCCGAGAAGAAGGCCAAGGAAGAGGCAGAGCGCGCGCGCAAGGAATTGGAAGAGGAACGCAAGCGGATCGAGGCGGAGCGCAAGAAAGACGAGGAAGAGCGCGCGGCCCGTCGCAAGAAGGAAGAGGAGGAAGCAGCGGCGCGCCGCAAGCAGAAGGAAGAAGAGGAGCGCAAGCAAGAAGAGGAGCGCGCCGCCAAGCGCAAGCAGCGCGAGGAGGAAGAGCGCAAGGCCGAGGAAGAGCGGGCCGCCAAGCGCAAGCAAAAGGAGGAAGAGGAAGCCGCCCGCGAGCGTGAGGAGGAGGAGAAGCGCGCGGCGAAGAAGAAGCAGCGCGAGGAAGAAGAAGCCGCTCGCGAGGCCGCCGAGGAAGCCGAGCGCTCCAGCGCGCGCCGGAAGCGCGAAGAGGAAGCCGCAGCCCGCGAGGCAGCCGAAGAGGCCGAGCGCAGCGGTGCGCGCAAGAAGCGCGAAGAGGAAAGACTAAAGGCGGAGGCCGAGGAAGAAGCCGCGCAGGCGGCTGCCGCGGCGGCGGCGAAGGCGGCGGCTAAAGCCGCGCCGAAGCCCGCCACGAAGCCTGCCGCCAAGAAGGACGATTTTGCGGATTCATTGCTCGCCGACCTGGACAGCTTCGGCAAGCAGGAAGAGGAAGAAGCCAAGGCGAAGGAAGAGGCCGAGCGCAAGGCCAAGGCAGAGGCCGAGCAGCGTGCGCGCGAAGAGGCCGAGCGCCAGGCAAAGGAAGAGGCCGACCGCCAGCGTCGCGAGGAAGAAGAGGCGCGCCGCAGGGATGAGGAAGCGCGCCGGGCGCGCGAAGAGGAAGAGCGCCGGGCGCAGGAAGAGGAGCGGCGCAAGCGCGAGGCGGAAGAGATCCGGCGCAAGGCGGAGGCGGCGACCGCCGCCGCCATGGCGAAGGAAGGGAAGAAAGCCCCCGCCAAGGCCGCCGGCGACGACATCCCGATGGACGAAGACGACCTCGACATGGACGAGGTCAACAAGGAAGCGGCTGCCATCGCCAAGGGCAAGCCGAAGGAAAAGCCGGAGAAGGAGAAGAAAAAGAAGAAGGAAAAGGTGGTCGAGGCCGAGGAGGCGCTGCCCAAGGTGCGGCGGCCGAGCAAGCTCGCCAAGCCGATCGCCATCGGGCTCGTCCTATTGCTCGTCATCGGCATCGGCGTGGCGCACGTCATGCCGCTTGGCACCGCCGATTACGAGCGCGCCGCCACCGAGGCGCTTGGACGCCCGGTCAAGATCGGCTCGGCGAACCTGTGGCTTCTTACCGGCGTGCAGGTGCGCTTCCAGAACGTGAGCGTCGGCGACGCGAAGATCTCGCGCATCAACGGCTCCATCGGCCTCGGATCGGTCTTCGGCCCGAAGAAGGAGTTCAGCAAGCTCGAGATCGACGGTCTCACCCTGCCGCAGCAGGCGATCGGAGATGCCCTCTTCGCCACGGTGAAGAGCGATTCCTTCAGCGTGGCCGAGATCGTGGTGAAGAGCCTGGAGGTGCCGGGGCCGGCGACGCTGCCGAAGAACCTGCAGGCCGATGCCACGCTCAACGCCAAAGGCTCGCTCCAGTCGGCGACGGTGCGCGGACCCGACGGCCTGGTCGCGAAAATTGCGCCGCAGGACGACGGCGTCAGCTTCGACGTCACGGCTGCGGGTTTCACCGTGCCGATCGCGCCGCAGATGACGCTCTCCAATTTCTCGATGCGCGGCGCGGCTTCGCCGCGCGGCATGAGCATCGCGCAGTGGGGCGGCTCGATTTTTGGCGGCGCCATGACCGGCACCGCGACCCTCGGCTGGAGCGGCAACTGGACGGTGAACGGCGTGGTCACCGTGCGCAGCATGAACGCCGCGGTCTTCGCGCCGACGCTCATTTCCGCCGGCACTGCGGAAGGCACCGGCAAGTTCTCGATGAGCGCCGCGGACCCGGGCGGACTTGCTGCGGCGGGCCGCCTCGACGGCAACTTCACGATCTCGAACGGCACGCTCGGCAGCTTTGACCTCGGCCAGGCAGTGCAGAGCGGCGGCAAGAATTACCGCGGCAGCACGCAGTTCGTCGAGATGACCGGGCAGGGGACGTACGAGCGCGGCGCCGTCGCGCTACGTAACGTCAACCTTGCCGCGGGCGCGCTCAACGCCGGTGCCACTGCCGACATCTCGCAAAGCGGCGCACTCTCGGGCCGCATCGTCGCCGACGTCAGGACTACGCAGCGCGCGCTCAGTGCGACGCTGCTTCTCGGAGGCACCGTGAAGGAGCCGCAGGTCCGCAACTAGTGGCAAAAATTCTCCAGCTCCGCGGGCCGCGCGCGGCTTCGGAGTTCCGCCTCGCCAAGCTCGTCACTGCGCTCAAGACCATCGACCCGGCTGTTCGCGCGGTCGGCTCCGAGTATTGGCATTTCGTCGAAGCCGATGGCGAGCTCTCTGCCGCAGAGCGAACGATCCTGGATCGCCTGCTCGACTACGGGCCGCAGGCGCCGAGCGCTTCGGGCACGGTGTATCTCGTCGTGCCGCGCCTTGGCACGATTTCGCCCTGGTCATCGAAGGCGACCGACATCGCGCACAACTGCGGCTTGAAATCCGTGCGGCGCATCGAGCGCGGCACGGCCTACACCATCGACTCGGCCAATCCGCGCGTCGCCACGCTGATCCACGACCGCATGACCGAGACGGTGCTCGCCTCCTTCGACGAGGCGGCGAAGCTCTTCGAGCACGTGCCGCCTCGTGCGCTTGGATTGATTCGGTTGAATGACCTCCGAAAAGCGAACGGCGAGCTGGGGCTCGCGCTGAACGAGGACGAAATCGAATATCTGGAGCGTGCCTACAAGGCGATCGGCCGGGATCCGACCGATGCCGAGCTCACCATGTTCGCCCAGGCGAATTCCGAGCATTGCCGGCACAAGATCTTCAACGCCGACTGGATCGTCGACGGCGAGAAAAAGCCGCAGTCGCTCTTCTCGATGATCCGCCACACGCATGCCGTGACTCCCGCGGGTACCGTCGTCGCCTACGCCGACAATGCCGCGATCATGGAGGCGGGGGCGGCGCAGCGCTTTCACCCGCGCGCAGACGGCGTCTATGCGCGGCACTCGACCAATGTACACACCGTGATGAAGGTGGAGACGCACAACCATCCGACCGCGATCTCGCCTTTCCCGGGCGCTTCCACCGGCGCCGGCGGCGAGATCCGCGACGAAGGGGCGACCGGCCGCGGCGCCAAGCCGAAGGCGGGCCTCGTCGGCTATTCGGTCTCGAACCTGCGTATTCCCGGCCACGAGCAGCTCTGGGAAGGCCCGTCGCCCGGCAAGCCCGGCCGCATTGCTTCGGCCCTCGACATCATGCTCGAGGGCCCGATCGGCGCCGCCTCTTTCAACAACGAGTTCGGCCGGCCCAACCTCTGCGGCTACTTCCGCACCTTCGAGGCCGAGATCGGCGGCGTCCTGCGCGGCTACCACAAGCCGATCATGCTCGCCGGAGGCGTCGGCGCCATCGAGGCCCAGCACGCCGAAAAGCATTCGTTCCCAGCGGGCACGCTGCTCATCCAGCTCGGCGGGCCCGGGCTCCTGATCGGCATGGGCGGCGGCGCGGCTTCCTCGATGGGGGCCGGCGCGAACGTCGCCGACCTCGACTTCGACTCCGTGCAGCGCGGTAACGCCGAGATCCAGCGCCGCGCACAGGAAGTGCTCGATCGCTGCTGGCAGCTGGGAAGCGCGAACCCGATCCTCTCGATCCACGACGTCGGCGCGGGCGGCCTGTCGAACGCGGTGCCCGAGCTTGCCTGGTCGGCGAAGAAAGGCGCGCACCTCGACCTGCGCAAGATCCCGAGCGAGGACACCGGCATGTCGCCGCGCGAGATCTGGTGCAACGAGGCGCAGGAGCGCTATGTGCTCGCCATCGCGCCATCGTCCCTGGACGCGTTCAAGGCCATCTGCGAGCGCGAGCGTTGTCCCTTCGCGGTCCTCGGCACGGCGACCGATGACGGCCGGCTGGAGGTAAAGGACGCGAAGCTTGGAAGCGCGCCGATCGATATCGAGCTCGGCGTAGTCCTTGGCAAGCCGCCGAAGATGCTGCGTGACGTGAAGCATGTCGCACGCCCGCACGCCGCGGTGGCGATCGACAAGATCACGGTCGATGCCGCTGCGCACCGCGTGATGCGTCATCCGGCTGTCTCGGCGAAGCACTTCCTCGTTTCGATCGGCGACCGGACGGTTGGCGGCCTTTGCGCCCGCGATCCGTTCGTCGGTCCCTGGCAGGTGCCGGTCGCCGATTGCGCTGTCACGCTGCGCGACTACGAGGGCTATGCCGGCGAGGCGATGGCAATCGGCGAGCGCACGCCGCTCGCGCTGATCGACGCGCCCGCGTCCGGTCGCATGGCGGTCGGCGAAGCCATCACGAACATCGCAGCCGGCCGCATCGGTTCACTCTCGAGCGTGAAGCTCTCCGCCAACTGGATGGCCGCCGCCGGCTATCCCGGCGAGGACGCCGCGCTCTACGACACCGTGCACGCAGTCGCGATGGAGCTCTGTCCCGCGCTGGGGGTTTCCATCCCGGTCGGGAAGGATTCGCTCTCCATGCAGACGAAGTGGGACGGAAGAGAAGTAGTCGCGCCGCTCTCCCTCATCGTTTCGGCGTTTGCGCCGGTGGACGACGTGCGCGAAACGCTTACGCCGGAGCTGCGCACCGACGCCGGCGACACCGAGCTCCTGCTCATCGACCTCGGCCGCGGCAAAAACCGGTTGGGTGGCTCGATCGTCGCCCAGACCCATAAAGGCGGCTTCGGCGAGGATTGTCCCGACGTCGACGATCCGGCGACGCTGAAGAGCTTCTTTGCCGCGATCCAGGCGCTGCGTCCGCTGATCCTCGCCTACCACGACCGTTCGGACGGCGGCCTATTCGCCACAGTCTGCGAGATGTCGTTCGCAGCGCATTGCGGCGTGACCCTCAATCTCGACGGACTGACCTTCGATGCCGCCTCGGACGACGTCGATGCGTTCAAGCGCAACGCCGACGAGCAGCTCGCCGGCCGGGCGCGGGAGCTCGTCATCGCCGCGCTCTTCAACGAGGAGCTCGGCGCGGTGATCCAGATCCGCGCAGCCGACCGGACGAGCGTGATGCAGGTCCTGCGTGAGGCCGGGCTCGGCGACTGCACGCACATCATCGGCCAGCTGAACGGCAGGGACGAGATCCGGATGCTGCGCAACGGCCGCGCCGTTTATCTCAACAAGCGCGATCACACTCAGCGCACCTGGAGCGAGATCAGCTACCGCATGCAGGCGCTGCGCGACCATCCGGAATCGGCGCGCGAGGAGTACGACCGCATCATCGACCCTAACGATCCCGGCCTGTCGCTCCATCTGACGTTCAAGCCGAGCGCACCGGCCATCTCCACCGGGGCGCGGCCGAAGATCGCCATCCTGCGCGAGCAGGGCGTAAATGGGCAGGTGGAGATGGCCGCCGCCTTCGATCGCGCCGGGTTCGAGGCGGTCGACGTGCACATGACTGATCTCCTGGCCGGCCGCCGCACGCTCGCCGGCTTCAAGGCGTTCACCGCCGGGGGCGGCTTCGCTTATGGCGACGTACTCGGCGCGGGCCGCGGCTGGGCGAGCACGATCCTCTTCAATCCTAGGGTGCGGGCCGAGTTTGCGAACTTCTTCGCCCGCTCCGACACCTTCGCGCTCGGCGCCTGCAACGGCTGCCAGATGATGGCCGCGCTGAAGGAGCTCGTCCCGGGTGCCGCGCATTGGCCCGCCTACGTGCGCAACCGCTCGGAGCAGTTCGAAGGCCGGCTCGTGATGGTCGAGATCGTCGAGAGCCCGTCGATCCTCCTTGCCGGCATGGCCGGCAGCCGCATCCCCGTGGTCACGGCCCACGGCGAAGGGCGCGCCGACTTTGGCAGCACAAAACCTTCCCTCGTTTGTATGCGCTACGTCGACAACCTCGGCGCGCCGACCGAGGTCTATCCGTACAACCCGAGCGGCAGCGCGGAAGGCATCACCGGCATGACTACCGCCGACGGCCGCTTCACCGTGTTCATGCCGCATCCCGAGCGCTGCTTCCGCAGCGTGCAGTATTCCTGGCGTCCAGCAGGACTCGGCGAAGACTCGCCGTGGATGCAAATGTTCTACAACGCGAGGCGCTGGGTCGGATAATCCGTGCCACCAGGGGAGGTGGCATGAAACCAGAGCAGAAGATCGTTGCCGTAGGTGCGGCGAGCGGCGTCATTGGAATGGTGCTCGCGGTCTGGGGCCTCACCGTCGCGCTGCCGGTCCCTTCGGTCGGCGACTCGATTGCCGAGCGGTTAGCCTATGCGCTGCGCATGAATGTGTTCGCCGTGCTGCCGCTCTTCATCATGATCATCACGGTGGCGAACTCCCGTTTCCTCAGCGAAGCCATCGACCCCACGCGCCACGCGGAGAGCGTTTCGATGCAGATCGACGGACGCGTCGTCGACAACACGCTGCAGCAGAACTTCGTCTTCGCGCTCGGATCCCTCGCGGTCAGCACCATCGTGCCTCAGCGCTACCTGCAACTCGTGCTCGCCTGCGTGATCGTCTTCGTCGTGGCGCGCTTTCTTTTCTGGTTCGGCTATCGGGTGAATCCCCTGTATCGCGCGCCAGGAATGTCCTCGACTGCCTACATGAACCTCGGCATGATCCTGTACGTCATTTACTGGCTGCTCGCGTGAGCCCGTTCGTTCTTGCGGCGGTCGGGTTCGCCGGGTTCGGCATCATCCTGCTGGTCGCCGGAGTCGCGGCGCTTTTCCGCTGGCGGCCGATGAGCTTCCTGCTGCGCACGCTGCTCGGCCTGCTTCTCGTTTCGGTCGGGCTGCTCTCGAGCGCAATCGCGATCGGCATGCAGGGCTACCAGGCGCTGACGAAGGAGGAGGTCGCGGCGCGGATCGCCGTGCGACCGATGGGCCCGCAGAAATTCATCGCGACCGTCACCCAGGCCGATGGCCGCAGCCAGACGTTCGATCTCGCGGGTGACCAGATCTACGTCGACGCGCACATCATCAAGTGGAAGCCGATCGCCAATCTCGTCGGGCTGCACACGGCGTACGAGCTCGACCGGGTCGGCGGCCGCTACCAGGCAATTGAGCAGGAGCGCAGCGCGCCGCGCACGATCCATCTGCTCAGGGACGAACGTCCGGTCGAGCTCTTCCAGCTGCGCCAGCGCTATTCGTTCCTCGCCCCGCTCTACGATGCGCAATACGGCTCGGCGACGTTCATCGAGGTCAAGGAGCCTGCCGAGCTGGAGGTGCGGGTCTCGACGAGCGGATTGCTCGTGCGCGACGCGAAATCGAAGTAGCTACTTCTCGGACTTCTTGCCCGACTTGTCCGGGTGCGTGATCCAGATCTTGTTGTCGTTGGCCCACTTGGTGACCGAAGCTTCGGCTTTCTGGGCCGCGTTCTTGTCCGACTTGTCCGACTTGCCCGACTTCCCTTTCTTCTGGGCGTTTTCCGACTTCTTCGCGTCGGACTTCGGCTCGTCCGCACTTGCCGAGGCGGCGGCGAAGAGCAGGGCAAGGAACAGCCAGGCGGTCGTCGTCTTCATGCGTGCGGTCCTCTAGTTGGTCTTCTTCGCCTTCTTGTCGCTCGTGCCGGTCCCCCGCGAC
>Ga0310810_10008975_pt1 | contig 11554 bp, 10 predicted proteins | sample NCmetagenome_FD_207641 | JGI IMG/M metagenome (GOLD analysis project Ga0310810, IMG submission 207641) | Soil microbial communities from experimental microcosm in Duke University, North Carolina, United States - NC | ecosystem: Engineered > Artificial ecosystem > Soil microcosm > Unclassified ...
GTTGATGATGTGTCCCGACCGCTGCCGCTGCATGTGCGGCAGCGCGGCGGCGATTCCGTATAGCACGCCCTTGATGTTCACGTCGATCATCCGGTCCCACTCGTCCACCTTGAGCCGGTCGAGCGGGCTGAGCGGCATGAGGCCGGCGTTGTTGATGATCACGTCGATCCGGTCGTAGGTCTCGACCGCGGCGTCCACCAGCCGCTGCACCTGCTCCCGCCGCGCCACGTCGGTCTCCACCGCCAGCGCCTTGCCGCCTGCCTTCGAGAGCTCGGCCGCCAGCGACTCGATCCGGTCGGTCCGCCGGGCGCCCAGCACGACCGCCGCCCCCCGCGCCGCGAGGTGGCGCGCCGCCGCCTCGCCCAGGCCGCTGCTGGCGCCGGTGATCACGATGACCTTGCCTGCGATGTGCTCGCTCATGCGTCGCTCCTCCGCGCGGTCGGACGCGCTCCGTCGCGGTGATCCTGCGCTCTGTTGCGGGCCGTACACCGTGACCCGGGTCACCCTTCGAAGCGTAATCGCGTTCTTCCGGCGACCAGGATACTATGACTCCAGGGAGGACCAATGCGGATCGGTATACTGGGCTCGGGTCTGATGGGCGGGAAGCTGGGGACGATCTTCGCCCGGGCGGGACACGAGGTCGTCTTCAGCTACGCCCGAAGCCGGGACAAGCTCGAGAGCCTGGCGGCCGACGCCGGCCACGGCGCGAGCGCCGGAACCCCCGCCGAGGCCGCCCGCGACGCCGATGCGCTGCTGCTGGCGGTGCACTGGTCGCGGCTGGACGATGTGCTGGGGCAGGCGGGTGATCTGGCAGGCCAGATATTGATCACCTGCTCGCTGCCGATGAACGCCGACGATACCGAGCTGGTGGTGGCGCACACCTCGTCGGGCGCCGAGGCGCTGGCGCGGAAGCGTCCCCGCGCCCGGGTAGTGAGCGCCTTCGGCACCGTGCCGAGCGAGGTGTTGTTCGGGGTCTTCGCGGCTCGGCGGCGGAAGACCCGACCCAGCCTGATCTACTGCGGCGACGACCCCGACGCGAACGGCGTCGCCGCCGGCCTGATCCGCGACGCCGGCTTCGATCCGGTGGACGCCGGGCCGCTCCGGGTCGCGCGGTTCAGCGAGCCGTTCACCCTCCTGGTCGCGCGCCTGGCGTACGAGGGCGACGAAGGTCCGGCGCTGGCCTACCGCTTGGAGCGCTACGCCGAGCTAGAAGCGTGACGTCCTGAGCGTCACGTCGGCTCCCGTCCACGCCTGCTGGAAGCGGCGCTCGGCATCCTCGGCCTCGCTGGTCTTCTGCTGGGACCGAAGCGCCATCCCCAGCCCGAACAGCGACCAGCCGTTCTCCGGGAAGCGCTTGAGGTCTTCCCGGTAGACCGCCTCGGCCTCGGCGCCCTCCCCGGCCTTGAGCAGGGCGGCGCCGAGTGAATGGCGGATCGGGTAGTACCACTTGGGCGGCTCGAAGTAGATCCCCGCGTCCTCGATGGCGAGCGCCTTCCGAAACTCCTCCACTCCCTCCTTCGGCTTCCCGCCCCGCGTCAGGATCTCTCCCCTCAGCGCATGCACCGCGATCGACACCGGCAGCTTGGATGGGGCGCTGTCCGGGGTGGCGGCGTCGATCGCGCGGACGGTATCGAGCGCCATCGCGGCGTCCCCCCGCTGCCCCTTGGCCGCGTAGGCCACGCCCCGCGCGTAGTACGCCATCGCGTACGACATGCGGATGTCGGAGGGCGGCAGCGGCTCGGCGATCACCTCGTCCCACCGGCCGAAGGTGACGAGCGTGAGCGCGTAGTAGGGGATCATCTCCTGCAGCATCGGCACCTGGCGGGCCACGCCCAGGTTCACCTTCGACTTGAGCTCGCGCGCGGCGGCCAGCGCCTGCTTGCTCCTTCCCGCCATGGTCGAGGCGAAGGCGAGGAAGTGGATGTTGTGGGGGTAGTAGGCCAGCGAGTAGACCGAGGTGGGGTGCTGCCCCTCGATGAAGGTCTCGTCGTCGTGGATCGCGTGCACGTTGCTCTCGGCGGCGTCGGCGTAGCGCCCTACCCGGATGTAGATGTGGGCCGGCATATGCACCATGTGTCCGGCGCCCGGCATCAGGTGCGCCAGTCGCTCCGCGCAGGGCACGGCGAGCTGCGGATTCACCGCCTCGACGGCGTGGATGTAGTAGTGGCAGGCGCCCGGATGGTCAGGGTAGCGCTGGATCACGCTCTCCAGCTGGCGCACGATCTCGTCGGTGCCGGGATAGGGTTTGCCATCCGGGGTCCAGTAGTTCCACGGCCGAAGGTCCATCAGCGATTCGGCGTACAGGGCGGCCGCGTCGAGATCCTGGGGATATTGCCGGGAGACGCTTGCCATGCCGTAGGCGTAGGCCGAGTCGAGCGCGGCCCGCCGGGTCGGCGGAACCTGGGCATACCGCGCGGCCACCGCCTTGACGTACGCCTTCTCCCAGGGACTGGCGGCGGTGCTCAGCCGCAGCGCGTGCTGCGCCGCATCGTAGGCCGCGACTCCGCTGGCGGAATCCATCGGCGCGTTCACGTGGGGCCCGTACGCGTACGCGATGCCCCAGTAGCACATGGCGCACGTGGTATCCAGTTCGGCGGCGCGGGCAAAGGAACGAATCGCCTCGGCGTGGTTGAACCCGTAAGCCAGGCGCAGCCCCTGGTCGAAGTACTGCTGCGCGGCGTCGACCTTGGTCCCGATCGCCTTGTGGTACGTGCCGAGGTCGGAGTAGAGGGGCGGAGGAGCGGCCTGCTGGGCAGGGAGGGACGAGGCGAGGAACAGAACGGGAAGGACGAGACAGGTCACGCGCATTCGCGTGCCCGGGCCGGATTCGCATGGCATACGGCGTCTCCGTGAGGAGGACGGCGTGCGTGTGATCAGGGGACCGTAGCCAGTGATATCGCGGCGTGCGGACCCCGTCAAGCACCTAGCCTTTCGGGCTCGGGAGACTCACCAGCACCGCCGTCACCGTAAGCACCAGCAGCGCGGCCGCGAGCTCCAGCACCGACGAGCGGAGCAGGCTGCCGGCGGCCGCGTCGCTCCCGAGCTGGGGTCGCTGACGCCGCCAGTTCCAGGCACCCAGCGCGAAGGTCGCCGCGACCAGGCAGAGCTTGAGCAGGAGCGCATACCCGTAGGGGGTCGACCAGAGGGAGGAAAAGGGCGTGAGGTGGCGGAGGGCGGTGATCACGCCGGTCGCGATCAGCAGCGGACCGCAGGTGAGCGCCAGCGGTGAGAACCCATTCACCATCTCGGCAACCGCGGCTCCACGTCCGCGCCGCTCGCCGCGAAGGGCGGTGGTAATGCCGGCGAGCACCAGGACCGCGAGGGTTCCGAGCCAGAGTCCGGCCAGGAGCTGGTGCACCGGATTCACCATCCGTTCCCACTTGCCCCCGAGCACGCCCGACAGCTCCGAGCCGATCACCCCCACGCCCGCGAGCCCCCAACCGCTCCGCCGGCCCGTCGCCGCGAGGGCCAGCCCGACGATCCCGACCAGCAGCAGCCCGCACCGAACGATGGTCTGCGGGTCGGTAGTGACGAGCTGGGCCGTGGTGAGGTGCATCCGCTCGGCGAGGTGCGGCAGCCGCGTGACCAGCAGGACGGCCTGGACCAGGGCGCCGACGAATCCCAGCGTCCCGGCGCGGCGGGCCGCGACCTCGACGACATCGTCGGCCCCGGCGCTGGCCAGCCGGCCTCGCAGGGCGGCGTAGCGAAAGCCGATCGCGCCATTGGCGAGAAACAGCGCGATGAACCCGAGCAGCTCGGTGGCGGGCTCGGACCAGGTGAGGAGTGGCTCGGCTTGCATGGCCACCAAGGTAGACGGTTTCGGGCGCGGGCGCGGCTGCTCGACTGGAAGACACGAAGCCCTGGCGGCCCGCGTAAAGCTGGGCCGCCAGGGCTACACCTTCATGCTGATCTACGTTCCGTCCGAGCTCGACAGCGAGCGGTTGGCGGGTCCTACCGGCCGGCGGGTGCGGCCGCCGCCGCCGCCGCGGGGGCCGCCGGCTCCGCGAAGATCGGCGTGGACTTGAGGATCGCCACTTCCTCGGGTGTCATGTCCGCCCCGATATCGGCGAAGAGCGGGGTCGTGAGATAGCGCTCACCGGTATCGGGCAGCATGCAGAGAATGGTCGAGCCCTTCTCCGCGCCGGCCGCGACCTCCATCGCCGCCGCGAACGTGCCGCCGGCGGAGACTCCGACGAAGATCCCTTCCTTCGCCGCCAGCTGCCGGCTCCACTTCATCGCCTCGGGGGCGGGCACGGTGATCACCCGGTGCACCTGCTTCGCCTCGACCGCGTCGCCCGCGAGCTTGGGGAGGAAGTCGGGACTCCAGCCCTGGATCGGATGCGGCTTCCAGGCGGGGTGCCGCGCCGAGGGCGAGCCGTCGGCGTTCCGCTGCTGGGGAGTTCCGCTCGAGACGATCGGCGCGTCCGCCGGCTCGGCCAGCACGATCCGGGTCTCCGGACGCTCCTTCGCCAGCACCCGGGCGACGCCCTTGAGCGTCCCGCCGGTGCCGAACCCCGTCACCCAATAGTCCAGCCGTCCGCCGGCGAAGTCGTTCACAATCTCCCGGGCGGTGGTGCGGGAGTGGTAGTCGGCATTGGCCTCGTTCTCGAACTGCCGGGTCAGGAACCAGCCGTGGGTCTTGGCCAGCTCGACCGCCTTGTTGACCATCCCGGTCCCGCCGGCCGGCGCGGGGGTCAGGATCACCTTGGCGCCGAGGAAGCGCATCAGCTTCCGCCGTTCCACGCTGAACGACTCCGCCATGGTGACGACCAGCGGGTACCCCTTCTGGGCACACACCATGGCGAGGCCGATGCCGGTGTTGCCGCTGGTGGCCTCGATCACGGTCTGCCCCGGCTTGAGGGTCCCGCGCCGCTCGGCGTCTTCGATGATGCCGAGGGCGAGTCGGTCCTTGACCGAGCCCAGGGGGTTGAACGCTTCGATCTTGACGTACAGGTCGATGCCGGCCGGCGCGAGCTTGCCGACCTTGACCACCGGGGTGTTGCCGACGGTTTCCAGAATGTTGGCGAATTTGGCCATGTGTGGCACCGGGAAAGGGGGATATTACATATTGCGCTATTCCGGCTCCGCAAGGGCCACCCGGGTTTCCCGGCTTGCCGGAACCCCCCGGGTGCGGCACCCTTAGACGGTCGGTCGACGCGAATCCATCCCCCGACTCGAGTCCACTCCTGCCTAGCCTCCAGATCCTGCGCTCCCGGCGCGCCGCCTGGGCCGCCGTCGCGGTCGTGATGACCCTGGTGTCGGTGCTGCTGTACGCCAACCTGGCGAGCCCCGACCAGCCGATCGAACGGCCGGTGCCGCACCTCTACGGCACCCATGATCCCCAGTTCAAGCGCACCATGGACCGGCTAATGGGACCCGCGTTCCTGCCGGGCAACCGGGTCACGGCGCTTCTCAACGGCGACGAGGCCTTCCCGGCCATGCTCGAGGCCATTCGGTCCGCCCGCCGGAGCGTGAACCTGGAGAGCTACATCTTCTGGTCGGGCGAGATCGCGACCCAGTTCGCCGACGCCCTGGCGGAGCGGGCCCGCGCCGGTGTCCCGGTCCACGTGGTAGCGGACTGGATGGGGTCCAAGAAGATCGACGACAAGCTGGTCGACCGGATGCGTCAGGCAGGCGTGGCGGTGGTGATGTACCGGCCGCTTCGATGGTACACCCTCGACCGGTTCAACAACCGCACCCATCGGAAGCTGCTGATCGTGGACGGCCGGGTGGGGTTCACCGGGGGGATCGGCATCGCCGATCTCTACCGCGGCCACGCCCAGGACAGGGAGCACTGGCGCGACTCGCAGTTCCGGATCGAGGGACCGGCGGTGAGCGAGATGCAGGCGGTCTTTCTCGACAACTGGATCGAGACCGGCAACCAGCTGCTCGACGGGCCGGCGTACTTCCCGGTGCTGGACTCGGTCGGCCCGGAGCTGGCGCAGACGGTCCTGAGCTCGCCGGGAGGCGGGACCGAGGGACTCTACCTCATGTTCCTGCTCGCCATCGCCTCGGCGGATCGGAGCATCCGGATCGCGAACGCCTATTTCGTGCCCAACACCATCGCGGTGGAGATGCTGGTCGCCGCTCGGCGGCGCGGGGTGGACGTCCAGATCATCGTGCCTGGGCCCGTGAACGACGCGAAGCTGGTGGAGCGTGCCTCGCGGGCCAAGTGGGGACCGCTGCTCGAGGCGGGGGTGAAGATCTACGAGTACCAGCCCACGATGTATCACACCAAGGTGACGGTGGTGGACGACTACTGGGTCTCGGTCGGCTCCACCAACTTCGACAATCGCTCGTTCCGGCTCAACGACGAGGCCAACCTCAACATCCTGGACGACGGCTTCGGGCGGGCCCAGAGCGAGGTGTTCGCCCGGGACCGGACGCGCGCGAAGGAGGTCACGCTGGAGGAGTGGCGCCGGCGGCCGATCACCGAGCGGTTGGAGGAGCTGGTCGGGCGGATGATGCGGCACCAGCTCTAGCTAGAACGATCCCTCCCACTGGAGACAGGGCGTCCCCGACGGCATGACCATGAACTCCGGCGGCCGGATGCCGAAGACCCGCCAACGGCCGTTCACCACCTTGGCCGTGAAGATCCCCAGCATGGCGCCGAAGAAGGTGTCGCTCAGCCAGTGCCGGTTGTCGTTGATCCGGCTGAACGCCGTTCCCGTGGCCGCGGTGTAGAGCAGCGCGTCGGCGATCGGGTTGTCGATGTCATCGGCCAGCGAAGTGGCGACCGCGAAGGCGGCCGTGGTGTGCCCCGAGGGCATGGCCCCCCGGGTCTCCACTCCGGCGGAGTCCTTGAGCGAGGTGAACGGGTGGAAGGAGAAGGCCCCGACATCCTCGTTGGGGCGGGAGCGGCCCACCACGCGCTTGATCACCGACATCTCTAGGGCCGAAAGCGCCACCGAGGCAATCAGCCGAGTGCCCGAGCGGCGAATCGCGGGATTGCCGGTCACCGCCCCCACGGTGAACACGCCAAGGCTAATCCCGGCGTAGTACGGGGCCTCGCCCTCCTGCCGGAAGACTTCGGCGATCTCGTTGCTTTCCTCTGAGCGGTGATGCTGCACGTAACGCTGGGTCGGCTCATCGAGAGTAGAAAGCAGCACCGTCGCGCCCAGGACGGCTCCGACCTCGTACCACTTGACGACATGCGCGTCCGCGAGGATCCGCCTTGCCGCTACACCGGTATCCGCGGGGCAGGGAACCGAGTCCTTCTGCTGCGCGGACACCGGCCGGACGAGCACCGCGCCACTCAGCGCAACACCGAGCCCGAGACCCCGAAGGCCGGACGCGAGCGCGCGGTGCATGGGCGTACCGGTGGAGGCAGATCTGATCAGCGTCATCGACGTGGTCTGCGTTCTTCGCTCGATTCGTTTTCGGTGAAACTGCTCCACGCGAATCTACCAAAGCGCCGTTACCAGACCGTGACGCGACCCACGCGTGTTGCGGCCAGAGGATCACCGCGCGCAGCGCTCGCCGGCGACGCCTTCCGAATCCGGGGACAAACCAGCCACGATTTGTCGAGCCACCGAGCCACCGAGCCACCGAGCCACCGAGCGCGGCCCCTTGACGACACGTGTTATAACACCTATCTTCTACCCATGCCTACGACGCTCCAGGAAGAGATCCGCCAGCGGAAGCCCTTCGGCTCAGCCGAGGAGGAGGCGATGCTGTCGATCGCCCGGACGGCGGCGGTGCTGGATCATGCCGCAGGGGAAGTGCTCAAGCAGCATGGGCTTACGACGACCCAGTACAACGCGCTCCGCATTCTCCGTGGGGCCGGGACCGAGGGGCTCTGCCGGAACGAGATCCGGGACCGGCTGATCTCCCGGGTGCCCGATGCCACCCGCCTGCTGGACCGGCTGGAGGAGACCGGCTTGGTCACCCGGAGTCGGGAAGGCGAGGACCGGCGGTTCGTGCTCAGCCGGATCACGCCAGCCGGCCTCGAGCTGCTGGCGCGGCTGGATCCGGAGGTCGCGGGAATGAACCGGCGCCTGCTCGGCCACCTCAGCCAGGGAAAGCTGCGCACGCTGATCGATCTGCTGGGGGAGGTCCGGAACCAGGGGTAGGGATCTTTTCCGGGACAATAGATGTTATCACACTCGATGTCGTCACACTCTTGGAGGAACCCGACCATGACCACCACGCAACTTCCCGGCTCCGACCAGTCGCGCGCCAATGCCGCTCTGGCCATCCTGCGCGCCACCGTCGGCGCCATCTTTCTCGCCCACGGTGCCCAGAAGCTCTTCGTCTTCGGCCTAGCCGGCGTCACCGGCGCCTTTGGCCAGATGGGGATCCCGCTTCCCGGCATCACCGGCCCGCTGGTCGCCCTGGTGGAGCTCCTCGGCGGGCTCGCGCTGATCGCAGGTCTCTTCACCCGGCTCGCCGCGCTCGCGCTGGCGGCCGACATGTTGGGCGCGATTCTCTTCGTGCACCTGAAGGGCGGGTTCTTCCTGCCGGCCGGGTCCGAGTTCGCCCTCGCCCTGCTGGGCGCATCGGCTTCGCTGGTGGCGGCGGGTGCCGGGGCCTGGTCGCTCGACCGTGTCATCGCCCGGCGCTCGAGTGGCCGCCGCAACGCGCCGGTGCGGGCCGAGTCACCGTCCATCGGATCGGCCAGGGCGGCGTAAGGATCGACAGGGCGCGGTGAGTGGTTGTCGCGCCTCCCTATCATCATGGTCTTCCTCTGCGTTTATCTGCGGCCAAGTGGTTAGCCGCAGGTGCACGCAGAGAAGGCAGATGAATAGGGGCCGGTCAGCGTCAGGCTGTGTCTCGTAGTAGACTGAAGAACGACAGATCCGGAGGATGAGATGGCGTCAACCACTACCACGGCAGATCCAGGCTACGGCATCGCCCCGCCAGGCTACCGGCTTCCCGCGGCGACGCGCCTGGGAGCCGTTCGGCTGCAGGTGGCCGACCTGGAGCGCTCCCTCGATTGGTACGGCGGCGTGCTCGGGCTGGAGGCGGTGGATCGCACCGCCGGGCGAGTCGGCCTGGCACCGCCGGGCACGGCCCGCACGCTCGTCGAGCTGCACGAGCGCCGCGGCGCTACACCGGTCCCCCGCCGGGGCCGCCTCGGCCTGTACCACTACGCCCTGCTCCTGCCCGACCGCTCGTCGCTGGGGCGGTTTCTCCGCCACCTCGCCGAGCTCAACGAGCGGGCCGGAATGTCCGACCACCTGGTGAGCGAGGCCCTCTACCTGAGCGACCCCGACGGTCTCGGCATCGAGGTCTATGCCGACCGGCCCCGGAGCGCGTGGCGGCATCAGGACCGCCAGCTCGCCATGGCCACCGATCCGCTCGACGTCGAGTCGGTGCTGGCGGCCGGCGGCAGCGAACCCTGGGCCGGAATGCCGGCCGGCACCGTGCTCGGGCACGTCCACCTCTACGTGGACGACCTCGACCTGGCCGCTCGCTTCTATCACGCGGGTCTGGGGCTGGACCGGATAGTGTGGAGCTATCCCGGCGCGCTGTTCCTGTCTGCCGGCGGATACCACCATCACCTTGGCACCAACACCTGGGCCACAGGCGCGCCACTCGCGGGTGAGAACGATGCGAGACTGCTCGAGTGGGAGATCGTGCTGCCCGAGGCGGGGGACGTCACCGCGGCAGCGGCGAGTCTCGAGCAGATCGGAGTGTCGGTGGAATCGCAGCGCGGCACGGCCGCGGCGTCGGACCCTTGGGGCACCCGGGTCCGGCTGAAGACAGCCTAGCCCTTACTCCGCTTCCGCCCGTCCGAACATAAGGCGGATGAGCGGCAGGTCCTCTCGCTGGGCGATCACGTAGGCGTGATCGCCCGGCTGCAGCACCGTCGCCCCCTTGGCGGGAATCAAGGCATCGCCGCGGACGATGAGCGCCACCCCGGCTCCCTCGGGAAACTCCAGCTCCTCCAGCGCCACGCCGGCCACCGCCACCGCCTCGTCGATATAGAAGGAGAGGAGCTCTCCCCGGAGCGGCATGCGTGACTCGACCGCCAGTACCGCCTGCGGGGCGGGCGGCTCGGGGGAGTGCAGCCCGAGCCGGCGAGCCGCCCAGGCGATGGTCGCCCCGGGCACGACGGCGCTCGCGACCACGATGAAGAACACCAGGTCGAAGATCCGTCCTGCTCCGGGCGCTCCGGCCAGCACCGGAAAGGTCGCCAGCACGATGGGCACCGCTCCCCGCAGCCCGGTCCATCCGATGAAGAGCTGCTCCCGGGCCGCGTAGCGGAACGGCAGCAGCAGCAGCGCGACCACGGCCGGCCGGATGGCGATCGTCAGCACCAGGGAAAGGGCGAGCCCGACCACCGCCACCTCGAGCAGGCGAGCCGGAGAGACCAGCAGGCCGAGGATGAGGAACATCGCGATCTGGCTGAGCCAGGCCAGCGCGTCGTGCACCCGCAGGAGGCCGGCGCGGAAGGGAAGCGGCCCGTTGCCCAGCACCAGTCCCGCCACGTAGACCGCCAGGAACCCGCTGCCCAGTGCCAATGTCGCCACGCCGAAGGCGAGGAACGCGACGGCCAGCGTCAGCGCGGGGTAGAGCCCGCCGCTGCTGAGATGGAGCCGCCCGAGCAGGAGGCGGCCGCCGTACCCCACGCCGAGCCCGACCACGCCGCCGACCACCAGATGGAGCGCGATCTCACCGGTGATGGCGAGCGGGGAAAGGTGCGCGGGGTGGAGCAGGTTCTGGGTGAGCGTCGTCGTCAGGATGACGGCCATCGGGTCGTTGGCGCCCGACTCGACCTCCAGCGTGAGCCCGACCCGTCGCTTGAGGTGGAGGCCGCTGCCGCGCAGCACGGCAAAGACCGCGGCCGCGTCGGTGGACGACACCACCGCGCCGATCAGGAGCGCTTCGCTCCAGTCGAGGCCGAGGAAGCGGCCGGCCGCGGCCACCAGGGCGGACACCAGCACGACGCCGAGCGTGGCGAGCAGGCCGGCCGGGGCCCAGACCTTCCGCACCGCGCCGACCGGCGTGCTGAGGCCACCGTCGAACAGGATCAGGGCGAGGGCGATCGCTCCGAGCCGGAAGGCGAAGCGGTAGTCCTCGAACGCGATGCCGCCGATTCCCTCGGAGCCCGCCACCATGCCGACCAGCAGGAAGAGCAGCGCGATGGGCACGCCGGCCCGCTGCGAGGCGCGACTGAACACGACGCTCACCGCGAGCAGCAGCCCGCAGGTCGTCAGCAGCAGCGCGGTGGCATTGGGCTCGGCCGTGTTCATGGTTCAGGTTACCATCCGGCTGGCGGCGCACGCCAGACCGTGCCCATACTTGTGCCCATGACCCACGAAAGCTTCGCCGCGACGCTCGCCCTGATCGGGCTCGTGATCCTGATCGCGTCGCTCCTCTCGGGCGTGGTGGAGCGGACCGGCATCCCCCAGGTCGCCATCTTCCTGCTCCTCGGCGCCGTGCTCGGCCCGGCGGGGCTCAAGCTGGTGGAGCTGTCGCTCGACTCTCCGGCCCTGCAGGTGATCGCCACCCTCGGTTTGGTGCTGGTGCTGTTCAGCGACGCGATCGGTCTGGACGTGGGTGAGGTGAAGCTGCAGCGGCGGCTCGCGGTGCTCATCCTCGGCCCGGG
>Ga0310810_10008976_pt1 | contig 11554 bp, 18 predicted proteins | sample NCmetagenome_FD_207641 | JGI IMG/M metagenome (GOLD analysis project Ga0310810, IMG submission 207641) | Soil microbial communities from experimental microcosm in Duke University, North Carolina, United States - NC | ecosystem: Engineered > Artificial ecosystem > Soil microcosm > Unclassified ...
TGTCACGTTGGTTGACACCAGTCTCACGACCGGAAACCTTGCTGGGCTCAGAAGCGAGGACAACTCGGCTGGCGGGCCAGCTGTCAACGTCTACTTCGATAACTTCAGTGTCCAGCCAGCCGGTTTCGGTGCCGTGGAGATCCAGCGGTACGACCCGGTGGACGCAGCGTTCAGCACCATCATGTTGTCCACCAACGCGGCTGTCACCGGGTTCAACGATTACGAGGCACGGGTTGGGCAGCAGTCGGTGTACCGGATCCGGCAGCGCAACGTGTACGACTTCGCCGGGACGTGGAGCACCCAGGTCTCTGGCACTGTTCCCAGTCCTGGGGTGGCTGGTGCCAGTACCGCGTTGACTATCTTCACCACGAACTCCCGGCAGGATGGAAGCAGCAACCTGGCCTACTCGGCGTCCTGGGAAGGTAACCCGATTGAGGAGTTCAACTGGGTTGAGGCGAGCCAGGTTACCTACCAGTCGATGTACCTGAAGGACTATCCCACCGCGTTCCATCCGCTGGAACGGGGCGGGGAGGCGTTCTCCCGGACGATTCTGGTGAATGCTGCGGGAGTCCCGGCGGCGGTGACGTTGAACGGCTTCCGTGAGTTGAGGGACATGGCCTGGGACGCGGTTCCCTACATCTGCGTTCGAGACGAGCTCGGTAACCGGTGGTATGCGTCGGTGACCATTCCGCGCGGCACCCGTCGCCGGATGACATCCGCCAATCACCTGGACATGGCAACGGTGAATGTCGCTGAGGTCAGCGCCATTCCGTACCCGGTGGATCCGTAGTGGCGATCATTCCTCGTAGCCTGTTCGATGAGAACCCGATCCTTGACCTGGTTGACGGGATCGGGCAACAGGCCACGTCGTTCCGGTTCACTTTGATCAACGGGGCTACCGGTGGCCCATTGGCCGAGTTGACCCCGATCCGTAACGCCAGTCTGAGTCACAGTCCGGGACAGACAACCAAGCGGCAGTTGCGGATGGCCCTGGGAGTAGCCGATACGGAACTTATTGACCCGACAAACAACCGGGTCGATGTGTCCATGCTGCTCAGTGACGGCACCGAGAGGCCGCTGGGTCGTTACGTGTTCATGGATTCCCCGAAGCAGCTGTTCTCGTCGGGTCAGGTGATGGCCTCGTCACTGGTAGACGAGATGATCACCATTGATCAGCAGATCACCACATCCATCAACTCGAACCGACGCAACACAACCCTGGTCATCCAGGAAGTGCTGACCGACTTCACGTACCCTCTGGATCTGGAAGCGTCCGCATTCACCCAGGTCCAGACGTGGGGTCCCGGTGCCAGCCGGGGACAGATCCTGGAAGCCCTCGCCCTGACCGGAGGCTACTTCTCGCCCTGGTTCGGCAACGACAAGAAGCTGCACTTCATCCAGGCTTTCGACCCCGCCACCGCTGTGCCGGATTTCAACTTCGACACTGGCAACCAGGTGCTGCTGGCGGGTATCACCGAAACCAATGACGCCCTGATCGCTCCCAACCGATTCATGGTGATCGGTAACGCCACCACCGGGATCAAGACGTCAGCGGTTCAGGGGATAGCCGACGTGCCGGCCACCGCGCCCCACTCGATCCAGAATCGGGGTTTCGTCATCCCCTCGGTGGTGACACTTCCTGTTACCAACAACGCTCAGGCCGCTGTGGTCGCCCGGAATCTGGCGATCCAACAGACCATCGCCGAGACGGTAACACTCACAACTTCTCTGGACCCCCGCCACGACTCATACGATGTCATTATCTGGCAGGGTCAGAAGTGGCTTGAGATCGGCTGGTCCATGCAGCTGGTGGCGGGAGGAACGATGTCTCACACGTTGAAGAGGTACTACCAGTGAGCGCCGCTGAAACTGGGCAGGCCACCGTTAAGGCGGTCAAGGCTCAGGCCCGTCGACTGGGTCTTGAGTGGCAGCTGCTCCCAGCAACCACCGGTGACGTGGTTAATCAGGTGATCCTGGATGGCAGCAGCGGCGAAATCGTGGATGCGATCCCGTTGCAGGGGGAGCAGACCACTGGGGCCCGGGTGATGTGTCTTCAGATCCCCGACAACGGCACCACCTACATCCTCGGGAACCTGAACTCGATGCCCCAGTTCGGGGAACTGGTTGCTCGGCTCCGGTTGAACAACAACCAGTCGTTTCCTGACGCGGGTTCTGGAACTTTCGTTTCTTTTGACACGATTGACTACGACCCGTGGGGCGGGTTCGATATCACGGGTGCCCCGGACCGGTGGACCGCTCCGTTCCCTGGGGTCTTCTTCTGTAACGGCAGGATGGTGTTTACCACGAACTCCACCAGTCGCCGAGCAGCGTTCATCAACACCAACGGAACCACCAGCGGCACCGGCAGCCGGGGCGGCCAGTCACTTCAGGCTCCCGCCGCCGGTACCGCCCAGATCAGTGCTACTGGCACGGCTTTCTTGCAGACGGGTGAGTACGTAGGACTACGTGGAATCCAGAACAGTGGTGCCCCGCTCACCACGTCAACATCGGATGGAGGCTGCATGTTGGAGATCTTCTACCAGGGTCAGGTACGTTCATGAAGGTTTACCTGCTGCCTGCCGATCCGTATGCTTGTGGACACTACAGACTGATTTGGCCTGCCCAGACCCTGGGTCGCCTTGGCCATGATGTGGCGATCATGCCGCCGAACGAGGAGAGTGGCTTCGAGGCTACGTTCACCGTGGTGAATGGCAAACAGGTGCTCAACGCGGTGAGGGTTCCCGAGGACGCGGATGTTGTTGTGGTGCAACGTCCCGCGCATCCGCTACAGCCGCAGATGATCAACATCCTGCGTTCCAACGGTGTCGCGGTGATCGTGGACATGGATGACGACATGTCCAACATTCACCAGGACAACATGGCTTTCCATATGTACAGGACCCGAACCGACACGCCTCTGTCGTGGAAGCATGCTGAGTTGTCCTGTCGTCTGGCCACCATGGTCACCGTGTCTACCGCACAGTTGCTGAAGGTTTACGCCGGTCACGGCCGGGGCCGAGTTATCGACAACTATGTTCCTGAGTCGTATCTGTCGATTCCGCACATTCCCACGGGTACCTTCGGCTGGGCCGGAACCACGAAGTCGCATCCCAACGATCCGCAGGTGACCGCGCCCACCGTGGATCAGCTGACCCGGGATGGGTTCATGTTCACTGTGGTGGGCGGGGATCAGAAGACGCCGTCCGCGTTTCGGGCTAAGAACCCCATCGCGATGAGCGGGGCTGTTCCTCTGACCGACTGGGCCCCCATGATCGCTTCCAGTATGGATGTGGGCTGGGCTCCGTTGGCGGCTAGTTCCTTCAATACCTCCAAGTCCCGGCTGAAGCCTCTGGAGTACATGGCTGCCGGGGTGGCATGGGTCGGTTCACCTCGTGCCGAGTACCGTCGCGTGCATCGTGAGTCGGGGTGCGGGTTCCTCGCGGACACACCTAAGCAATGGTACAGTTACACGAAGGAACTGCTCACCAACGACTCCCTCCGACAGGAACAGGTCGAAGCCGGTTACGCGTACATGAAGGACCAAACCTACGAGGCCAATGCCTGGCGCTGGTGGGAAGTCTGGGAAGAAGCATCCAAGTTCGAAAGGAAGCGGGTGGGCCTTGAATAAGTTCGCGTTGATTCTCGGGTATAACCGACCCTCCGAAATCCAGGACGTCATTGATGACATAGCTCCACAGGTTGACTACATCCTGGTCATCGACAACGCGTCCCAGCCACCGCTGCACACCCAGGTCCAGAAGCCCACGAAGACCCCCTCGACGTTCCTGCGTGACATGACTCAGCCGGCGAACCTGCCGCGACTGTGGAACATCGGGTTCGAGCAGATCCGGATGCTGGCTGACGGAGTTCACAAGATTGCCGTTCTCACCGACGACGTACGGATTCCGGCTGGCTGGATGGATACCGTCTGCGAAGCCATGGACCGTACCGGTGCAGCCGCTGGCTGCACGTCACCCTGGAACGGCCACCTCACCCAGGAGCTTCTGAAGGTCTCCCCGGACTCCGACATCATGAACCGGATGTTCGGTCCCGCGTTCGTGCTGCGGGGTGAGACCGGGATCCGGGCTGACGAGCGTCTCAAGTGGTGGTGGAACGACACCGATCTGGATTGGAAGGCACGCGGTGCCGGTGGCATGGTGGTCGTGCCGGGGCGGCCGGTGCTCAACCGGTACCCGAACGCCTCTACTACTGGAGTCAACGCTGAGCAGGCTGGCCGGGATCGGCAGGCCTTCCAGGAAATCTGGGGATGGAACCCGTGGTGAAAAGGATCTTCGCCTGGCAGACCGATACCAGTACCTGCCATCTGTACCGGACCGTGTTCCCGTTCGAGGCACTACGGGACAAGTACGGGTACACGGTGGAATGGGGTGCTCCGCCACCGGACATCATGGACTACGACGTGATCGTGGGTCAGCGGATCACCGGCATGAACGACCTGTGGCGGGACCTGGCACACGACTACAGCGGTCTCCTGGTTCTGGATCTGGACGATGACCTGGTGGACGTGGACCCGTCCAATACGGTTCCGTACAGCCTGTATCAGTCGCAGAAGTTGGGAACCATCGCCAACATCGAGATGGCTGACGTGGTCACCGTGTCCACTCCGAAACTGGCGGAGAAGATCCGAAAGATCCGGGGCGACGGTAACGTGGCGGTACTCCCCAACTGTGTCCACGAGTCCTGGATCCAGCCGAACGTCCCCAACGGGCTCACGATCGGCTACGCGGCATCCCCGTTCCATCAGCAGGACTGGACACCCGCGATCCACCAGGCACTGTCAGCGTTCGAGTCAGGGCACCCGGAGGCACGGTTCCACAACATGGGGGGCCGGTACATGAGAACGGGGAACACTCGGACCACTGGCCTGCAACCCATGGAGCACTGCTTGGCACAGATGGACTTCTGGGCGGGCCTGGCACCACTGGTACGCAACGAGTTCAACGAGTCCAAGTCGTGGTGCAAGGCCCTGGAGTACGCGTGCCGGGGAATCCCGGTTATCGCCTCTGATGTGGGACAGTATCGCGAGTGGCTTAAGGACGGTGGCGGAATCCTGGTACTCGACAACAAGTCCCCCGCTGCCTGGCTCGGAGCTTTGGAGACCGTTGCAGAGCCTGATCTGCGTGCTGAGTTCGCCGAACTGGCACTGAAGCGGGCGCAGGCCCAGACCATAGACAAGCACGTTGAGCTTTGGCACAACGTCTACAATGGAGCGTGGTAGGTGTACCGAACCAAATGTGGCCTGTGCGGAACGGGCGATCTGAACCAGTTCCTCGATCTCGGCAAGACACCACTCGCCGACCGCTTCCCCGCCACCAGGGACGAGGTAGAAGAGTTCTGGCCGCTTCGGGTTGCCATGTGCGAACGGTGCAAGCTGGTCCAGTTGATGGACATCGTGCCTGATGACGTGCTCTACGGCTCCGACTACGCCTATTACACGGGTGCTGCATCCAGCCACAATCCCTACTGGGACCAGTACGCCACCAGCCTGAAGGCCCGGTTCCCAGGTGGTGGCAAGCTCCTGGAGATCGCCTGTAACGACGGGTCCCTGTTGACTCGCCTGTTCGATCACGGGTTCGATGTGGTCGGTATTGACCCAGCCACCGGTCCACTGTCACAGATCCACGACTCGATCCCCACTCATGATGCTTCGTTTGGTCTCAACGCAGCCGAAAAGTTGGTTGACCTGTACGGACAGTTCGACATCGTTGTGGCAAACAACGTCATAGCCCATGTGTCGGACCTGGAAGACTTTGTCAAAGGCATCAGCCGGGTCACTCACCGAGACTCGGTGATCGTGATCGAGGTCCAGTACCTGGGTGACCTGTTGACCGGCAACCAGTTCGATCACTTCTATCACGAGCACCGGTCGTTCTTCTCGCTGCGGACGCTGGAGCGCAAGTTCACCGGTCTGGGCTTCACGATCTTTGACGTGCAGCGCACACCGGCACAGGGTGGCTCGATCCGGGTGTTCCTGTCGAAGGGCTCCAACAAGTACCCGATCCAGTCTCGTGTGGCTGACATGAAGGTCAGCGAGAAGTGGCTGGATGAGTGGTTCACGATGGAGTCGATGGAGGGCCGGGTCCAGCACATCGTCACCAGCCTCTACGACATGGTCTACGAAGAGATCACTGCCGGAAAGTTGGTGGCTGCTTACGGGGCCACCGCAAAGTCCTGCACTCTGCTGAACCAGATCAGCGGGATGGCTGATTTGATCGACTGGGTACAGGACACCACCCCGTGGAAACAGGGGAGGTTCACCCCCGGTACCAAGATCCAGGTGTTGGCTCCGAAGGACGAGCCGGTTCGACCTGACGTGTACCTGCTGACCGCCTGGAACTATGCCCCCGCCATCTTGCGCCAGGAGGCCAAGTTCATGGCTGACGGTGGTAGGTTCCTGGTGCCACTGCCGAAGCCGGTGATCTTGTGACGCGGGTCCTGGTGACGGGTGCCACTGGCCAGGACGCCGGGTACCTCATCCCGAAGCTGGCGGCACAGGGCTACGAGGTGTACGGCATGATGCGGGCCGGTGACCCGGAACGCGCCATGCACCTCAAAGACATCCCGTTCCTCCGTCTGATCCAGGGAGACCTGACTGACTACGGGTCCCTGGTTGTAGTGGCGACACAGGTGAACCCGGACATCATTATCAACACAGCTGGCATCACGTCACCGGCCACCTGCTGGGGCGTGCCCGAGCTAACGGCTGTAACGAACGGGCTAGGTGCCTGCCGATTGCTGGACATCCTGTCAAACCCGGAAGTGCGCTACATCCAGTTCGGTTCCATCGCAGAGTTCGGGCCGTACGGTGCCTCGAAGCTGTACGCGGAACGGATGATGGACGACTTCCGGGCCCGTGGCATGCACGCCACCACGATCCGGTTCGCAGGGCATCACAGTCCCCGCCGGCCACCGATGTTCTTCACTCGTCGCGTGTCCCAGATGGTTGCCAAGATAAAGAGGGGCGAACAGAAGGAACTGCACCTCGGCCCGCTACACCGGGTCCAGGACTTCGGCTACGCACCCGAGTTCATGGATGCCGTGATGGAGATCCTGGACATGGATCCGGGCACCTACAACGTGGGCACCGGTAAGCCGGACTCCCTGGAGTCGTTCGTCGACTTCGCGTTCCAGGCTGCCGGTCTCGAATGGCGGCAGTACGTCACGGCTGACGACTACGAGGTTCAGCCCTACGACGTGAGGTCCCTGACCATGAAACCAGACCCGCGTCTGAACTGGAAACCGACCACGGAAATCTGGGACCTGGCCCGGATCATGGTGGAGGCCGACCTTGCTGGTTAGCATCGTGACACCCACGTTCCCAGGCCGCGAGGAACTGCTCCTGGAACGGTGCATCCCCTCGGTCATGGCACAAGAGGGGAACTTCAAAATCCAGCACGTGATCGTTTCTGATCGCAATCCGGCTGCCCGCAGGAAGGTCTGGAACACGTTCCCCTTTGACTCCTTGCCGTATTTCACGACTTTCGTAGAAATCAACGAGTCGTGGCGGAACCCGACCACCGAGGCGTCAATCGGTGCCATCCCCTGGTACGTGGGCTCGCTTCTTGCGCTCGGTGACTTCGTGGGATTTCTCGGCGACGACGACGAACTGTTGCCCGACCATGTACAGCGCCACGTCGAAGCCATGGCGCAGGACGAGGCACATTTCTCCGTCAGTCAGATCCAGTTCCAGGCCGGCGGGCAGGTGCAGTACAACGTTGGTGACGCCTTTGAGCACGGTCGTCTCGATGCCACTGGGATCATGTGTCACAAGGATGCCCTTCGAGTGGCTAACTGGACCGCCAACGGTGAGAACGCTGCGGACTGGCGACTGGTGCGTGACTGGGTAGCCGCCGGACTCCGGGGTACAATCCTACCAGCTCCGCACACCGGAATTCACCACGACGGTTGGCTCGTAGGCAAGACAGGGAGACCGGATCGATGACATCGAGCGTTCCATTTCTGCACCGTGGCGACAAGATCCATTTCGTCATTCCAGATCCAGGCGACGGAGGGCAGAAGATCCACGACTCTCTTCAGGCCATCTACGCTCCCCTCGGCGTGCAGGTTATCTGCACCACCGCCATCAGTAACTTGCCTGTTTTCCAGATCGTTGCTGTGTTCAGGGAGGATCGGACAAAGTGACACCTCAGACCACACCTCTGAACCTGATCATTCACTTCGAAGGCGGAGGCTACGACAGGTACCCGATCGTTGGCTGGATTCCTAGTCCCAGGGAGCCTGAGGTATGGAGTCCCGTTGTGGCTATCTGGGACAACCAGGCTGCCATCGCCGTCCACAGCTACACCACCAGCATCATGTTCGGTGACGGCGTTCGGACCATTGCGACCGCCTACCTGGCAGGTGCCAAGTGAAAGCTTTCGTGATCTTCCGGGACCGTATGTCCTACGGCCGCCAGTGCGTGAGCGCCCTCCAGCAAGCAGGGTTCGATGTTCACATCGTTGACCACAATTCAACGTACATACCAGCGGTCCGTTGGATGTACAGCGAGTCAGGTGTACCGGTCATCTCGGTGCCGAACCAGCACCCGCAGGACATGTGGAAATCAGACCTGATCCGAGATCATGTCGGCACCACGGACTGCTACCTGGTCACTGACTGCGACGTGGTTCCTGACGCTCCACCGGACTGGCCCGAGCATCTACGTACCGTTCTGGCACAGCATCAGGATCGGGTGAAAGTGGGCCTGGGGCTGCGCCTTGACATCCCTGACCACTACGAACACCGCGACAAGGTTCTGGACTGGGAAGCCCCGTTCAGCCGGGAACGGATAGCCGCCAACGTGTACTCGGCCCCCGTGGACACCACATTGGCCATGTATCAGCCGCTGAGCCTGTATCCCCAGTTTCAGATCGCCCCAGCGGCACGCACCGGGCACCCGTATGTGGCCCGGCACCTGACCTGGTACGAAAACAGCGCTGACCTCACCGAGGAGCAGGTGTACTACCGAGCCAACATGAACAGAGACTATTCACATTGGATCGACCCAGGGAGATACGCGTGACCCACCCGCAGATCACCGTCGTCATGGCGTCCATTCCGCCACGCGGTGTCCTCCGTAATGCGGCACTGGCCTCCGTCGCCTCCCAGACCCTTCAACCGGCCGCTGTGTCCATCGCTATCGACGTGGAGAAGCAGGGGGCACCAGCGACCCGGGACCGGGCGCTACGGGCGGCACAGACGCCCTGGGTGGCGTTCCTGGACGACGATGACGCTTTCATGCCTCAGCATCTTGAGCACCTGTACGCGCACGCACAGGAAACCAACGCCGACTTCGTGTACTCGTGGTTCACGGTGATCGGCGGCACCGACCCGTTCCCTCCAGGGCACTACCTGAACCCGTTTAACCCGGAGGACCCGGTGGAGACCACCATCACCACGCTGATGCGTACCGAGCTCGCCCAGGAGATCGGGTTCCAGAAGCTGGAGCGGGGCGAGGACACCAACACTGGCGAGGATTTCCGCATGGTGCTGGAGTGCGTGGCTCGGGGTGCCAAGATCTCGCACCTGGTGGAGCGCACCTGGTACTGGCGTCACGGGTCCCACAACACCAGCGGCCTACCGACAAGGTGGTAGTATCGAAACATGACAGACGTCGAAGATACTGTCCGTAAGTTCCCCCACATCAGTGCCGAGTTCCTGGCGTGGCAGAAGGACCCTCATCGCAGGCAGTGGCCCTCCGAGATGAGTGTCGAGTACCGGGAAGCCAAGGAAATCAAGGACCGGGCCCCCAGCTTCACTACCCTGGGTCGAATGCACGACCTGGGTGCGCGTGCCGCCGTGGTCTATGTCCTGTTGATGCTGGGAGCTGTGCTGTGGGACCGGTACCTGTAAGGATCCAGTGGAAGGTGTTCTACATCCTGCTCACCGTGGTAGTCACCGTCGCCACAGTGAGCAGGATGTTCACTTCCATGGCGGCACCCTTTGACACTCCACGTCCCCCGGGAACGTTGACCGGAACATCGTTCATGTTCGCAGGGTTCATGTGGGTGTTCGCAGGATTCGACGTGCGCGACGTTTACCTGTGGTGGCTGGGCAGAGAAGACACCCGGCGACCGCATCTGGATCGGGAAGGCATGCGCCGCGACGCAAGACATCCTGACTGGTCGCGGGGATATCAGAAGAAACCTCGCATCCATTAAGATCTCCATGAGGACCTAGCCTGGAGACATTGCATGAGCGCTGAAACTCTCACCGCCGTTGCGGTAGTCATTGCTGCCCTTACCGGCCTGGTAACAGCGGTGGGGGTTTTCATTGTCAAGACAAGAGTCGAAAAGGTCCACGTGATGGTGAACTCCCGCCAGGACCGGATGGAGGCGCGCATCGTGGAACTCAGCGACACGTTGCGGGATGCCAATGTGGCTGTCCCGGCGGCTCCGAAGAAGGGCCATTTGTAAAACCTTTTAACGTGAGTCGGACTCGGTTCAGCAAACGTCAGACTTACCTTATGATCCATTCATGAGAACCCCACCACGACCCTGGAGTTTTCATGGCAATAGGTGATTTGATTACGACTGTGCTGGTTTCGGGTACAGCAGGGGCCGTGATTACCAAGGCGATCGACTGGTTACGTCACCGTGAAGGCGACAACGTTGACGCCGCAGCCAACTTGGCTGAGTCCGCTCTGACGCTGGTGGCCGCAGCCCGTGAAGAGGCCCGCCAGTACATGGATCTGGCTCGCCTGGAGGTGCAGGCGGCCAGGATGGATGCCGCCGAGGCGCGCAACGAGGCAGCGGCAGCGCGCAACGAAGCCACTCAGGCGCGCCGTGAAGCCATGTATGCGGTGGCCACACTGAGGCAGAGGGATCTGGCTATTCTGAGTCCGTACGCGACTTTGGATTCGTTGCGGGAGCTCGTGAGCCAGGGACCTAACGGCTTCGGGGGGACGACGGTACATCAAACGTGAAAGGTCCGGGTGACGTGAAGCTACGTGAAGCCTCAACTATCAGATTTATTCAGGCAATCGCTGGTGGAACCCAGGTGTTCATGGGGTTTGCCGGCGTCAGTGACGTGGTTCCGAAAACGGTTGTCATCTTCATCATGGCTGGCGTCGGTGCTATCCAGGCAGCCATTGCTGTGTGGAACTCGGGGCTACACAATCAGCCCACCAGTAACCCGGACCCGAAGACGTACTAGTGCCTACTCATCGTCGGTACTACTTCGTTCACGAGGGTCCCTGGCGGGTGCCGGAGGGTTGGGACCGGATACGGGATGAGCTCGAAACCCAATGCACCCGCAACTGGTGGTACAACAACCCTGAGGTGCTGGGGGAACCGCTCGGACTCATGGAGTTCCGGTTCACCGCATCCGGCGAGGATCAGTGGAAGGCACACAAAAGGGCAATGGCCCTGGCCGTGACCTGCTACCACTTATGTGGCCTCGGGCCCGACCAGGTGCCAGTGCCTATCTGGGAAACGTTGGAACCTCACACGAACCGGGGCTTCAGTCGGCTGGTCTAGCTACCCATGACAGACGGAACTGATGATGTTCTGTCCGCCAACGATTGGGTGAACCG
>Ga0310810_10008978_pt1 | contig 11553 bp, 12 predicted proteins | sample NCmetagenome_FD_207641 | JGI IMG/M metagenome (GOLD analysis project Ga0310810, IMG submission 207641) | Soil microbial communities from experimental microcosm in Duke University, North Carolina, United States - NC | ecosystem: Engineered > Artificial ecosystem > Soil microcosm > Unclassified ...
GCCAGTTGCCGCACATGGATGCGGTGTTCATCTCCGTGGGCGGCGGCGGGCTCATTTCCGGCATTGGCAGCTATCTGCGGGCGGTAAACAGCAAAGCTAAAATCGTGGCCTGCTGGCCGGAGAACTCACGCGTTATGTACGAATGTATGAAGGCGGGACGGGTGATTGAATTTCCAGAAAAAGAAACACTTTCCGACAGCACCGCCGGCGGCGTCGAAGAAGGCGCTATTACGCTCGAACTCTGCCGCAGCCTGATTGACGACTGCGTGCTGGTTTCAGAGGCCGGCATTCTGGCCGCTATGAAGCTCGTCCTGGAGAAGGAGCGCTGGACGGTAGAAGGAGCGGCCGCGCTGCCCGTCGCCGCCTACCTGCAGGAAGCGAAGAACTACTCCGGCCAGAACGTGGCCATTCTTCTCTGCGGACGCAATATCCCGCTGCAGAGACTGCGGGCGGCACTGAGTGCTTAGCGAAGAGCAATCGCTATTTGCCGGCTGCGCTCTTGCGCGCCCAATTGCAACCGAAGCCCGCAACCAGCTCATCCAGCTTGGCGAAGATACGCGAATTATCCTGCGCCGGGTAGGTCGCCAACTTTTCGCGGTATTCATCCAGGTTAAATAGAAACGATTCGATGCGTTCCTTGTTCAAGTCGTCCCACCACGCGCCGTAGCCCATCTTCTGAAGGTAATAAGCATTGAACACCTGCTCGAATTGGCGCTTCAGCGGCCAAGCCAGGTAAGGCTTGCGCAGGTGCAGGGCTTCGCTGAGAAGAGAGAATCCGGAGTTGGCCAGCACCGCCTTGCACCCGGCCAGGTCCACCAAAAAACCCTCCAGGCTGGGCTTGCGGAAGATCAGGTTAGCCTCTTCGCCTTCGCGGTCGAAGCCGTAGCAGACGAAGCGCTGGCGAATCCGGCCGAGCAGCTCCACCAGCTCCGCGGAGGGCGAAGTCACGTACACCAGCACGTAGTCTCCGGTTGTGCCTTTGGCCTGCAGGACTTCCCGGCGAAGGATGGGAGGGAAAAGGAAAGTATTCCTGCGGCGGACCAGCGCGTCGAAGAACGAAATGACCAGGTAGGCGTCACAGTCGTGCGTCATCATCCGGGTCACCAGTTTGGCTGCGGCAGCGGCACTGGCGTACTTGCGCGGATAGGAAGTCTCCGCGCGCGTGAGCAGGTGCTGGTTGTCAATGGAAATTACCGGCAGGCCTTGGTGGTGGGCCACGCGGCAGGAGAGCGGCTCAAAATCGGTGATGACCAGGTCAATGGCCCACTGCTCCGAAAGACGTGTGAGCTCCTTAATGCTTCTGGCCGCGCGTGGCGCCTTCAGCAGGTTGCCAATGATTGTCTTGCGATAGCGCACGCGGTTGCGCACGTAGGCCAGGCGCAAACCATAAATTTCGCTGACTTCGAACTCGGATTTGAGATTGCGCAAGCCGCGGTCGAAGGAGACGACGTGCATCCTGTGCCCCTGCCGTTGCAGGTGGGTGATGATTTCTTTGGCGCGAGTGGAGTGGCCCGAGCCTTCGCCGTTCACCCCGTAAAGAATGTTAGCCATGAATACGGCTGATTGTAGGGGGAAGGGGGAGGCGAAAGCTATCAGGAATCGCGCGGCCCGCGGCTGTGCGGGCGGCGCAGCTCGCCTGATTCTCAGCTTGAGGGCCGCCCCACGGTGTATATCGAATCAGCGCCCGGCAGCAGCGGCGGCAGCCTTCTGCGGCATGAGCGCGGCAATCGCTTCCAGCAGCTTTTCCGGGGTATAGGGCGAATCAATTTCCTTATCCACGCTGGGATGTCCATGGGTGGAATGCAGCACCAGTACCTTGGTGGCCTGGTTGGCCTTCTTCACCATGTAAGGCAGGTGATGGCGGTCATTCTTGTTCAACGTGTCGCCCAGGATTACCAGGTCATAACTCTTGCGGCGCACCGATTCCTCCACCGCTTTGCGACCAGTGACCTGGTCAACCGTGTGCCCGACTTTTTGTATCTGCGCGGCCTGCGAGGCAAGCAGTTCAAGGTCATCTTCTGCGTACAAAATGGAAAGCTGAGCTGGTTTAGGCATGGCTTGGTTGTGTGGAACGTCTCCGGGAGGCACAGTACCAAGTGCGCACCACCTCGGAAACGTCACCAAAGACCAAGCCCCCGCAGGAACCCCCAACATGTATTGCAAACAGGTAACTTGCTGATTCTACAGCATGCAAGTTACTGAACTTCCGCAACTCGCGCCACTTATGGCCCCTTGCCGTTGCACGGCCGCGTTCCATCCGGGCTACATCGGCACGGATTGCAACGGGAGTGGTTTCACGAAAGATGCCACCGGGACCAACTGTAACTCAATCGTGCAATCACGTACCCTGCTGGTGGTGCAATTTTTCGCCACGACCATTTCGCATTTCAGCATTCTCAGAATCGAAGCCCGAACGTCAGGGGTACCATGCGCGTGGGAATCTCTCCCGTGGCCGCATAGGTGTAGCGAGCCTCATTAAAGAATTCGGTGTCTGCCTTGCCCAACTTGACCGACCAACCCGCGCCGAGGCTGCCGCCGGGGCCGCTGCGCGTCACGGTTGAGAGCACCTGATTGACGCCGATCACGCCAGGAAATACAAAACCAAAAAACGGGTCAAAGAAAAGAACCTGCTGCATGGCGGGCCGGGTGAAGTTCACGGTCCGGCGATAGTATCCGACTCCTCCCACTACATAGGGCCTGATCTTATGCGCGAAAGGCAACTGCAGCCTGGGTTCAGCGGCGACGGACCAAACATGGGAATCACCGCTCGGTGCGGCGGCTTTCATCAGCGCGAAACGACTCACGCCGAAGCCGTTGAATGCAAACTGCACCCCGATCGTTAGCGGCCCTCGAATGTTGTAGCCGACACCGCCAGTCATGTGCCAGCCATTATTCAAGTGACTGCTGACGTCCCCTACCAATGGGGTGAACCCACCGCCGATGTTAATCGTTACTGGCCGTTCCGATTGCCCGCAAGCGAACACCATCGCGAAACCAACCAGCCATATCAAAGCACCTGCTCGAAATCTGGCTCCGAATTTTCGGTTTGTCATAACCACACGCTTTCTGGGATCGTCCTTTTTCGAACAAGGTGACGCCTCAAAGTTCCTGCACGACGACGATCAACGTACGCACCCCGGGATGGTTCACGTCGAACAGGAAGAACTGTTCGTCAATCTCGTCTACAAAAAATGGGTCGTCGAAGCTGAACACCGGGGGCCAGACATCAACAACCTCGAACACGAAGCCCCCGGTTTGAAAACGATTTCCATTTAATTGTTGTATTTGGAAGGTATGCTGGCGTCCAAACTTTGAGCGGAATTGATGCTCAGGGATTCGCATGCCGGTTCGCGTATTCCGATTTGGCTGCTGCTTCTGAGTTCCCGGCGGAGGCATGGGTTTCGGTGCTGGTTTTGGTGTCGGCTTCGTTGTGCTTTGCTGTCCATCTTTGTCCTGCTGCATCCGGGCCAGTTCCAGTTGCCGTCCTGCAAGAACGCTGTTAACCGGCGCAAGCCTGAGGCGTGCAACCGGGAATGAGCTTAAGGTTCCGTTTGCCCCGCCCGAATCCACCGCCACAGGCTGGCCCACGGCCCCATCATCTCCAGCAACGCGCAGCGCAATCCGCAAAGGACCATGCAGGTTGTAGGCGACACCGCTGAAATCTCCGCCCAGATCAGCCGCCGTCAATTGTTCCGGCAGTGCCCACGCGAGCAGCGCCAACAACAAAGCCAGTAATGCCGGTCCAGTTATGCGCCATGCTACGCCATGTTTTGCGTTTCTCATCTTTCGCACGCTTTCCGGGACTGCCGGGTGTTCTAAGTTGCTCGAATCAGGTGTGAGAATTTTAGAGGTTGGAAGCGTCTGCGCGGGTGGCCGCGCAAATGTCAAAAACCTGTAAATAATTTGTCACGGTTCAGTGACCGAAATGCAGGGCCTCGAGCAGGTGCATGCCTTAATAACCCCTAAAGTGTTCCCCTGCACCGACAAAGAGCTCGCCCCTTGAGCAGAATTGAGGCCCTGTTATCCGCTCTCCTTGGTATTCCTCCCACCACGGCGGGCCTCATTTCAAAATCGCGGGATCAGCGCATCCAAGTATCGAATGGAAAGGAGAAGAGTGATGAGACTGATATTAAAGGGGAGTGCGGCTAGCCGCTCTCTAATTGGCCTACTTGCGGTCATGTTGCTCACATTCGTGGTGCTAGGGACTTCGCCGGGCGGAAATGCTCCGGCAGCAGTTGTGCACATGACCTCACAGAACAAGTTTGTTCCTGCGAGCGTCACCATCAAGGCTGGGCAGTCCGTGCAGTGGGTGAACGATGATGCTGCAACCCACACCGTAACCACTGACCCTTCTCAAGTCGCAAACGAAGACGATGTGCAAATTCCCAGCGGGGCCAAGCCCTTCAATTCGAATTCCGTGGGTAAGGGCAAGAGTTTTGAGCAAAAGTTCGACGTCCCTGGCACCTACGAGTACGCGTGTGCTCCCCACGAGGGTAACAAGATGGTCGGCAAGGTGGTTGTCACAAGGTAAGCAACTCAGATCACGGCATGCTTAAGCCCCCCTGATTTGCCGTGATGAAAACTAACCGTTACGTGGCCGGAACTTTCCTTTGGGGAGAGTTCCGGCGCCTCACGGGTTCGGGTTCTCTCTCCTGCAAGGGCGAGAAAGGCTAGTGCTCCCGCGGCAAAGCAGCAAATCACATCTATCAGAGTGCGAAATAAAAACAGGCGGCGATCAGTATGAGCTGAGTCCGTTTAAGTACCTAAGATGATTTGTCACAAAATCGTGACAAAATATTTACAATTTGTTTACCTATCCCGGGTTTTCTCTGCCTTTCTTCCCCTCATCTCACTTGCCGACGGACAGCTTCTTCGGTTTTGGATCGTCTGTAACCAGATGACCCGTTAAGACGCACCACGGCCCAAAGAACATCACTTTTAGTTCTTGAAGGGAGCACCACGATGAAACTCCAGAGAATCGGTTGCTTACTCGCGGTTTGCGTGTACCTCGCATTCGCGAGTTCCGCGTCGGCGCAGTTGGCCGACAATCAGACCCACGGCTTTGGTAATGACCGGCTACTTACGTTCACGTACCTGCAGAATTTTGATTGCGTCGACCAACCGACGCTGGACTTGGACTTCAACGGGATATTGGCCCAGTCGGACCCGAATGAGATGCAGATACCGATTTGCCAGCCCATCACCGAGTCGACACAAGATCCGACCGGTGGAAGCATCAAGCACACCGCGCACCTTTACGTGCTGATTCCCATGTTCTCGGTGGACCACGACACCAACCCCAACGACGCCATGCCTTGTCCTAGCGGCGGTCGTCCGGGCGAGTTCTGCGGTCCCCGTTTGGGCATGGCCCTGATTCAAGCCTTCGGCTTCCTCCCCGAAGCCTGGAAGGCCACGGTGAACCCGGCCATTACCACACAGTGTCCCGACCCAAGTAACCCGGTTCCCGGCACATGCACCATGCACGCTTCCTCCGTTGACCTGTCCACAACATTGCTGGCCTTTGGAAAAACGCCGCCCAGCAAGCCGATGTTTGTGCCGACACCCAATCACAGTCACGTGGTAGATAACAGCCGGGTTAATGCCGGCGCCATATGGTGGGAAGTCCGACCCGTCCTGGTCATGAGCCAAAGCGACTGGCCGGCAGCAGATGGGAGCAGCGGCATCACGTCCTCCAAAACCATGGACGATGTTGAGGCTGCCGGCCGCGCCATCGAGGTAGGTTCGAACTTCTTCCTGTTCTTCAGCTCACACGAGGACGCAAGTCATTAGCAATGGGCTATAAGCACAGCCCACAACGACTCACAGGAAAGGAGGGAGGCCGGAGATGAAAAGATACTATGCGGTAGTCGTCTCGCTTGCCACTATATGCCTCATCCTGGTCACTATCGCTGCACTACAAGCAAGATCAGCGACACAGGTGTCTACGCCTCAATTTCTCGGCAGCGCCGAGGCCAATTCCAAACAATTGATTGAGCAAGGAGAACAGATTTTTCGGTTTGACACCTTTGGCGATGAGGCATATTGGACGGGGCAACTGCAAATGCAGAAAGCCGTCAGCAGCTTATCGCCCGCCACCGCGCTGTCACTCGGGTTGAAGGTAGACTCTCAGGCGCTCACACCGGCCCAGATCATGGCCATCAGGCAAGGCAAGGTGAACCTTAGCGCCCCCGCTGTGACCCTGCAGTTGATAAAGCAGAACGCAGTCCTCGGTGTGGTGGGCACCGTGAAGGACCACACACTAGGTTCCGTCGGGTTCACATGTGCCATCTGCCATTCCACAGTAGATGACTCAATCGCACCAGGGATCGGCAAACGCATTGACGGCCTGGCCAATCGCGACCTCAACATCGGAGCGATCGTGGCCACAGCCCCCAATTTGCAGCCTGTCGTAGATCTGCTCAGGCTGGCTCCGGCCGATTCCACTATTACAGCTGGTCAGGTTCGCAATGTGCTCAGGAGTTGGGGCCCTGGGAAGTTTGACGCTGAGCTGTTCCTCGACGGAAAGGCGTTTAATCCAGAACAGATCACGAACGGCGTGGTTACCGCCAAACACGTTCCAGGTGCCACTCTACTCCCCAACGCGGGCGGCCTCCCAGGCCACAATCTGCACACCTGGACGGGGGGTTGGGGCACGGTAACTTACTGGAACGCATTCGTAGCGGTGGACGAGTTGCACGGCATTGGTACGTTCTTCGATGAGCGGTTCGATAACGTTGAACAGTTTCCCATCGCTGCTGCAGCTAAGCTTGGCCATGTTTCTGTGGATGATCCGGGCAAGGATCAGGTTACCGGCAAGCTAGCCGCGCTGCACTTTTATCAGCTGGCGCTGCCTGCCATACAACCGCGACCGGGCATCGACTTCAATCCTGCTGCAGCCAAACGCGGGGATGCGCTGTTCAGCGGCAAAGCCAGCTGCAACCGCTGTCATCGCGAACCATTGTGGACCGAGCCGGGCTGGAACCAACACTCGGCCGATGAGCTGAAGATCGACAGCTTTGAAGCCGATCGGGCCCCTGCCAGTATTGTAGCCAGCGGTACACCTACGCACGGTTATCGCACCATGAACCTCTCAGGCATCTTCGTGCGCGAGCGTGGATTATTCATGTTTCCGCAAGACAAGGGACGCTTCTACCACGATGGCCGGTTCAAAACATTGTTAGACGTGGTCAACAGCTACGACCAGCGGTTTAGCTTGGGGCTAACAGACCAGGAGAAGCACGACTTGGTCGAGTACTTGAAGTCTCTGTAAACAACCTGGCCGAAGCAGGATGTCGGCGTCGCGCAAGCTACTTAGATCGCGGGAAAATACGTGGAGGCGCGGGGCGGAATCGAACCGCCGTATAAAGGTTTTGCAGACCTCTCCCTTACCACTTGGGTACCGCGCCGTATTCCCCCAGAGTAACGGCAACCCTCGTTGCCGGTAAAGAAAGTCCGTGTACAATGACCGCCGATATTTGCCTGGCGCCCGAGAAGCCAATGGAAACCGTGAGGATATGATTCGCTCGGTTACGGATTCCAAATGGGCCGCCAGCAACGTGATTATGCCCAAGCCTAGAAAAAAGTACTTCCCCATTCTGCTCCTGATGGTTGTCGCGCTCTCCGGACTTGCCCTGCCGGCAGAGGCGCAGGCCGGACCCAATGCGGCCCAGCAGCAGCTTGCCCGTAACTACATGGCTGCGGTTCGGGCGAAAGATCGGACGCGGCTGCAGGCGTTGCTTCACCCTAAGGTGGCGACTTGCCAGAGCGCGTCCACGCGCGAGTATTTCGACCATCTCGCCAACCAGAGCCTGGAAAATGTGCCGCAGGGGAATTACAAGGTCACAGTTACGCCCCTGCCCCCCGGAGGGCCGCCGGCGATGCTTCCGGCGACCATGTTCCAATACTCAGTGCAGCCGACCCAGCAATTGCAAATTGACGGTGACATAACCGCCGCAAACTCGGTGAGTGTAATTCGGTTCATCGCAGAGCAGGGTGGCCGCTGGTACATTGTGTATCCCTGCCCCAACCCGGAGGGAGTGAAGTATTTCCATGAGAATCTGGCCAAACAGCGCCAACAGCAGCAGCGCGCCCAGGCGCTCGCGGCCAAAGTAAAAGGCCCTTTACGCGCGCAACTGAAAAACTTGCTCAAACAGGGCCGCAAAATTGATGCCGTTCACAAGTACCAGGCGGCCAGCGGCGCCAACCTCACCACCGCCGTCCAGGTCGTGGACGTCCTCGATTCAACCCACGACTGAGGCAAAAGAGGGCGCCGCAATAACTAGTAAAATAGAGGCGCCCTGAAGCCTGTTTGTATGCCCAGGCTCCCTAGAGGTTTGGCCAATGTGCAGGAACATAAAAACGCTATTCAACTTTGATCCGCCGGTCACGGACGAGGAAATCCACGCCTCTTCGCTGCAGTTCGTGCGCAAGATCTCTGGATTTACCAAGCCTTCCAAGGCGAACGAAGCGGCTTTCGCTGCCGCGGTGGAGGAGATTGCCGCGCTCTCCAAGAGGCTGCTGCGTTCCCTGCAGACGAACGCGCCCCCCAAAAGCCGCGAAGAGGAGGCCGCCAAAGCCAGGGCCCGCGGCGCCGCACGATTTGGAACCTGAGAGCGCCCTCGGCTCCGGGGGCGCATGTCGCGAAGTTCGCAACTGTAGGATGCTTACCCATGGCATTCGCTGTATTGGCGGCCGCAGTGGCGGTAACACTCGCTCCCATTCTCCTGATCAGGTTCCGTAAGCGGTGGGTGGCGGCTTTCAATCAGGCGGTGACTAACCGCATCACCGGACCCTTCGCCACCCGCCTGCCCGGCTTCGGTGTGCTCACACATGTGGGGCGGAAGTCCGGGCGGATTTACCGGACACCAGTGAACGTGTTTCGCGGGCGCGATGAATTCCTGATTGCGCTCACCTACGGCAGAGAAGCTCATTGGGTGCAAAACGTGCTCGCAGCGGGCGGGTGCAGGATGGAAACTCGCGGCGTGCAGTATCAGCTTTCCGACCCGGTCATCGTGCATGATCCGGCCCGGCGAAGGTTTCCCCTAACGGTGGGTATCATTCTCCGCATCATTGGAGCGACCGATTTTATGCGGCTTGCAGCACTCAGCGGCGCCACCGGTTCGCCTGCGGGCAGATAATCAAAGGCAGAGGCTCTCCCCCCACCAGTCCCGCTTAACGTTTACGCTTCCGGCGACATTCTCTCAGCGATCTGGAGGAACGCCCAGGCAATTCACTGGCGTGTTTTTTGCGGGTGCGCGATCGCCGAGAGGGTTGCTCCAGCACCTCGGCCAGCGCACTGGTGATGCGCTCTACTTCCTCAAGCAGAACCTGCGGCGGACTGCCCTTGACTACAAAGCCGTCCACGGCCGAGAGCAGTGACTTCGGTATTCTCCCCGGGTAGCCGGTCAGCAGCAGAATAGGAAGAGTGGGGCAATGAGTGCGCAACCGCCGCGCCACCTGCTCACCATTCATATCCGGCATTTCGTAGTCCAGGATGACCAGGTCAATCCGCTCGCGAGCCACGATTTCCAGTCCCGCCCGGCCGCTCTCCGCCGTGAAGGCCGTGTAGTCGCGAGTTTCCAGCATGGCTTTACGGACGGCGAGTCCGAGCACGTTGTCGTCAATGCAGAGAACGGCTGGCGAACGAGACACAGTCAGGGCTCCAAGGAATGTTCCTGACTTTAAGGCGGCATTGTGGCGAAGTCAACACCGCAAAAGTGTGCAAAAACAGGGCAATTTACATGCAAGGTGGTAGGACCACGCGGGTGGGGCGAGGAGGGTTGGAGGCGCGGGCCGGAACCGGAACTTCAGGCGTTTCTGGCATGAGAGAGTCGCCAGTACGACCGACTTCTTGCAACTGTCCATTTCACGTCCACCCCTCTAGCGGGAGCTTGTCCGGGCTGAACTGGGGTGGTTGGAAGCTTGACCAAAGTCACCAACTAAGTACTCTGTTTGCATCAAGATACACATAGCTCCCGGGCACTCACGCTGAGCTTAGTCGCCCGCCATGAATTTCTGAGCACAACCCGGGCGACAGCGAACGAATCAGAATTGAGACTTGGGGGAACTATGCTTTGGACCATATTGGTGCTGCTGTTGATCTTATGGCTTCTGGGCTTCAGCTTTCACGTTGCCGGCAGTCTCATACACCTCTTGCTGGTAATCGCTTTGATCGTCCTGATCATTCAATTGGTCAGCGGACGCAGAGTGGTGGATTGAACCCGAGATAATTGGAGGATGACTAAATGAAAATCAAACGTTTGCTGCTTTGCCTGCTGGTAGCCAGCCTTTTTGCTCTGCTGGGGTTCGCGCAGGATACGCCGAGCAGCTCGAAGTCTAAGTCAAGCGTAAGGACTATAACCGGTTGCCTGTCCCAAGGCGACAGCGCCAACGAATTCCAGCTCATTGCCAGTGATGGCAGCACATGGGAAGTGCGCAGCGATCACGTTTCATTGGCTAAGCATGTCGGTCATACCGTCGCCGCCACCGGCGTTGTCTCCCATACCAAGCTCCACAATTTGAAAGAAGACGCCAAAGGCACCGCCGCCGACACGGGTGTCAAGAAGAACAATGCCGAGCACGGACATTTAACCGTGACGGGCGTGAAGATGGTCAGTGATTCCTGTCAGAGATAGCGTTTAGAAGAAACCCGCGCCGGCTTGGTAATCACCTGGGCGCGGGTTTTTTGTGCCTGCGCAGCCCAGGGGGCAAGCTGGCAGCCTGCTGCCGAAATCCTGAGCACAGCGAAGGACCTCGTCCCAACCTGATTTGGGAGGGAGTTGGAGGCGCGGGCCGGAATCGAACTTGAGGCGTTTAGCAGGCGTGAGCAAGCCCCAAAGGGCGAGCGGGAGCCTGCTGCCGAAATCCTGAGCCCAGCGAAGGACCTCGTCCCACACCCACGTTTTGGGGAAACTGGAGGCGCGGGCCGGAATCGAACCGGCGATAGAGGTTTTGCAGACCTCGGCCTTACCACTTGGCTACCGCGCCACGGAAAAAACCCCCGCCCGGGGCGAGGGTTGACAAACTCTGGAGCGGGAGACGGGATTTGAACCCGCGACTTCGACCTTGGCAAGGTCGCACTCTACCGCTGAGTTACTCCCGCTCGGCAGGTTGATTATAAATGAGAGCAAAAGCAGGGGCAATCAACACCCAAAATCAACTTCTTTCCCACGGATTGACACGGATGAGCTCGGATCAACGGCGAAATTCATCTTGTTGGCTTACTTGCGGCCCTCCCGTTCCCACTGTTCCGTGACCTTGGCTGTAATTTCGTTGCGCACGTCCCACAATTCCTTGTAGAAGACGTGCTCCTGGCGCTGGTGCAGGACCTCGACCGGCGTCCCCATGGTACCCACCACCCCCCCGCCGATAATGCGCTGCGCCAGTTTGAGGTGATGAAAGCGGAAAATCTGCACCCGCTCGTCAAAATCCAGCAGGCTCTCGGCCACGTCATGCAGGCCGAAATGCTTCTGGTGGTGGCGGTACATTTCGTCCACAGTCACCCCCGCGCGCTGCAGTTGGCCGTCAAAGGCGCGGCCCAGTCGCGGCCCCACG
>Ga0310810_10008979_pt1 | contig 11553 bp, 9 predicted proteins | sample NCmetagenome_FD_207641 | JGI IMG/M metagenome (GOLD analysis project Ga0310810, IMG submission 207641) | Soil microbial communities from experimental microcosm in Duke University, North Carolina, United States - NC | ecosystem: Engineered > Artificial ecosystem > Soil microcosm > Unclassified ...
GGACTAGGAATGCTGCTCTATGTGATCCTGACCGGGCGCGAAGCAGACTTCTTCCCAACACTCGCGACTACTCTGCTCGAAACGGCCAATCCACCGGATTTCCAGCGGGTCAACTCGATTGTGCTGAGGGCCTGCGACCCGGACCTGACCAGGCGGTTCGCTTCTGCGGGAGCAATGGGATCGGCGCTCCGCGAGGCAGAGGCGGCCCTAACGGTTCCTGACAACGCAAACCGACTCTGATCACGGGCTTATGGAGTACAGAGAGCAAGCTCAGAACATCAAGACGCCAAACATCGAACATCCAAAAGGGAACTCGAACATTGAACGCCTCCGAAAAGCAACGTCGCAATATCAGCCAGAATTGACCATTGGACATCGGGCTCGGCCAAATTATCCTCTCGCCGATGAACATTTTGGAAGAGCTCGAGTGGCGGGGATTGATCGAGGATTGCACTGACCGGGAGGAACTTGCCAAGCGGCTCGCGGCGGGGCCGGTAACACTTTACTGTGGGTTTGATCCTACCGCCGATAGTTTGCACGTCGGGAGTATTGTCCCGCTGCTGACTCTGCGGCGTTTTCAATTATTCGGGCACCATCCGATTGCGCTGGCCGGCGGGGCGACGGGCTTGATTGGTGATCCGAGCGGCAAAACCCAGGAACGTCAATTGATCACCAAAGAACTGCTGGCGACGAACATTGCCGGAGTCAAAAGGCAACTGCAGCAATTGCTGGACTTTGAAGCCAAGACCAATCCAGCGCGCCTGTTCGATAATGCGACTTGGACCGAGCTGGTGTCCTATCTTGAGTTTCTACGGGATATCGGAAAACATTTTTCCGTCAACCAGATGATTGCCAAGGAGAGCGTCCGCGCGCGGATGGAGGATCGCGAGATCGGTATCAGCTACACGGAATTCAGCTACATGCTGCTCCAGGCATTCGATTTTTATGTGCAGTGCCGTGATTACAACTGCGAACTGCAGATTGGTGGTCGTGATCAATGGGGAAACATTACCGCCGGCATCGACCTGACTCGCAAGAAGCTCGGACGCACGGTGTATGGGCTGACGCTGCCGCTCATCACGAAATCCGATGGAACGAAATTCGGCAAAACCGAATCAGGTACCGTTTGGCTCGATAGCGGACGCACGAGTATCTATCGATTTTACCAATTCTGGATTCAGACCGACGATCGCGATGTGATCCGTTACCTGAAATATTTCACGTTCTTGAGCCAGGCTGAAATTACCTCGCTGGAAAAGCAACACGCGGAAAACCCGGGTGCACGCGAAGCCCACCGCGCGCTGGCGAAGGCAATCACCGAGTTGGTGCACGGGCCGAGCGCGACCGCCGAGGCAATGCGTGCGAGCGCGATTCTTTTCGGAGGCGAGCTCTCGGGTATCACCGAATCCACTTTTAATGAGATTATCGGCGAGGTGCCGACCAAAGAAGTGGCGCAAACCGAGTTTGGCGGCCCTGGGTTTATGTTGATCGAGCTATTGGCCCAGAGCGGTCTCAGTTCGAGCAAGGGACAAGCCCGAAAAGACCTCGAAGGGGGCGGGGTGTACGTCAACAACGTTCGCCAAAATGACATTCAGCGGGTGCTCAAGAACGACGATTTGCTTTTCGGCAAACATCTCCTGCTGCGCAAAGGCAAGAAGAATTACCTCGTCGTGACGGCGCGGTGAGCCCGGGTGGATTTGTGCGTGCATCAGCTGTTGGTTCGGATTGGCGCCGACCCATTTTCGACATGCCAAAAGCAGCGCATTTTGGTAGATACAGAGATGCTCAATTCGAAAGCTGTTGCCTTGGTTTTATTTTGCTTTCTGACCTTGGAGGATGCCTTTGACTTGCAGGCTGCGAGCGCGCTGGACACGATCGGTGTCACTCTTCTACGTCAGGTAGATGCAACCCTGACCGGGAGTGGAATCAGTATCGCGCAACCCGAAGGCCCCGCCGATGCAAGTACACCCATTCCATTTGAGGTGAACCCCGCGGCAGTCAGCCGCTCAGCCAGCGTTTTCAATTACATTTCTGCGGACGGAACAGCCAACACTTTTCCGAACAGTGTCGGCGCGGAGTCGGGACACGCCGATGCGGTGGGCGCCAATCTTTACAGTCCGTCGACGGGTGTTGGTCCGCAGATTGCGCCGGTTGATAACTACGAAGCGACTTACTTCTTCAATTCAATCATTGGTGCCTTAGTGCCGCCCGCCATTTCGGATCCCATCGTGAATCAAAGTTTCGTGTTCCAGGATTTAACGGCGGCGGACCAGGCGACGGTAGAACAAGACTACGATTCCTACGCTGCAAACCATAACACATTGTTTGTCTCGGGCGTCGGGAATGGCGGCGCAGTAATGCCGCCGGCGACGTCCTTTAACGGGATTGGAGTCTCAGCGTATGGAGGAAGTTCCAGCGTCGGGCCGACGAGCGATGGTCGCAGCAAACCGGATGTTACGGCACCGGCGGGTGCTACCAGTTTTGCGACCCCGTATGTATCAGGTTCGGCGGCGGTCCTGCTGCAAGCTGCCATTCGCGGAGATGGCGGGACTGGTACTTCGTCGCGCGACGTGCGCACTCTTAAGGCGCTGTTGATCAATGGCGCCGTAAAACCGGCAGGCTGGATCAATGGACCTACCGTGCCTCTGGATGCCCGTTACGGCGCGGGCGTAGTCAATCTGTTCAATTCGTGGGAACAACTGCGGGGTGGCCAGCATGCGTTCGTCGAAGCAACGTCGAATAACCCCGGCTCGCCGCATCCCCCGGGATCAAATCCGAATAACGAGCCGACCTTGATCGGCTGGGATTACAATTCGATTTCGAATCCTGGTGTGGTGCTCACTAAGGAGCAGGTAAATCACTATTATTTCAATCTAAGCGGAACCGCAGCGACCCGATATACACTCAGTTCGACGTTGGTTTGGAATCGGCAAGCGGGCCAGACGGCTATTAATGACCTGAATCTGTTCCTATACAACGCCTCCAATAACAACCTCGTTGCCGCCTGCACAAGCTCCGTGGATAACGTTGAGCATCTCTTTGTTACTGGCTTGGCACCGGCCCGTTACGATCTGCAGGTCGAAAAGAATCCTACCGGACGGGTTAGCCAAAGTGAAAACTATGCACTTGCGTTCGATTTTTTTAATCTAGCGCTTAACGTCGCGCGCACTAACCAGACGATTGCTATCTCGTGGCCGCTCGTACCCGCTGGGTTCACACTTCAATCAGCTCCTTCATTGACGCCGCCGGTCTCATGGTCCCCGGTGGCCGCAACCGTTGCGATCAGCTCAAATCAGAATGCAGTCGTGCTCCCCGCGATTGGAGGATCTCAGTTCTTTCGACTGCAGGGGCCATAAATCATTCCTGGTTACCTTTTTATCACTCGTGCGATCGCCATTTACGTCGACATTCTTTTATTTTAGGGTCGCTGCGGTGAATCCCGAAATGTCAGGCGCGGTTTTGGTCCGTGCGGCATTGCCGAGTGGGGCGGGCATCGCAGCACCTGGGCACAATTCCTGCCAGGCTTAAAGATCCTGAGGGACGCAACTAAGGGTTATTGCTCGGAGGTCCGCAGAAACCTTCTCCAGCCGTGCAAGAATTTCAGCGCGTAGCGTTCGTAAGCGGTTAAAACGCGCCCGTGCGCCAGGGTTTCGTGGACACCTTGGAGAGTCATACAGAAATCGAGATCATGCAATGGACGATCTCGCAGGATTCGGTTTTTCCAGCGTTCCTTATCTTTGATTTCCTCGATCTCTTCGAGACCGCCGGGCCTAAAGGCCATCAACCAGTCATCACGCCTTGAGTAGCCTTCCTTTTCAGTTTTCTGTTCAAACCACTTGTCGCATAACAAAAGACAAACGGATTTGCCATTTGAAGTGCCGACACGGTAAAAAACCAACGGAGCGCTGAATTCGGAGAAATGATCGTAGGCGATGCGTTCAGCATTCGGGGGGGGTGGGGTAAAAATCAGCTGATAACCGAGGCGGAATCCTGCCGGGTCATTCGGGAATTTTTCAAAACAGAGATTCTCGTCAAATATCCAAACGAAATTAGTCGGCAACCCCAGTAAGCCAAGGCGGGATTTCCAGGCGTTTACGGCTTCATCGAAGGGGGGCCGAGCGTGGGAGGGTGTGCTAGCCATGATTAGGTGAATTGCGGGTGCTTGGGGAAGTGCTCTGCCATTAGGCCGTGTACGCTTGCCGGAACCAATCGATAAAAAGGGGTATGCCGCGTGTGATCGGGACGCGTGGCTGATAACCGAGCTGGTCCCGAGCTTTGGAGATATCAGCGCAGGTCACCGGCACGTCCCCTGGCTGTGCGGGTTGCCGGTCCAGAATCGCAGATTTATTCAGTGTTTTTTCGAGCAGTTCGATCAATTGATGCAGTTTCACGGTTTGGGATTCGCCAAGATTATAGATCTGATAACCGAAATCCCGCCGCGTGCAAGCCATAATGCCGTCGAGGATGTCACTGATATAGGTGTAATCGCGCGCGGTCGAACCGTCGCCGAAAATCGGGAGCGGCTTTCCGGCCGTAATCAGGCGGCTGAATTTGTGAATCGCCAGGTCGGGCCGCTGGCGGGGGCCATAAACGGTGAAAAACCGCAGCATGACCACATCCAGCCCATATACGTAATGATAGACGTGGCCAAGGGCTTCGCAGGCCAATTTACTGGCCGCATACGGGGAGATCGCTGCAAAAATGGGGTCGCCCTCAGCAAACGGCACCTTTGAATTGGCGCCATATACCGATGAAGAGGACGCGATAATTATCTTTTTGATTCGGCATCGCCGCAAGGCCTCTAATAGATTGACGGTGCCTTCGACGTTAACCCGTTGATACAGCGCGGGGTCCTCGAGGCTCGGGCGCACGCCGGCTCTGGCCGCCAAGTGAATTACCTGGTCGAACTTCGCGCTATGAACCACCTCGTTAACGGCCGAAGCATCCATCAGATCGCCATGGACAAACTCGAATGGCTTGGCCAGCGCTTGCAGATCCCGGATGTTATTACGTTTCAGCTGGGGATCGTAAAAGGAGTTCAGGTCGTCGAACGCCCACACGGCATGGCCGTCTTTCAGTAGCCGTTCACAAACATGGGAACCGATGAAACCTGCTCCGCCTGTAACCAGGAAATTCATGAGTCAGGGCAAAAGCATGGGGGCAAGGAGATCTAGAGGAAATCTTTTTCTTCAGACAGCCAATGCCGATAAGTCCAAAGGTGGTGCGCTCGCAGTCAATCCGCGAGGATTAATTGGGCCTCAAGCCGACGCCAGTTCACGGCTCGTGTAGGGAGGACGGCCTCCACTGAGTTTAGATCTTGAAGCCGGCGGGTCGCTCCCCATATTAGAGAGATGACTACTGAAACCGATCGCATGGATACCGTATTGCAGTTGGATTTGCCCGGCATCAAGAAGATCAAGAGCGGCAAAGTGCGCGAGATTTTTGATTTGGATGATCGGTTGCTGTTTGTGGCGACTGATCGGATTTCCGCGTTTGATTGCATCATGCCGAATGGAATTCCGCATAAAGGAGAGGTGCTGACCCAAATCTCTTATTTCTGGTTTGAGCAGACGGAGCGGTTTCAACCGAATCACCTGATTTCGCGAGCCAATGATCCATGGCCGGCACAGTTGCAATCGTTGGCGCCGACGCTGCAACGGCGGAGCATGATCGTCAAAAAAGTTCAACCGTTGGCAATAGAGTGTGTCGTTCGCGGTTATCTCGCCGGGTCGGGATGGAAGGAGTACCGAACGAGCCAAACCGTCTGTGGGATCAAACTCCCGTCCGGCCTTAAAGAATCATCCGAATTGCCCGAGCCAATCTTTACTCCTGCGACGAAGGCGGAAACCGGGCACGACGAGAACATCTCGTTCGATCAGGCCGCGGGCATAGTTGGCAAAGATGTCGCGGAACGAGTCCGCGCCGCCAGCCTGAAGATTTACAATTTTGCGCGGGACTATGCCCGCAAGCGCGGCATTATCATCGCCGATACCAAATTCGAATTCGGGCTGAAGGACGGTGAATTGCTTTTGATCGATGAAGTGTTGACCCCTGATTCTTCCCGGTTTTGGCCGGCCGACCAGTACCAAGCCGGTCATGGGCAGCCCAGTTTTGACAAACAGTTTGTGCGCGATTACCTGGAAACACTTGACTGGGATAAAACGCCACCTGCCCCGGCGCTGCCCAACGACGTTGTGGCGAAAACAGAGGCGAAGTATTTGGAAGCCTATGAGCGCCTGACGGGCGTGAAGCTCTGAACTTAAAGGGTTCGCCTCAGGGCGATCAGAATAGCCCTTTCCTGGTCGGCAACCTGTGGGACTAATTATTTTGCGGCCGAGGCAAAACCAACTCGCCACAATACAAATAATCGCAACCGCGCCCGCCGCTTGTCTGAAGCAGAGTCGGATCAATTTCGACTCTCGCTTTCAAAAGGAAGGTTCCCACAGGAATAGAATCCCAAATTACAAAGGCTCGGTTCCCCTCGAATTCCAGATCCAGTTCAATGAAGGCCGTCTTACCATTCTCTACGGTCAGGCTCCGTATTCTATACAACTTCAAGCGCATGCCTAGCGGCAGTCTATTTAATAAATCGCCGGGTTGAAGTCACGTCCAAAAAGCGCTTTCCAAACCGAGGCGATTGGCGCAGACTTGACTTCCTCGGAATGAGTGGTCCGCAGCCGAACGGTCACCCCGACGAGCAGCGGTTAGTGAAAATTTACATGGATCTGACCGGAAAGCCCGAATCGGAGGCGCGCAGCGTTATCATGTACATTGAGGGCGGGCGGGAGCAAGCGGACAGCGATTCGCGAGATCAGACCTCCGACCTAATGCCACTCGGCAAGCGCGACCTTTCCGGACTCGATTAACCAACCCGAATTGGGACCACAATTCCCTTGCTCGCCAAACCTCTTCGGGAACAATGTACCAGTGCGAATCCGTTTGGTATTGGGCGCGGCCGGGAGTGGCAAAACCTTCCGTTGCCTGAGCGAGGCAAAGGAGGAAATGATAGCTTCGCCCGAAGGGCTTCCATTACTCTTCATCGCGCCCAAGCAAGGCACTTATCAGCTCGAACAGCTGTTGTTGGCGAATAAGGAGCTGGCGGGTTACACGCGTCTGCGGATTGTGTCGTTTGAAGCACTGACGCATTTCATTTTGAAGCGGTTGCGCAGCGCGCCCAGGATTCTCGATGAGGAAGGCCGGCTGATGGTGCTCCGTAACCTGCTTTCCTCAAGGCGTGAGTCGCTGAAGGTATTCCGCGCCAGTGCAAAGCTTTCGGGCTTCGCCCAGCAGCTTAGCCTGGTCCTGCACGAATTCCAGAGGCACGGCAGCACACCCGAACTTCTGGCTCAGCTCGCGTCGGAGGTAGGTCATAAAGGCGGCCTCGATGCCAAGCTCCAGGATCTCGCAACGCTGATGCGTGGCTATGTTGATTGGCTCGGTGCAAATGATCTGCAGGATTCGGATTCGCTGCTGACAACAGCCGCCGCGGAACTGCGCGCGACTCGGCGTGGCATGTCCGGGTCACAGACCCAAGGAAGCTTGTTCGAGGACCACAGTGACCGCTTTGTCCGGTTTGCTCGAGTCTGGATCGATGGGTTCTCTGAATTTTCCGAACAGGAATTGGATTTGTTACTGGCGTTGGCCTCCCATTGCGGACAGATGACAATCACGTTCTGTCTTGACCCGGCCCAACGTCAACAGGGCTCGTGGCTATCGCATTGGTCAAACATTAATCGCAGCTACGAAGAGTGTCATAAACGGTTTGCGCTTCTGCCTGGTGCCGGGATGCGGATCGAGCAACTGTCTACCGACAACGGTGAAGGACGCTTTTCCCACAGTCCTGTACTGCAGCACCTCGCGACCAATTGGGCCGAACGATTGCCCTTTGGTGATGGTGCGGCGGAGACTTCTCCCACTTCACTGTTGGCAGGGAGCTTGCGAGTTGCCATATGTGCCGATCCGGAAGCCGAAGCCAGACTGGCCGCGCGCGAGGTTTTGCGTCACGTGCGAGCAGGTGGGCGTTATCGCGAGGTATCAGTGATTGTGCGACGCCTCGAAGGCTATCATTCGATTCTTCAACGTGTTTTCACCCAATATGAAATCCCATTTTTCCTCGACCGCCGCGAATCGGTCGCCCACCACCCGTTGGCGGAATTGACTCGCAGCGCGCTGCGCATCGTGGCGTTTGGTTGGCAGCACGAGGATTGGTTTGCGGCCCTGAAGAGCGGGCTAATGCCGGCTCAAGACAAGGACATAGATCTGCTGGAAAACGAAGCTTTAGCCCGAGGATGGAGGGGCAGTGCCTGGCTAAATCCCATTCGCCTGAAAGAATCCGATGGAATGGAGGAAGACCAGGATCGGCGCAGGAAACTCGAAGAGCACCTGGAACAGCTTCGGCAGCGGTTGGTTTTGCCGTTCGAACAGTTGCGCGATGCGATCGGAGTCCCGCAACGAAGGCTCTCAGGTGGTCAGTTAGGGTCGGCGGTTGGAGATTTCTGGAAACTGCTGAAGATGGAAGAGCGATTGGCCAGCTGGGAGACGGCCGATCCTGAACATGATTTAACGGGAACGGTCGTATCTGCGCATGAGACGGTATGGAACCAGGTGAATGCCTGGCTGGAGAACGCCGAACTGGCATTTCCAAATGCAACACTGACCTTGAGAGAATGGCTGCCGGTTCTCGAAGCCAGCCTGGCCGGTCTAACCGTCGGCGTTATTCCGCCTGCCCTCGACCAGGTGCTCATCGGAGCTATTGATCGGTCCCGTACGCCCAATATTAAGCTGGCTTTGGTCCTGGGGCTGAATGAAACGATTTTCCCGGCCCTCCCGGTTGGGAGCGGCCTGTTAAGTGAGACGGATCGCCTTGAATTGGAAAGACGAAATGTCATTCCTGGCACTACGGTGCGCCATCATTTGAGTCGCGAGCGCTATCTGGCCTACATCGCTTGCACTCGACCAAGCGAGCGGCTGGTCCTGACTTGTGCTTCGTGCGATGCGCAGGGCACACCGCTTAATCCATCCGGTATCTTGACTCACCTTCGAAGCCTGTTCCCTGCGCTGCTGTTTGAATCGGACGCCAAACCTGATTGGCGGGCCAGCGAACATGTTCATGAGTTGGTCGGCCCGCTGCTAAAGCTCAGCAGTGAACTGCCACCAGGAGTGAGCTCGCTCACCGATCTTTTGTCGAATCTGGTCAGGCCAGCCGAGGCGACAATTGCGTCAATATCATCACCGTCCAATGTCGCATTGAATACGCTCGCAGCGACGCTCAAGCAGGTTCAGCAGCTCCAATGTCCTTCAGTGACCGAGAATCTACCGGCTGAACTTGCCGGGTGTTTATATGGGCCTGTGCTGCGCTCTTCGGTGAGCCGGATGGAGCAGTTTGCCACATGTCCTTTTAAGTTTTTTATCGATTCCGGTTTACGGGCGGAAGAACGGAGGCTCTTTGAGCTCGATTCGAAGGAGCAGGGGAGCTTTCAGCACGAGGTGTTGGCTCGGTTCCATCAGGGTTTAGAGTCGGAAAACAAACGTTGGCGGGATATTACTCCAGCACAAGCCCGGGCTAGAGTGGCCGCGGTTGCCGGTGCGATGTTGTCCAAGTACCGAGAAGGGTTGTTTGAAACGAGTGAACAGACGCGTTTTATGGCCCGTGTCCTGATCGAGTCATTGCAGGATTTTATTGAAACCCTGGTGGGGTGGATGCGCGAGCAGTATCAGTTTGATCCCGTGGCGGTGGAACTGCCGTTCGGGCCAGACGCCGCATCGCCCGCCTGGGTAATACCATTAGGGAAAGCACACCGGCTGGAGCTTTACGGGCGCATCGATCGTATCGATGTTCATGCTGGTGGGCGCGGAGAGAAGACTCACGGTGTAGTCATCGACTACAAATCCAGCCACAAGCAGTTAGATACGGTCCTGATCGCTTACGGCATTCAGTTGCAGTTACTGACATATCTGAATGTATTACGCCAGTCGCGGGAGCTTTGTTCGCGATTCGGTGTTGGCCAGTTCATTCCGGCGGGCGTCTTTTATGTTGGTTTGCGGGGGCGCTATGAGCGCCAGCCCAACCGCACGGTGGCCCTGGCTGGACATGAGGATGCCCGCAAGCTCGCCTACCGCCATTCTGGTCGCTTCGACGCTGGAGTGTTGCGGTTGCTCGATAGCCGCCTCGACGTCTCGCAGGGTGACCAGTTCAATTATCGGCTGACTGCCAACGGGGAGCTGCATAAAAACCTGCGTGAGGCCTTGCCAACGAAACAGTTTGAAGCTCTGCTCGCCAGTGTCGAAGAGAACTTAAAAAAAATGGGGCAGCAAATTTATGCGGGGGCTTCGGCAGTCGCTCCGTATCGAAAGGGAGCTGATACGGCGTGTGATCAGTGTGGTTTCCAGGCAATTTGCCGAGTGGACCCATGGACTCAGCCATATCGGGTTTTAAGGCCGGATAGGCCAGGAAAGGGGCTGCAGCCGGAGTTGGACTAGGTGTTCCAATGGTAATTTACATTTGGCCTTTGTCTGCTATAAGGGACTCGGTAACCCAAAGGAATTGGATTCCGTGAAAGTGCTTTTATGCAATAATCGAACCGGCCTTTACTATGAGGCTTGCGGGAGATGGGGGGCCAGCCGTGAGCAGGCGTATGATTTTGGGGAAACTCACGCGGCCATCCAGTACGCCGCCGAGAATGGTCTCACTGGGGTCGAGTTGGTGCTCGCCTATGCTGACCCAGCGCAGAATGTCAGACTACCATTGGAAAAGTCGTCGAAAACGGGCTCTAGCGCTGTGATCTGAGATCTTATCGTTTCGATATGACGAGGGAAGAGGTCCCCTGCACTGCGTTTCATTCAACTTTCGATTCTGATGCCTGCCTGCCTTCGATGAGACTTACCGGTGCGCAACGCCAAGCAATCGCTGCTCAAGGCAACGTGCTGGTTATCGCCGGCGCCGGGACCGGTAAGACTACAACGCTGGTTGAACGGTGCCTGGACTGTCTGTTGCGCGCAAAGCCCCACATTTCATTGGATCAGATTCTCATGGTGACGTTCACCGAGGCTGCTGCGGCCGAAATGCGGCAAAGGATTCGAGACCGCTTAATCCAGGAGTCCGAGAAAACCCCGGGGGACACGCGTTGGGTCGAACAGTTGGCGTTATTTGAGACTGCCCATATTGGCACTATTCATAGCTTTTGTTTTCGACTGATTCGCCAGCACTTTTATGAGCTGCATCTCGATCCGCAAATGACGGTTCTTCCGGAAGAAGAAGCCCGACTGCAGGCGGACGAAGTGCTGGAACTGCTGCTGCAAAAGCATTACGCCGGAACTGATGCCGCCGCGAAAGCGGTGCAGCAGCTCATCCAGTTACAGGGAAGGGGATGGGACGAACCGACTCGTAATTTAGTGCTGAGATTACATCATTATACACAGGCTCTGCCCAATCCGTCGGGCTGGATACGCGATCAGTTGGCCGTGTTTGTTCAACCTGAACCTGGCCTTTGGAAACAATGGCGTTTGCAAGCCGTCGCCGACTGGTGCAGCGACCGGCTGCCGGTACTCGATGGG
>Ga0310810_10008980_pt1 | contig 11552 bp, 7 predicted proteins | sample NCmetagenome_FD_207641 | JGI IMG/M metagenome (GOLD analysis project Ga0310810, IMG submission 207641) | Soil microbial communities from experimental microcosm in Duke University, North Carolina, United States - NC | ecosystem: Engineered > Artificial ecosystem > Soil microcosm > Unclassified ...
CGCACGCTCGGCACGACGCTCGATTTCGAGAGGGAGCTCGACAAGGGAATCCTGCTCGCGGTGTCGCTCGTGACGGTGAGCATCCTTCTGCTCTCGGCTGCCGGGATCTACGCACTCATGTCGTTCACGATCGCCCGGCGGCGGCGTGAGATCGGCATTCGAGCTGCGCTCGGGGCCGGGCCGCGCAGCGTCCTCGTGAGCGTTCTCGCCAGGGCTGCCGGCCAGATCGGCATCGGGATCGTCACTGGTTCCGCTCTGGTGATTCTCATGCAATCGATGGCCGCGAACGGCATGAGCATGCGGGTAGTGGGGCTCGTCGCGTCGGTCGCCGTGCTCATGACAGCGGTCGGGCTCATTGCCGCGATTGGGCCGGCGCGCCGGGCGTTGGCGATCCAGCCCACCGAGGCGCTGAAGATGGAGTGAGCGCTCCGAGCCCTCGTTTCCTCCGCGGGCGGTCGGACCACACGACCACGGGGTTGTCCGGTCGTGGCTGGGATCGGCGTTTCCTGGGCATGCCACGCTCTTCTCTTCGCCTGTCGATGCTTGCCGCGCCCGGTCTGTTCGCCGCCGCCATCGCGCTCCAGGCGTGTAACTCCAGCATGACGGACGCAGGAACTCCCGCTGGCCCGTCGTTCACGCTGACGGCGGCGCGCGACACGGTTCGGCTCACGCCAGGCGCAAGTGCGACCACGTCGATCACGGCGACTCGGGCCGGCGGCCTAACGAGTCCGATCATCTACGCCACGTTCGCCGGGTCCGCCGGACTCTCCGCCAGCATTGCGGCCGCGGATGCCGGTGACAGCGCGACGTTGATCATCACGGTCACGGGCCGACCCGAGCCGGGGACGTATCCGATCATCGTCAATGCGGTGGCGGGTGGTGCGCTCTCTCAACAGACAACCGTTCAGGTGATTGTGAGCGGTACCGCCGGCGAAGTGCCATACATCGTCTCCGTCGTGGCTGGCTCGCATACGTGCGCGCTGACGAACGAGGGCGCCGCCTACTGCTGGGGATACAACGGCCACGGAGAGCTGGGCAACAACGATACGGGGATCGTGAATCCAACACCCGTGGCGGTGTCCGGCGGACTCCAGTTCCAGAGCCTGGCCGTTTCCAAGGTCGATGGGGTGACGTGCGGAATAACGTACGGGGGTGCTGCGTATTGCTGGGGGCAGAACGACGGCGGTCAGCTTGGTGACGGCACGAGGACGGATCGCCTGACGCCAACGCCGGTGGTCGGAGGGCTCACGTTCACGAGTCTCGCCATTGGCAATGCGCATGTGTGTGGCATCGCCGTCGGCGGTACGGCATACTGTTGGGGGACGACGCCTAACGGTGCTTTCGGCGACGGGACTGTCGGCACGCATCTGACGCCGACGGCAACCGCGCCCGGCGTGACGTTCGAGACCATTGTCGCAGGCAGCGACTACACGTGCGCGGTGGCGACAGGTGGAACTGCATACTGCTGGGGACTCGGCGTGCAGGGTCAGCTCGGGAACAACACGGCCTCGATCAGCACGACGCCTGTACCGGTGGCGGGCGGGCTCAGGTTTCGGAACCTCTCCGGTGGCGGGATGTCTGTGTGCGGCGTCGCGTACGATGACAAGGCGTACTGCTGGGGATACAACTTCTTCGGTACGTTAGGCGACGGCACCCTGCAGCGACGCCTGACGCCGGTGGCAGTCGCAGACGGGCCGGCCTTCCAGAGCATTTCCGTCGGCTACCAGACCACGTGCGGTCTGACCTACCTGGGCGCAGGCTACTGCTGGGGGTACAACTTCGGTGCGTTAGGCGATGGGACGTCCAACCACCGTTCGGTCCCCGGCGCCATCTTCGGCGGGTTCAGGTTCTGGAACATCTCGGTTGGCACCGGCTACGGCTGCGGGGTCACAACCGATAACATGGTCCTTTGCTGGGGTGACAACTCGAACGGAGCGCTCGGCGACGGGACGACCGACGCGCGACAGACGCCGACCCTGGTCCGCTGGCCGTCAGGGTGATCCAGCCCCATCCGCGCCGAGCCACTCGAACGTCCGCTCGCGTCCCATGAGCCGCCAGCGCTCCGGATACACGTTATGCTGCCAGTCGAGCGGCTGGCCGAGTGGCTGTGGCGTGGCGGCGAGCGCGAATGCGTTGCGCAGATCCTGGCGCTGCTGCGCTCCGAGTGCGTCAGGCGCGAGGGACGTGAACAACATCGTTCCACTCCGCGCGAGCAGATCCAGCCACTGACGCGTGAGCGCCCACGGGACCGCCGTCGTCACGCCGACACAGTCCGCATCCGCCACGTAGAACGCGCCGTGCTGCACGCCGCGAAACGCCAGCGTGTTCACGCCCATCTTCCGCGTGCGCGCCCATTCTGTTCCGCTCGTGTCGTCGCCGATGCGGCAGATCTCGAAGTGCCCGGCTGATAGATGACTCACGGTGTTGCAGCCGATGACGAGGCTCTCTCCGGCCGCTCCCCGAATTGCACCGTACAGGTCATCGATGACCTCGGCCGTCGTACGACCGGTCCCCGAAGAAAACGACCACCCGTCGCGCGTCAGCGCGGTTCCCATCTGAAAGCCCCATCGCCCGAAGATGTCGTACGTCGTGTAGTCGTGCTTGATCAGCTCGTAGCCCCACTGGCGGAGTCGAGTGATGTCATCGACGACTTTCTTGCGGACCTCGGGGACGGTCGGGTCGAACATCAGGTGGTCGCGCGTTAGGCGCCACCCCTCCGGCGCGTCCGCGGTCGCCTGCAGAGGACGAATCCAGATGCCAGCGCGCGCGCCGGCTCGGCGGATGTCGGCGGCGAGGCCGGGCATGTCAGGGAATTTCTCGTTCCCGCGATCCCACATGCCGATGCCTGCCTTGTCCGTTCCGCGTACGGGCTGCCAGCCATCATCGATGACCGCGAATGGACGGTTTCCGCCGGTCGGTGACAGCTCGACGACGTGTGCCGCGTCGGCGCGCACACTGTCCGCGCTGTTGTTCCCGTACGCCCAGTACCAGTCGTTGCTTCCGTAGATCGGCTGGGATGGAAGCCGAGGGGTACTGCACATCTGCCGGCAGAACGCGTGCAGTGCCGCGAAGGCCGATTCCTCTGCCCGACCCGCGCGACAGACGACGTCGCACACGTCGAGTGTGCGCTCGCCAAGCTGTACGCCCATGCTCCCGCTCCGAACATCGGCCCAGAGGCTCACGCCCTGCGGGTCGACCTGCCAGAAGCACAATGCGCGGGCGCCGGTGCGTACACCGTACGCGTGCGTGAGCGAGCCATCGGAGGTCGCGAAGTACCATGGCATGGCACGGTCGGGAACCCACGCACGCCACTCGAGATCACCGTAGCCACGCTCCCAGGCGTCGCCCAGGATGAGACGTGTATCCGCCATGCGGCCGCGCCAGCGGACGTGCACGCGCTTGATCGCGACCGTGGGCGCCGAGAGCGCCACATGCAGTCTGCCCGCCTGCGGGGAAGTCGTGACCGTGATGCCAACGTCACTCGTCCACCGGCCACCCGCTTCGCCGCGCAACGCCACATCGGCGGTCGCCGTCTGCACCAGGACGCGATCGGGAACGCGAACGAGGTCGAGAAAGCCCCGGGGCGCAGGCGGAGCGCCATCCGTTCGCGTTAGGCCGGCCCGCGGGAGGGAGGGAAGGGCGAGCGCGACGGCCGACAGGGCCGTGCGCTCGACGAACTCGCGTCTGGATGTCATGTACTGATGTGCCGATCTCTGGTGACAGTCCCCGGTGCCAACGTTCGACGCCGGGGACCGCCACCGTCAATGGCCCATCAGCAATGCACGCGCGGGTTCCACGGTGCGAACAGCCCGCGCGGGTTGGTACGGTGGGTCCATACGTGAAGCGCCCACACGCCAAACACCTCGTTCTGCGAAAACTTCTGCCCGAAAAGCACGGGAGCCGGCGCCGTCTTGGGGACCGCGGCGAAGGGCACGATGAACTCGACACCGACGAGGCTCACCTCACCGTTCGCGCCTGGCTCGTAGATCAGCGCTTCGGGCTCGGTCGGCGTCACGGTCGCGTTGATGAGGCTGGTCTTTGCCCAGTGCGTGCCCATCGCCCCCACATCGCCGTTCGACATGCAATCCGTGATGGCGGTGTCGTAGCCGGCCTTCTTCGCGAGCGCGAAGCTCGAGTAGGGCGCGAGCGCAGCGCGGAGCGCCTGGAGATCGTGGGTAGGATCGACGGTCGGTGAGGAATGACCGCTGGCCGCGATCCATGCGAATGGAAGGAGAACGGCGCTCAGGATGTTGATCTTCATATGGGTTGACCTCTCAGTTGTAAATCGAATCCATGCTCGGCGCCTGGTCCGACGTCTTCGTTCAGGCGGGCCGAGCGGGTGCACGAATGATTGGTGAGAGGCCTCGTCAGGCTGTCGCCCCGGGATCGCCACGACATCGACCGCACCGGAAACCCCATCCGCAGGGTGGCGGCGACCCGTACATGAACCACTGGCGAACGAGTCCGGCGAAAACGTCTCGCTTGGACTCGACGTCATGAAGGTCACGACCGCTCAGTGTCGCGCGATCAGGTCCTCGCCAGGCGATGAATCTTTCCACGTCTGTTGGCATGACGGACGGGCTGCGAGTTCCCGGTGGGCCACCTCTCCCCAAGGTACGATGTCAGGATGACCGGCTGCGCGCGTAGCGGGAGCGTTCCTCGACATACGCCTGCACCGAGACCGCGTTCCGCGCGACAAGTTACGAGACCGTCGGATGAGCAAAACATGCAGGAGAAGAGATGTGCCGAAGCCAACCTGTGAGGATCGCAAGGTGATGTCTGCAGTTAGATGGTGGCAGGGCGCGCGGATCGCGGCGATCGCCGCGTCCATCGCGTTAGGTTCTGCCAGTGCACAACAGCCGGGCTCGCAGAACACCGCAGGTGCTCGGCCGTTCGCCGTCGGCGAGGTGCTTACCTACGACGTCCGGTTCGGGCCCATCAAGGCGGGGACCGGCACAATGGAGGTGCGCGGTGTCGAGAACGTGCGCGGCCGCGACGCCTACCATACGGTGTTCCGCATCGAGGGCGGCATCCCGCTGTACCGCGTCGACGACACGTTCGAGAGCTGGTTCGGCACCGACGACCTGTCGTCGCTCCGATTCATTCAGGACCAGAACGAGGGGCAGAAGGAGCGCGAGCACCGCTACGAGATCTTTCCCGAGCGGAAGACCTACAACGATCTCGCCGACAACGCCGGCGAGCACCCGTCGGTCGAGCAGCCTCTCGATGATGGCTCGTTCGTGTACTTCGTGCGCACACTACCACTCGAGATCGGCCGAACGTACGAGTTCAATCGCTACTTCAAACCCGACCGCAATCCCGTCACCATCCACGTCCTGCGCCGCGAGCGGATCACCGTCCCTGCGGGGACGTTCGATGCGGTCGTCATCCAGCCCGTCATCAAGACGAAGGGCGTGTTCTCGGAAGATGGGCGAGCCGAGCTGTGGATCTCGGACGATGAGCACCGAATGATCCTGCAGATGAAGTCGCGGCTCGTGATCGGTTCGATCGACCTCTACCTGACGAACGTCCGCCGACCGTGAAGCGGGTCGATTCCGCCGACGCAAATTCCCGCTGGATGTCCCGGTACCGCTGCTCCTAACGAGCCAGCGGGTTCTCGCATCCGCCGGCGACCGGCATTGACGCCGTTCTCGTCGTATCGCGACCAACCGGCATACGCTCGAGCGCGGCGGTGTCGCGTTTTGCCACCGGCATAGGGCAGGTCCGAACGGAGCGCACTTGCGTCGACGCGGTGGCGGCCGGCGCCACGCGCTCGAAGGATGCTGGCGAGTCCGGCCTCACGCGAAGCGATTGGAGCGGCACGGGTCCAACCGGCTGGAGAAGCTCCGAACGCAACGGGACCAACGAACTCCGCCGGGGCGGTGCGTTGCCGGGTGTGGCCATGGCCTGGGCGCTGGCGGTGCCAGCAGCGCAGATGAAAGCGAACACTGTGATGATCACGAGTTGACGCATGGTATTTCGCCGGGAGCCGTTAGGCAGCGCAGCGACAGATCATGGGAGTGGGCGCAACCGCAGCCGTGATATCAGAGCGAGACAACGTACGGGTTGTGCCGGAGATCCACTAGTGGAGCGCCTCCGTGTCATTCCGAGCGGAGCGCCTGCCCTGAGGAGCGCCAGCGACGTGAGGGAGGAATCCTTGCTCTCTCTACCGGAAGGCCAAGGATTCCTCATCCGCCCGCCTGCGGCGGGCACCCGGCTTCGCTCGCTCGGAATGACACGCTATCCGAATCTTTGATTTGCCTAGGCGGGCCTTCAGTCTGTCATCACCTGTCGCGTTACGAATCGCGGGTAGTATCGTGTCATTCACGGCACGACCCCGATCCCGATTCGAATGAGACTCTCCCCCGCGACAGATTCGACCCGACGCCGGAACTTCAGCGTTGCTCGCGTCGCCAGAGCCGTGCTGACATTCGGTGGCCTCGCGATCGCGTCACGCGCCGGGGCGCAGGCTCGATGGTCTACGCTCGACGAGTTCCTGACGAGCGGCATCCGGCTGACCGCACAGGAACGTGCCGCCCTGACCCGCGGCGCAACGGTGGCCAGGATGTTACCGACCGCCGACACGCGCGACATCGCGGTCTTCGGGGCGGTGCAGGCCGACGTGCCGCGGGCGTTCTTCATCGACCGTCAGCGCGAGTTCCCGCGAGCGCTCCGTACGCCATCACGGACACGAGTCGCGGTGTTCAGCGACCCCGCAGCGACGACCGACGTACAGTCATTCACCGTCACGGGCGACGACCTCAAGGAGCTGCGGAGCTGTCGCCCTGGTGACTGCAATTTCAAGTTGCCCGCGACCGAGATGGAGCGCGTGCGCAGCACGATCGGCGCAGGCTCCGATGCCGGGGCACGCGTCGCGGCGTACGCGAGGCAGCGGATGGTGGAGTACGTGACCGAGTACCGAAGCCGAGGTAACGAGGCGATGGTCGTCTACGATGACCGGGGGAAGGTTAGCTCGAGCGAGTCACTCGCCGCGATGCTCCGCGACTCGTCGTACGTGTTTCTGGCTGTGCCGTCGCTCGGCCAGCATCTGCTGGACTACCCGCGCTCGAATCCACCCGGTGCGACGCAGGTGATGTTCTGGTCGCGCGATGAGCTCCCACATCTGCGACCCGTGCAGCGCATCACGCACCAGTCGATCTTCCAGCCACCGGAGCTCCCGCAGCTGACGATCGTCGCGGCCAAGCAGATCTACGCGGATCACTACTTCGAGGCGGGCCTCGAGGTGCTCGCCGCGGTGGACCGTGCGAGCCCCGGTGCGGCGACCGAACCGAGCGGCATCACGCTCGTCGCCATCCGACGCTACCGCTTCGATCACATGCCGAGCGGCGGGCTGCTCAACATCCGGGGCCGAGTGGCGAACGGCCTTCGGGATGGTGTGCTCGCGGATCTCGAGCGGCTCAAGTCCGACGGCGAGGGCCGGTGGCGCGAGCAGCGGGGCCGCTAGGCGGGCCTAACGCGCGATCAGCCGCTGGAAGCGCGGGTTTCCGGCCAACGGCCTGAACGTCGGGTCCAGCCGGAGGTAGGCAGCCGTCACATCGGACGCGTAGGTGGTGAGCAGCGGCTCGATCAGATCCAGCGCCTTGTCGTACTCACCGCTCTGCACCAGGATGCGCGCGACCTGGAAGTGGACGTACGGACGGAGCGACACGTCCAGCGTCGTCTCGCGCAGTGCGAGCGATCGCTCGGCCTCCTCGATCGCCTCCGCCTTGTGCCCCCCTAACGCGAGAGCGCGGCCGAGCAGTTCGTGGATTTGCGCCCGCTCGGGGAAATCACGCACCTGCGCGGCGAACACCATCCGTGCGCTGTCGCCGAACATCCGCGCGCGGGCCGTGTCGCCGAGCAGCCGGTAGGTGTGGCCGAGCTTGAGGCCCCAGTGCCCCTTGTCGCCGCCGAAGTCCTTGACGGTGAGCGTCAGGATCTTCGGCCACAGTTCCGCCGGGAGCGTCCACATCATCTCCTGGTACAGCGAGAAGCGCACGACGAGCGCCGTCGTGTCGATCGTCTTGAGCTTCTCCTGCACCAGCGCGTGCACGCTGTCGAGGCGTCCCAGCGAGACGAAGACGATCGCCTTGCCCTGAATCATCGCGAGGTTGTCCGGAGAGAGCGCGAGCGCCCGGTCATAGGCCTGCAGCGCCTCCGGGTAGCGCCGCAAATCCTGATACGCGGCCGCCAGTCGCCGGGCACTCGCGACCGAGCGCGGGTCGACAAGCGCGGCCTGCTTCGCATGCGCGAGCGCATCCTCGAACCTGCCTAACGCGCGCTCGACGGTCGCCAGCTCGGTCAGCAGATCGGGGTTGTTCGGATCGCGCTCGAGCCCGGCCAGGAATTGCTGGCGGGCACCAGTCAGGTCGACCTTGATGGCGCGGAGGTATGAGCCCATGGCCAGCCGTGCCTCCACTCGATTCGGCGCCAGCTGGACCGTGCGCTCAGCCGCGACGCGCGCCCGCTCGACGCCTTCCTTCGTCGGGCCGCTGCCGTTGATGCCCGACTGCGCGCGCGCGACGGCACTCCAGGCGCGCACGAATGTGCTGTCCAGCTGGAGCGCGCGCTCGTAGTGCTCGAGACCCTTGAGCAGGGTGACCCCATCGCTCGACCCGAGCGAATTGGTGATCTGCTCGCCCTTCAGGAACTCGTCATACGCGTCGAGGTTCGACGTGGCCGGCTGCGCGATCTCCGCCCGATCCGGAGCGGCGAGCGCGATGTCCAGCGCCTCCGCCACCTTCGACGCGATGTTCGCCTGGACGGCAAACACGTCCGACATCACGGTGTCGTACGGTTGGCTCCACCGGCTCTCGGCGTTCGAGACCTCGATCAGCTCCGGCGTGACGCGCACGCGGCTCACGCCGTTCGTCTTCGACCAGCGCACGGTTCCCGACAGGAGATACTGCACCTCCAGCTCACGCCCGATGTCGCGTGGGGATTTGCTCGAGCGTCGGTACTGCGAGCTGCTCGCGCGCGCGGTGACGCGCAGTCCGTGAATCGCTGACAGCCGGCTGCGAACCTCGTCCGTCATGCCGTCCGCGAAGTACTCGTCGTCGGCACTGCCCGCGTTCTCGAACGGCAGCACGGCGATCCGTCGCTCGCCCGAGGTCGCGACTGAGCGTCCACGCGTCGTGACGAACGCGCCGATGCCGAGGGCGACGATCGCCACCGCGGCGATGGCGCCCCACATGGCCCGGTTGCGGCCAGGCGCCGGCATGACGACGGTGGCCGTCGTCGTCACCGAAGAGTCCAGCAGACGCGCCAACTCGGCGGCCGTCGCAGGACGATCAGCCGGCGCTTTCGCCATTGCGCGATGCACGATGGCGGCGAGGTCCGGGGTGACGGTCTGCCGAACGGCGGTCAGCGGACGGGGCGTCTCGGTCATCACGCGCGCGATGACGGCCTGCATCGTCGGCCCACCGAATGGCGGCTCGCCGGCGAGCATCTCATAGAGGACGCACGCGAGGGAATAGATGTCGCTGCGCGCGTCGACGTCCCGTTCCCCCGCGGCCTGCTCGGGACTCATGTACGCCGGCGTGCCGATCGACGTCCCCGTGCTCGTGAGGTTCTCGCCGTCCCTGCCTAACGCCCTCGCGATGCCGAAGTCCGCAACCATCGCCTGCCCGTCGATGAGCAGGATGTTGTCCGGCTTGATGTCGCGATGCACGACGCCGCGGCGGTGCGCGAAATCGAGCGCGAGCGCGACCTCACGGGCGATCCGCACAGCCTCGGGAATCGGAAGCTGATGCTCACGCGTGAGCCGATCGCGCAGCGATTCCCCTTCCACGAACGGCATGGCGAACCAGAGCTTGCCGTCCGCGTCCCCGGAGTCGTAGACGCCGAGGATGTGAGGATGCTGGAGGTTCGCGGCGAGCCGGATCTCACGCTGAAATCGCTCCGCGCCGAGCGATGAGGCGAGGTCCGGGTGCAGGACCTTGATCGCAACCGGGCGATCGTGGTGGACGTCGCGTGCGAGGTAGACGGTCGCCATCCCGCCCCGTCCGATCTCGCGCTCGATCTGGTACCGCCCTTCGAGATTTCCCTGCAGCCTACCGAGTTGCTCGGGCATTCGTGTCCAGCCGAGGAGGCGCGGGTTGATTCGTGGGTTGCGCGGCGCCAGCCGGGCGAATCGACCGCCCGGCTAGCGCCAATGTTGCACAATCCGGCGACCTCAGGCAACGGCGTTCTCGCGAATTTGTCCGACCAATTCAAGCGGGGACGCGATCGGTTTCTGGCGCGATGTTCTGGTTGAGCCGGAACAGATTAGAGGGATCATACTTCGCCTTGATCTTCCTGAGACGGTCCCAGGTTGCGCCCGGGTACGCCCCGCGGATCCGGGCTTCTCCGTCGTCGCTCAGGAAGCCCACGTAGGCAGAGTTGTCGTTAGGCTGCAGCGTCCGGGCAAATCGAGTGACCCACGACCGTCGCACCTCGCGGTCGGCGTCGCCCTGGTAGAATGCCGCGACATTCACGAGGATCGGCTTCGACCGATGCGCGTACGCCGTCGCATCGGCGGGAACGCGTGCCAGCGCGCCGCCGAGCACGCGGATCTGCGCCACGCGCATGGCAGCGTCGGAGTTCGACAGGTGTTCGAGGATGGTCTCGCTCGTCGGCAGGTCGATCGTGTCCACGAACAGCGTGCGCGACACGGCGGTCGGACGATAGCTCGGATCCTCGGGCGGATACATCGCTGCATATGGCCCGGGCTTGACCAGATCGGCGATCGGCGTCGCGAGCGATCGAAACGGAGCCAGCGCCCGTTCGGCAGATGCGTCGTCGCCGGCGAACGCCATCATCGCGAAGATCACGAGGCGGCCGTGCACCTCGGGTGGCAGGAATGGCATCGGCGGGGCCGGCATGACGTTGGCGATCGCCGAGAGCTCGTCAGGCGCCGTCGTCGCCGCGGCGACGAAGCCGGCGATGATCTCCGGAGTCGCGGGCAGTATCAGAATGCCACCGGTGAACTGCGGCAGCTCGTGGAGCTGGAACTGAAGCCGCGTCACCACGCCGAAGTTGCCGCCGCCACCGCGAATCGCCCAGAAGAGATCGGAGTGATGCGCCGCGTCCGCGCACAGGTGCCGACCGTCGGCAGTCACCACCTCGGCCGCCAACAGCGAGTCGATCGTCATCCCGAGCTTCCGCACGAGAAACCCGATGCCGCCGCCGAGTGTGATGCCGCCGACGCCGACGGACCCGGAGTCGCCGAAGCCGACCACGAGCCCGTGCCGGGCCAGCGCTTCGGTGACGTGGCTGGCGCTGGCTCCGGTCTCCACCCAAGCGGTGCGACCGACGGGGTCGACGTCGACGTTCGCCATCCCTCGGAGGTCGATGACGACACCGCCATCCGTCGTGCTGTGGCCAACGACACTGTGGCCACCGCTGCGAACGGCGAGCTCGTACCCGCCTTCGCGCGCCGTCGCGATCACGCGCTGAATGTCGGCAACATCCGCGACCCGGACGATCGCGGCCGGCCGTTTGTCGATGCCACCGTAGAAGACGGTGCGCGCCTGGTCGTACCCAGGATCCCCGGACGTGATGAGGCGTCCGTT
>Ga0310810_10008981_pt1 | contig 11551 bp, 6 predicted proteins | sample NCmetagenome_FD_207641 | JGI IMG/M metagenome (GOLD analysis project Ga0310810, IMG submission 207641) | Soil microbial communities from experimental microcosm in Duke University, North Carolina, United States - NC | ecosystem: Engineered > Artificial ecosystem > Soil microcosm > Unclassified ...
CGACGCCTTCACGACGATGGCGACACGGTTCGGTGAGACGCAGGCGAAGTACGGGCCTGGGTCGGTCGCCGTCATCAGCACCGGTCAGCTCGTCACCGAGGAGTTCTACGCGCTCGGCAAGCTCACGCAACTCGGCATCGGCACGCCCAATATCGACGGCAACACCACGCTGTGCATGGCGACGGCCGTGTCCGGTTACAAGCGATCGTTCGGCAGCGACGGCCCTCCGGGCGCGTACGAGGACCTCGAGCGCGCCGACGTCATTCTGCTCATCGGCGCCAACGTCGCGGAGAACCACCCGATCCTGTGCTGGCGCCTGCGCTCGAATCCCAACACCACGCTCATCGTCGTGGACCCGCGCGTGACCAAGACGGCGATGCTGGCGGATCTTCATCTGCCGCTGAAGCCGCGGTCCGACCTCGCGCTCATCAACGCCCTCATTCACTTCGTCATCGAGAACGATCTCGTCGATCACGAGTACGTCGCGCGTCACACGACCGGCTTCGAGGCGCTGCGCGAGTCGGTGCGGGCCTACACGCCTGAACGGGTCGCGGAAATCACAGGACTGACCGCGGAGGTGATCTGCCGGACCGCGTGGACCTACGCGCGCGCTCGCGCCGGGTTCATCGCCTGGACGATGGGCGTCAACCACAGCACAAAGGGCACGGAGACGGTCAACGCGATCAACAACCTGGCGCTCATCACCGGCAACATCGGCCGGGCCGGCGCCGCCCCGTTCTCGATCACCGGACAGTGCAATGCGATGGGCACCCGCGAGGCGGGCTTCGCGTCGAGCATGCCGGGCTATCGCAAGTTCGAGAACGCCGACGATCGACGCGATCTCGCGCGCCTCTGGAACATCCCCGAGGAGCGGATGCCCACTGCACGCGGCCTCGCCTATCCCGACATCATCGAGGCGGCGCTCGAGCGTCGCGTCCGCGCGCTGTGGATCATCGCGACCAACCCGGTCGTCTCATTCCCGAATTACCACTCGTTGCGTCAGGCGCTCGAGTCGCTCGACTTCCTCGTCGTGCAGGACGGCTATCACCCGACCCCGACGTCCGAATACGCGCACCTGATGCTGCCCGCCGCGATGTGGGGTGAGAAGGAAGGGACCTACACCAACTCGGAGCGCCGCGTGAGCAAGGTCAATCGCGCCGTGCCGCCGCCCGACGAGGCCAAGCCGGACTTCGACATCTTCCTCGGAGTCGCCGGAGCACTTGGCGTACGCGACGAGATCTTCCCAGGCTGGACGAAGCCCGCGGACGCATTCGAGGAGTGGAAACACATCTCTGCCGGGCGCCTCTGTGACTACTCCGGGATGACCTACAAGGCCATCGAGCAGCACGGTGGTCTGCAGTGGCCGGTTCCGGCGGGCACGGTGCCCAACGACGAGCCCCGCCGGCTCTACACCAATGGGACATTCCAGACAGAGGACGGCCGCGCGCGACTGATCCCGTGTACGTGGGAGCCGTTTCCCGAGCAACCGAACAGCGACTTCCCGTTTGTGCTGAACACCGGCCGGACAGTCGAGCACTGGCACACGCGTACCAAGACCGGGAACGTGCCGATCCTCGAACGGCTTTCACCGAGCGCGTGGGTGGAGATGAATCCGGCAGACGCCCGCGCGCTTCGATTGAAGGCGCAGGCTCGTGTGGACATCGTGTCGCGCCGCGGGCGCGTGAAGAGCGTCGAGCTGCGCGTCACGGAGACGGTTGCGCCCGGGCAGCTCTTCACGCCATTCCACTACTTCGAAGCCAACGCGAATCAGGTCACGCAAAGCGCATTCGATCCGATCTCGCGCGAGCCGAACTACAAGCAGTCGGCGGTGCGCATCGAGGCTGCGGCTCGCGAGGCTGGATTCGGGATGCGGGGCTCGGGGCTCGCTGCTGCGGCGAAGAATCAACTTTCCATCGCCCGCTTCTGGCGTGGCTCGACGATTCCGATCCTGCCGCGCAATTCGGGACTCGGGATTCGGGATTCGGGATTCGCGACGGCAACGAACCCTGAATCCGCCGAATCCCGGAACCCGAACCCCGACTCCCGGACGAGAGGTTCCCGATGAAGCGGCTCGTCGTCGTCGGCAATGGCATGGCCGGAATGGCCTGCGTCGAGCAGATCCTCAAGTACGGGCCAGTCTTCAGCATCACCGTGTTCGGTGACGAGACGCACACTAACTACAACCGCGTGATGCTCTCGTCAGTGCTCGCGGGCGAGAAGAGCGCTGACGAGATCGTCATCAACTCGCTCGAGTGGTATCGCCGCAACGAAATCGATCTGCGCGTCGGCGTCCGCGTCGTTGACGTCGATCCGGTCGGTAAGACCGTGAGGGGTGACGACGGCAGCGTGACGTCGTACGACACGTTGCTGCTGGCCACCGGCAGCACGGCGTGGATGCCACCCATCAAAGGACTCGACAAGGAAGGCGTCCACACGTTCCGGACCCTCGACGACACGCGCGAACTCCTCAAGCGCTCGGGTCCTGATACGCACGCTGTTGTCATCGGCGGAGGCCTGCTCGGCCTCGAGGCGGCACGTGGGCTTCAAGTGCAGGGTTGCCATGTGACCGTCGTCCACCTGATGGGAACGCTGATGGAGCGGCAGCTCGATCCTCCGGGCGGCCGATTCCTGATGGCGAAGATGAAGGAGCTCGGCATCCGTGTGGTGCTGGGGAAGAGCACGACCGCCATTCGTGGCGATCGACGCGCAACAGGAGTCGAGTTCACCGACGGCGAGCATCTCGATGCGGATCTCGTCGTCGTCGCCGCAGGTATCCGGCCCAACGTTGAACTTGGACGCAAGGCGGGCCTCACGGTCAAGCGCGGCATCGTCGTCAACGACTTCATGGAGACGTCGAATCCCGACATCTTCGCCGTCGGGGAGTGCGTCGAGCATCGTGGCGTCTGCTATGGACTCGTTGCACCGCTTTTCGACCAGGGCAAGGTGCTCGCGGCCACGATTACTGGCCGCCGTGGGCCGACCTACGAGGGCACCGTGCAGGCGGCCAAACTCAAGATTGTCGGCGTCGAGATGTTTTCGGCGGGCGAGATCGACGACGACGGCTGTGAACCCGTTCGCTACGAGGACCCGACGCTCGGCGTCTACAAGAAGGTCGCGGTTCGCGACGGCAAGCTCGCGGGCGTAATCCTCGTCGGCGACACGTCAGACAGCCACAAATACATGGAGTGGCTGCGCACGGGCGCCGACCTCACGGGCCAGCGCCGCCACCTGCTCTTTCCACCTCCGAGCGCCGATCTCGGTCTCGACGTCGCGGAGATGGCTGACAGTGCGACGGTCTGCGGATGTGTGGGCGTCAGCAAGGGCACCATCATCGAGGCCATCCACGAGCGCGGTGTGAACACGCTGTCGCAACTCAAGGAGGCGACGCGTGCATGCACCGGATGCGGAAGCTGCACGAGCCTCTGCCAGGACCTGCTGCGCGCGGTCGCACCCGACTTCGAGGACGAGAAGAAGAAGACGATCTGCGCCTGCGTGCCGTTTGGCGAGGACCGGCTGCGCGACATCCTGCGCAGCCAGAAGCTCAAGTCCGTGCAGGAGGTGCTCGAGATCTACGGCAACGGCACCGGGTGTGAAATCTGCAAGCCGGCGCTCAGCTACATGCTGGACATGCTGTGGTGCGGCGATCACGACGAGGATCGCTCGGCGCGCTACATCAACGATCGCGTGCACGCCAACATCCAGAAGGACGGCACGTTCTCGGTGGTGCCGCGCATGCGGGGCGGCGTGACGACGCCGGACGAGCTCCGCCGCATCGCTGACGTCGCTGACAAATACCACGTGCCGATGGTGAAGGTCACCGGCAGCCAGCGCATCGATCTCCTCGGAATCAAGAAGGCGGATCTGCCGAGCGTGTGGGCCGATCTCGGCATGCCCTCCGGCCAGGCGTACACGAAGGGCGTGCGCATGGTGAAGACGTGCGTCGGCACCGAGTTCTGCAGGTTCGGCACACAGGATTCGACCGCGGCCGGTATCGAGATGGAGCGGCGCTTCGAGCAGCTCTACACCCCTCACAAAGTGAAGATGGCCGCCGTCGGATGCCCGCGCAACTGCGCGGAAGCGACGGTCAAGGACATCGGTCTCATCGGCGTCGAAGGCGGCTGGCAGGTGGTCGTTGGCGGGGCGGCAGGGAAGAGCGTTCGCAAAGCGGATCTCCTCACGACCGTCGAGACGACTGAAGCGGCGCTCGAGGCGTCGCAGCTGTTCTTTCAGTACTACCGCGAGAACGCCAACTACCTCGAGCGCACCTACGACTTCGTCGAGCGGCTCGGGATCGAGAAGGTGCGCAAAGACACCGTCTATGCGACCGACGCTGTGAAGTTGGGACTACTCGACCGACTGGCAAAGTCGAAGGCGCGCGCCCGCGACGCGTGGCAGGAAGGGCAGACCCCACGCAACCCGACGCAGTTCGCGCCCATCACGGTCATGGACAAGGTGCTCGTATGAGAGAGAGCCGATGGATACGTGTGACCGCGCTGGAGAACATCCCCGCGCGCGAAGGGCGAGCCGTGCAGATTGGAGACCGCGAGATCGCGATCTTCAATCTTGGCAATCGTCTCCTCGCAACCAGCAATCGCTGCCCGCACAAGAGCGGTCCGCTCTGCGACGGCATCGTGACCGGATCGTCTGTCGTGTGTCCGCTGCACGCATGGAAGGTCAATCTCACCGATGGCCGCGTCGAGCGTCCTGCGACCGAGAAGGAACGCTGCATCGAGACCTACCCGGTCCGTGTGGATGAAGGTGTGGTCGTTGTCGCGGTGCCCTGCGCCGCTGTGGAGGAACAGGTCGCATGAAGGGATTCCTGCGCGCAGGACATACGCCGACGCTCGTCGCGGCGCTGCTGTATTTCGACGTCAGTTTCATGGCCTGGGTGCTGCTCGGCCCGCTCGCGCCGTTTCTCAGATCCGAACTGGGACTCACTGCGACACAGCAGGGACTGGTCACCGCGATTCCCCTGCTGGGCGGTTCGCTGTTTCGACCACTGCTCGGCATGCTCGGCGAACGCATCGGCGGCAAACGCACAGGCCTGCTCGGCCTGATGCTGACGCTACTGACATTGACGGCGGGATGGCAGTTCGCCCACACGATCGCGCACTTCTACGTGCTGGGACTCTTCCTGGGCATCGCGGGCGCGAGCTTCGCCGTCGCGCTCCCTCTCGCGAGCCGATGGTATCCGCCCGAGTATCAAGGCCTCGCGATGGGGATCGCCGGTGCCGGGAACTCGGGTACGCTCCTGGCCACGCTCTTCGCGCCGAGGCTGGCCGAGCACTTCGGCTGGCAAGCCACGTTCGGCATCGCGATGGTGCCGATGATGCTGGTCCTCGGGATCTTCGCGCTCGTCGCTCGCGAGAGTCCCCGTCGTCACACGCCGGCAACACTCGCGGACTACGCTGGGATCCTGCGCGAGTCCGACACGCTGTCGCTCTCGCTGTTGTATGCGCTGACGTTCGGCGGCTTCGTGGGCTTCGCGAGCTTCCTGACGACGTTCTTCAACGACGCGTACCACGTGTCGCGCGTCACCGCCGGTGATCTGACAACGGTGGTCGTCGTCGCGGGGAGCCTCCTGCGTCCGGTGGGTGGGTGGTTATCGGATCGCATCGGCGGTTATCGCGTGCTCGTCGTTCTGCTGGCTGGAGTCGGCGTCTGCGTCGCGCTCGTGGGCACGATGCCTCCGGTGAGCGTCGCGGTCGGGGTGCTATTCGTGGCGATGGCACTACTCGGGATGGGGAACGGCGCGGTGTTTCAGCTCGTGCCCCAGCGTTTTCCCGAGCGCATCGGCCTGGTGACGGGCGTGGTTGGAGCGGCCGGTGGCTTCGGCGGGTTCATGCTCCCGTCGCTCCTCGGAGCGATACGCGATTACACCGGGTCATATGCTCCGGGGCTTTTCGGATGCGCCGCGGTGTTCCTCTGCGGCCTGGTGCTGCTCCTCGAACTGGGCGCCCGCTGGTCGCAGCGATGGGGCGAGGCGGCCGCGCAGCGTGCAGGGATCTATTCCTATCGCGCATCGCTCGCCGGGCTCGATGACGAGAGCCCGGCCTAGAGGGGCCGAATCATTCAATATTGTCGGCTCTACAGGTCTATTCAACACAAACGTCGCCTTGCACCCCCTTGTTCAAGCGTCACGGCATGTGTATCGTCGATAGAACATGCGTGGTATCCCCTCTGTGCAAGTCGCCGACGACGAGGCTGACGTGAGCTCGAAGTCGGAACTCGATCTTCTTCATGAAATCGGCAGCCGGATCGCGGCCGCCGATCCCCTGCACGCGGTCCTCTCGCGCGTCGTCGACTTCGTGTCGACGATCGTGCAGTGCGACTCGTGCTTCGTGTACGTGCTCGAAGACGACGACCTCGTGTTGCGCGCGTCCAAGACGCCGCACCCGGACGTCGTCGACCGCCTCAAGCTGCGGGTCGGGCAGGGCATCACCGGATGGGTCGCCGCGCATCGCACGCCGGTCGTTGTCGGCAGCCATGCGTTCGACGATCCCAGATTCAAGACCTTCAATGAGCTGCCGGAAGATCGCTACGAGGCGTTCCTGTCCGTGCCGGTGCTGTCACGCGGCAAGCTCGTGGGAGTCATCAACCTCCAGCATCGCCAGCCGCATAGCCACACCCAGCGCGAGATGCAGTTGATCTCGACGATCGGGTTCCTGGTTGGCGCCGAGATCGAAACCGCTCGACTCGAGATCGAGAACTCGCAGTTGTCCGAGCGGCTCGAGACGCGAAAGGTCCTCGACCGCGCGAAGGGCATCCTCCAGCGCGACATGGGATTCACCGAGGAAGAGGCTTACCTCACGATTCAGCGGCAGAGTCGTCAGCGGCGGAAGACGAAGAAGGAGATCGCGGAAGCGATCATCCTCACTGACGAACTCAGGCGCGGTAAAGCGACCACATAACCCGCCGGGTCCATAGAACAGGACCCGGCCTACGCTGACAGCCGGCCGCGCGGGGGCTCCGTTCCACTCCAACTGCCGTAGGGCAGATCTTGCCGCTCTACTCCAACTGCCGTAGGGCGGGTCTTGCTTTGTAGACCCGCCGCGGTAAACTCGCGTCGAGTCAAGGGAGGCGTCTATGGCCAGGTTCGGACTCGCTGTTGGCGTGGTCGTGGTGGCAGTTGCGGTCGGCGCGTCTGCTGTCGTGAATTCACAGGAAACCAGTCGCACCCCGGCTGCGAAAGCGGCGACGACTGCGAAGCCGTACGCACCTCCGAAGACACCCTGGGGCGACCCGGATCTGCAGGGCGGTTGGACGAACGTCAACGAGAACGGCATCCCCTTCGAGCGCCCGGACGCATTGGCGGGCAAACAGCTCGAGGCCGTGGACGATTCGGAGCTCGCCGAGCTGGACAAGGAGCGCGACGAGGCGAGGCTGAAAAACGCCGCCGCGATCGGTGGACGTGAAACCGGCGCGGGCCCGGTCCATTGGTACGAGCACTACGGTGCGAAGAACAGCCGTGCGTGGATGGTCATCGATCCACCTGATGGTCGAATTCCGCCGCAGACGCAGGCGGCGATCGCGCGTCTTGGCGGACGCGCGGGAGGTCGGGGCGGCCGCGCCGGCGGGGAAGGTGGTCGAGCGGACTCGTGGCTCGATCGCAGCCTCTACGATCGTTGCATCACTCGCGGACTTCCTGGCTCGATGATGCCGGCGATCTACGGCAACGCGTACGACATCACGCAAGCGCCGGGCATCGTGGCGATCCGCTACGAGATGATTCACGAGACACGTATCGTCCGTCTCGACTCGAGCCCGCGCTCAGGCCTCAGAACGCACATGGGCGATGCGCGCGGCCACTTCGAGGGCGACACGCTCGTCGTCGAGACCACGAATTTCGATGCGCGCTCGGCCTATCGGAATGGCACGCCGACGATGAAGCTGGTCGAGCGATTCAAGCCCGTGGCGGCCGACAAGATCGATTGGTCGATGACGATCGACGATTTGCAGACCTGGACCAAGCCATGGGCGTTCGCGATGACGCTGACCGCCGATCCGCATCAGCCGCTCTTCGAGTACGCCTGTCACGAGGGGAACTACGCGATGCGTAACATCCTGAGCGCCGCACGCGCGGAAGAAGCCGCGGCATCGGGTGGATCGCAGAAGTAAGACGACCGACGAAATTTTCTGCAGTTGCTCCGATCTGGAACACGTGGGCCCTTCACCAGGGCCCACCTGTAAGCCACCAGATCGGAGACAAACCATTCTCTGGTAGTCATTTATCCGAGGAACCACGATGGTGGTCCCTGGCTTGCTCATGCCGCCTCTGTGACAGGAGGGTCGGAGTCCGCCTCGAGACGACGGGGGACTCTTTCGCGGTATCCGGGCGTCTACGCCACTGCGGCCATAACGGTCACCGCCGCCCTGTCGCTGGGTATTACCGGATGGCCGCCGTCCCCTCGCGCCCTTGAAGTCGTCGGCCTGCTGCTCGCGGCGGTCGCCGGGGCGGCACTCGATCGACCTCAATCAACGACAAAGCTCTCGGCCACCGCCTTCGTCGTGGACTTCGCCGCGCTGCTACTCGGCGGCCGTGCGGTGGCCACGATCGTCGCGTCAGTCGGCGTGGTGCAGCGCAGCCTGTCTGGATCAACACGCCGTCGAGTCTTTGTCGATATCGCTGTCGTCGTCGCGTCGATTCAGGCTGCTGGCTTCGTCCACTCACGGCTGGGTGGGACGGTCGGTCATCTCGAGTGGCCATGGCAAGGCGTGCCGATCGCCGCCGCCGCTGTCGCGTACTGCCTTGTTCAGTACGCGTTGATGGAGTGTGTTGTTCCCTTCGTCACGCAACGGCCGGTGAACGTGTCATGGCCCCGGCTCGTGGTGCGCGACTGTCCCGATTTCATCCTGGCAGCGGTCGTGTCGGTCGTGGTGGCCGCCGCGATTGAGCATCGCATGTGGGGGTTGCTGTTCGCGGCGGCGATGCCGCTCGTCTTCGTCTATCGCGCTCACTTCCGCCATCTCGATCGCGTTGAGCGCGAGCAGCGGACTCACGACGTGATGGAATTCATCGATCAGGGTGTGTGCGTCCTCGATCGTGATGGTCACATCACGCTCTGGAATGACGCGCTCCAGCGCATGGTCGATTGTCCGCGCGCGCGCGTGCTCGGCCGGACTCTCGCTGCGGCGTTGCCCGTGCTGTCAAAGACCGACTTCCAGCAGGCGTTCGACGAGTCGCTGGGTGACCGGCGTTCGCGGATGCTGTCGCGCGTCCCGTTGCCCGTGTCCGAAGCGATTCGATTTCTGGAAATCAAGATCCTCCCGGACGATGACGGCGTCACGCTCCTCTGGAACGACGTCACTGAGCGTTCGCGAGCGGAAGCGGCGCTGCAGCGCAGCGAGGAGCGCTACGCATTGATGCAGGCGGGCGCGAACGACGGCCTCTGGGAGTGGGAGATTCGCCATCAGGAAATCCACTTCTCGGCGCGATGGAGAGCGCTCGTGGGGCTGCCGAACCGCAGCGGTATCGGGCCACTCAACGATTGGCTTGGCCGGGTGCATCCGGAGGACCTCGACGAGTTGTGGGAAGCGATCAAGGCGCACTTGTACGGAAAGACCGATCACCTGCACCACGAACATCGCATCCGGCATGAGAACGGCACCTACCGGCGGTTTCTGTGTCGAGGCATCGTTGCCCGTGGGCCGAGCGGGCGGGCGGCGCGAATCGCGGGCTCATTGACGGATGTCACCGAACGCGCCACGGCCATGGACCTGCTGCGCAGCCTGGGCTTCCGCGATCCGCTGACCGGGTTGTGCAACCGTACCCTGTTCGTAGAGGGACTTGGCGAGCGGCTTGAACAATACAAGCAGCACCGTGGCAGCCGATTCGCCACGTTGTACCTTGACCTCGATCGATTCAAACTCGTCAACGACAGCCTCGGTCATCTGGTCGGCGACGAACTGCTCACCGCGGTGTCACGCCGCCTCGAATCCTGCCTGCGCGAGGGCGATTCGCTTGCCCGGCTTGGAGGCGACGAGTTCGCGATCCTCCTGAACCGGCTCGACGACGAAGGGCAGGCCAATGTCATCGCGTTCCGTATTCAGGATGCGCTCAGCGCGCCGTTTTCGATCGGTGGCCGTGAAGTGTTCACCTCCGCGAGCATCGGCATCGCATTCAGCGCCGCGCAGTACAGCAATCCCGAAGAGATGATGCGCGACGCTGACACCGCGATGTATCACGCGAAGGCACGTGGCAAGGCGCGGCATGAGCTGTTCGATGCCGAGATGCACGCTCGTGCCCTCGATCGTCTCGGGCTCGAAAACGATCTGCGGCAGGCGATCAAGAGCAAAGCCTTCGACGTCCACTACCAGCCGATTGTGTCGCTGGGCACCGGCATGTGCGTCGGGTTCGAGGCGCTGGTTCGCTGGTCGCGCAACGGGCAGGCGACCTCGCCGGAGAAGTTCATTCCGGTCGCCGAGGAGCTCGGCCTGATCGAAACGCTCGGGACGTGGGTTCTTCAGGAGGCGTGCAACACGTTTACAGGCTGGCAGCGACGGTATCCGCAGTACGGCCTCGAATACATCACCGTGAACGTGTCCACACGGCAACTGATGCAGTCGAACTTCCTGCAGATCGTTCAGGAGACGGTGCGGCGATCGGGTCTGGTCCCATCGAATCTTCGTCTCGAGATCACCGAGACGACCTTGATGGGAAGCCCGCAGATGGCGGCTGAGGCGCTACGGGAGTTGAGAGACTTTGGCGTCAAGGTCTACCTCGACGACTTCGGCACCGGCTATTCGTCACTCAGTCACTTGCACAAGCTCCCGGTCGATGCACTGAAGATCGATCGCACGTTTGTCCGGAGCCTGCTGCTTCCCGAGCGCCCGGCGATCGTCGAGAGCATCCTGGCGCTGGCGCGGACGCTCAATACCGGTGTGGTGGCGGAAGGCGTCGAGAGTGACCTGCAAGCACAGGAACTCAAGCGGCTCGGATGCCGTCATGCGCAGGGCTATTTCTTCTCGCCTCCGCTCTCCAGTCCGCGCGTCGAACAGATGCTCGCGTCGCGCCAGCCACTTGGTCACAAGCCGACTGAGGCTGCCCACCGGTCGAACGTCATTGAGCTTGGCCTCGAACCGCTCCTTGGCGCGGCGATCAATTGGCCTGATGAGTCGTCATCAGCGCGTGCGAGTGCGAGGAAGTCGCCGCCAGGCGCCTCTCGTCAGCCACCCTCGACGTGGACCCACTGAAGGGACAGTACTTCAGCGCCGGACGCGCAGAGGGAATGCTCTTATCGAGAGGCGCGCAGCAGTGGCGCCTGCATTCGCGCCCTGATCGCCGCGATCTCGCGCGGCCGGAAGGTCCAGTCGTCGGCTTTGCGCCGGCGGATCTCCGATTCCGACCACACCGGCCGCATCAAGCCGTTCGACCCATGGGCGCCTGTCGCCATCAGCAGATGTCCCAATTCGTGCGCGATGGCACGGCCGAGCAGCGCGCGCGCATCGACGCCGGTCTGCTGGGCCATCCAGTTGACGCGATCGAGATAGACCGTCGCGAGCACACCAGCCCCTGTTTGTGAGTTGATCATCGCGTCGCCCAGTGGCCGCA
>Ga0310810_10008982_pt1 | contig 11550 bp, 11 predicted proteins | sample NCmetagenome_FD_207641 | JGI IMG/M metagenome (GOLD analysis project Ga0310810, IMG submission 207641) | Soil microbial communities from experimental microcosm in Duke University, North Carolina, United States - NC | ecosystem: Engineered > Artificial ecosystem > Soil microcosm > Unclassified ...
GACCCTCGTACTATCGCTCAGAAAGCGATTGATTTCCTGAAGTCAACGGGGCTTGGAGATACGGTATTTATTGGCCCAGAAGCTGAGTTTTTCGTCTTTGATGATGTTCGTTTTGACCAAACCGAGAGCAAAGCCTTCTATTACGTAGACAGCATAGAAGGACGCTGGAATTCCGGTCGAGAAGAAATGGGTGGCAACCTGGGATATAAGCCTCGTTATAAGGAAGGTTATTTCCCCGTCGCACCAACGGATACGATGCAAGATATGCGTACCGAAATGCTGCTGACGATGGCGGAGTGCGGCGTACCCATTGAAAAGCACCACCATGAAGTGGCGACCGGGGGACAAAACGAGCTGGGTTTCCGGTTTGCTACCTTAGTTGAGGCGGCTGACTATTTGATGACCTATAAGTATGTCATCAAAAACGTTGCCAAGAAGTATGGCAAAACCGTTACCTTCATGCCCAAACCACTGTTTAACGACAATGGTTCTGGGATGCACACCCACCAGTCCATTTGGAAAGAGGGGCAGCCCTTATTCTGGGGTGATGGCTACGCCAACCTGAGTAAGATGGCGCTCAACTATATCGGCGGCCTTCTCAAACATGCCCCTGCACTGTTGGCCTTAACGAACCCGACCACCAACTCCTACAAGCGCTTGGTACCTGGGTTTGAAGCCCCCGTGAACTTGGCTTACTCCCAAGGCAACCGTTCCGCTTCAATTCGCATTCCCCTGTCGGGCACAAATCCTAAGGCGAAGCGTTTAGAATTCCGTTGCCCGGATGCCACTTGCAACCCCTATCTCGCCTTTGCCGCCATGCTCTGTGCTGGGATTGATGGGATTAAGAACGAAATCGACCCTGGTGAGCCGTTAGATGTGGATATCTACGACCTCAGCCCAGAAGAATTGAGCAAGATTCCTTCTACCCCTGGTTCTCTGGATGATGCTCTAGAGAGCTTGGAAAAAGATCATGGGTTCTTGACTAGCACAGGCGTCTTCACGGAAGACTTCATCGAAAATTGGATCAGCTATAAACTCGACAATGAGGTCAACCCAATGCGGCTTCGTCCTCATCCTTATGAGTTTTCTCTCTACTACGATGTGTAGTCTTAGCCTTTAGCTAGTTGACCCAAAGCCCTACTGGATATCCATAGGTTTGAAGTTGAGATAGATAGGTAAAAAAGACAACATTAGCCACCTTTAGGGGTGGTTTTTTTTGTGTCTGTAGTTCATAATTATCGCTCTTCTGTCACTCTCGGCAAATCATGCTCGTAATCAAACTTTGAAAGCCTCCCTAGTTAAGAATTTAAGCGGTGAGCTTCTATCAGAAACTTAAAAATGTAGCCCAATCAGGCAGACTCCTATCAAATCAAGGTTTGGATGATCGCGATTGCCCAGTTTGACAGAAGAGCGTTATATATTAACCTTCCAAGGTAACAAATTGTAAAACAGACTCAGCAATTTATTGTTCTGACACCGCTCAAAAGCTGCTCTAGTAGGGACTTATCGGTAGCTGAAACCAGTCTTGAGTTCTTTCGCTAAAAATGAGTAAGTAGAGGACTGCTCATGAGAATCGACTAAATGCCTAAAATTTGTTTAAAAACCTTACCTAGGGCTGATTTTAGTCAGCCTCATCTCCTAGAAATTGCGTTACGATCAGAGAAATAAGTTTACAAAAGAACATATAAACAGATGACTGTTGCTTATCCCCGCAAATTCAACAATTCGATGAGTGCGCGTGACATCATGAAAAATGTCGTGCGCGATCGCGAAATTCACCTGATCACTCTCAACCGCTACCGCTACAACGAACAACACAGCTGCACAGACCTCACCGATGTGATTGAAAAGCTGAATGGTCAGCCTGTTGAATTGGTGCGTGACCTGTCTCATCACGTTTCGGACGAGGCACGTCATGCGGTATGGCTGACAGACCTCCTTGTAGAGTTGGGCGCAGATATCGGCACACCTCCTGGGATGTCGTACATTGGCGAATTTGAAAGACTGCTCGACCAAGAGAAATATCAGCAAGAAAATTACAAGGAAGACGCTATCATTGCAGCGCTGGCAGCGATTAATGTTACTGAAAAGCGGGGTTGTGAATATTTCTCTGCCCACATTCAAGCGTTGAAAGAGGCACCACAAACCGAGGAAAACATTAAAATCCGGGAAACGATTGAACAAATTTTCCCAGAAGAAGCCGGTCATGTGCGCTGGGGGAACCGTTGGCTGGCTCAAATCGCCAAGAAAAGCCCAGAACACCGAGAAAAGGTGGAGCAGGCAAAGCGCAAGTATATTGCGATCGAACAAGCAGCGTATGAGTCGGGGATGGATATCATGGCGGGTGCCGAACTGCGGCGGATGAACAATCTCTTAGAGGTTGCCAGTACCATGCCAGTTTGGGAGCGTCCACAGTATCTGATGGAACGCCTACCGCAAACCTTGATAGCTCCAGAGCTACAGATGACCCGATTGATGGCGGCACAGCGAGCTTGGAATCGCGATCCACAGGCGTTTATGGAGAAATTTGTGCCGATGTTCTTGAGCGGATTCAATCGCACGCAGAACCCGAAGAAGAAGGTATCAGCGTCATAACTTTCACACTTGAGAATTCTCTACAGGGGCATAGCATTGCCATGCCCCTAAATAAAATTGGAGGTTAATCAATCTACGACCCTGAGTAAGAGGCAAAATGTGTGATCGCCTAATTTTTTCTAAAATTAAGGCAAACTCCGATCTACCAAGAAGTTCACTCACGGGGGATACTGGGTTTTGAGCAAATCCCAATCGGAGGAAACCACTCAAGCCTATGACAACCCAAGAGCCAAACCCCGAAACCCTCTCGACCGAAACCTTGTCAACAGAAGAGATCGTTGCTACTGAGTTAGTTGAGGATAGTACTACCGTCAACCATGTGGAAATCATCGAAACCGTGATTTCCAGCCTTGATCAAGAAAACACCGCGATGGTGAGCCATAACGAAGACGGCTACATGTGGAAGTTTAAGTACGGTAGTGTTGAAGTGTTTGTGCAACTTAGTGGTTCTACCGATGATGACACCTTCGCCGTTTGGTCTTCGGTGCTTCCGCTTCCTGCTAAAAATGAGCCAGAGTTAATGCGCAAGCTGCTAGAAATGAACTGGTCTGATACTTTTGAATCCCGCTTTGCTATTTTCAATAGCCAAGTGGTGGTGTTATCCTCACGAACTGTAGCCGAGCTCGCGCCAGGAGAAATTTCTCGTGCGATTACGGTTGTAGCCACCATTGCAGATGACAACGACGACGCATTACAGGCTGAGTTTGGTGCAGCGTAGAGCCTGTGATCAGTACCCGCCAGCCTGAACGTGCAATTTGAGAGCTTGAGATGCAGCAAGCCAACTCTATGCCACATCCTCCCTCATCCTGGCGATTGATTCCGTTATTGCGGGCGTCGGGACAGGTTCAGATGGCCATTGACCGCTGGCTGTTGGAGCAGCACCAAGCCCGAAAGCAGCCTCCAGTGTTGCGATTTTACACTTGGGATTCACCCACGATTTCCTTAGGCTATCATCAACGCCGATGGCCTGCTTCCTGGCAGCAGCTCACTTGGGAAGAAAAACCAGTCCCTGTGGTGCGCCGTCCTACTGGGGGACGCGCTGTGCTGCACCAGGGAGATTTAACTTACATGGTGGTTACATCCGGGCTGACGGGCAAGCGCCAGGACATCTATCAAAGGATTTGTGAGTTTTTGATTGAAGGTTGGCGATCGCTGGGTATGGAACTCCACTATGGTTCAGCGGGACGCGAATATATTCACAATCCTAGCTGTTTTAGCACCGCAACAGGCGCTGATTTGCTTTCGGTTGAGGGCTATAAGCTCATTGGTAGCGCTCAGTTGCAGCGGGAAAATGCAATTTTACAGCATGGTTCCCTGCGTTTGTCAAGAGATACTGAGTTATTTACCCAAGTTTTTGGTGAACCAGCCCCGCCGCCAATCAAGCTCCCCATTCAGCAGGAGGGAGACACCTTAATTCAAACTGTCATAGAAGCGCTAACGGAATCTGCCTGTCGTTGTTTTGACATTGAGTTAGTCACGCAGCCTTTATCAGAGATGGAATGGCAGGAGATTCGGGCATTGCCCCCTTTAAGCCTATAACGCCAGCCCCAATACGAGAGGGTCAAGCAGCGCAGGATTTTATCTAAGCTAATCCTCGATCGCCTGTGCGATCGCGGGTAGTTGTAACCCTGGAGGATAGGTATGTTCCGCTTTAATCCGTTTAATCTCCGTCTCTGCAATCAGCATATTCAGCTTTTTGGCAACAGCGCGAACAATATCACCCCGATCAATCACACCCGAAACGGCACCAGCAGGAGAAAGAACCGTCAGGTGATTTCGATGTTCGGTTTCCAGGCGCTTAATCACCTCTACCAGAGGTGTCTTCTCCTCAACGGTGGCAATTTCGGATAAGGGGTGCACAATTCTCTCCAGAGTCTCGGTTTCCCAGTGGCTGCGCTCGATAACTTGTAAATCCTCGATCGCCACCAAACCGCGATAACGCCCATTAGCAGCCCCGTAGTAGGGCATTGGGGTCTGAAGGTCTGCCAGGATATACTCGTCGGCAAAGGAGCGCAGGCTTTGATTGGCATCCACGACTCGAAACTCACGGGTCATCGTCTCTGAGGCCGTAACCTGGAGTAAGGCTTCTTGGAGAGTGGTCAATCGCTCATAGGCAGTGGCATTGCGGAAGACAAAGCCGCCAATCAAGGCTAGCCAAATCGCAAAGGGTTGACCCTCCTTGAGTACAAGGAATAGCCCGATCGCGATCGTAACTCCCCCCAAGAGTTTACCGGTTTGAGCAGCCCAACGTACCCCCTGAAAACGGCTACCCGTCAGTTTCCAAATCGCCGCTTTCAGAACTTGTCCCCCATCTAAGGGCAGTCCCGGAATCAAGTTAAATACCCCTAAGATTAAATTAATGTTAGCCAGATCCAGGGCTAAAACCTCTGCGATACTCTCGTTCGGCAACACCTGAGCCAGTGAATAGAGTAAGCCAAATAGCGCAAAGCTCACAGCTGGGCCAGCGATCGCCACTTGAAAGGCTTGACCGGGCGTTTTTGATTCACGATCAATGGACGCCACCCCACCAAAGATAAACAGGGTAATGGAGTTGACTTTGATACCTTGCGATCGCGCCACTAAACTATGACCCAGCTCATGCAAAAGCACTGAAGCAAATAACAATAGTGCCATCACCAACCCAGCACTCCAAGCCAAGACAAACTCAAACTGGCGGGAGAAATCCAAGGCGTTAATAATGGTGACCAACGCTAAGATAAAAAACCACGACGGGTCTAAAAACAGCGGGATTCCGAATAAAGAGCCAATTCGCCAGTTTGCCTGCATCAGATTTTCCCCTCCTTCGACGTTTGACCCAATTTTTGATTTTTGATTTTGGATTAAAAGAATTTTTGATTCATGCCCCATCCTTGTGGGCTCATGCCATCGAAAATACTCGCTGCGCTACGTCCGCGACATCGAAGCCCAGATAGTGCCTCTAATTACCAGGATACGACCAAAATTAAAACGCCCAGGTTGAGCAGCAAGCTGCCCAAGCGTTGGGCGTCTGTTGGAGACTATTTTATTTTCCTTGATAGGAAGCGTTGTTTAGAACAGGCCAGTGTTGGTCAGCCCTAAAATGGAACCCACTCCCAAGATATGACCGAAGCTGATACCAGCTAGTAATTCCGGGACACCAAAATTTTTACCCAAAACTGGCTCTAGTAAGGGTAGGGAAGGCCCCCTGCCCTTGTTCTGAATACCAATACGAGCAATGATGATGCCAAGGAGTATGCAAATACCCATCACCAGAAACTGATTGCCACTTGCGGCCGGTGTAGCGGGGACGGTTTCCTGTACTGCTGCCAATAAATTTGAATAAATCAAGATGTCTTCTCCTTTCGTAATCAACCGAAATACAAGTCCAATACCAGAAGGCTACCGAGTAACAGCCGTTCTCCCGTCTGCCTTGCGAATGATTGCGGTTCGCGAAAAGGACGTTTTAGACAACTTCATCAATGAGTAATACTTCAGCTATTCCACATTGAGTTTGCTGCCGTTGGGACAGGCAGGATGCCCATCCCACAGGATGTTTTAACAAAAACGATAGTGCAAACTAGATCTGGAGCAGCTTATGCTTCTAAAGAGCACCCGCGTTGCTCAGTCCCAAGATCACACCAGCGCCGAGAATGTGACCAAAGCTGGCGGTTGCCAAAAGTTCAGGAAGACCAAATTTGTTCAAAATAGCAGGCTTGGAACCCGGTAAATCTGGACCTACACCTTTTTTCTGAATGGCGAAGCGACCAATGGCGAAGGCAAACAGGTTGCACAAAACCATCACTAGCCCTACGCTAGGACTCCATTCGGGTGTCGTGGGAACAGTAGCTTGGACAGCCAATAAAAGGGAGTTAATAAACATTGATTTCCTTGGTTGATAAATTCGATCCGAACAAAAAAATCATAAAAAGGTTTAGTAACAATTTCACAAGTTGTTTTAAGAATTAACACTTTTACCGCAATTTTTGATATAAAACTAAACAAAACCTCGAAAACAGCAAAGTTTAATAAAGGATGACCATGCGGGTCAAAATTTGTGGTATTACCAAACCAGAGCAAGGTCAGGCGATCGCACAACTCGGAGCAACAGCCCTCGGCTTTATCTGCGTGCCCGCCTCTCCCCGTTACGTGACGTCGGGTCAAATTCGGGCAGTCAGGGAGCAGTTAGTCGTACCGATAGACTGTATTGGTGTATTTGCCGATGCAGCTTTTGAAGAAATCTGTCAAATTGCGACCCACGCAGGTTTGAGTGCCGTCCAGCTGCATGGCACTGAATCCCTCGAATTTTGCGAAAAGTTACGCTATGCTCTGCCTGAGATAGAAATTCTCAAAGCTGTGAGGGTGAGGACGCCAGACTGTTTAGATCGGGCAGTGAGTTACATTAATTGTGTGGATACACTCCTGCTCGATGCTTACCATCCTCAATTGCTAGGGGGTACAGGCAAAACACTAGACTGGCTCACTCTGCGGGAATTTCGCCCTAACATTCCTTGGTTTCTGGCGGGTGGCTTGACGCCGGATAACATTTTAGACGCCCTGCGTGAGTTGCAGCCGAGTGGGATTGATTTATCTAGTGGCGTGGAGCGATCGCCCGGAGATAAAGATTTAGACAAAGTAACCTTGCTATTTGAGCGATTGCGTAGCGTGAGTTAGGCTTTATGCACAGTTTGCCTACCCACACCACAAAACAACAGCACCCCCCTTACTAGACTCCGAGAGGTACTGTTGCCTTATGGAGCAGATAGTTGCTTACTGATTCTCAAACTGGGTAACCACTAGACCCGCATCCAGAAATAAAGGCTACCCACCTAAGAGTCTCAGAACACAGCTACCATTCGGTTTGTAGCGTTTGCCCCATACCCAAACCTATAACTTGATTACCGCCGATAGTCAGAACCAGAACGAACACTTACTTCCGGCTCACTCATAGAACGAGTCTGTACGGTTTCTCGACGATTTCTACCAGCTAAACCTGCTAATCCAGCTAAACCGAGTAGACCTAACCAACCCCAGTCAAAGTCATCGTCAGTATTAGTGGCATCCACACCTCCAGTGCGCTGATTGTAGGTGTTTGAGTTAGGAGCCGTATCCTGGGTTTGGGCTTGTGCAGGAACCGTTAAAGGCAAAATAGCTAAACTTGCGGCGATCGCACCAGCACCGATGAATTTGGAAACACTAGAAATCTTCATAATTAAATCCTTCTCTCAAAACACTGGACTACCGATAATCAGAGCGAGAACGAGCCACTACATCAGGGTCTTGGGTGCTGTAAGGAACCGTTTCTTGACGCTTTTTAGGAAGTAAACCGGCTAACCCAGCTAGACCGAGTAGACCTAACCAGCCCCAGTCAAAATCATCAGTATTGTCAGTATTAGCAGTACTCACGCCCCCAGATTGCCGATTGTAGGTCGTATCAGGAGCTGTATTTTGGGTATTTTGGTTTTGAGCTTGTGCAGGAACTGTTAAAGGGAAAATAGCTAAACTTGCAGCGATCGCACCAGCACTAACCACCTTAGACACCTTAGAAAACTTCATGAGTTAATCTCCTTTTGTTTTAAGCCGTTTCTAATCTCCCTAAGCTTAGGCTGCGCAAAAATTAGTTCAATCAATCTTTAGCTATAAACCCTGATCTCCTGTTGCCTCCACGAGGAGATAGAAAAGCCCATCGACTCGTCTCTCTAAAAGAGGAGAGTAAAAAAACTTAATCTAGGCAAAAGACTTGCCCTAAGGCGATCCCCTTGTTTGAAGGCGATCTCACCTTAAGGGAGCGTTTTGAACCAGAATAAACAAAGTTGATAGGATTACCGAAAAAGCTGAGGAGATAGTAATGGCTGTACTCGAAGGAATGTGGCAACATGACTATATTTTCAGCAACGGCATAAGGCTGCATTATGTCACCCAGGGTGAAGGGCCGCTGATGCTGATGCTGCATGGATTTCCAGAGTTTTGGTACTCGTGGCGTCACCAAATTCCAGAATTTGCGAAGGACTATAAGGTGGTAGCGATCGATCTGCGCGGCTACAACGAAAGCGACAAGCCGCCAGAGCAATCCGCTTATGTGATGAGTGAACTGATTAAAGATGTTGAGGGTGTGATTAAAGGATTGGGATATGAGCGCTGCGTGTTAGTGGCTCATGACTGGGGTGGTGCGATCGCATGGAACTTTACCTATGCTCACCCGGACATGGTAGAACGGCTGATTGTGCTCAACATTCCTCATCCCGCCAAATTTGTGGAAGGCTTGCGGACTCCCCAGCAGTTGATGCGCAGCTGGTATGTCTTCTTCTTTCAGATGCCTATACTACCGGAACTGTGGTTGCAGTCATTCGACTACGAAGCAGTAGGCAATGCGTTCGTAGATATGGCGATTGATAAAAGCGCTTTCACTCCAGCCGACATCGAAGCCTACAAGGATGCGGCGGCGAAGCGTGGGGCACTGACGGCGATGGTTAACTATTACCGCAATATTTTTACCAGTGCTCGACCAGAGGATTGGAGTTTACTCGATGTACCCACTTTAATGATTTGGGGTGAGGAGGACACAGCATTGGGTAAGGAGTTGACTTACGGGACGCAAGAATTCGTCAGAGACTTCCAAATTCGCTATATTCCCAACTGTAGCCATTGGGTGCAACAGGAAAAGCCGGAGTTAGTGAATCAGTATATGCGCGAGTTCCTGGCGGGATAAGTTCTATGTTGTCTCTATTCTTCCAGCGGTGTAACTGGGTGCGAAAAATTGTAAAAGTATTTATCCCATTTGGGTTTAGACTTAACACATTTAACTTTCTGAAACCCCCCACTACCAAGGCTTAAAAAATCTTCGCATCCAAAATGGTATTAGCCTGTCAGGGTAAAGCAATTTCCGGTGTTTTTGGGAATCCGCACAGATCATAATTAGCTAGCGATAGAGTATCCTTACTCAGGTAAGTGGACGCTGGTTATGGGTTCTATCATCAAGCAAAATTTGTATTTTATACATATTTTTTTACAATTGCCAGAAATTGCGGAATAGTCTTAACCCTTCTAATTATTCTTTGATTTAATTTGTACGGATTTAGCGAAAATTCCAGCGAAGAAGAAAGACATAAAAGCTCCTTCAATTTTACCCTTGGCTTGCTGCTGGGGGTTTTTCATTGAATACCTTGTGCTTCGTGTCCCAGAGCTTTTCCAGGGCGGCTAAGGGAAATTGAAACAAAGAATGCGACAGAGCATAGATTGAAACCATTGCCTCCAGAAGGCTTGTGCAATCCAAAATCAAAAATGGTATAAGCTGTCGTGCATTTTTAAGGCACAACAGATGGGAGTCGGGAATGGGGAATGGGGAATCGAGGAGGAATCAACTCTCATAGTCTTGGAGTAACGGTTTCGTCGCACTCCCGACTCCCCAACCTCACAGGAAATAGGCAATTTTTACGCGCAACAGCTTAACGCGCTGCAACAAGCTTGCCTATCCTCGATCCATTGGCTACAGAATGGATTCATGATATCTCTTGAATGTCCTCTTCCGTGTCTCCATGTCTTTGCCAAGGACACCATGCTTCTAGCTGAGTGTATCTAGGCATCACTCTTTGACCACTACCTTAGAGAAGAGGGAGACCGGAGCTTGTGTGATAGGGTTAGCGAAATGGCTCCCTAGGAGCTAGTAGAACGTAAACTTACGCATTTGCGTAGTTTGCGTGTAGCATGTAGCCCAGTTCGGAGGGGAGAGGGGGGATTGTAGCGGGTTAGTTATTCCTGCCACGCTACACTAACAATCTAAACACTTTCAGCCAAGCCAAACTCTTGTTACTAGGAACAAGCATGAGCCAGTTTGGAGGTACTCTAAAAAAATGGAGTCTCACTGGTAGATTTGGCAAAGCTTTTGCTTGATACTGCCCGGTACCAACATCGACCGAGGTAGTCCTTGCAGATCTGAATACACAAAACTGTTCTAATCTAGGAAAAACTGCCGTGGATGCGGGGAATCAGCAGAGGATTTTAGGCTATTTCATCGAGGAAGCAAAAGAACACCTCGACACCCTGGAAAAAGGGCTTTTAGATCTGCGCACGGTTGTGCAAGATCCGGAGCGGGTGAATGAAATGTTTCGCGCTGCCCACTCTGTCAAGGGGGGGGCGGCAATGCTAGGCTTTGCCAGTATTCAGAAAACAGCACATCGCTTAGAGGATTCGTTTAAAATTCTCAAAGAAAATAACATCAAGGTTGACCAAAAGCTGGAGACTTTATTTTTACAGGGGTACGATACCCTAAAAGACTTAATCGAACAGCTGCAAGGGCCGTTTGGCTTGCGGGAAGAGGATGCCCAGAAAAAGATGCAAGCGGCAGAACCAGAGTTTGCCAAGTTACAGGAGTACCTCAACCGCTTAGTTAGTGGTACTAGTGCCGCATCTTCCTTGGATGGGAAAAAGCCAGAGTCGCTTTCCCCCAACTTTACGCCTCAGGTGACAGAAATTTTGAGACAGATGTTGCAGCTATTTAAACAAGCGGATACACCAGCCAGCCGCCAACAACTTCAGGTGATGTGCAAGCGCTTAGTACAGTTAGGGGCGGGGATTAAACCTTGGCAAGGGCTGATTCAAGTTTCCTATAAAGCGATCGCAAATCCTAAGAATGCCTATCCGGCGTTAGCCCCTATCCTGATTAAGGAACTCAAGCTAGCTAGTGATAAGTTGCAACACGGAAAAGCCAGTGAAGTAAAGCCGAGTCCAGAATTGCAGAAACTCGCCGCAGCACCAGCAGCTACCGTTGGTGCACCAACGGCTACTCCCGCTAAGGAGAAGGAAAAACCAGCGGCTGCACCAAAAACGACTAGTGCCACCCCAAAACAGATTACCCTGCCACTGGAACCCAAAGCCGCCGCCAAGGTGCTGGTCAAAGCCTTTGATAAACCGCAACTCGTGCAACTGGTTAAGCTACTAGCTCAAGCCACTCGCTCGCCCTCTTAGGGAATTGGAAAGAAG
>Ga0310810_10008983_pt1 | contig 11548 bp, 7 predicted proteins | sample NCmetagenome_FD_207641 | JGI IMG/M metagenome (GOLD analysis project Ga0310810, IMG submission 207641) | Soil microbial communities from experimental microcosm in Duke University, North Carolina, United States - NC | ecosystem: Engineered > Artificial ecosystem > Soil microcosm > Unclassified ...
ATCGCGGTTTGAGGCGCATGGAAGATCAATCCAGCGACATCACGCTACGGGTAGCCAAGCTCACCTCTGTATTCTGTTCACTCACCGCCGCCGTCTACGCCGCGACGCAAGGTGAGCCGTCTCCGGCGATCGCGTTGTTCTTGTCCAATGGGCCTGCGACGGTCCGATTTTTGGACTAGATGAATAACAGGGATTGGAGGACGATTCGCCACATGTTCAGGTATCACCAGTACTGCCCGGTTGCTCGCGCATGCGAGATTCTCGCGGACCGTTGGACGCTGCTGATAGTGCGAGAGCTCCTTTTTGGCAGCCGTCGTTTCAATGATCTCCGGCGGGGATTGCCGCGCATCTCGCGATCGCTCCTCGCTGCGCGTTTGCGCCATCTCGAGGACAACGGCGTGATCGAACGCCACATGCGTGCACGGCCTCACGTCACGGAATACGTTCTCACTGAGGCGGGACGCGACCTGGCGGACGTGATCAAGCACGTGGGTACGTGGGCCATTAAATGGGTCTTCAACGATCCGAATCGCGATGAGCTGGACCCTGCACTGTTCCTCTGGAAGATGCATCAACGAGTAAACGATCGTGAGTTTCCGCGACGCCGTACTGTGGTGCAGTTCGACCTCACCGGCCCGAGGGGACGGATGGTGTGGCTCACCCTGGTACGGGGAGACGTCTCATCATCCTTGAAGCCTCCTGGTTTTGAACCAGACCTCATTGTGCGAGCGGACGTTTCCGTCCTCTACCGCGTGTGGGCAGGTTTCGTCGATTATGACGCAGCGGTGCGGCGCGGGGAGATCGTCCTTATAGGACCGCCGGCGTTGGTTCAGGCCTTCCCTCGCTGGTTCATGTGGAGTCCGTTCGTGGACGTTGCAAGGCAGTATCGCGACCAGCGCAGAATCAGCGCTTAACGTCGCGGCCGAAAGAAACCAGGTCGAGCAGTCCGATTTAAGAACTTGTCGACGTGGGAACGCGGTCCTAATACTCGTACCCATCTACGCCGCTGATCGCGCGCCACACAGGCAGCGGCAGCGAAGGGGGCACAATGTTCAAAAGGACCACTCGAACTCTTTCGATCGCGCTTGCAATCGCGATGCTGACGTCGCCGATGCCAGCGGTCGCGCGGGCATTACCGCCGGGAAACACCATCCAGCAGTGGAACGCGATCGCCGAGAACACAGTCGTCGGCTCAGGCGCCTTCCAAGCCGAGGGCTTCATCTATATGGCCTACGCTTCAGCGGCCGTATACGATGCGGTTGTTTCGATCGAAGGCGGATACGAGCCGTACGGCGGGGTTATTCCAGCCGCAGCCGGCGCGTCAGCGGACGCCGCAGCGGTCGAGGCGGCATACCGAACCCTCATCTACCACTTTCCCGGCCAGGCAACGACCCTGGACGCGTTCTACACCGAGGCGCTCGCGCTGATCCCCGACGGCACGTCAAAAACTGACGGACTCGCCGTCGGCCTCGCGGCCGCGACGAACATTATCACCGCGCGCGCTGGCGATGGACTCCGGACGCCGATTGGCGTGACCTCATCCTTCCCCACGCGTGCGCCTGGCGCAGGCGTGTGGCGCGTGACCCCGCCTGCATTCGCCGCGCCGCAGACTCCGTGGGTAGGTGGCGTGCGGCCATTCATCCTGCAGACTGCCGATCAGTTCCTTCCGGATCCGCCGCCATCGCTTCAAAGCAGGGAGTGGGCGGAGGCATTCAGCCAAATCAAGATCTACGGCGAGGCCACTAGCATTGCGCGAGCACCTGAACAGACCGCGATTGCGAAATTCTGGTCGGCGAATGTCGTTCGGCAATACAACCGGCTCGCACGCGAGGTCGCAGACGATAGAGACCTCGGATTGCTTCAAACGGCCAGGCTGATGGCGATGGTCGACACCGTCGGCGCTGACGCGCTCATCTCGTGTCTGTTCGCGAAGTACCACTATCTATTTTGGCGGCCAGTCACAGCTATCGATCCGACTGCAGTGGTGGCTGACGGTTTTGGTCCCGTCCCAGGGTATGACGATGGCAACCCGGCGACGCTCGAGCGGGTGGGCTGGAGGCCGCTTTTGGCCACGCCGAATCATCCGGAATACCCCGCTGCTCACGGCGCCATCACATCTGCGATGGCCGAGGTCTTCACCACCTTTCTTGGCACGCAGCGCATCAACCTTCACATTCACGGCTTTGATGCCGCTGGCCCCGCTGGCAACCTGGGTGCGGTAAGCCATTTTGAGATGGCAAACGATCTTCGGAGCGAGATTATCTATGCGCGGCTCTGGGCAGGTCTGCACTACCATTTCTCGAGCGTTGCTGGAGTGGTGCTCGGACGTAACGTCGCGAAGCACGACCTCAGGCGGGCCTTTCGACCGCTCAACTAAGAAATCCGCAAGGCGTGGCGGCGGGGTTTTGCACCCTGCCGCCTGTTCTCTTCTCAGGAGAATAAATCGGTCGGGGAGAGGATCGAACGTCCAACGTTTCTGCTTCGGCTTTCCGTGCTCGGAACCGAGTGGCCGGTGCGTCAAATCCAACCGGCCGTCGGGATCATTCGAGATTTCTCGCCTCCGTCAGTTGCGATGATGCCGAAGGCCGCGGGTTCGACTGCGTCCCTGAACTAACTCTTTGCTCGCCCAACATGCGCACTCGTCGCAGCCGCAGAATCTGGTCGCTGGCCGCGAACCGGGAATCGACGAGCGGGCGAGGCGCGACACCGAAGCCGACAAGCGCGATTACGAGCGCCACGAACGTCCACGCTTCGCGGCGCGTCAACCCAAACCGCAGCCCTGAATGGGCCAGCGGATCCGAGCGGCCGCAAAACAGCGAAAAGTACATCCGAAGCACGGCAAGGCCGGTCAGCGCAGACGCAAGAACGACGGCAAACCCCATCACAGGAAAAACGTCGACCGCGCCGTCCACCAGGAGCTCCTGACCTACGAACCCGAGCGTGCCCGGGAAGCCGGTGCACGCCAGACCCATGGCGAGGAAGCTGACCGCCAGCAGCGGCATGCGCTCATACCCACCGTGATACGTGGTCAGATCGAGCCGCCCGCGGCGCGTCTCGAGGACAAGGACGCAGCGGGCGAGTCCGGCAAACGCCAACCCGGCCGACAGCCAGACGAGCAGCCCGCCCGCCAGGGCGCTCGCGCTGGTGCAGTCGAGGCCCGCCATCACCAGCGCGGACTGGCTCATGAACAGGTACCCGCACGCCCGGCGTGCACTGGTCTGGACGAGCGCCAGTGCTGCGCCGTAGACGGCGGTACCGAGCGCGAGGATGGCAATCATCCGCAACATGTCGGGAGAGGCGCGCGGCACGATCAGCACGACAGTCATATACGCGCCTATCTGCGGTGCGCTGAACAGAATGGCCGGGCCCAGCCGTCCTTGATCGAATACCTCCGGCACCCATGCGTGGAAGGGAACGATCCCTTTTCGCACGAGCGCCGCGATCACAATCAGCCACATGCCCGCTGTTTCGATCGTCGTGTTCTGCACGCCCGGACCGATGAGCAGCACGACGCCAAGGCCAAACAGCAACGTCGAGAAACCCAGATAAGCCGCCACGACGCGGCGCTGATACCGATGCGCCGGGTCCGCCAGCGCGGACAAAAACGTCCAGACGGAAGCCACCGACAGGAGCAGCAGCACGACCGCGCTCTCGGTAAGAAAGGATGCGAGCGTGATGAGGGTCGCCAGGGCAGTTCGGCGCAATCCGCCCCGATCGAGCGCGGCGCGCGGCGTCACCGCGACGGTGAGCAGCCACAGACCAGACGCGAATGGCAAGAGGACGGCCGAGAGCGTGTCGATGCGAAGGATGGCCTCTCCGCCGGGAACCCAACTGAGCGCGGCACTGCGGATCGAGACGGCGCGGAGGGGTGGCGAAACAGCGATGACGAGCGCCGCCAGCAACATGGCCATTGCGGACACGACGGCGAGGCGCCGGAGGCGCTCGACGTCAACCCGGAGAAACGAGGCCCCGATCACGAGAGCGGGCAGGGCCGCCAGAGCGACGAGCCAGAGGCGAGCGTCACTCATCTTGATCCTCGCCTCCCTCGACCGCGACGGTCCGCCGCGCCGGCAACACCGCGTCGCACAGCCATCCGTCGAGGCGTGTCAGTTGCTGCGCGAGTCGCGTAAACGGCTCGACCACGGCCCGGTCCAGGATGCCGTCGAGGAATCCGCGTTCGAGCGCGATCAGAAACAAGCGGCGGCGCAGGCGATCCGATGCCACCGCTTCGAGGTAGCCACCGGCTGAAGCAGGCCGGTTGCCGATGGCCTCTTCCATTCCGTGCAGATCGTGAAGGACGTTCGGAGCCGTCAGGAATTGCAGGAGTCGAAAGCAGGCGTGTCCGGCCAGATGGACGAACGCGATCGTGTACCAGCCGAGCGCGATTTCGACGACGATGATGCCGACTTGCGTGAGGGACGCATATGCCAGCGACGATTTCACATCGCTCTGCACGCGCGTCGTGATCCCCGCGAACACAGCGGTAGCGGCGCCGAGACCGGCGGCGAGGACGCGCGCCACCGGCGCCTGTTCGAGCAGCGGCGCCGACCGCAGCAACAGAAAACAGCCGGCATGAATCGACAGCGATCCATAGTAAACAGCGCTCGACGGCGTCGGGCCCTCCATCGCGCGCGGCAGCCAGCTCGAGAAGGGCAGCAGCGCACTCTTGCCGGCGACGGCGACAATGAGCAGGACGGCGATGATGGTCGCGTCGGCTCCGGTCAGCTGAATCGTCGACGCCGCGTCGGCGCGGCCAAACAGGAGCGAGAGGCTGTCGGTGCCGGCGACGTGGCGGAGCAGAACCGCCGCCGACAGCATGGCGGCGTCGCTGATACGGTAGACCGAGAACACGCGCAGCGCATTCGATACGGCTGCGGGCCGCTCGTGAAAAAACGCCACGAGCAGCGCCGAACTGAGGCCGACAAATTCCCATCCGATGAAGAGCACCTCGACGTTACCGGCCAGCGCGACCAGCAGCATGCCGGTCACGAACATGGCCAGCAGGACGAAGTAACGGTTGTAGCCGGATTCCCGGTGCAGATATCGAAAGGAAAACGCCGACACGACGCCGGCGATCGCGGTCGAGAGCGCGGCGAACCCCAGCGAGAGTCGGTCGACCAGGAATTCGATCGCGATGCCGCCCTCGTGGGAGGCTGACCATGCGCCGTACGTCAGGAGCTGCGCGCCCGTTCCCGTTGTTCTGTACACCACGAGCGCCATCGACAAAGCGGCGCACGAGATCATCATCGAGCCGCCGGCGAGCGTGCCCGTCCAGCGCTCCGGCAGGCGCCGGTCGACGAGCGACGTGACGCCGAGCACCACGAGCAGGACGGCGGGCGATCCGACGCCGACGAGCACCAGCAAGGTGAGCGGCACGCTCAACGTCATGCCGATGGCCCCGCCTGATCCACCCGTCCGACCGGGGTGGCTGAAGATCCCGGCATGATCGCCACCGGGGAAAGGAATCCGCGTTTCCCCTGATACCACGCGGCAGAATCGCCCTCGACGACCCTCAGCGCATGCTCGGGTCGGTGCGGGACGAAGCCCGTGGAGCGGAGCTCCGACAACACCCCGGACTCTGGATCGAGGCAGGCGAGCCAGATCCAGCGGTTCCGCACCAAGCGCTCGAGGCCCGGGTTGCCGTGCACGATGCGCAACACCCGATCCCGAGGACCTTCGACGACGATCGCCAGTCGTGTGGGCTCGTGGATCTCGACCATCTGCCATGGAAGACCGGTCCGCAGGTCGCTTTGCGCGCCGTCCATCACGCCGAGCAACGAGGTGACGTTGTGCGGCAGCTTCGTGCCGCAGCCGTACCCCGACGGATCGACGTAGCTGAAGTAGTACTCGAGGCTGATGCCGGCGACGACCGGCACCACCGCCGCCAGGAGGCGCGCGAGGATCGCACCGTCGTGGTCCAGAGCAGGATCGTATGAAGCCAGAAACGCACGCCGATCGAGGAACAGCCCGCGTGTCCGGGCCCGTCGGCCGATGATGCAGAACGCATTGGTCGCATGGCCGTACTCGGGCCGCGGCTGCGCCAAATCGGCGGCACGTCCCTGCACGTGAGCCAGCGCCGCCAACGGCGGATACCAGCGCGGGACCGCGTCGAACCGGCGGCAGCGTTCGTGCGCCTCACGCCGCCTTGCCGTCTCAATCGTCTCGACGGCCCGCTCGAACAGCGGCCGGCAATCCGCGGGGAGGAGATCCTCGTCGAAGAAAGTGACCGCGTTGTCGCAGGTATTGCGCTGTGCCCCGACGAACCAGGTGGTCGCCGGGATGGGCAGGCCCTCGGCGACCAGCAGCTCGCGCACGCGCGGATCGTTGGCCATCTGCGAGAACGCCCGGGCATTCGGCCCGCCGCGTCCGCCACCGCACGCGCCGCAGTCGTGGGCCGACTCGTGAGGGTTGTTGAGGCTGATCGATCCGTGGCCGATGACGAGCACGAGAGGCGAGAGGCGATCGCGAATCCCGATGTCCTCGAGAACGCGCCGCACGATATCCGCCATCTCCCGCACCGTGAACCCGGAGTGCCTTCCGATCGGCGGCGCCACGTCCTCGCGATTCAGCTGCAGACGGGTCCGCACCGCAGTGATCGACGTCTCGTGTACGCGGCTCCATCGGGACGAGAGCCACGGGAAGACCACGCGCAGGATCAGCGGCACCAGCGCCAGCCAGCCGAACGCGGTCATCAGCACCGCACCGCGGACCGGCAGCCGGCTGCCCAGATGCACGTTGTAGCCGAGGAATCCAGCGGCGCGCCGTTGTAAACGGCGCGAGCGTCCCGTGAAGCGATCGCTGTCCGGGTCCATTTCGGCAACGTAATGATCGGGACGGATCGCCACAGGACAGAGCGGCCGCGGGTGTGCGTCGGACACGCCCTGGTGATACATGGCCACGCTGAAGAATCCGGGCGTGCTGAACGTCTCGCAGGCCGGATCGACTTCCTCCAGGTGGCGTCGAAATGATTCCTCCCGCTCGTCGATGCAAAACAGGGCCTGGAACGCCGGCGGTTCGGAAAGCGCTCCCGGCGAGTGACCGCTCAGCGCGTCGTACAGGCGATAACGAATCGTTCGTTCGAACGCCTGGTGCAGGATCCGGCGTTGACGCACGCTATCGAGTTCGCGCAGTTCGGACTCGAGCTCGGCCACGTGACGAGTGGTCCACTGTTCCACAATCGATGCATCAAGGCCGCGCAGCTGCGCCACATGAAAGAGCGGCCAGGCCCGCTCGAGCGCCGTTGGCGCCGGTGAGCGACGGAGCTGATTCCGCAGCCAGGGGCGCAGGTCCGACAGCGGACCGTCGAAGGAGAGTTGTCGCGCAGCCTGGTCGAGCGCCGCGCGTTCGAACAGCAGGCGGACCGCAAGGTATCCGCGCAACGTCACGGTGAGGTCCCGCGCCGGGACGCGGTCGGGCCGCTCTTCGATCTGACGCACGATGCCGGCCCATCCTCGGAGGGCCAGCAGTTCGGCGCTCAAATAGTCCGCACACTCGTCATTTTCACCGGCGGCGACACCGAGCTGGGCGAGGGAGTTCGCAATCGAGCTCAGCGCGCTCCGCCCGGCGGCGAGGTCTTCGGCGACGAGCCGCGGGAGCGTTCGCGCCCACCGGCCGCACTGTGCCGCCAGCGGCGTGCTGTAGATCTCCAGAAAGCAGCCATGGATGCCGCGGTTCCTTTCGGGCATCGACCAGTGCGCGAGGCCCTGATCGAGATAACCTGCCAGGAATCGAATGAGCGGTGGATGGATCCAAGCATCGGTGTCAAGACCGTGCACGGCGAGGAGCCAGTCGCGATGGCGAACCGGAGTCGCCGCCACGGCCACCGCCGATTCGGGGGTGCGGCCGACCGCCTCGACGCAGGCGTTCCAGAGCCTGTGCACGGCCCGCCGCTCCTCATCCACGCGATCGTCGAGTTCGCTCAGCCCGGCCGACGCGGATCGGGCGTTTGCCGGCAGGTCGGTCCGGAATCGCGACAACGCCGTCGTCTCTTTCAGGATCCACGACAACTCAGGGCCGGTCACGGCCGGAATCCCGTGCAGGACGACGGCTCGCCAGAGATCGAAGCGGGAGGCGACGCCAGCCACGTCCCGCCCGCCGCTGGTGCCAAGCTGTTCGGCGAGCAATGACTCGACGTCCGTGGCGAGAATGCGACCCGCCGCGAGCTTATCGCGATACCGCGACTCAGCCAGGAACGGTTCACGCGCCAGCTGATTGGCGGCGCGCTCGACCGCCTCTTCAAACGGCAGGTGCTCGAATGCGTGCAGGGTGTTGTGGTGGATGAAGATGCTGATCGGTCCCTGTGCCGGCAGCAGGTGCGCCAGCTGATCGATCACGTGAGTCAGTGGATGGTCCGGTGCGCTCGCGTCGCGTGCGCTGGCGTCGTTGATCATCGAACGGCTTGAGAGTATAGAGATATTCTAATATAATAGTCTACTCATGCCTCGAGCGCGAGGTCGGAAGGCCGGTGAACCCATGATCGCCGGTGAGCTGCAGACATTCAAGGCGCAGTTTTTCCGAGCCTTGGCCCATCCCACGAGGATCCGAATGCTGGAGATCCTCGTCCGAGGCGGACGTACGGTGCAGGAACTGCAGGAGGCCTTGACCCTCGAGCAGCCAATCGTCTCGCAGCAGCTGGCCGTGCTCCGCAACCAAGGCATCGTCTCCGCGCAGAAGCAAGGATCGTCGGTGCGATACACGCTTCGTGACCCACTCGTCGGTGAGTTGCTCGATGTCGCCCGTCGGATCTTCAACAATCATCTCGGCAACACGCGAGGGCTGCTCCGTCAGCTGCAGCGGGAGAGTCGTCGCGGTTAACGCCCGCCACTGACCGTTCGAGCCGCTATGCCGCCTGATTGTGCTGCCAGCTGACCGATGGCCGCAGCTGAGCCGGTCGGGAAGCCTTGACCTTCGACCTATTGCGTGGTACTAAGTGGTAGAAGGTTGAGGTATTGATGGCGTCGGCACGATTTCCCATCCCCCAGGGCACGCTCGACATGCTGATCCTCCAGATCGTGTCGCTGGAGCCGGCGCACGGCTACGGCATCGCGCGGCGGCTGGAGCAGATCTCGAAGTCCGTCATTCAAATCAATCAGGGCTCTCTGTATCCGGCCCTGCATCGACTGCAGCAAAAACACTGGCTGAAGGCCGAGTGGCGGCAATCGGAAACAGGACGCGACGCGAAGTTCTATTCGCTGACGCCGGCAGGACGAAAGCAACTCGCCGCCGAAAAAGATGATTGGGCTCGGCTTGCCGGGGCGGTCCAGGTGATCTTCGACGAGGGCCGATGATGGTGAAGCAACTTCTCAACTGGTTTCGCCTCCGACGCCTGGAGAAAGACCTCGACGGCGAATTGATGTACCACATCGATCGGCGGATCGACGACTTGACGCGAATGGGTTGGTCAGAGTTCGACGCCCGCAGGCAGGCCAGGTTGGAAATCGGCGGCGTGACACAAATCCGCGAGGAAGTGCGCGATGTGTGGCTGACGCGATGGGCGCGGGACTTCGCCTACGATTTTCGCTTCTCGGCACGTTCGTTTCTCCGCAGTCCGTTATTTACGGCCATAGCGGTGCTGTCTTTCGCACTCGGGATTGGCGCAACCACTGCCATCTACTCACTCGTCGATCAGGTCGTTCTGCATGCGCTTCCTGTGCGCGAACCGGGACGTCTTGTCGTGTTCGACTGGAAAGGCCTCACCGCGTCGGTGAACGCGTTCGGCACCTACAACCTCCTGTCTTATCCGCTCTGTCGCGATCTTCAACAGCAGGAGCGATTCTTTGACGGCGTGTTCTGCCGTGCCGCGACCACCATCAGTCTGTCGACCGGTGGCGATCACATGCCCACTGCCGCGGAAATCGTCTCCGGCACCTACTTCCCAGTGCTGGGAATCCAGCCGTCGATCGGCAGGCTGTTTACCAACGACGATGACGGGACGCCGGGCGCCAGTCCGGTAGTCGTGCTCTCGTACGATTTCTGGAAAACGCAATTCGCCTCGGCTTCGGACGTCGTCGGTCGCAAAGTGCTCGTGAACCGGCATCCGATGACGATCATCGGCGTCGCCGCATCGGGGTTCAGAGGTATCGACGTCGGCGAAGTTCCGTCGCTCTGGATTCCCGCGGCCATGTCGGCCGACGCCATTCCCGGCTTCGACCAGATGCTGAACCGGCGCGTCCGTTGGATGCAGGTGTTCGGTCGGTTGCGGCCAGACGTGACGCCGGCCGAGGCCCAGGTGGGTCTTCAGCCGTGGTTCACAGCGATGTTGGCTGAAGACGCGCGGCGCCCGGAATTCCCGAAGATCGCGCCAGACCGGCTGAAGCGATATCTCGCCTCGGCGCTCGAGCTCGCGCCCGCGGCACAAGGGCACTCGCCGTTGCGACGCAGACTGTCGCAGCCGCTATTGGTCTTATTCGGCGCAACTGGCGTGCTGCTCGCGCTGGCCTGTATGAATGTCGCCGGCCTGTTCCTCGCTCGCGGATCGGCGCGAAGCCGCGAGATCTTCACACGACTGGCATTGGGCGCGTCGCGCGGACGAATCGGCCGACAGCTCCTGTCCGACAGCGTTCTCGTCGCGCTCGCCGGTGGGCTGCTTGGCACCATGCTCGCTCCGGCAGTGATGAGCGCGCTGATCGCATTTCTCCCTCGAGACGTTGCCGCAAATGCTCTACAGTCGACGCTCAATCCGCGCCTGCTCCTGTTTGCGATTCTGGTGAGCCTCATCAGTGGAGTCCTCAGCGGGGTTGCGCCGGCCGTGCAGGCCGGTCGCCGATCGCTGATCGCCGCGCTCACCGAACGTGGGGGCGCCGCCGCTGGCAGCTTGCGGCTTCGACGAGCCATCGTGACCGCTCAAATTGCGGTGACGCTCATTCTGGTCGTCGGAGCCGCGTTGTTCGTCCGAACCCTCACCGCGCTCGTAGCCAAGGGCCCTGGCTTTGAGACGTCTAACCTGATCTCATTCAGTATCGATCCCGTCCGAAACGGTTACTCCCGTGTGGACGCAGACCGGCTCATTCAAGGCATTCACGACGAGATCAATGCGTTGCCGAGCATTCAGTCGGCGGCGGTTGCCAACAATCCGCTACTCACTGGTGGAAGTTGGAATACCCAAATGACGATTCAGGCCGATCAGCGAATCACCACCGATCGTGAGGTCTACATAAATGCCGTCAGTCCTGAGTTCTTCACGACTCTCGGCGCGAGGATCGTCGCCGGGCGAGACTTCGTTGAAAGAGACACGCGGCCAGCGAGCCAAGGCGGGTTGTGCGTGGCGATTGTGAACGAAGATTTTGCCAAGCGGTACTTCAACGGACGCAGTCCTCTCGGGGCGCACGTCGGTCTTGGGTCTGGACCCGATGCCAAGGCCGCTGTCGAGATTGTCGGCATTGCCTCGAATATCAGCTATCGCGGCGTCCGCGAAGAGCGGGAGCAGGCCTACTTTCCATTGGTCAGCTGTGCGACGTCGGGCGGCACCTTCTACGTCAGAATTCGGGGATCGAGGGAAGCAGCTGTCGAGTCCATTCGAACGATCGTTCACCATGCGGATCCCACGTTG
>Ga0310810_10008984_pt1 | contig 11548 bp, 7 predicted proteins | sample NCmetagenome_FD_207641 | JGI IMG/M metagenome (GOLD analysis project Ga0310810, IMG submission 207641) | Soil microbial communities from experimental microcosm in Duke University, North Carolina, United States - NC | ecosystem: Engineered > Artificial ecosystem > Soil microcosm > Unclassified ...
ATGAGAAACACCGCGTCCCACTCCTTCCCCTTTGCGCTGTGCGCCGTGCTCAACACGAGCACGTCACGCTCCTCGTCCGAGCCACCGGCCAGGTCCTGCGTGGCCTGCGGCGGCTCGAGCGCGAGCGCGGAGAGAAACGCCTCGCGGCTGGGGTAGCCTCCAGCGATCGCCTGGAGCTGATCCAGATCGGCCAGACGCGGCTCGACACGGTCGTACTTCTCCCGAAGGAGTCCGTCGTAGAGCTGCCTGACGCGAGCAATGTCACCGCTCACCGACGCGATATCCACGAGCGGCGTCGCCCGCAGCTGCTCCAGCAGCGCCACGAGCTGTGTGTGCGCGTCGCGGGCCCTCGCCGGTGGTCGATACTGGCCGAACGCGCGCGAGTCCCACGCCATCTGCGCCATGAGATCGATCGCCGCGCGTGCCGTGACGTCGCCGATCCCGGGCAGCAGCATGAGGATCCGGTACCAGCTGACTTCGTCGCGGGGATTCTCGAGGATGCGCAGGAACGCGAGCACGTCCTTGACGTGCGCTGCCTCGAGGAACTTGAGGCCGCCCCACTTCTCGAACGGGATCTTGCGGTTGGTCAGCTCGATCTCGAGATCCGCCGACATGTAGCCGGCGCGGAACAGCACAGCGATCTCTCGCAGCGGAATGCCTTCTTCATGCAGCTCGAGAATGCGGTCCACCACGAAGCGCGTCTGCTGCTGCTCGTCCTGCGCAGTGACTAGCCACGGCGCCTCGCCGCCCGATCGCTTCGTCCATAACGTCTTCGTGTACCGTTCCGACGCCCGCGAGATCAGGGTATTGCTCGCGTCGAGGATCGGCTGCGTGGACCGGTAGTTCTGTTCGAGCGCGATGATCGTCGTGCCCGGAAACTGACGTGGGAAATCGAGAATGTTCCGGAAGCTCGCACCGCGGAACGAGTAGATGCTCTGCGCGTCGTCGCCGACGACCGTGATGTTGCTATGGCGCCGGCACATGCCGCGGAGAATACGGGCTTGGAGCACGTTGGTGTCCTGGTATTCGTCCACCAGGACGTGATCGTAGAGCGACGCGATGCGCTCGGCGATGCCGGGTGCGGCCTCGAGCATCGTCGCCCAGAACAACAGCAGGTCGTCATAGTCGACGAGATTCCGCTCACCCTTCCGGCGTGTGTAGTCCGCGAAGATGTTGAGGAAGTCGTCGTGGTAGTCGACGAACTGCGAGTACTCGTCGCGCAGAAGGTCGTCGACCGCGATACCGGTGTTGATGTGGCGCGAGTAGACGTAGTGAAGCGTTTCCTTGCGCGGAAACCGTTTCTTGCTTTCCGCATACCCGAGTTGTGCGCGCGATAGCTGGATGAGGTCCTCGGCATCGCCCTGATCCATGATGCTGAAGTCACTCGCCACGCCGGCCGCCGCACCAAATCGTCGAAGGAGGCGATGGGCGGTAGCGTGAAAGGTCCCGCCGTTCACGCCGCGGCACGCGCCGCCGACCAGCCGTTCCGCTCTGGCGAGCATCTCCTGCGCCGCTCGACGCGTGAACGTCAGGAGGAGGATTCGCTCGGGCCGCACGCCCTTGTCGATCAGGTGGGCCAGCCGGTAGATCAGCGTCCGCGTCTTGCCCGTTCCTGCGCCGGCGATGATGAGCAGCGGCCCGTCACCGAACGTTGCGGCGACAGCCTGTTCGGCGTTGAGCTCGGAGGTGAGGCCACGTGCGCGGCCGGCGACCATCGCCGCTCGCTCGGCGTCGGAACGCCCCTCGTAGACCCGCGTGTCGGTCATGCGGAGAATATACGTGTCGCGGCAGCTATTGTCGGTGTTTTTTCGGCGCGGGCCGTATCGTTTACGCGGCGTCTTCCGCTGGAGTTCGCCAGGCCCCGGCGCCGCGCAGAACGACGGGTGCGCGGTTCATTGGAATTCGTTACCCGATACGGCCTGCGCTCGTCCCACAATGCCACGACGAACGCGCGGGACTCGGTCAGCGGGCCCGTCTGGTGTTTCGCGTGAAAGGCCGGCGACGACGTCGATCTCCTTCGAGGTGGCATCACGCATTCTCGCGTGCCGGCTCGCTTCCTTACGGAAGTTGGAGGGGGAGGTAGCTCGGGTCGAGCACGCGGCCCGGTTGCTTCGCCGGCACGCGGGAGCGTGGCGTGCACGTTAGGCCGAACACGTGACCGAACGCGCGAGTCACTTCACGCGCGACCGCCTGCATGTCGACCGATCCCCGTTGTGCCTCACGCGCAACGGACGTCATCGTGACGCCCGAGATCCCGCACGGGACGATGAGATCGAAGTAGCGGAGATCGGTGTTCACGTTGAGCGCAAAGCCATGCCACGTGACCCAGTCGCGCGCGTGGACGCCGATCGAAGCGATCTTCCGCCGCGAGTCCCGCTCGGGGTCGACCCACACACCGGTGTACTTGTCGACTCGCCCCCCGGCGATCCCAAACGGTTCGATCGCCCGAATCAGCGCCTCCTCGACTTGCCGGAGGTACCAGTGCAGGTCCTTGCGATGGCGTTTCAGGTCCATCACCGGGTAGCCGACGAGCTGGCCGGGACCGTGGAACGTGATGTCGCCACCACGTTCCACCTCGAACAGGTCGACCCCGTGCGACGCGAGATACTGCGGTGACGCGATGAGATTATTGCCGTTGGCCGTCCGGCCGAGCGTCACCACCGGTGGGTGCTCCACCAGCATCAGCACGTCTTCCGCGATCTCGCCCGAGATTCGCCGGCGCGCGACGTCCCGCTGCAGCTCGAGGGCCGACCCGTACGACAGCGTCCCGAGATCGACGACGAGAAGCTCGCTCACGACCGCTCCGCCACGTCGTTAGGCGTGAAGCATCTTGCCGAGGGAGTCCAGACACGCCTCCGCCACGGCTTCCGCCAACGTCGGGTGGGCGTGGATCGCCAGGTCGACCTCCTCGACGGTGAACTCGTTCTCGCGCGCAACCGCCAGCTCGTGAATCAGCTCCGTCGCGTGCAGCCCAACGATGTGTGCGCCGAGGATCTCGCCATACTTGGCATCGCGGATGATCTTCACGTGTCCCTCGGTCTCACCGGCCGTGCGCGCCCGTCCGCTCGCCATGAAGGGGAACTTCCCGACCTTGTAGTCGATCTTCTTCTCTTTTACCTGCGCCTCGGTCATCCCGATCGACGCGACCTCCGGGTGACAGTACGTGGCGTTCGGGATATTGCCGTAATTCACGAGATGCGGGTGTTCTCCCGCGAGCAGCTCGGCGAGCACGACACCTTCTCGCTGGCCTTTGTGCGCGAGCATCGGGGCACCGATCACGTCGCCGATCGCGTAGACACCCTTCGCGGTCGTCTCGTAGGTCTCCGTGCTGACCTTCACGAAGCCGCGCTCCGTGAGCTGAATTCCCGCTTCCTTGAGGCCGATGTCTTCCACGTTAGGCGCGCGGCCGGCGGCCACGAGCACTTTCTCGGCCTCGAGCTCCTTTTTCTCCCCGGCCACGTCGACCGTCATCTTCACCGAGCCCTTCGCGACCTTCACGTTCGAGATCTTGGCGCCGGTGAGGACGTCGATCCCGCGCTTCTTGAACGAGCGCGTCACGACCGAGGAGCTGTCGCCATCCTCGAAGGGCAGGATTGTCGGCATGACCTCCACGATCGTGACCTTCGTGCCGTAGGCATTGAAGACGTCGGCGAACTCGCAGCCCACCGCGCCCGCGCCGACCACGATCAACGATGTCGGGGCGCTCTCCAGAATCAGGACTTCGTCCGAGGACAGGACGTTCTGCTTGTCGAGCTCGAGGCCGATCTGAGGCAAACCCTTCACGCGCGATCCGGTCGCGATGATGATCGCCTTCCTGGCGTCGTGCTTTTCCTCCTTGCCGTCGGCGGTCTTCACCGCGACGCTCTTGCCCCCCGCGAGCCGGCCCGTGCCCTTGATCCAGGTCACCTTGTTCTTCTTGAAGAGCGTCTCTACGCCCTTGGAGTTCTGCGCGCTGATGCCGCGCGACCGCTTCATTGCCGGGCCGTAGTCCAGCTTCACCTCACCCAGCCCGATGCCGTGATCCGCCGCGTGCTTCACATGGTTTGCGAGGGCGGCGCTCTCCAACAGCGATTTCGCGGGAATGCATCCCCACAGAACGCACGTGCCGCCGAGGCCCTCGCGTTCGATCACGGCCGTCGAGAGCCCCAGTTGTCCGCACCGAATCGCGCCCACGTATCCGGCGGGTCCGCCGCCGAGGAAGATCACGTCGTACGAAGCCATTGTCGAGAATCGGGAATCGGGAAATCCCTTGCTGACGCTCGGGACAAGTTGAAAATCGAACGGCCGCCCCGGGCGAGCGGGACATCCTCGGAGGCACGACCATCCATCGGACCGAAACCTAGCCGGTTCCTGTCAACGCACGCCACCGACCGGCGCTTCCCGCGTCCCTTACCGGTAGAGGACCTCTCGACGGCCGGCTATCGAGTGACTCGAACGGTGCGCGTTGTACTCCGGACGCCGTCCGACAGGATCACCTCGAGGTCGGCCGCTCCCGTACGAATCTGGGCGTTGGCCCCGCGAGCGAACGACAGAATCTCTCCGGTGCGACCATCGCGAATCAGTGCCATCCGGGCCCCTGTCGCGCCCCACTGCACTCGCACGGTGCCGGACGGCGTCGCGGTAGCGTCGACCGTGTTGATGGCGGCCGAAATACCGCCAGGCGCCAGCGATGCCCGCATGACTGTTGGCGTGGCGCCAAGACCGCTCAGCCGGATCGAATTCAAATCGCCGCGCGTCGCATCGTCCATGGGAATCGCGAACGCGAAATGTCGAGCGGTCGGCTCGTCGACATCCGCCGGCTTCTCCCCAGCGAACGCATACGAGAACAGTCGGCGGCCATCGCGCGCCGTGCCTTCGATGCGATACGGGCCGGCCGCGGAGGGAAGCAACGGCCGCGTCACGACCGAGAACGCGGGCTCGAGCACGAGCTGTCCGCGCTCCACGCGCCCCCACACGAGGAGGGCAGGGCGCGGCGAAGCCGACGCTTGAGCCGCGCCGGTCTCGGTGGAGTTCGACCCGCGCCAGTTCATGACACCTACGTAGTTGTAGTCGCTTATCCATGGGTTGCTGCAATAACCCATGAGATCGGGTGACGACGGGAGACGCAGCGCATTCGTCGAGAGATCGTAGCCGTACACGCCGATCGAGCCATCGGAGTTCGGGAAGTTCGGATCCCAATCGGAAACGCCGCCACAGGGCGCGTGCAGACGGCCGAAGTTGTGGGTCAGCTCATGTGCCGTGACGGTACGCCCGCTCGGGAGATAATCCCACGCGACGACGGCTTGGCCGCCGATATAACCATACCCGGCGATGCCGGTGTTGTAGCTGACCTTGACCACTCCGACGTAGTGCCTAACGCTCGACTCGGCGACCCGCAGTGCATCCAGTTCCGAGAGCAGATGCAGCCACTCCGAATTGCCGTCGCTCGAGGTCAGCTCGAGCGAATCGCCGGTGATGTACGGCGCGTGGACTTTCACGTCGATGTCGCGCAGCGGCAGCATCCGCCGCGCGTCGCCGAGATACTGATCCGTGTTCGACGTGGAAACGTTGCCGACGAGCGTCTTGTCGAATCGCTGAATCACCGGCACGAACGTGACTTTCAGCGGAGGAACGTCGCGAACGTCGAGGACCGCTGGAGTTCCAGATGCCGGGAAGGTGTTGTCGGTCTCGTTGCTTTCGGCCACCGTGTTCCCCGGATCGACATCCGCCAGCATCCGCAACCCGGGCTGAACGAACTGACCGGGCACGATCCCATTCCACGACGTCGCCAAATCACCCTGGTCCGGCGCGATTGGGACCGGACTGCCGTTAGTGAGCGTCAAGGTGTTTACCAGCGCGGTGCCCATGAAGAGCTTCACGCGCACGCCCGTCGTCGCGCTCGTTGGCTGGTTCGCTCGGGCGAAGACGCGAACGTAGCCATCCCGGCCCGCGACGAGCGGCACCGTTCCGCTGTAGGTCTGCACGGATTGCGTGATCGTGACCCCGTCGATCGTGAAGTTCAGCTGGCCGTCGCTTCGTGCGTAATTCACCGTCACGACGGCGGTCGTCGCGGGTGAAAGCGTGACGGTCTGCGAGCTGAAATTCGGGACGTAGGTCGCGCCGTTCGCCGTGACCGACTTGGCCTGCACGGTGTATGGGCCCGAGGCCATGCCGACGCTGTCGCCCGACGCTTCCACGGTGAAGCTTTTTGCGGGACCCGTGACGCTGATGTCCGCGGCCACACCGTCGGGAAGTCCGTTGACGACGAACCTGAGATTGCCGGTGGTTTGCGCGTACCTGATTTGAACTGTCGTCGGCGTCAGGCCGGGACTGAGTTGGACCTGACGAGAGCTCGGTGTCGGCGCGAACCGCTGCTGATCAGCGCTGATTTCCTGCGCAGCGACCAGGTAGTAGCCGGGATCGATGCCGTCAAACGTCGTCGACGCAGCGAGCGTTCGTGAAAACCCGTTAGGCCCGGTCACGCGTATCCCTGGCGGCGTGTTCGCGGGCGCGCCGTCGACCGTGACGATCAGCACGGCGCTCGACACCGCGTAATCGACGGAGGCTTCCACCGGCGCGTTCGACTTGGGGATCGTGACGGTCTGTGTGTCGGCCAGTGGCGAATATCGCGTCGCGCCGTCGCGGACCGGCGCCGCGGAGATGGAGTAGGCGCCGGGCCTGAGGCCAGTGACCACCTCGGTGGCGGTGAGCGCGCGCGAATACTTGTTAGGGCCGGAGAGCGTGACCTGCCCGGCAGCGCCCTCCGGAAGACCCGAAATCGACAGCGACAGCGTGCCCGTGCGCGGGCCGTTCGAGTCGCACGACCCGAGTACGGCGACGGTTCCGACGAACAACGCGATGCGTTGCACCCAGCGAGACAACGACCCTCCGGCCAACGATGAAGCGAATCAGCTCGCGCTGGTCAATAGACGAGCATCAGCGGGTTCTCGATCAGACGCCGCAGGGTCTGAAGGAACCGCGCGCCAAGCGCGCCGTCCACCACGCGATGATCGCAGCTCATCGTGACGCGCATGCGCTTCCGCATGGCGAGCGCGTGGTCGATTACGACCGGCTTGTCCTCGACCGTCCCGATTGCCAGGATGCCGACCTCGGGCGGATTGATGATGGCCGTGAACTGGTCAATCCCGAACATGCCGAGGTTCGAGACCGAAAACGTGGAGCCGGTGTACTCTTCGGGTTTGAGCTTCCGTTCGCGAGCGCGCTTGGCGAGCTCCCGCGCTTCTCGAGAGATCTCGCTCATGCGCTTCTGGTCGGCGTCGAAGATCACCGGTGTGATCAGCCCTTCTTCGATCGCGACTGCCATCCCGAGATGCACGCGGTTGAAGGAGCGGATCTTGTCGCCGAGCCAGTGGGCATTGACCTCGGGGTGCTGTGCCAACGCGGTTGCGACCGCCTTCAGCACGATGTCGTTGAACGAGACCTTGAATTCGTCGCCCATGGCTGCCATGGCAGCGCGCATCTCCGCCACGCGCTCCATGTCGAATTCCGCGGTGAGGTAGAACGTCGGGATCGGCCCGATGGACTCCGAGAGCCGGCGCGCGATCGTCTTTCGGATTTGTGTGAGCGGCGCGTCGCGGTAGTCTTCGCCCGGTCCCACAAAGCGAGCCGCCGCCGGCTGCTGCCGCACGGCGCCTGACGCGACGGCTGCCTCGACGTCGCGTTTGATGATGCGCCCTCCTGGGCCACTTCCCTGGACGGCCTGCAGGTCCAGCCCGTTCTCGGAGGCCATGCGCCGGGCGAGCGGGGACGATCGCATTCGCCCGCCGCCATTGCCGCTGGGCGCCGCGGCCGGTGCCGGCGGAGCAGCGGACCGGCCCGGAGAAGGTGCCGGCGGTGCCGCGCCGCCGAGCTTGTCCTGCGGCGGTGTCGACGCTTCGCCCTGCGATTGCGTTGGGCTTCGAGGAACCGGTGTGGCGCCGGCGCTTGCAGTCGCGGGAGCCGCTGGCGCCGCGGCCGCGCCGCCAGCGCCACTTACCACCGCGTCAATGTTCTCGTCAGGCGCTGCGATGACGGCGATCAATTGGCCCACGGGCGCGGCGTCGTTCTCGTTGAGCAACCGCTTCCGCAGCACGCCCTCGCCGCGCGCGACCAGCTCCATGATCGCCTTGTCGGTCTCCACCTCGGCAAGCGTTTCGCCGTTCTTGACCTGATCGCCTTCGTTCTTCAGCCATTTGACGAGGCGTCCTTCCTCCATGGTCGGCGAGAGCGCCTCCATCACGACCTTCGTTGCCATACCCGACGATCCCTCCGCCTACTCGAGGTACATGACTTTTTTCACCGCGGCGACCGTCTTCGCAGCGTCGGGCTTGGCGGCGCGCTCCAGGTTCTTGGCGTACGGCATCGGTACGTCGGCCTGATGAACGCGGACGACCGGTGCGTCGAGATCATCGAAGCACTCGCGCTGGATGTAGTCCACCACCTGTGCGCCAACGCCGCAAATCTCCCACCCTTCCTCGAGAACGACCGCTCGATTGGTCTTTCGAACCGACGTCGTGATGGCTTCGATGTCCATCGGCCGAATCGTGCGGAGGTCCACGACGTCCACGTTGATCCCCTGCTTGCCTAACTGGTCCGCTGCTTGAAGCGCCGCGAGAACCATCTTTCCGTGCGTGATGATCGAAGCATGGTCTCCTTCGCGCTTCAGCTCCGCCTTCCCAATCGGCACGACGACTTCCTCGTTCTCGGGCACCTCGCCTTTCGTGTTGTAGAGCATTTCGCCCTCCAGCACGATGACGGGATTGTCATCGCGAATCGCGCTCTTGAGCAACCCCTTCGCGTCGTACGGCGTGCCGGGGGCAACGACCTTGAGTCCGGGAATGTGAGCGAGCCACGACTCCCACGCTTGGGAGTGCTGCGCGGAAAGCTGCAGTGCTGCCCCGTTAGGCCCGCGGAACACGATCGGGATGTTGTACTGCCCACCCGACATGTACAGCATCTTCGCTGCCGAGTTCACGACCTGATCGATGGCGAGCAGCGCGAAGTTCCAGGTCATGAACTCGATGATCGGGCGCAGGCCGACCATCGCGGCGCCGACGCCGACGCCGGCGAATCCCAGCTCGGTGATTGGCGTGTCCACGACGCGCATTTCGCCGAACTCCTGCAGCAGCCCCTTCGAAACCTTGTACGCTCCCTGGTAGACCGCGACCTCTTCACCCATGATGAAGACGCGATCGTCTCGGTGCATCTCCTCACGGAGGGCCTGGTTCAGGGCGTCGCGATATGTGATGACGGACATTCGACGTCGGGTGGAGTTTCGACGGGTCAGAGCCCCTGGATTCTGGTAACTCGAGTTCGGAGGTACTCGTATTCAAGGGCTCTGACCCCTTGAAACGCTTTCAGTCAGCCCCCACCGCCGCCTCGGCGTGCGCATCGCTCGTCGTGTCGACCAGGACGTCCTCGTACAGCGCCTCGATCGGCGGCTCCGGGCTCTGCTCGGCGAAGTCCCATGAATCCTGCACGAGGGCTTTCACTTCTTCATCGAGCTTGGCGAATTCATCGTCCGTCAACTGGCCCGCCTGCTGGAGCTGCGTGCGAAGGACGATAATCGGGTCGCGCTTGAGGTACTCCTCGAGCTCTTCCTTCGTGCGGTACGTGCCGCTCACGGCATCGGACATGGAGTGGCCCATGAACCGGTACGTTCGCACCTCGAGCAGCGTTGGCGTCGATTCGGTCCGCGCCCGATCGACCGCCTCCTGAACCGCCGCTCGCACGACCATCACATCCTGACCGTCGACGACGCCACGCGGCATGTCGTACGAAGCCGCCCGGTTGTATATGTCGTGAATGGACGACGCGCGCTCGAGCGCGGTACCCATCCCATAGCGATTGTTCTCGATGATGAACACGACCGGCAGCTTCCACAGGGCCGCCATGTTCAGGGCTTCGTGGAACGCCCCCGTGTTCGCGACCGATTCGCCCATGAAGCACACGCAGACCTGATCACCGCCACGATACTTGATGGCGAAGCCGACACCGGTCGCGATCGGCACGTGCCCGCCAACGATCCCGTGCCCGCCGAGGAAGTTGACGTTGCGGTCGAACAGGTGCATGGAGCCACCCTTGCCGCGCACGACGCCGTCGATGCGGCCGAACAGCTCCGCCATGATGGCTCTCGGCGCCATGCCACGGGCGAGCGCCTGCCCGTGATCGCGGTACGTCGTGATCACGTAGTCGTCGGGGCGCAGGATGGAGATCGCACCCGTGCCGCACGCTTCCTGGCCAATGTACAGATGACAGAAGCCGCCGATCTTGCCTAACGCGTAGGCTTCGGCGCACCGCTCCTCGAACCGCCGCTGCAGCAGCATCGTGCGAAGCAGCTCGCGGCGCAGCTCGACGTCGTCGGAAGGAGCAGAATTGTCCGCTTTCTTCTTAGCCATGGTGATCGTCGGGAATCGTGAATCGGGAATCTCGAACGGAAGAACGGGCTGTTGCGAGGCGGGCCGGCGGGCAGGGCGAACCCTCCCGGCTACGCCGCCTCGATTCCCGATTCCCGATTCCCGATTCCCGCGGCGTTGACCTGTTCCCACGCGTGATAGCTCGAGCGGACCAGCGGGCCGGACTCCACGTGCCGGAAGCCCATAACCCGACCGATCCGGGCGAGCTCACGAAACTCGTCAGGCGTGTAGTACCGGTCGAGCGGAAGGTGATCGTTCGAGGGTCGCAAGTACTGGCCGAGCGTCAGAATGTCCACGTCGACCGAGCGAAGATCGCGCATGACCGCCACCACCTCCTCAGTGGTCTCGCCGAGTCCGAGGATGACTCCCGTCTTCGTCGGAATGTCGGGCGCAATGGACTTCGCATCGCGAAAGATCTGCATGACGCGCTCGTACCGCCCACCGGGTCGGGCGCGCTTGTAAAGGCGCGGGACGGTCTCGGTATTGTGGTTGTAGATCTCCGGACGAGCGTCTAGCACGGTGCGAATGCTGTCGACGTTGCCCTGAAAATCCGGAACGAGCACCTCGACCGAGCACCCGGGGACCTGCTCGTGGATCTGACGGATCGTCTCGGCGAAGATGTAGGCGCCGAAGTCAGGCAGGTCGTCGCGGTCGACCGACGTGATGACCGCGTGCTGGAGCCGCATCTCCGCGATAGCCGCCGCGACACGACTCGGTTCGCTCAGATCGTACTTCGGAGGACGACCGTGCGTCACGGCGCAATAACCGCAGTTGCGTGTACACACGTCGCCGAGGATCATGAACGTGGCCGTCCCGTGCTCCCAACACTCGCCGACGTTGGGGCAATGCGCCTCCTCACAAACCGTGTGGAGATCGAGCTCGCGCATGAGGTGCCGGAGGCGGGCGTAGTTCGGACCGCCCGGCGCCTTGACCTTGAGCCAGGAGGGCTTCCGCTCAGGCAGCGGATCTGCCCGGTGGCGGCCCATGATCTGGTAGAGTGTATCTGCCATCTCGTGTTGCCAGGGTATGCCAGCCCGCCCTTACCGAGGCGCAGGCGAAGCAAAGCGCGAATTCAAGCCGAGTGGGAAACTTAGCCCGGGCAGGAAACGCCGACCAGCGTACGCTAACCTGCTAACCACCAGTTGGCGGTTGCG
>Ga0310810_10008985_pt1 | contig 11546 bp, 11 predicted proteins | sample NCmetagenome_FD_207641 | JGI IMG/M metagenome (GOLD analysis project Ga0310810, IMG submission 207641) | Soil microbial communities from experimental microcosm in Duke University, North Carolina, United States - NC | ecosystem: Engineered > Artificial ecosystem > Soil microcosm > Unclassified ...
CATTTTCCGAAAACTTTCATGAAGCGCGAGGAGTTCTACGAACTGCGCGCGCAGCCGTATTCGCGCGAGAAGGTTCGCGTGCTGGCTCATCTCGATGCGTCGAACCTCGACTTGAAGAACCCGGACTATCACCGCAAGGATGCCGATTTTCCCGTGGCCATGGCGCGCACGTACGGGAAGGGCCGGACGTTCTGGTCGAACTTCGGTCACGCCGCCGAAACCTGGGACGATCCCGACATCCAGAAGATGTACCTCGAAGCCATCAAGTGGGCGATGGGGATCACGCAGGGAGACGCGGGCCCCTCGACGCGCTCCGGTCGTCGATGAAGCTGCTGCGTTTCGGCGAGATTGGCCGCGAGTTGCCGGGCCTGCTCAGGGCAGACGGATCGATTGGCGATCTTTCCGGCATCATCCAGGACGTCTCAGGCGAGGTGTTGCTGCCTGAATGGATTGACCGTCTGCGCGACGTCAATCCGGCGTCTCTGCCACGGGTGAAAGGCGACGTGCGGCTGGGCCCCTGCGTGGGGTCGGTGGGAAAATTCATCTGCGTCGGCCTGAACTATTCGGATCATGCTGCCGAGTCCGGGATGGCCGTGCCCGCCGAGCCGATCTTGTTCATGAAGGCCACCTCGGCCATCTGCGGGCCGAACGACAACGTAGAGATTCCGCGCGGCTCCGCGAAGACGGACTGGGAAGTGGAACTGGGCGTCGTGATCGGCAAGGGCGCGAAGCACGTCAGCCAGGCCGATGCGTTGTCGCACGTGGCGGGCTACTGCGTGGTGAACGATCTCTCGGAGCGCGCGTTCCAGCTCGAGGGTACGGGGCAGTGGGTGAAGGGGAAGAGCGCGGACACCTTCGGCCCTATCGGGCCCTGGTTGGTGACCGCCGATGAAGTGCCGGATCCGCAGCAGCTCGAGCTCTGGCTCGAGGTGAACGGCCACACGTACCAGCGCGGCAGCACGGCCAACATGATTTTCAGCGTCGCGTTTCTGGTGAGCTACGTCAGCCGCTTCATGAGCCTGCAATCTGGCGACATCATCTCCACCGGCACGCCTCCGGGCATCGGCATGGGCCAGAAGCCGCCGATGTATCTCCAACCCGGCCACAGGATCCGTCTTGGGATCGCGGGGCTCGGCGAGCAGAACCAGCTCGTGGTGAGCGGCGCCTGAAAAGGTTCCGGGAACCTTTGCTATAGTACGTCCACCTTGTACACGGTGGCGGTACGCGTTCCCTCGGTACTGTTCGTTCTCACTGTTTCTCTCCTGTTCGCGGGCATTGCAAGCGGCCAGTCGACCCCCTCTCAGCCACAGACCTTAAAAGGATTGTCGATCGAGGAGCTGTCGAAGATCGACGTCACCAGCGTGTCCAAGCACGCCGAGATCATTTCTGAGGCCGCGGCCGCCGTTAGCGTCATCACGTCTGAAGATCTGCGGCGCGCCGGTGTCACCGAGTTGCCCGAAGCGATGCGCCTGGCGACCGGGATGATAGTGGCGCGCTTCAACGGCGAAACATGGGGCGTGAGCGCGCGCGGCTTCAACATCTCGACCGCCAACAAGATGCTCGTGCTGGTCGACGGCCGCAGCGTCTATACGCCGCTCTACTCCGGAGTGTTCTGGGGCGTGCAGGACATGGTGCTGGACGACGTGGATCGGATCGAGGTGGTGCGCGGCCCTGGCGGCACGCTCTGGGGCGCCAACGCCATCAACGGCGTCATCAACATCATCACGAAACGGGCCGCCGACACACAGGGAAGTCTGGTGTCCACGAGCGCAGGCAGCGGTCTGGGGCAGACCGCGCTCCGTTACGGAGGGAAGGCCGGCGTCAACGCGATGTATCGCGTTTACGCGAAGTATTCGTATTACGGCCCGCAAGTGTTCTCGAACGGCGCTTCGGCCCATGACCGGCTTGGCCGCGGCCAAGCCGGATTCAGGATGGACTGGACTCCGCCAACGAGAACTGCCTTCACGCTGCAGGCCGACGCGTATGACGAGAAGAGCGGCCTCTTCGACCGGCCCGATATCGATCAGGCCGGCGGCAACCTGCTTGGCCGTCTCTCCCATACGTTCGCCACCGGCGCGCAGCTCCAGCTGCAGGGCTATTACGACGGCACGTACCGGAAAGTGCCGCGTCAGTTTTCGGAACACCGCGACACAGGAGACCTGGATTTTCAGTACCGGACGACAGTTGGACGGCACGACGTGACATCAGGCGTGGGCTTTCGGCTGACGGGCGGCCGGGCGCCGGGGTCAAGCGTGCTGTTTTTCGATCCGCAGGAGCGCTCGTCGCACCTCCTGAATGTGTTCGTTCAAGACGAAATCTCCATCGTTCCCCGCAGGGTGATCGCCACATTCGGTACGAAGGTGGAGCACAACGATTTCACCGGCGTCGAGTTCCAGCCGACGGCACGGCTCCGGTGGTCGCCGTCGGAACGACAGACTGTGTGGGGCGCCGTGTCACGCGCCGTACGGATGCCCACCCGCTTCGACAGCGATCTGCGATTCACGGGCGCGTTCTTCCCGGTGGTGGTGCTGCAGGGCAGCCCGGACTTCATGTCGGAAACAGTGGTCGCCGGTGAAGCCGGGTATCGACATCGCGTAGCGAACCGGCTGGCGCTGGACGTGGCGGTGTTCGTTAACGGGTATGACGACCTCCGCACCCAGGAACCCTCGTCGGCGCCAGGCGGGATTCCGATCACGCTGGCCAATAACCTTCAGGCCACGACGCGGGGGGTGGAACTTGCGCTGGATTATCTGCCGGCGCCGTTCTGGCAGCTGCACGGGGCGTACACGCGCCTGTCGGAAGATTTCCAACTGACCGCGGCCAGCCGCGATCCCAGCAAGGGAAGCGGCGAGCACAACGATCCCAGGGACCAGTTCTCGTTCCGCTCGTACATCGATCTGCCGGCAAGAGGAGAAATCGACGCCCTGTTCAGGTTCGTCGGCGCCCTGCCTCAACCGAAAGTGGCCAGCTATTCCGAGCTCACGCTCCGCGTGGGTTGGGGACATGGGGGACCGATGGAGTTGTCGTTGATTGGCGACAACCTCCTTCACGGCCGCCATGGCGAAGCTGCCGCCACCGGACCGCTGCAGGAGCAATATCTCCGGCGGGTGACCGCCCGCGCGACGTGGCATTTCTAGGCGTCGCCGCGCTCGTGGTCTTTCAGGGGGTCGCGGCGCCGGCCGCAGCGGCGCGGCATTCTCAAGGGGCTCAATCGCCTCAATCGCCTCGAACGGCACAAGCAGCGCAACCGGCGGCCGCGTCGCCGCTCGAGTATCAGGTCAAAGCCGCTTACATCCTGAATTTCATCAACCTCACGGAATGGCCCCCGGCCGCGCTGGGGTCGGCGACGGCTCCCTTCCGCGTGTGTCTCTCGGGAACCGGCCAGCTTCGCGCCGCGCTGGAGGACACCGTCAAAGGAGAATCGGTGCACGGCCACCAGGTGGTGGTGGATCGTCTGACGAGCGAAACAGCGCCGACATGCCAGGTGATCTACGTTCCCGCAAGCGACGCCGCCCAGATGCCGGACCTGATGCGCGCCGTCGGATCGGCAGCTGTGCTCTTCATCGGGGAGACGGATGCGTTTCTTCGCGCCGGCGGCGTGGTGCGGTTCGTCGTCGATCAGGGCCACGTCCGGTTCGACGTGAACCGCCGCAGCGCCGAGCAGCGCGGCCTCTCGCTCAGCTCGCGCCTGCTGCGCGTCGCGAGGAGAGTGCAGCCGTGACGGCGTTCAAGGATCTGCCCATCCGCCGCAAGGCGCTCCTGCTGGGGCTCGTGCCCACAGTGACCGCCATTCTGCTCGTGATTCTGTCGTCGATCGTCGCTACGTACATTCAGGCGCGCACCAACATGCTGGGGGATCTTCAGGCCGAAGCGGTGCTCGTGACCGACAACGTGAGCGCGGCGCTGGCGTTCAACGATCAGAAGTCGGCCAGCGATACTCTTCGCGCCTATCGCTCCAAGACCAACATCGATGCCGTGTGCGTGTTCGACAGCGCCGGCAGGCTGTTCTCGTCGTTCGAGCGCGTGCCCGGGCGGTGCGCGTCACCCAGCTACGGCGCCTTGTCCAACGGACCGGGCCCTGTCTACGAACAGACCGTGATGCTCGGCAACCGATCCGTGGGGATGGTGCGCGTCGCGGCGAACTTCAGCCGCCTGTCCGCGTGGACGCGGCGGCAGGCTCTTGTGGGCCTTGGCACGTTCATCGTGGGGGTGTTCCTCTCGTTCCTTCTCACGCAGGGGCTCTCGCGCAGCATCACCGAGCCGCTCCACAACCTGGCGGCCACCGCCGACCTCGTTTCCACCAGCCGCGACTACAGCATTCGCGCCACGAAAATCACGTCCGACGAAGTGGGCAAGCTTGTCGGCTCGTTCAACAGCATGCTCGATCAGATCCAGGAGCAGTCTAACCTGTCGGCCCAGTCGCTGGAGCGGGAGCGGGAAGCGAGCCGGCTGAAGGATCACTTCCTGGCCGCGGTGTCGCACGAGCTCCGCACCCCGCTGAACGCCATTCTTGGCTGGCTGCAGATCATCCAGACCACTGCGCCGGGCAAGAACACCGTGAAGCGCGCGCTGGAAAGCCTGGAGCGTAACGCCCGCACGCAGGCGCGCGTGGTGGAGGACCTCATCGATATTTCGAGAGTGGTCACCGGCAAGCTTCAACTCCGCGCCGAGCGGATGGATCTGCGGGGCGCCATCAAGGCGGCGCTCGACGTGGTCGATTCGGCCGTCCAAGCCAAGACGATTCACCTGGCGTCCACGCTCCCGGAAAAACCGGTCGTCGTGCGCGGCGATGCCGATCGCCTCCAGCAGGTGATGTGGAATCTGCTGTCCAACGCGGTGAAATTCACGCCGGCGGGCGGGAAGGTCACGGTGGATCTGTCGGTGGTGGCCGGTGATGCCCTGGTGACCGTCAGCGACTCGGGCATCGGCATAGCTCCCGAGTTCATTCCGTTTGTTTTCGATCGCTTCCGTCAGGCCGACGGCTCGATGACCAGGGAGCACGGCGGCCTGGGGCTGGGACTGGCCATCGCGCGTGAGCTGACCGATCTGCATGGCGGCTCGCTGTCGGTGTCCAGCTCCGGAAGGGGTCAGGGCGCCACCTTCGTTCTGAGGCTTCCCAGAATCGCTTCGTTGGCGCACCCCGCGCCCACGGTGTCGGGCGCTGCTGCCGCGCCGCCGGACGGCCGGGGACTAGGCGGCGTCCGGGTGCTCGCCGTGGACGATGACGCGGATGCGCTCGAAGTCATTTCCGAGGCGCTCAGAGGCGCAGGCGCCAGTCTCGAGACCGCGCGCTCCGGATCCGAAGCCATCGAGGCCTGCCGGCACAAACAGTTCGATGTGCTGGTATGCGACCTTGCGATGCCCGGGATGGACGGCTTCACGGTGATCCGTGAAATCAAGGAAATGACCGGCGATGCGGGCTTCCCGTTTGCGATTGCGCTCTCCGCTCATACGCTCCGCGAAGACGAAGAGCGATCGCGCGGTGCGGGATTTCATCTGCACCTCGGCAAGCCGTTCAGTCTTCCCGCGCTCATCGACGCCATTCTGGCCCATACTGGCAACTGATGTTCGAGTGGCTCAATCACAACGCGGCCGGCGTGCAGGCGCTGGCTTCTATTTGTTCGGTCATCGCCACCGTGGTGCTTCTTCGCACCACGCGGCAGTACGTGGCGCTCACCCAGGAGCTGGCGCGCGCTGCCAGGGAGCAACTCCGTTTCCAGCGGCGCACGATGGAATCGGAAGCGGCACAACTCACGACGCTGATCGATGTCTTTCTCGGAAGCCTGAAGCGGTTGCCGGTGGCTGAAGCGGAGCGGGACGCCATTCGCACCGTCGCGCTGTGGAAAGGCGCCGACGTGAGCACGTTCGGATCGCTGGCCGCCACCGCCCTCGGTTCGCGCCCGGAGGTGCAGCGGGCCATCCAGCGGCTCAATTGGATTCACTCCAACGTCGATCGGGTGCAGCAGACCGGTCCCGACGCGGAGTTTCCGTGGGATCAGTTTCCGTGGGCCGATTGGACCCGCCAAATCGACGAAGCGCGCGCCGCTCTGCAAACCGTCCGCGCCGACGCCCTCTCCAGTCCGGCAGCGCCCTCCCCTTCAGAGCCCTCAGAAACGGAAGCCGTCGGCGAGTAACCAGTCAGTACGTAGTGTCCGGCTTTAGCCGGACCGGCGCTTACCCGGACCGGTGTTTTAGCCGCCCTAACGCAACGTCAGCACACCCAGCCCTATCAGCCCCGATAACACGAGGTAGACGGCTACCAGATAATTCAGCAGTTTCGGAAACACGAAGATCAGCAGGCCGAACACGATTGCGAGCACCGGGCTCAGGGCGGCGGCAGTCAAGACCATGAATTCCTCCGTCCCAGCCGTCGCAAGGGCCGAGCCAATTGGCGTCGTGCTTGCACTCTCCAGTTCATCTGGAGGTATGAACATGTTTCAGACGGAAAAACGTAGGTTCATTGGAAAAGCGCTCGCCGGAGTGGCCACGGTTTGGACACTTGGCATTGGTCACGCGTCGGCGCAGTCATGGCAGCCGCTGCAGTACATCGAGCCCGGCACCAGCGTCCAAGTGAGGACGTCGCAGGCAATAGACAAGTCGTCCATGGACGGCCGCGTGTACACCGGCACGGTGGATGCCGATGTCCGCGACGCCAATGGACGTCTGGCGATTCTGCGAGGTGCCACGGCGGAGCTGGTGGTCCGTCAGGGCCCGGACAACGACCTGTATCTCGATCTCGATTCGATTACGGTGAACGGTCAGCGGTACGCCGTGGACGCCACGCGGCATCCCGTGGCGAAGACGGGCATTGACATCAAGAACAGCGGCATCGGCAACAACGACGAAACGGTCAAGAACGTCGGCGGCGGAGCCCTTCTGGGCACCATCATCGGCGCCATCGCGGGCGGCGGCAAGGGCGCGGCGGTTGGCGCTGCGGCCGGCGCGGCGGTTGGTGCAGGCGTTCAGGTCTACACTCACGGCAAGCGTGTGAACGTGCCGGCCGAAACGTTGCTGACCTATCGCCTGCAGAGTGGTCTCGACCTTGGGGTGAAGGACACGGGCTACGACCGGGACGGGTATCACTACCATCGTTACGCTGGGGAGTAGGTTCACAGGCTCACGGCTCAAGGCTTAGGGCTCAGGGTACGAAGCCCTGAGCCGCTTGAGCCCCCAGGTTCCTGAGCCTGGAGTCCTGAGTCCTGCGCCGCCCTGAGCCGTGAGGCCTGAGTCCTGAGCCCTTTCCTTCGGAACGCCCCTTGCTCTCGCATGACGCGTCCATCGCGGGCGCTGAAATGCGTATAAAACCACTACAGAAATCCCCAGTCTCTCTGGCACCCCCGGACGCCGTGGCGGTACCGGTGACTCTGCGCAGCGCCGCGCTGCTCGTGATTGCCCTGGGGGTCGGCCTCTTCACCCTACAGCAGATGCAATCCGTGCTGGTCCCCTTCGTTCTCGCGCTGCTCCTGTTCTACGCGCTGGATCCAGTGGTGGACTGGCTGCAGAAGTGGTGGGTGCCGCGCGTGATCGGGGCGGCGCTGGCGCTGTCGTTAGCCATCGGCAGCGTGGGGGGGCTGGCGTACATGCTCCAGGATCAGGCGTTGACGGTCGTGAATCAGCTGCCGGACGGTGCGCGCAAACTCGCCACGCTGTTCGAGCGCCGCCGCAACGATCCTCCGGGACCCATCGACAAGGTCCAGCAGGCCGCCGAGGAGTTGCAAAAGGGCGACGTGGCGGTGAAGCCCCCGCCAGGCGTTGTCCGGGTGCAGGTGGAGCAACCGACCTCCAGCGCGACGAGCCTGGTGCTGTCGAGCGGCATGACCATGTTGATGGCCGCCAATCAGCTGGTGATGATTCTGTTCCTCACGTACTTCATGCTTCTGTCCGACGAGCTCTTCAAACGCAAGTTCGTCGAGCTGTCGCCAGGCCTGTCGGAGAAGAAGCTCACGGTCGGCATCATCAACGACATCGCAAGGCAGATCGGCCACTTCCTTCTCATCCAGGTCCTCACGAGCGTCGTGGTGGGTGTGGTGACCTGGTGGGCGCTCTGGTACATGGGACTGCAACAGGCGGCGCTGTGGGGGATGCTGGCCGGGGTCTTCAACTCGATTCCGTACTACGGTCCCCTCATCGTCAGCGGGGGGCTGGCGGCGGTGGCGCTGCTGCAATTCGGGACGATCGCCCAGATGCTGTCGGTGGCCGGAGTGTCTCTGGTGATTACGACGCTCGAGGGATCGATCCTGACGCCGATGCTCATGGGGAAGGCGGCTGAGATGAACCGCGTCACCGTCTTCGCGGCGCTGCTCTTCTGGAGCTGGATCTGGGGCGTGTGGGGCATGCTGCTGGCCGTGCCGATCATGATGGTGATCAAGGTCGTCTGCGACCACGTGGAGGACCTGCAGCCGATCGGGAAGTTCATGGGGGAGTAGTTACAACTAGGGAACTAGGGAACTAGGGAACTAGGGAACTAGGGAACTAGGGAACTGGGGAACTGGGGAACTGGGGAACTGGGGAGCTGGGCGAAATCCAGCGCGCCTTCCTGAGAAAAGACCGTTCGGCCTACACTACCGTCCAAACCATGAATTACGGGGAGAACGCGATGATGCGAATGCTCGCAGCCACGTTGTTCGTCGTGTCGATCGTCGTCACGTCCTGGACGCTCGCCGCGCAGGGGCCGCGGCCGTCGTTCGAGGTGGCCTCGGTCAAGCCGAACAACAGCGGCACCAACATGATTTCGATCGAAGGGCGGCCGGGCGGAGGCATGGTCTTCACGAACATGCCGCTGCGCGGCATCATCAACTGGGCGTACGACCTTCAGGATTTTCAGCTGGTGGACGCCCCGGACTGGGCCGCGAACGAGCGGTTCGACATTAATGCCAAGGCGTCGGTAGACGCGCCGGTGGCGCCGGCCGCCGGACGGCCCGATGCCCAGTCGCGATTGATGATGCAGTCGCTGCTCGAGGAGCGCTTCAAGCTGACCGCGCATCGAGACAAACGGCCACTGCCGATCTACAACCTCGTGCTGGCACGCGCGGACGGGAAGCCTGGTCCCCAATTGAAACCGTCCAGCGTGGATTGCAACGCGGACCGCTCCGGTGGTCGCGGACCAGGCCGCGGCGCTCCGCCGCCTGGGCCCATGGCTGCGGGCGATCGCCCCGCGTGCGGAATGATGATGAGCCCGGGCCGGATTGCGGCGGGCGGCACGCCGATCTCTCGGCTGATTTTACCGCTGTCAAATTTCACCAGGCGCATTGTGGTGGACAAAACCGGTTTGACCGGCGGCTTCGACATCGATCTCGTGTGGACCCCCGATCAGATGCCGTCCGGGCCGCTGCCGCCCGGAGTGACGCTGCCCGCGATCGATCCGAACGGCCCGTCGATTTTCACGGCGTTGCAGGAACAGCTTGGCCTTAAACTCGAGTCGCAAACCGGTCCCGTGGATGTGTTAGTGGTCGATCGCGTGGAGAGGCCGACGCCGGACTGAGACGCGGGTCCATGGTGCATGGTCCGGGGTACATGGTTCGAAGAGGTTCCGGGTTCCGGGTTCCGGGTTCTGGGTTCCGGGTTCGCGGGTTCGTTGCTAACCTTGCTGCCGGCGCGCGCGTAGTACCGGCATGACTGATCTCAACAAGTTCGTGGTGTGTTCGTTGCTCTACGCTCTGGCGATCTCGGCTCTGGTTCTTCCCGGTTCAATAGTTCTTGCACAAGCGCCCCCGCTGTCGTTCGAAGCGGCGTCCGTCAAACCAAACAAGTCTGGTGACACCAACTCGCGGATGAGCGCCGGACGCAACGGTGCGGTGACAGTAACGAATGGCACGGTCAAGTCCGTGATTCGGGCGGCGTACGGCGTGGACGCGTCCCAGGTCATCGGCGGGCCGGCGTGGATCGACGCCGATCGCTTCGACATCAACGCGAAGGCCGAGGGTGAGATTTCCGAGCCTCGGCTGAAGGAGATGCTGAAGTCGCTGCTTGCCGATCGGTTCAATCTGGTGGTGCACCAGGAAACCAGAGAGCTTCCCGTGTACGCGCTGGTGCTGGCACGCGCTGACGGAAAGTTCGGACCGCAGCTGAACCGATCCGATGTCGACTGCGCGGCGCTCGCGCGCGCGGGAGGTCCGCCTCCCACAGGTCCGGCAACGGCCGCATCTCAGGGCCGGCCGATCGGCCCGTGCAGCATGCGAATCGGAGGTGGAACGATGGCTGTCCGCTCGAATAGCATGGCTGACGTCGCGCGGGCGCTTATCGGGGCGGTGGATCGGATAGTGGTGGATCGCACGGGGCTCAATGGAGGGTTCGATCTGGATCTGCTCTGGACTCCCAACCCCACGCCTGAGGTGTCCGGGCCGTCGATATTTACCGCCTTGCAGGAGCAGCTTGGCCTGAAGCTCGAAGCGGCCCATGCGCCGGTGGAGGTCGTCGTGATCGATCGGATCGAGACGCCGGGGCCGGATTGATCCTGACGGGGTTCATGGTGCAAGGTGCAGGGTGCATGGTTCGGCGGCAGGTTCTGGGTTCTGGGTTCGGGGGTTCCGGGTTCGACGGAGGGTTCCGGGTTCGGTTCTTGGTTCAACGCTCCGTTGGTTGCTGCTCGGTGTCTAATCCCCGGGGGTGTGCGTGAGAACACTTGGGCCGGCAGTCCTGTTCGCCATCGCCATGGTCGTCGGTGCCGCGCCCTGGACGCTTATGGCGCAGGCGCCTGCGCAGGGCGATCAGAACCTGTCGTTCGAAGTAGCCTCGGTCAAACCGAACAAGACTGGAAGCGGGGGCATGAGGGTAGGCGGCCCCCCGGACGGTTTCATCGCCACTAATGTATTTCTGAGCACGCTCATCCTGAATGCTTACCAGCTGGATGAATTTCGAGTCCTGCAGGGGCCGCCGTGGATGAGCTCGGAGCGCTTTGACGTGACCGCGAGGGCCGAGAGGGAAATCACCTTCGCTCAACGTCAAATAATGATTCGTTCTCTACTTGCGGACAGATTCAAGTTCGCGGCGCACATGGAGATGCGCGAGTTGCCGGTGTATTCACTCGTTCTCGCCAGCGCCGATGGGAAACTTGGAGCGGGCCTCCGCCGGTCGAATATCGACTGCGCGAAAAGGGACCAGGCGGCGCCCTCGGATGCGGCTCCCGGAGTTGCGCCGTGTACGTCCATGGGAGGATCCGGGATGTTGCATGCGAGAGGCTCGGGCATCCGCGCGCTTGTCGGAGACATATCCTCGGCGCTCAGCAGGCGTGTTATTGACAGGACCGGTCTCGAAGGCGCGTTTGACATCGATCTGGACTGGGCGCGAAATGACGCCGACACGACACGACCGTCTATCTTCACTGCGGTGCAGGAGCAGCTCGGGTTGAAACTGGAATCGTCGCGCGCGCCAACAGAAGTGCTTGTCATCGATCACGTCGAACGGCCGACTCCGGACTGATCCTGACGGGGTTCATGGTGCATGGTTCGGGGAGGTGCCGGGTTCCGGGTTCTGGGTTCTGGGTTCGGGCTTTCGGGTTCGGGGTTCGGGGTTCGATGAGGCTTGCGGCGCTGGTCAGTGGCGCCGCG
>Ga0310810_10008986_pt1 | contig 11546 bp, 15 predicted proteins | sample NCmetagenome_FD_207641 | JGI IMG/M metagenome (GOLD analysis project Ga0310810, IMG submission 207641) | Soil microbial communities from experimental microcosm in Duke University, North Carolina, United States - NC | ecosystem: Engineered > Artificial ecosystem > Soil microcosm > Unclassified ...
CGGCCGCGGTGGCCGTGCCGCCAGCACCCGCGCTCCCTCCTCGGCGCTGAACTCACGACTGCCCTCGCCGATCAGGTCAACGCTGCCCTCGAGACGGTTGCGGTCGACGACGATCCGGATGCGATCGCCGTCGCGCACGCGACCGATGGGACCACCGGCCAGCGCCTCGGGACCGACATGCCCGATGCAGGCGCCGGTCGACACGCCCGAGAAGCGGGCGTCCGTCACCACGGCGACCTGCTTGCCCCACGACAGGTGTCTGAGCGCCGCGGTGATCTGGTAGATCTCCTCCATCCCGGCGCCGAGCGGCCCACGGCAGGCCAGCACCAGGATGTCGCCGGCCTTGAGGCCCTCGGGCCCGCGATTCTTGATGGCGGCGATCGCATCGCGCTCGCGCGTGAACACACGAGCCGGCCCCGTCTTGCGATAGACGCCGTCGGCGTCGACCACCGAGGGATCGATCGCCGTGCTCTTGATGACCGAGCCCTCGGGCGCCAGGTTGCCGCGCGGGAACGTCACCGTGCTCGTCAGCCCCTTCGCGCGGGCGCGCTCGGGATCCATGATGACGTCGTCCGGCGCCACACCGTCGGCGGCTCGGAGCCGCTCGCGCAGCACGCGGCGGCGCTCGCTGCCCTCCCACCAGTCGAGCAGGTGGCCGAGCGTGTCACCGGCGACCGTCAGCACGCTCAGATCGAGCAGCCCCAGCCGGCGCAGGTGCAGCATCACCTCGGGAACGCCACCGGCGAGGAACGCGCGCACCGTGGGATGCGGCCCGTTCGGCAAGGTGTCGACGAGGCGCGGCACCCGCCGGTTGACCTCGATCCAGTCGTCCACGGTGGGACGGGCGAGCCCGGCGGCGTGGGCGATCGCCGGCACGTGCAGGAGCAGGTTCGTCGATCCTCCGAAGGCTGCGTGCACCGCCATCGCGTTGCGGATCGCGGCGTCGGTGACGATGTCGCGCGTCGTCAGGCCTCGACGCGCGAGCGCCACCAGCGCGCGGGCCGAGCGGCGCGCCATGTCGGTCCAGATCGGCTGGCCGGAAGGCGCCAGGGCCGAGTGCGGCAAGGACAGCCCCAGCGCCTCGCCGACGACCTGCGAGGTCGCGGCGGTGCCCAGGAACTGGCAGCCGCCGCCCGGCGAGCCGCAGGCGCGGCAGCCGAGATCGGCCGCCGCCTCCAGCGTGAGCTCACCGTGGGCGAAGCGGGCCCCGATCGACTGGACCTTGCCGGCGTCCTCGCCCTCGCGCGGCGGCAAGGTCACGCCGCCCGGGACCAGCACACACGGGAGATCGCGCATCGAGGCCAGGGCCATCATCGTTGCCGGCAGCCCCTTGTCGCAGGTCGCCACGCCCAGGACGCCGCGGCGCGTGGGCAGCGAGCGGATCAGGCGGCGGAAGACCTGCGCGGCGTCGTTGCGGTAGGCGAGGCTGTCCATCATGCCGATCGTGCCCTGGGTGCGACCGTCGCACGGATCGGAGACGAACGCGGCGAACGGCAGGCACTCCAGCCCGCGCAGCTCGGCAGCGGCCGCCTGCATCAGCAGGCCGATCTCCCAGTGCCCGGTGTGATAGCCCAGCGCGATCGGCGTGCCGTCGGCGGCGCGGATCCCGCCATTGGTGCCGAGCATGAGGAACTGCGGCCGGCCCAGCTCGTGCGGTGCCCACCCCATCCCCGCGTTCTGCGTGAGCCCGAAGATGTCCCCGCTCGGCCGCTCCAGCAGCATCTCGGCCGTGAGCGGCAGCTTGCCTTGTGGGCCCGCACCCGCCGTGGTGATCTCCCAGATGTCTGGCGTGCTCGTCAGCAGATCGTCGCGCGTGATGGCGGGGGTCGTCATGGCGCGAGGCTATGCGCAGACGCCGAGGGCGTCAAGGTGAGGAGGGCCGGCTCGCTCGGCCCCCTGACGCCGCTGTGCTTCGGGAGCCGACGAGAAGAGGGGGAAGCGGCAGAAACCCCTCTCGCACGAGCCGGCACTGCAGTGCCACCGCAAGAACCACACCAGCGAGGCGCTTGAAGCCGGCTTCGGCAGGCGTCGCGCTCCAGAGGCTCAGCCGCCGATCTTCCTGATGACCAGGCGGGACGGCGAGCCGCGGAACGGCCAGCCCGGCAGCCAGGCCGAGAAGCGTCCCGCCGTGCCCCCGGCCACGACGATGTGTAGCGCGTCCGGCCCTCGGAGCTTGGGGACCCGGACGCCGTCAGTCTCGGCGTGCATGTGCTCGAAGAGGAACGCGCGGACATTCGCCTTGGACCAGCCGTCGCCGCCGATCGTGCGCGCGTGCTCGGGTCCGATCACCAGCAGCGTGTCGCCGAGCTCGCCGACCGCGTGGCTGGCGAGCGCTTCGCCGTTGCGGGCGACCGTCGTCAACACGTCGCGCGCCGTGCGGTTGCGTGCATCGACCACCACCTGCGGCGCCTCGGCCGCCAGCGCCGCGACGGTGCTGTCGGTCGGCGCGAAGCCGTGCTCGACGTGCAGCGCCTCCCAGGGGCTCGCCTCCTCGTACTCGCCGATGCAGTACGTGTAGCGGCCCGGCTGGCCGAACGTGGACATGCTGATGACGCCGGGGCGGGCGCCGCCGACGTTGGCCCAGATCAGGCGCACGGCACGCCCGATCGTGGCGTTCGCGCGCCAGCCCGGCCCGAAGACGCCGACGGCGGCATTGACGTCGAGCTCGGCACGGATCGGTCCGTTGATGATCAGCAGCGGCGTCACCGCATCGGTCGTGCCCGACACGCCCTCGAGCGTGAAGGCGGGATCGCAGATCGCCTCCACCGCGGCGATGACGACCGGCAGGTACTCGGGACGGCACCCGGCCATGACGGCGTTGATCGCGATGCGCTGCACGGTGGCCCGGCCATGCTGCGGTGCGACCAGCCCGACGAGCTCGTCGGCCGCGCGCCCGCTGGCCTCGATCGCCGCGGCCACGCGCTCGGCCGTGGGTGCGACGACCGGCAGACCGTCGGTCACGCCCTTTGCGTACAGCGTCTCGAACGCGTCGCTATCGTCCGTCATGGGCCCCGATGATACGTGCGCTAGGATGCCTCATGCGCGCGATCGCGGCGGTGCTCGGCTTGCTGCTGGCGCTCGTCGCTTCCGCCGCCGCTCAGCGGCTGACGCCGACGGACGTCAGGCTCGTGGAGGACTTCATCGACACCCCTCACGTGCTGTTCGGGCGCACCCGCGCGTCCGTCGAGCGGGCGCTGGGGGCTCCGAGCTCCGTGCGCACGCTCGGGCGGCCGGGGGGCGACGGCGAGGCGTTGGATGAGCTCACCTACCCAGGGCTGCGGCTCGATGTCTCGGCCCGGACCACCACCGTGCGGCGCCTCGAGATCACCGAGCCCCGCTGGACGTTGCCGCGCGGCCTGAACGTGGGCACCCCGCGTAGCGTGATCGAGACGATACTCGGCGAGGCGCAGCGAGTCAGCGACGGCAGCGCTTTCTACACCTACGCCGATGGCTTCCCGAACACGGTCGAGTTCTACTTTCGCGAGGGGCGCGTGCAGCGAATCGAGTGGCGCTACGCTCCGGCCGACTAGCCCGCGCTATCCTGGGCCGTGCGCTCCACCGAGCTGCATCACCTGCTGATCCTGGCCGTCTTCGCCGCCTCCTATCTGGGCCTGGGCCTCGGGCGCCTCCCCGGCCTGCGCGTCGACCGTACGGGCGTGGCCATCATCGGAGCCTCGGTGATGGTCGTGGCCGGGCTCCTGCCGTGGGACGACGCCGTGCGCAGCGTCGATGCCCACACGCTCGTCCTGCTCTTCGGCATGATGATCGTCGCCGGCTACCTGCGCCTGTCGGGCTTCTTCGGTCTCGTCACCTTGTGGGCGATGCGCCAGGCGCGGGGACCGCGCAGCCTGCTGGCCGCCATCGTCGCCGCCGCCGGCGTGCTGTCGGCGCTGTTCGTCACGACGTCATCTGCCTGGTGCTGACGCCGCTGGTCCTCACCGTCACGCGCCACCTGGGGCTGCCCGCGGTGCCCTACCTGATCGCGCTGGCCACCGCCGCCAATGTCGGCAGCGTCGCCACGCTCACCGGCAATCCCCAGAACATGCTCGTCGGCAGCTTCTCGCGCATCACCTACCGTGGATTCCTGCTCCGCCTGGCGCCGGTGGCGATGCTCGGGCTGGTGGCGGTGTTCCTGGTCGAGTGGCGGTCTATCGGCGAAGCTTGCCGGCGAGCTTCGGGGCCGCACCGGCGCCAGATCGCCACGCGGTCCATAGCACGAACAGCCCGACAAAGAGGACCAGCAGGCCCCAGTTGACCTCGCGATAGACCTTCTCCGGTTTCACGCGTCGGGTCACCAGGCAGTACGCGGCGCCGCCGATGGCCACGACTGCGATCGGCACGCCGGTCAGGAACGCCAGCAGCATCACGCCGACGGCAATCAGGGTCTTGACCATCAGCGGGTAGTGCGCGCTGGAGGCCTCCGGGGCGAGCGCGCTGCTAGCGCGCTGGGCGGCGAGCGCCGGCCGGCAACCTCACCTTGCTGGGCTCGGTCGCCAACCTGATCGTCGCCGAGGGCGCCCGCGCCGCCCGCGTGGAGATCGGCTTCCTCGAGTACTCGCGCGTGGGCGTGCCGCTGACCCTGCTCACGCTCGCGCTGGGCTGGCTCGTGCTCGTCCTGGTGCCGATGTAGCGCTACATCCCCTTCTGGCGCAGCGAGGCCACCAGGTCGAGCACGCGCAGGATCTCGCGGCCGTCGCGGACCATCGTGCGATCGCCGGCCTGGCCCCAGCGCAGGACGCCCTCGCGGTCGATGACGAAGGTCGAGCGGTAGGCGACGTTGCGCTCCTCGTCGTGCACGCCGTAGTCGCGGATTGCCGAGCGATGGATGTCGCTCAGCAGCGGGAAGCCGATGCCCCGGGCCTTGGCGAAGGCGGCATGGCTGAAGGGGCTGTCCGCGCTGATCGCCAGCAGCACGGCGTTACGCTTGCCGACCTCCGCCGCGGCCTCACCGAGGCCGGCGAGCTCGGGCGTTCAGATGCTGCCCCAGTCGAAGCAGTAGAAGACCAGCACCACGTCCTTGCCACGGTACTCCGAGAGCGTGATGGGACGGTCCTCGGTGGACGGCAGGGAAAAATCCGGAGCGGGCTTGGCGTAGCGTAGCATCGCGCCTCCAGGCTATGATCGGCAGCCATGAGAATCCACAGACTCTACGTCGACCAGCAGGGTGAGTCACACTTCGAGAACGTCGAGATCCAGTACGTCGAGTCCACGAAAGCGGGCCGGCTGTCCGCGCGCCTGCCCGCCACGGGGATCATCTTCCGCGAGGTGCAGCCGGACTACGACCTGGACTGGCACCCCGCGCCACGCCGACAGTACATCATCAACCTCGATGCCGGGGTGCAGATCACGGCCAGCGACGGTGAGTCCCGGAAGATCGGCGCCGGCGAGGTCCTCCTGGTCGAGGACACCTGGGGCAAGGGTCATCTCTCCAAGGCCCTCGACGGCAAGCTCCGCAACTGCATTTTCGTGCCGATCGAGTGATGGGAAAGCTGGACGGCAATGTCGTCGTCGTCACGGGGGCCAGTCGGGGTATCGGGGCCGAGGTCGCCTCGTTGCTGGCGGCGGAGGGCGGGCGTGTCGTCTGCGCGGCGCGCACGTTGCGTGAAGGGCAGCATCAGCTGGCGGGCGCGCTGGAGACCACGGTGGAGGGTATCCGGGCCCGCGGGGGCGAGGCGCAGGCGGTCGCGGTCAACATCGCCGATCCGGCCGAGTGCGAGCGGCTGCTCGACACCGCGCGGAAGATGTACGGACCGGTCGACGTGCTGGTCAACAACGCCGCCCTCACCTACTTCGTGCCGATCAAGGACTACGCGGTCAACAAGTGGATCCAGTCGTGGAACGTCAACCTGCACGCACCGTTCGTGCTGAGCCAGCTGGCGCTGCGCGACATGATCCCACGCAAGAGCGGCGCGATCGTCAACATCGGCTCGGGCGCGGCGATCGGTCCCGGCCGCGGTCCCTACCCGGACGCCTCGGCGGGACTGCGCGGGGGCACCTGCTACGGCGCCCAGAAGGCGGCGCTCGAGCGCTTCACGCAGGGCCTGGCCGCGGAGGTCTATCCGCACGGCGTGTCGGTCACGTGCGTGTCGCCCTCGCAGGTGGTGCCCACGCCGGGCACGGTCTATCACAAGCTCGTCAAGGGCATGGACGACCCCCGCGGTGAGCCGCCCGAGCTGATGGCCAGGGCCGTGCTGCTGCTCGCGACCGAGCCGCTCGATCGCGTGACCGGCCGCGTGACCTACAGCCAGCAGATCCTCGGCGAGTTCGGCTGGATCGACAACGCGCGCGGTCGCGGCGTCGACAGCCCCGGTACGGGCTACTCGCAGATCTAGCCCCGGCGCGCGGAGTGCGCGCGGCGGCGGTACCTCAGGCCGTCGGCGGCGGCCAGGGGATCTTCATCGCGTCCAGCCGGCGCAGCCGGTCCTGGCCGAGCGCGCGATCCCACACCTCGGCGAGAGCCTCCGGTGTCCAGCCCTGGGCATGCGTGGCGGTGCGCAGCGGCGCTGGATGCGACATCACGGTCACCTCGGTGCCGCGCACGCCGATCACCTGCCCCGTGATGTGCGCGGCGCGATCGCTGGCCAGGAACGCCACCACCGGCGCAATCGCCTCCGGGGGCGTCGCCGTCGCCATCCCGCGGCGCTCGCTCGGCAGGCGCTGGGTCATCCGGGTGTCGGCCGTCGGAGAGATGGCGTTGCAGCGCACGCCGTACTTGGCCATGGCCAGCGCGGTCGAGCGCATCAGTCCCACGATCCCCTCCTTGGCGGCCGAGTAGTTGGGCTGGCCCGGGCTTCCTTCCAGCCCGGCCGTGGAGGTGAATCCGATCATGCAGCCGGTCTTCTTCTCGCGCATGTGGGCGGAGGCCGGCCGCATGACGGTGAAGTGGCCCTTGAGGTGGACGGCGATGACGGCGTCCCACTCCTCCTCGGACATGTTGAAGATCATCCGCTCGCGCAGGATGCCGGCGCAGCACACGACGATCTGCAGATCGCCGAACTCCTTGAGCGCGGTCTCGACGACGGCCTTGCCGCCGGCCATGGTGGCGATGCTCTCCGGGCTGGCGATCGCCTGGCCACCGGCCTTGCGGATCACGCCGACGACCTCGTTGGCGGGCTCGCTCGACGGATCGCGGCCATCCACGCTGACTCCGTAGTCGTTGACGACGACCTTCGCCCCCGCCGCGGCCAGCCCGATCGACACCGCCCGTCCGATTCCGGTTCCCCCGCCCGTCACCACCGCCACCTTGCCGTCGAGCATGCCCATGATGGAGCCGCCTCCTCAGTTGATGTGCCGGCCAAGTATACGTTCGCGGCCGCGAAGCGTGCCGGCCGCCGTGGTTTGCAGTACCATACGGGCATCTCGGCAAGCTCGGGCCCCGACGGGCCCAAGGAGCGTCAGATGGCCTTCGACCTCGTGGTCAAGAACGGTGTGGTGATCGATGGATCCGGCCTGCCTCGCTTCCGCGCCGACGTTGGTGTCAAGGACGGCCGCATCGCCTCCATCGGTCGGATCCGCGAGAGCGCGAAGGAGGTCATCGACGCCGAGGGCCACGTCGTCGCGCCCGGCTTCATCGACGGCCACACCCACATGGACGCGCAGATCTTCTGGGATCCGCTCGGGACGTGCTCGTGCTGGCACGGCATCACCACGGTCGTCATGGGCAACTGCGGCTTCACGCTCGCTCCGTGCGCGGACAAGGACAAGCATCTCGTCATGCGCAATCTCGAGCGAGCGGAGGACATCTCGGCCGACGCGATGAACGTCGGCATCGAGTGGTCGTGGACGACCTTCCGCGAGTATCTCGACACCCTCGAGCGCCTGCCCAAGGGCATCAACTACTCGGGCTACATCGGCCACTCCGCCCTGCGCACCTACGTCATGGGCGAGCGGGCATTCGACGGCGCGGCCAGCGAGGATGACCTCAAGGCGATGGAGGCCGAGCTGGGGGATGCGATCCGGGCCGGCGCCATGGGCTTCACCACCTCCCGTTCGCCAAGCCACGAGACGCCGGAACGCCGCCCGGTGGCCAGCCGCATGGCGGAGTGGAGCGAGGTGCGGCGTCTGGTCAACACCATGGGCGATCTCAACGCCGGTATCTTCGAGCTGGCCGGCGAGAACGTCGATCGCAGCAGCACGGTCGATCCGGCCAGGCGCCGTGACTATCACGTCCGCCTGCGCGACCTCGCCGTCGAGAGCGGCCGGCCGATCACGTTCGGCCTGTTCTCTCGCAAGGATGCGCCCGGTGCCTACAAGGATTACGTGAGCCTGCTCGGCGAGACCACGGCGGCGGGTGGCCGCATGTTCGCCCAGGTTCATAGCCGCGCACTGTCGGCAGTCCTGTCCTTCCGCACGCAGCTGCCGTTCGACAAGCTTCCCGTCTGGAAGGAGATTCGCAAGCTGCCGCTGGCCGAGCAGCGGGCGAAGTTCAGCGATCCCCAGCTGCGCCCGCAGCTCATCCAGGCCGCGCGCGCCCGCTACGAGGGCGGCGAGGCGCGCGGGACCGAGGCCCGGCCGGCCGTGTTCGAGTGGCTGTTCGTGATGGAGAGCGTGCACGGCAAGCACCGCTCGGTGGCGGACATCGCCCGGGAGCGTAGCTGCGACCCCGTCCAGGTCATGATCGATCTTGGCCTCGAGACCGACTTCAACGTCTTCTTCCTGCAGCCGATCGCCAACGAGGACCAGGACATCGCGCTGGACCTCATGAAGCTGCCACACGCGGTGGTGACCTTCTCGGACTCGGGGGCGCACGTCTCGCAGCTCATGGACTCGTCGCTCCAGACCCACCTGCTCGCCCACTGGGTCCGCGAACGCCAGGCTTTCACCCTCGAGCAGGCCGTGCGCATGCTCACCCTGGTACCGGCCACCCAGTGGGGCTTCGCCAACCGGGGCCTGATCCGTCAGGGAATGGCGGCTGATCTCGTGGTCTTCGATCCCGCCACGATCGCGGCCGAGATGCCGGAGGTGGTCCGCGACCTGCCGGCGGGCGCCAAGCGGCTGACGCAGCGCTGCCGCGGGGTCGCGGCGACGGTGGTGAACGGTCAGGTGCTGCTGCGCGACGGCAAGCACACGGGCGCGCTGCCCGGTCGGCTGTTGCGCGGTCCCCTCGCCCAGCAACCGGCGTAAGCGACCGCACGGCCGAGCAGAGAGACTTCGGGGGGCCTGGCTTCGGGCCCCCGAAGTGTTTCTAGCGAGTCGGTGGTGGCGGTGGCGGCGGTGGGCCGATCGGCGGCGGTGGCACCGCGAGGGCTGCGGGCGGCGGCGGAGGCGGTGCCGGTGCCGACGCGGCTGGCGGTGGCGGAGGGGGCGGCGGCGGAGCCGCGGGGCGCGCCGCTGGCGCCGCGTAGGCGGGCGCCGAGCCCCGCGCCACCGGCACCTGATTGCCCTTGGCGTACATGCACTGGATGTAGCTCGCGTCGTAGCGGCGCTGCACCGTCCGGCCGGAGGCATAGGCGTTGTTCGCGCCGACCGCGCTCCCACCGAGGAGACCGACACCGGCGCCCACCGCAGCGCCCGTCCCGGGGCTCCCCGCGGCCGCGCCGATCGCCGCACCCGCCGCGGCGCCCAGCACCGTCCCGATCGCCGCCCCGGCCACGGCGGTGTTGGTCGATGCCTCGTTCGTGGTCGTGCCCGTCTGCTGCGCGGCCCACTGGCGGCAGGCGGCGTCGTCCACCTGGAACTGGTCGAAGTTCTTGCCGGAGCCCGGCAGCACCATCACGCTTGGACCGGTCGGCACGCTCACGCAGGCCGTCGTCATCAGGCCCGCCGCCACGCACACGGCGATCACTCTCGTCTTCATCGTTCGACCGTCTCCTGCCCTACTCCTGGCGAGGTGGGACCTTGATCCACTCCTCGGAACAGGTGGGCACGCGCGGGTAGTACTCCTTGCTGGGAGCGCAGTAGTACCAGTAGGCCTCGGCCGGCGGCACGCTCGGGCTCACCTGCTGTTGCACCGCGGGAGCCGGCGGCTGCTGCTGCACGTACACGGGCGGATCCTGGATGACCACGGGCGGCGTGTAGTAGTACGGCGGCGGATAGTAGTAGTACGGGTACGGATACGGCCCCCACCAGAACCGCGGCCCCACGCTCACGAACACCCGGGGACCGCCGTGCCAGTGGTGCCCGCTCCAGGCCAGGCTCGGGGCGGCGAAGACGAGAAGCAGCGCCACTGCGAGCAGAGAGGCCGACGCGAGCTTCTTCATGTGACCCTCCAGCGCCTTGGACGCATCGGGCGCCCCTGGTATTTCATGCGTCCTCAGAATACCCCGGCCCGCGCCGGATGGGGTACAGTCAGCCCCCATGCGCTTCGGCACCTACTACTTCCTGCAGGCCCCGCCCAGCTCGTCCCATCCCGACGTCGTCCGCCAGGAGATCGAGCAGATGGCCTGGACGGAGGAGCTGGGCTTCGACAGCATCTGGCTCACCGAGCACCATTTCATCGAGTACGGCCTGTCGGTCTCCCCGGTTCTCCTGGCCGCCGCGGCTGCCATGCGAACCGAGCGGGTGCGGATTGGTCTGGCCGCTGCCATCCTGCCCTTCCACGATCCGATCCGGCTGGCCGAGGAGCTGGCCATGGTCGACATCCTCAGCCGTGGGCGGCTGGACGTGGGCGTCGGCCGGGGTAATCGTCCGGTCGAGTTCGAGGGCTACCGCATCCCTCAGATCGAGAGCCGCGAGCGCTTCGAGGAGTCGCTCGCCATCATGCTCGCCGCCTGGACCCAGGAGCGCGTGGCCTTCGACGGACGTCACTTCACGATCCCCGAGGTCCGCGTCATCCCCAAGCCGGTCCAGCAGCCCCATCCGCCGGTGTACGTCGTGTGCATCAGCCCGGACACGATCGAGGCCACCGCGCTGCGCGGCTTCCCGATGCTGAACTCGATCCTGCGCGGGACGCTCGAGCCGCTCGTGCAGCAGCGCGACACATACGTCGCCGCCTGCCGCAAGGCCGGGCGCGGCGAGGTGGAGATCGCCTCGCTGCTCGCGCGCTGGGGCGTGTCGCGCCACATCTACGTCGCTCCCACCGATGCCCAGGCCCGGGCCGAGGCCCGCGAGGCGGAGATGTGGTACCAGGACGCGCTCCGTCGCTTCCTGCTCCCCGATCACGTCGAGCGCGTGCACCCGCTGTTGCAGCCCGGCTTCCGCGCGCTCGCCCAGAAGATGGGACCAATCACCTGGGATCAGCTCCTCGCCGAGACGCTCGCCGTCGGCTCGCCCGACACGGTGGCCGACAAGATCGCCGAGATGCGTGACCTCGGCGTTGGCGAGGTACTCTGCTGGATGAACTTCGGGGGCCTCCCGCACGAGCGCGTGCGTCGCTCGATGGAGCTGTTCGCGAGAGAGGTCCTACCGAGATTTCGCTGATGTGATCGCGCGCTCGTCACGCGCGAGCTGACACGAGTGTTGTGATTTGTGCACCTAATTCAACGTCAACGCTCTGACGACCTCGTCGGTTCCCCGCCTCCATGCTGACGTGTCAGTTCTTCCGACGCACGCACAATGTGCACGGATTTGCTGAAGTCATGAATGCCGCTGCGGTCTGGCATCCTCGT
>Ga0310810_10008987_pt1 | contig 11546 bp, 7 predicted proteins | sample NCmetagenome_FD_207641 | JGI IMG/M metagenome (GOLD analysis project Ga0310810, IMG submission 207641) | Soil microbial communities from experimental microcosm in Duke University, North Carolina, United States - NC | ecosystem: Engineered > Artificial ecosystem > Soil microcosm > Unclassified ...
GACAGCTTGTAAGCCGCCGACACATCCGGCACCGGGAACCGGGGCTTGATGTTCTGCAGCTCGATGCGTGACGCGTAGACGCCCTGATCGCCGCTCGCGCCCGGGCGCTCGAGTGCGATCATCAGGCTCGAGCTCCCCGAGATCGGCGTCCAGCGCACCTGCACGTTGCGGAAGAAGACCATCCCGGTCGGCCCCCAGTACTCGAGCGAGTTCGGGAAGACGTCCGGGTCCATGAACGGGCTCCACGTCTGTCCGGCGCCGAAGGTGCCGAGCTCGCCCCACGCGTGCCGCAGACGGAACGTGGTCTGGCCGGCGTCCACGCCGGTTCCGAACAGCTCGAACTCGAACGTCGTCTTGAGATCGCCGAGCGCTGTCGGCGTCGACGACTTGGCTCCGAAACGGCTCTGGCGGACGCCCGCGAAAGTGTTGTTGTCGTGGCCGAACTGATCCTTCAGCGACGGCAGCTTGCTCACCCGCAAGGTGTCGAACCAGGCGGGATCGATTTGCTTGAAGTCGTGCCCCATGTCGAGCATCGCGAAGCCGTAGATCTCGAACGACGGCTTCGCGTCGGGTGCCGGCTGCGGGCTCTGGGCGCTCGCCGTCGCGACGCCGAGCGCGAAGATCGATGCCGTCACCCAGGCGGCGCGGCGGACCCGAAGACGGCAGTCATGACGCATGTGTTCTCTCCCAGATGCGGACGTTCCGTCGCCCGGCATCGAAGATCCGTTGATAGTTGCCCTTGCGCACCGCGACGCTTGCCGCGGGCGTGAGGAGGTGAAAGACCGGCGCCCAGATGTCGAACACGGCGTAATACGCGGCGGGCCCCGACGGCGCGACGGTGTCGGTGCCGAAGAGAAATCGTTCGGGGAATCTGTTCAGCATCGCCGCGACGCGAGCGATCGACTCCGGTGTCGCGACGGCGTACTTGGCGACTTCGTCCCACGAGATGTCGAACGAGACGTGATTGAAGGCCGGGTCGGTGAGCATCGCTTCGACGAGCTGCACCTGTGCGGGATTGCGCTGGGCGGCGCCGGAGGCTTGAACCGGGTGCACGACGCGGCCCAGGCCGACGTGCGCCCAGATGATCGCGGTCTGTGGATGTCGCCTCAGGAGCGCCTTCATCTGGTGCAGATACGCGGGCTCGGCGTTCTGCTTCGCAAACGGCACGTCGATGTCGTTGTGCAGGATCACGACGAGACCCGCCTCGGCCGCGAAGTCGAGAATGCGGTCGAGCGCGGGATTGGTCAGGCTGGCGGTTTCGCCCGACACCTTCGCCGACACGAACTCCTTGTGGATGCTGAACTCGCCGATGCCGGTGAACACCCCGGGAAACGTCTTGAGCACGCGGCGGATGTGATCGGCGGCGTACATGTCGGCCGGGTTGAACCCGGTGATCATCGGGTCGAAGCGGGCCTGCTCCTGCGGGGACAGCGACCGGTACACCGACGCGATGTAGGCGTCGGTGAACGAGTAGTAGTAGAGCGGCGCATCGCTCTCCAGGTAGTAGCTCGGCGCAAAGTCACCGGAGTTGGCGAAGGACCACTGCTGTTGCAGTGGAATCCCGAAGAGGGTTGATCGCCCGACGCGCGTGCCCATGATCTGGAGGAACTGCCGGACGTCGATGCCCTGCTGGATGTAATTGGTCAGATGAAAATGGGAGTCAAAGAACTCGTCGGCGCCGCCGGCGCCGGAGGGCTGTGCCGCGGGCCGCAGCGTTGCCGCCAGAAGCACCGCCGCGGCGAGGCCGGTCGATCGGGCGACACGAATCAAGGGCACGTGAACTCTCAAAAGAACACCGAGAATGCGAGCGAGTAGGTGACGCCGTTCTGGCCGCTGGTGTAGTAGCCGAACGTGCTGCCGACCGGCGAATGATTGACGTCGATGATCTGCGCGTTCAGACGGTGATTGCGCGTGTCGGCTGGATAGAAGTTCGTGCCGACGATGTACTCGGAGCTGTTCGAGAACCCCGCGTCGTGGTCGCCGTAAATCTGTGACGTCGCGCCGTAGACCTCGAGCTTCTTCTTGATCGGAAAGAACGCGCCCTGGACGTAGAAGCCCTTGTCATGGATGGACGTGACCGGCAGCGGGCCGTCGGCCTGGAAGTTGTTCAGCCATCGGTTGAAGATTTCGGTCTGCAGGAAGACGCCGCGATACTTCACGCCGGCGTCCACCGAGAGCACGTTGTAGTCGACCAGCTGCACGGTCGCGCCCGGCGCGAGCGCGCCCGGATCGAACACGTTCAGGCTGTCGGCGAGCTTGATCGTCGTGTTGCCGGTATCGCCGGTGACGGCGTCGGTGAACCGCTGTTCCCGGCTCTCGGTCGTGGAGAAGCCGACGCGCGTCGCGACCTTCTCGTGGTACTCCCAGTCGCCGTAGCCCCCCTTGGGTCCGAATTCGTGCGTGGTGGGCATCCACCACATCGACGCGCCGGCGGTCATGTGGCGATCGAGCTGCGCCGCCGTGACGCCGAGCGAGCTGGAGTTGTTGGCGACCGACGCGTTGTACCAGAGTCCGGGGACCAGCTCCCCCTGGCCCCAGACGCTGAACGAGAAGTAGGGCCGGAAGAATTCGTCGGCCATGACGCGATCGTGTCCGAGCCAGTAGGGATGCGAACCCTGGAGCGAGCGCGTGCCGGGACTGCCGTTGATGCCGCTATAGAGACTGAACCGGCGGTGGAACTGATAGCCGAGCACCGTGAACAGCGCGTCCTGATCGGTGGTGTTCACCGTCCAGAACACGACGTTGTAAATCAGCTTGCGATTGCCGACCCATCCCTTCAGATACACGATGATGCGGTGCGGGAAGATGTCGTTGCGGCCGTCGGTGGCGTGTTCGTGCCCGAGGTGATCGACGAACGTCTGCGTGCCGGGCGTCTGATCGAGGTAGCGGACCAGACCGTAGGCGCTGATCGAGAGCTCACCGAGACTGTTGCGCCCGATCAGGAAGCCGTCACCGGGATCGAACTCGCCCCAGGTTTCGATCCGCGGCGCCGGCGCCTCGCGCGCCGGTGACGAAGGCGCCGCGGGCGGCTGGGACTGCTGGGCGCTGCTCGCGGCGGGCGACAGCAGCAGACTGAGAGCGGCCATCAGCCGCGACGCGTACCTGCACATCACCGCCGACCGAGCACGGCGAATGCCGCGAGCGGCCGCCTCACCCTGCGCGGCAAGTCGTTGAGCCGACACGCCTCATGCGAGCGCCGGCGCTGCCCCTGCGCGCTGCACCTCCGTTATTCCGGAGAACCTCCAATTAGCAGGCGCCGTTCCCGGAGGTTCGCGCCGCCACCGAGGCGTGCGCTCAGTCGAGCCGCGCCCGTCAACTCGTGTGATGTCACCGGTTTTCGGCTGCCGCCGGCCGCGACGGCCGTGGGCACGCGCCCTGCTGTATGGACGCGCGCTAATCCCGGGGCGCCGCCAGACCGACGACGAGGCCGACCATGAAAAGTGAGAAGGATCTTCCGAATCCGCCGTTTGTGATGCTGGACGCGACAGACCCCTCCGCGGGCGTCGACCGGCGGGCCTTCATGATGCGCAGCGCCATGGTGGGCGCGGTCTCAGTGCTGGCCGGCGTGCCCACGACTCCGGAGGCCACGGCGAGCGCCGCCGCGGGCGCCAGATCCCCGCTGGGTGCGGGGCAGGCGGCCCCCGCACTCGCCACGAATCTCGACGTCGTCAAGAAGAGCAAGGGACCCGTCATGACGACCATCGACGAGTTCTACAAGATCGGCCCGGGCCCCTCCAGCTCGCACACCATCGGTCCGATGCGGATCACCTACGACTTCTATCAGCGGGCGACGAAACTGCCGGCCGACCAGACGGCGAAAGCCACCGCGGTGAAGGTGTACTTGTTCGGCAGCCTCAGCGCCACGGGCAAGGGGCACGGTACGGAACGCGCGGCGCTCGCCGGCATCATCGGCAAGGAACCCGCGACCATCGATCCGTTGTTCCTCGACGAACTGCGCGACAAGCCGGATCAGGTGTTCCCGGTGACGCTCGGGAGCGCGACGTTCAACGCCTCGCTCAAGGACATCGTCTACGACGCGCCGAAGGGAGACTTTCCGCACCCGAACACGATGACCTGCAAGCTGATGGCGGGCGACACCGTGCTGCTGGAGCAGGAGTACTACTCCGTGGGCGGCGGGTTCATCGAGTGGAAAGGGTACGAGCCGCCGAAGAAGGGGCAGCCGCGCTATCCCTACTCGACGATGAAGGAGCTGCTGGCGCACGCCGAGCAGAACAAGCTCTCGGTCGCGCAGGTGGCGATGGCAAACGAAATCGCGGTCTCCGGAAAGAGCGAAGCCGACATCAACGCCTTCATCGACAAGGTCACGACGGCGATGGTCAACATCGTCAAGACCGGCCTGGCGATGCCCGAGAGCGTGCTGCCGGGTCCGATCAAGCTGAAGACCCGCGCCGGTGAGGTCTACAAGCGCGCGATGGACGATGAGTACGAGAAGCAGCGCGGCGTCGGCGTGGTCGCCGCCTATGCGCTGGCCGGATCCGAAGAGAACGCCCGCGGCCACCTCGTCGTGACCGCGCCGACCGGCGGGTCCGCCGGCGTGCTCCCGGCGCTGGTCTACTCGGTCGGCGAGGGCGGCCGCAAGCTGCCGCAGCAGAAGATCCGCGACGGCATGCTGGCCGCGGTGGTGGTCGGGTACCTCTGCAAGCACAACGCGACGCTCGCTGCTGCAGAGGGCGGCTGTCAGGCCGAGATTGGCGTGGCCTCGGCAATGGGCGCGGCGCTTCTCGCGCAGGCGCATGACTTCAGCCCTCAAGTCGTGGCGAACGGCGCCGAGTCGGCGCTCGAGCATCACCTGGGCATGACCTGCGATCCGGTCGCCGGCTACGTGCAGATCCCCTGCATCGAGCGCTGTGCCTACGGCGCCGTGAAGGCGTGGACGGGGTTCCTCATCGCCAGTAACGAAATCCCCGCGAACCGCCGCGTCGACTTCGATACGACCGTAGCGGCGATGGCGCTGACCGCCAAAGAGATGAACGCGAAATACAAGGAGACGTCCGAGGGCGGCCTCGCCGTCTCGGTGGTGCTCTGCTAGCGGCCGGGCCGGGCGCATTCGCGGAAGCCGTCGTGGAAAAAGCTGTCAGGGCTGCGGTGGTCGGTTGGCTGATCGCAGCCGTGTACTACTTCTACCAGTACACCCTGCGGTCGGCTCCTGCCGTCATGATGCCGCAGCTCGCCGACGCCTTCGGCGTGACCACCGCCGGCGTGGCGACGATGGCCGGCCTCTTCTACTACGGCTACTCGCCCTTCAGTCTCGTCGCGGGCGTGGCGATGGACTGGATGGGTCCGCGCCGCGTGGTGCCGATCGGCGCCGCCGCCGTAGGCGTCGGCGCGCTGATGTTCTCCTCCGGCAGCGCGCCCCTCGCATCCGCCGGCCGGCTGCTCCAGGGCGCCGGCGGCGTGTTTGCGCTGGTCGGCGCCGCCTACATCGCGACGACCAGCTTTCCGGCATCGCGCGCGGCGACGCTCATCGGCGCGACGCAGATGTTCGGCATGGCGGGCGGATCGGCGGGGCAGTTCGTCGTCGGCCCGATGATCGTGTGGCGTGGAGCAGCTTCTGGTTCGGCATGGGACTGGCGGGCCTGGTGATCAGTGCGCTCCTCTATCTTCTTCTTCCTGGAGCCGGGTCCGCATCCCAGGCCGAACGCGGCGGGCTGAAGGAAGCGACGCGCGCGTTCCGCGTCGTCTTCGGCAACCCGCAGTCGATTCTCTGCGGTGCCATCGCGGGCCTGATCTTCATCCCGACGACGATCTTCGACATGGTGTGGGGCGTCCGCTACCTGCAGGATGCACGCGGTCTCGACTACGCCTCCGCCGTCCTGCGATCCGCGGCGGTGCCGTTCGGCTGGATCATCGGCTGTCCGCTGCTCGGCGCCATCTCCGATCGCATTGGCAGACGCCGTCCCGTCATCGCGGCCGGGGCGCTGCTGCTGCTCCTGTGCCTGGTGTGGATTCTCTACGGCCCCGCCGCGATCCTGCCGCCGTATGTGCTCGGGCTCACCGCGGGCATCGCGTCCGGCGCGGCGATGCTGCCCTACACAGTGATCAAGGAAGCGAACCCGCCGTCCGTCAGCGGTACCGCCACCGGCGTCGTCAACTTCATCAACTTCACCTTCAGCGCGCTGCTCGGGCCGGTGTTCGGCCGGCTGCTCGTCACCGCGGCGGACGGCGCGAGCCCGATGACACTCGAACACTACCAGACCGCGTTCGAGCCGCTGCTGTACGGCGTCATCGTCGCGATCGTGCTCACGATCCTGCTGAAAGAAACCGGACCCGCCGTCAGGACGACGGCTGCATCGGAGGCGCTGCTGACGCCATGACCACACAAACGGGAACGGGTAAATACGAACACGTGCTCGAGCGCTGCCGGAACATCGCGCCGGTTGCGACCGCGATCGCGCATCCATGTGAGGCCACCGCACTGGCCGGCGCCATGGACGCGGCGGCGCGCGGATTGATCGTGCCGATTCTCGTCGGCCCCGCGGCGAAGATCCGCGAGATCGCCGCCGCCAGCCACATCGATATCAGGACGGCCCGGATCGTCGACGCGCCGCACAGCGAGGCCGCGGCCGCTCTCGCGGTCGGGCTCGTGCGCAGCGGGGAAGCAGAGCTGCTGATGAAGGGCAGCCTGCACACCGACGAACTGCTCGGCGCCGTCGTGGCCAGGGAGACGGGCCTGCGCACCGGCCGGCGCCTCAGCCATGCCTTCATCATGGACGTGCCGACGTACCACAAGGTGCTCCTGGTGACGGACGGCGCGATCAACATTGCGCCGACCCTCGAAGAGAAAGCGGACATCTGCCGCAACGCGATCGATCTGGCGGTGGCGCTTGGCGTGGACCGGCCGCGGGTCGCGATCCTCGCCGCCGTCGAGACGATTACCTCCAGGATGCCGGCAACCATCGATGCCGCCGCGCTGTGCAAGATGGCCGACCGCGGCCAGATCGCCGCGGGGATCCTCGAGGGGCCGCTCGCTTTCGACAACGCGATCAGCCGCGAAGCGGCGCGCACGAAGGGGATCCGCTCCGACGTGGCCGGCGATCCCGACATCCTGCTCGCGCCCGATCTCGAGGCCGGCAACATCCTCGCGAAGCAGCTGACGTTCCTCGCCCGCGCCGACAGCGCCGGCATCGTGCTCGGCGCGCGGGTGCCAATCGTGCTGACCAGCCGCGCCGACAGCGTCCGGTCGCGCGTGGCCAGCTGCGCCGTGGCCGTCCTCGCCGCCAACGCCCGGCGTCACGCGCTGAAGACGGCGATCGCCTAGGACACGCGCATGGATGCCTTCGCTCTCGTCCTGAACGCGGGATCGTCCAGCCTGAAATTCTGCGTCTACCGGCACGGCGACCCTCACCCCTGGCGGCTCGCGGCACGCGGGCAGATCGACGGGATCGGCACCGCGCCGCGGTTGAAGGCACGAGACGACACCGGGGCCGTCGTCGCCGACGATGAACTGGGCTCCAGCGTCCGCGACGGCCGCGATGCCCTGGATGTGCTCGCGGCGTGGCTGCGCGGCGGCTACGGCGGCGCCCGCGTGCTCGGCGTCGGCCATCGCGTCGTCCATGGCGGCGCGCGGTATTGCGGCCCTACGCTCGTGACACCGGAGGTCCTGAAGGACCTGCGCGCCCTCGTGCCGCTCGCGCCGCTCCATCAGCCGCACAACGTCGCGGCGATCGAGGCGGTCGCGGCGCGGCTCCCCGATGTGCCGCAGGTCGCGTGCTTCGATACCAGCTTCCATCGCGGACAGCCGGCGGTCGCCGAGGTCGTGCCGCTCCCGCGCGAAGTCTGCCGCGGCGGCGTGCAGCGCTACGGCTTTCATGGGCTCTCGTACGAGTACATCGCCTCCATCCTGCCGCGGGAGGCGCCGGAGATCGCGTCCGGACGGGTGATCGTCGCGCACCTCGGCAGCGGCGCGAGCCTGTGCGCGCTGAAGAACCGGATGAGCGTGGACAGTACCCTCGGGCTGACCGCGCTCGACGGGTTGTGCATGGGCACGCGGCCCGGCGCGATCGATCCCGGCGTCGTCCTCTACTTGTTCCAGACGCTCGGACTCTCGGCCGCCGCGGTCGAAACGATGCTCTACAAGCAGTCCGGGCTGCTGGGAATCTCCGGCATCAGCAACGACATGCGCGATCTCCTCGGGCGCGACGAGCCGGCCGCGCGGCTCGCGGTCGACTACTTCGTCTATCGCGTCACGCGTGAAATCGGCGCGCTCACCGCGGTGCTGGGCGGCCTCGACGGAGTCGTCTTCACCGCCGGCATCGGCGAGAACTCGCCCGAGATCCGCCGCCGCGTCTGCGCCGCATCCGAGTGGATCGGCATCGAGCTGGACGCGGAGGCCAATAGCAAGGGAGAGGGGCGAATCTCGACGCGGCGCAGCCGCGTGTCGGCATGGGTCATTCCAACGAACGAAGAACTGATGATTGCCCGGCATACCGCCGCGGTGCTGGGCCTCGTGGCAGCCCGCGCATAGCGGGACTGCTCGCGAAGGAGTGTGGACATGGCAATGACCGCGACGGTCGGGAAGGCGGCAGACGGGGCCGTCTCCCCTTGGTACGGGTTCCGGGACGGGCTGTGGCGGAAGGACATCAACGTCCGTGATTTCATTCAGCAGAACTACGAGCCCTATGACGGCGACGAGCGCTTCCTGGCGCCCGCCACCACGCGGACCACGGAACTGTGGGAGACGCTCCGCGCGCTGTTCGTCGAGGAGCGCCGCAAGGGCGTGCTCGATGTATCGCAGATCCCCAGTTCCATCACCGCCCACGGGCCGGGCTACATCGACCGCGCGAAGGAGATCATCGTCGGCCTCCAGACCGACGCCCCGCTCAAGCGCGCGGTGATGCCCAACGGCGGGTTGCGGCTGGTGATCAACGCGCTCAAGGCGTACGGGTACGAGCCGGAGCCGCAGCTGGTCGAGACGTTCAGCAAGTACCGCAAGACCCACAACGAGGCGGTGTTCGACGCCTATACCGCCGAAGTGCGGCGCTGCCGCAGCTCGCACGTGCTCACCGGCCTGCCCGACGCCTACGGCCGCGGACGGATCATCGGCGACTATCGCCGCGTCCCGCTGTATGGCGTGAACCGCCTCATCCAACGCAAGGAGGAAGAGAAGCGCGCGCTCGATCCCGAGCCGTCCAGCGACGACATCATCCGCGATCGCGAAGAGCTCGCCGAGCAGATCCGGGCGCTGAAGGAACTGCTCCGGATGGCCGCCGCGTACGGCTTCGACATCTCCGGGCCGGCGCACAACGCGAAGGAAGCGGTGCAGTGGCTGTACTTTGCCTATCTCGCCGGCGTCAAGGAGCAGAACGGCGCGGCCATGTCGCTCGGCAGGACGTCGACGTTCCTCGACATCTATTTCGAACGCGACTTCGCGTCAGCGGTCCTCACCGAGTCGCAGGCGCAGGAAATCATCGACGACTTCGTCATCAAGCTGCGCATCATCCGCTTCCTGCGGACGCCTGAGTACGACGAGCTCTTCGCCGGCGATCCGACCTGGGTCACCGAATCGATCGCCGGCATGGGCGACGACGGCCGCTCGCTGGTGACCAAGACGAGCTTCCGCCTGCTGCAGACGCTGTACAACCTTGGACCGGCGCCGGAGCCGAACCTCACGATCTGGTACTCGCCGCGGCTGCCCGACGGCTTCCGGGGTTTCGCCGCGAAGGTGGCGATCGACACCAGCGCGCTGCAGTTCGAGAGCGACGAGATCATGCGCCGCGTCTGGGGCGACGATGGCGCCATCGCCTGCTGTGTGTCGCCGATGCTCCTGGGCAAGCAGATGCAGTTCTTCGGCGCCCGCGCCAACCTGGCCAAGTGCCTGCTTTACGCGATCAACGGCGGCCGCGACGAGATCAGCGGCGAACAGATTGGCCCGGCGGTGCCGCCGGTCGAAGGCGAGACGCTCGACTTCGACGACGTCACGGCGCGCCTCGAACGCATGATGGACTGGCTCGCCGGCGTCTACGTCAATGCGATGAACGTGATCCACTACATGCACGACAAATACGCCTACGAGCGGGTCGAAATGGCGCTGCACGATTACGCGCCGCTCAGGACGATGGCGTTCGGCATGGCCGGCATGTCGGTGGTCGCCGACAGCCTCTCGGCGATCAAGTTCGCAAAGGTGCGGGTGATCCGCGACGAGACCGGGCTGGTCACCGACTTCGCCACCGAGGGCGCGTTTCCGTTCTTCGGGAACAACGACAACCGCGTCGACCAGCTCGCCAGCTGGGTGGTCACCACCTTCATGCAGAAGCTGAGGAAGTACCCCACCTACCGCCATGCGATGCACACACAGTCGATCCTGACCATCACCTCGAACGTGGTCTACGGCAAGGCGACCGGCAATACGCCGGACGGACGCCGTCGCGGGGAGCCGTTCGCGCCCGGCGCCAACCCGATGCACGGCCGCGACAGCCACGGGATTCATGCCGCCGCCGCGTCGGTGGCGAAGATCCCCTACCGCGACGCCGCCGACGGCATCTCGCTGACCGCCAGCCTGGTGCCGTCCGCGCTGGGGCGCGCGGTCGACGATCGGCGCCGCAACCTGACGGCGATGCTCGACGCGTTCTTCAGCAGCACCGGCTACCACATGAACGTGAACGTGCTGAATCGCGACATGCTGCTCGACGCGATGGATCATCCAGAGAAGTACCCCAACTTGACGATCCGCGTCTCTGGCTACGCGGTGAATTTCGTGCGGCTGACACGCGACCAGCAGATGGACGTCGTGAAGCGCACGTTCCACGGGGGCGGCCGCCATCCGTAGCGAGGAGTTCGCGATGTCTGACACCCGCCTTCATATGCAGACGCCGCTCGTTGGGAAGAGTCCCTTCGATCTGCGCGTGAGCCTTGGCAAGGACGTCTCGGATTCCGACGTCCGTACCGCGCTGGCGACCGGCGACATGGGATTTCTGCACTCGTTCACGACCGGCGCCACCGTCGACGGGCCGGGCATCCGCGTCGTCGCCTGGACCACCGGGTGCATGTGGCGATGCCAGTACTGCCACAACCCGGACACGTGGAACATGAGCAACGGCATCCCGACGACGGTGGCCGCGGCGATGGCCGAGCTGCGCAAGTATCGCGGCGGCCTGAAGCTGATGTCGGGCGGCTTCACCCTCAGCGGCGGCGAGCCGTTGATGCAGCACCGCTTCGCGGCGAAGCTGTTCCGGGGCGCGAAGGCGATGGACGTGCACACCGCGCTCGATACGAACGGGTTCTACGGCGAGAAGCTCACCGACGCCGAGCTCGAGGACATCGACATCGTGCTGCTCGACATGAAGACGTGGGATCCGGTGCGGCACCGGCGGCTCACGGGCATGGACGTCGGCCCGACGCTCGCGTTCGCGCGGCGGCTCGCGGCGCGCAAGCGGCCGATCTGGCTTCGTTTCGTGCTCGTGCCGGGGCTGACCGACGACTTCGACGACGTGTCGAACATCGCGACGTTCGCGGCAAGCCTCGGCAACGTCGAGCGCGTGGACGTCCTGCCGTTTCACCAGATGGGCCGATACAAGTGGAAGGCGCTC
>Ga0310810_10008988_pt1 | contig 11545 bp, 12 predicted proteins | sample NCmetagenome_FD_207641 | JGI IMG/M metagenome (GOLD analysis project Ga0310810, IMG submission 207641) | Soil microbial communities from experimental microcosm in Duke University, North Carolina, United States - NC | ecosystem: Engineered > Artificial ecosystem > Soil microcosm > Unclassified ...
AATTGTATTCTTCGTTTCCTGTGAAAATGCTGGCCCCTATATATAGTGGTAGCCGGGTGCACGCACTCTATGCCTAAAAAATAGGCAATGAGGTATTGGCTTGCCGTCCGATAGCTCAAAAAAGAGTGAAACCGATCGTCGTGCACAGACTTATCCACAGAAGATGTGGACGCATTTTAATGTCCGCTGGTAGGACGGAGACGGACGCTTCTAGAAAAAGCACCAGAGTTATGCGCTGTCGCCGATGGCTGAGCAGAGACGCCTTTCCACCTTCGACACCTTCAGTGCCCTGACGATCGCGTCATGCAAGTGCTCGAGTGCGGCTTCTTTGGCAATCAGCTCACTCGCACCGGCTTTGATGACGGCCTCGCGGTTCTCGTTGCTGGCATTGACCGACAAGCCCACGACAATGGTGTCTGGAAACGCTTGTTTGATGCATGCCGTTGCCGTGATGCCGTCCATGACCGGCATATTGATATCCATCACGACGAGCTGCGGCCGTAAGGTCCTGACGGCTTCGATGGCTTGCCTTCCGTCGCCCACTTCGGCGACGACCTGGACATTCCCATAGCTTTCGAGGATGGTTCTCAGTCCTCGCCTGACCAGCGCATGGTCATCCACCAGAAGGACCTGAATCACATCGTGCATCGTCTGTTCGTCGGACTCCTTGCGTACCGGCATCTCACCTCCAGTCTTGTCGGCTCCATATCGCAGTCTGCGTCGCGAACGCACGATCATGCCCGTTGCGTCGTTCGAGCTCGCGAACACGTTGATGACGCTTGGCTCGAGCGTCTGTACGTCGGAATCAACGGTCGTTCGGATCTTCGACACACGCGCCTCGTCGTGAAAAGGGTCGAGTTGGATGTGCCACCCCGGTTCGCCTACTCAAGAGCGGTGCCAAAAGTTGCGCAACCAAAGTCGTTGTGAAACAAGGGACGTGCACCGAATTGCCATGAGGACCGTCGCGAAATGGGGCAATCTGGATTCAGCCATTGTGCATATAGCCACATGTCTACAATCTTAGACGGCCTTGTGCGTGGTAGGTCTCTGTAACTCGCAATGAGGAGTGAATGTGATCGCGATTGGGATCGCGTCGATGTGCGCCGCTTTCTCACTTGCTGCATTTTTGGTATCATGACAGTCTCGCGCGAGATGGTTACGATCGGATACTTCAGTTCTGCTTCCTCCCCGTCTTCTCAAACTCCTCGAACCGAGGCTGGAAAGCTTCGCATCCTTTTAACTGAACGCGCACATGTCTTTAACTGCACAGGTAGGCCAATCCGTGCAGGACTCGGCATACTAGGCTCGATGAGGGCAGGAAGCATTCTCGCGAGGACTTGAGGAACGTCCCGGAAACAAAGGAGGACCTCAGATTCTATGAGCCAACGACAGCATACCGTCATCGTCAGTGCGGTACGGACGCCGATGGGCGGCTTCAACGGCGTCTTCAGCGCGGTGCCCGCCACGAAATTGGGAAGCATCGCGATTGCCGACGCGTTGAAACGCGCGCATTTGCGGCCGGACGAAGTGGACGCCGTGTACATGGGCTGCGTGCTTAGCGCCGGTCTGGGTCAGGCGCCTGCCAGACAAGCGTCGATCGGAGCCGGCATACCCCATTCGGTCGGTGCAACGACCGTCAACAAGGTCTGCGGGTCCAGCCTCAAAACCGTCATCATGGCCTGTCAGGCCATCGCTCTCGACGAGGCCAAAATCGTTGTGGCGGGCGGAATGGAAAACATGAGCTGTGCGCCGTACTTGTTGGAGAAGGCGAGACAGGGCTACCGGCTGGGACACGCGCAGTTGGTGGATAGCGTCATCAAGGATGGCCTGTGGGACGTGTATAACAATTTCCACATGGGCGACGGCGGAGAACTGTGCGCAGCCAAGTACCGGCTGACGCGGCACGAAGTCGATACCTTCGCGTTGGAAAGCTACCGCCGCGCCCAACAGGCGGTGGCGACCGGCGTGTTCAAGCGGGAAATCGTCCCGGTCGACGTGCCGCAGCGAAAAGGCCCCCCGCAGAGTGTGGCGGATGATGAAGAACCGAATCGCGTGGATCTGAAAAAGATGCGCGACCTCAAGCCCGCGTTCAAGGCCAACGGTCTCCTGACCGTGGGCAATTCTCCTTCCTGTAACGACGGTGCGGCGGCGTTGGTGCTCATGGCCGAAGCCGAAGCCGCCCGACTCGGACTCGCTCCCATGGCGCGTGTCGTCGGCTACGCCGGAGCGGCCGTCGCTCCGGAATGGTTTACGATGGCGCCGGTCGACGCGATCAGGCTCGTGCTCAAGAAAACGGGCCTCTCCATCGGCGACATCGATCTGTTTGAAATCAACGAAGCGTTCTCCGCCGTCTCGATCGCCATCAACCGGGAATTAGGACTCGACGCCAAGAAAGTGAACGTCAACGGCGGAGCGGTCGCGCTTGGCCATCCGATCGGCGCCACCGGCGCACGGATCTTGACGACGCTCCTCCATGCGCTTCAAGCGAACGGCGCAAAACGAGGGCTGGCGACGCTCTGTATCGGCGGCGGTGAAGCCCTCGCAATCGTGGTGGAACGGCTGTCGTGACAAACGACCGCCGGTCCCCATTGAAGTGGAATTGCCATTCAGACGCGGGAGCGCCGGCCGGCGCTCCCGCAATGTGCAGGTGATCTAGCTGCGCTCCCGAAGCCAATCGGCGATCGTCGGCGGCAGATCGCGCTGAACCTTCCCGCTCACGTACATTCCGATATGTCCGACGGGGAACGACCGCACCGTATAATCGTTCGTTCCCACGTAGCGTCGGAGCGCCATTGATGAGGCCGGGGGGACCAAATGATCTTCCTCGGCATAGATGTTCAAGACCGGCATGTTGACCTTCCGCAGGTCGATGACCCGCCCCCCGATCTTGACCTCTCCCTTGATGAATTTATTGCCCTGATAAAAGTCTTTGATGAACTGCCGGTAGGCTTCCCCGACTTGGTCAGGGCTGTCGAAGATCCACTTTTCCATGCGCAGAAAATTCAGCAGCTTTTCTTCATCATCCACCACGTCGATCAGTTCGAGGTATTTGCGGATCCCCAACTGAAACGGCTTCAGCATCAGAAATCCGAAGTTCATGTATTCCCCCGGGATGTTGCCAAAGGCATCGACCATCCGATCCACGTCGAGATTAGGCTGCGCGAGCGTGCATCCGGCCCACACGTTCAGCATGCCTTCTCGAACGTGGAAATCCACGGGCGTGACCATCGTGATCAGATTTTTGATCTTTTTCGGATTGAGGGAGGCGTAGCTGAGGCTGAACGTACCGCCCTGGCAAATCCCGAGAAGATTGATGGGCTCACCGCCGTACCGTTGGCGCACCGCTTCAACACAGCTCTCCAGATAGCCGTTGATATAGTCGTCCAGCGTCAGCCACCGATCGGCTCGCGATGGGTATCCCCAGTCAATGAGGTACACGTCCATGCCCAGCTTCAAGAGATTTCGAACCAGTGATCTGTTTTCCTGCAAATCCACCATATACGGGCGGTTGATCAAGGCATAGGCGATGAGAATGGGAATATGCGATGGCCTCTCCGCCAGTGGCAAATACCGGTAGAGCACCACATTGTCCTCGCGGGAAATCTCCTCCTTGGGCGTGAACCCGACTTCAAAGTCCTCATCGCGGATCCGCGCCAGGGAGTCGATGCCCTTCAACACTCTCCGGTTGAACTCGACGAGCTGCTTCGTGAATTCTTCCGGCTGCATCTGTGTAAGAAACGGCGTCATCATGTTTCATCCTCCACGCCAGACGACTTTGCCTCCACGTCATGCGACCTTCGACTGAATCTGCCGAAACGCTGACTTCAATTCCTTGACCTCCTTGCGTAATTCATAGATCCGGCGATACGCCTCATCGAGCTCGCTGCGGGAAGGGACATGACTGATCTTTAAAAATGCTTCGACGATGTCCCGTTCGTGAATACGATACGTCATCGCCGTATTCATGAGGTGACCTTGCATCCGGATATACTCGTCGGATCGAAAGACCGCAAGAAAGTTTTCATCGACGACGTCGAGCCACAGAAACAGCAACTGGCGGACATCTTGGACGGGTTTCCCGGCTTCAACGAGGGAGGCCATTCTGCCAATGAACCGTTCAAACGATCGGCACCAGGTCTCAGACATCACCACTTGGTACTCAAAACTGGCCCGGCGGAAATCCAGCCATGAATCGAACCCCTTGAGCAGCTGCTCATTGAGCTCTCGAGTGTGCCCAAGGCTCGGACTTTCCATCAGACGACCGAACGTCCGTTCGTAGGCATCCCAGTACAGATTGGTCAGCTTGATCAAGGCCGAGCCATCTCCCGTCGCGGCCTGACCGAAGTGCCACGAGGCGCGCCGCCATGACTCTGTCCACGGCTGGCTCAGTTTCTGCCACTCTTCCAGATAGAGCCGCCACAATTCAGCCATGTCGCCCGCCGTCCTCGCCATGCCGTCCGGCGACAGGAGGAGTTGTTCGCGAAGTTTGGTGGAATAATTCGCGAACATGGTTTGCCAATCCTCCCCGGACTCGACCTTAGGCGTCATCGCTTTCCAGGCGCTGAGGGACAGTTCCAAAAACCGCATCGCGGTGTCCTGCGCGACGTGGAGCCGTTGCGCGACATCTTTCACCACCTGCTCGGACTCCGCCGTCCAATCCTGGAGGCCTTTCGACGTGAGTTCCCTCCACTGATCCATTCCAAAGCACAATGGCATCATCGGACTGGGGACGGTGCGAAACAGCGCACACCAACTCTCCCATATCTTGGTCTGGCTCTCCGTGAAGGCGTTTGTCACTGCTTCGGCCTGATCGTTCCAGAACATAGCTATGTGTTCTCCTTCACACTAGGCTCGCTTCACACTACGCTTGCTTGGCCTGCTCTCGTGATTGTTTACCGGCTTGCGTCGCCGTCCAGGCACGGCCCCACTCCGCTTGCACGTTGAGCAAGTTCTTGAGGTTTTCCTCCCACAGGTGCAAAAACTTGTCGGAGCCCTTCTCCGCACTCCCGCCCAACGCGTTGGGATCGAGCTTCTTCACCATTTCCAACCATGCGGTCCAGAGGTGCACCTGTGTCTCCGCCCATCGCATCATCATGTCGTGCCCTTGCCGTGCGAATTCTTGGAATTCTCTCGGTGTCCCTTTCACGTTGCTGAAACTTTCGGCCCAGAGCTTGCTCCATTCCATTTGGAGATGAAGGCTCTTCTTGACCGATTCTTCCCAGGCCTCGGCGGTTCGCTTCCATGAGTCCGTCACCTGCATCTTGCCAAATGGCTGCGTGCCAAAGGACTGCGTGGTCTTAATCCACTCGTCCCACATGGTCCTCTGTGCGTCTGTCCAGGCCTTAAAGATCTCTTCGGCTTGTTTCATCCATTCCATATGGTTACCTCATCCTCTCCGGTGGTTGTTGTCCGCGAAGTCCGTCCACATGCGCATCCACTCGTTCTGCGCTTTGCCGGTCGTGTGAATGGCTCGCTGCCACAGATGTATGGCTGTCTCCCATGTGTTGACGATCTCTGGTCCTTCCGTATTGGCTCCTCGCAGTTGCCGAATTGTCTGTTCGGCCTCTTCAAGCTTCGCCCTCAGCGCTTCGTTTCTCTCCAGGGCTTCGACATACAGCGCGCGCGGAACGACGCCGGTCAGATTCGACCAGTCTTCGACCCAGGCCCGAACGGCATCTGGGCGCGGGACTTCGGCTCTGGGACGAACAGACTCCATCCATCTGTTCAGCACAAGGTTCCACGGGGCGGCGAGATGGCGATAGGGGCGGAGCCAAAACAGCCACGCTTCTATGTAGACAGAATCTTGCATCGGTCATCCCCAGCACCGCTTCACATGTACAATCCGCCGTTTACAGCCAGAACCTGGCCGGTGATATACGAGGAATGCTCATCGGCTAAAAAGAGGACTGCACGAGCAATTTCCTGCGGCTCGGCCATGCGCCCGACCGGGATACTGTCCACGATTTTGTCCAGCACGTCTTTGGGCATCTGGCGGGTCATGGCGGTTCTCACAAAGCCAGGAGCCACCGCGTTGACCGTGATTCCCTTTTTTGCCGTTTCCAGCGCTAACGACTTGCTGAATCCGATCATGGCCGCCTTCGCGGCCGCATAATTCGTCTGGCCGAAATTTCCTTTCTGACCGACGACCGAGCTGATGCTGATGATCCTTCCATACCCTCGCTCCAGCATTTGGCCAATGACCGCCTTTGAGCAATTGAAGACGGACGAGAGGTCCACCGCAATCACCTTGTCCCATTGGTCGGGACTCATATTCTTGAGCGTCCTGTCGACCGTGATCCCGGCATTGTTGACGAGGATGTCGACGCGGCCGTAATCCTTCGACACCCTTTCGACGAGCTGCGTGGTGTCGTCGAACTTGGAGACATCGGCCTTGTACAGGCTGCCCCGATAGCCCCTGCCGGTAAAATCTTTCAGAAAATTGTTGGCGACGTCGTCGGGTTCGACAAGATAATTCAAGCCGACGGTGGCTCCTTCTTCAGCCAACCGAAGAGCAATTGCCTGCCCGATACCGCCCACCGCACCCGTTACGAGAGCCACTCGGTCTTCTAAGGTAGAATGTCCCATCCCTTCACGCGATGCCTTTCTGTGGCGGAGAACGATTGTCCTACTCAACCGAACCGCTTAGTCCAACAATTCGACGGCAACAGCGACCGACTCTCCTCCGCCTATGCATGGACTCGCAATGCCGAGTTTTCCACCTGTCCGCTTTAACGCGTACAGGAGGGTGGTAAGTATCCGTGCCCCGCTGCTGCCAATAGGGTGACCGAGCGCGACGGAACCGCCATGGATATTGATCCGTTCGGGATCCAATCCGAGTTCCCTGATCGCTGCCATCGCCACGACGGAAAACGCCTCGTTGATCTCGTAGAGATCGATCTTGCGGGCTTCGAGTTTCAGCTTGCACAGCAATGCTGAAATGGCTTGAATGGGTGCGATCGTGAACCATTCCGGCGCCAAAGCTTTTTGGGTATATCCGACAATCCTCGCGAGCGGCTTCACCCCCAAGGAGTGAGCGCGCTCTTCGGAGAGCACCACCATGGCCGCCGCTCCGTCGTTCATGCCCGACGCATTGCCGGCGGTAATGGTGCCATCCTTCTGAAATGCCGGTGGAAGCCGGCGCAACTTCGCTTCATTGAAGCGGGTGAGCCGCTCGTCATCGCGAAAGTGTACGGGATTGGGTTGTCCTGGTATCTCGACCTCCGCGATCTCATCGCGAAACCAACCCTCCTCTTGCGCCTTCCTCGCTCGGGTATAACTTTGCACGGCGAAGTCATCCTGCTGTTCGCGGGAGAAGTGGTACTTGGAGGCGCACAGCTCCCCGCATGCGCCCATCGAGAGATTCTGTTGAACATCCCAGAGTCCATCCTTGATCATACTGTCGACGAGTTCCGCGTGGCCGACTTGATAGCCAGTCCTGGCTTTCTCCAGGAGATAGGGTGCCTGGCTCATGTTTTCCATTCCTCCGGCCACGACCACCTCCGCATCACCGGCCTGAATGGCTTGACACGCCATCATGACCGCTTTGAGGCCAGAGCCGCATACCTTGTTGATCGTGGTCGCGTTGACGACATCAGGCAGCCCCGCTCCGCGCACGGCTTGGCGCGCAGGAGCCTGCCCGAGTCCTGCCGACAGCACATTTCCCATGATGACTTCGTCCACCACCTCGGGTTCGACGTGGGCACGACGTATCGCCTCGCGAATGACGTGGCTTCCAAGACTCGTCGTGCCGACGCTGCTCAACGTCCCGTTCAAATTGCCGATCGGAGTCCTCACTGCCCCTGCAATCACCATCTGCCTCATAGCTAAAGCCTCTTGCGCCCGGTGCCGGCAATACGCCGGACTCCCAGCTGTTAAATGTTGTCAGATACCTAAAGTAATGCGAGATATTTCCGTGATAAACCGAGCAGGCAACAGTCAACGTCTTGTAACGAAATCGCCTGTTACCGGTGGGCCTGCGGGACAGGTCCTCTGAGAGCTTACGCGCATCTCCCGATGCTTGAGAGTTAAGTGGGGATAAGGGTATCCAGTACTTTCTTGTTGATCTCAAACGCATACTTCCTGGCCGGGCCAGCGACGGCCGTCTCATAGTATTCAAAGGAGGTCTCACAGGCGCTCTTCAACAATGGTTCGGCAAAGCCCTGCGACGTCTCAAGAATTTGCCTCGTCATGGTAAAAAACGGTGCCGCAGTGGTCTGCCCCGGTATGTGGTCCGAGGGCTTCCCGAGCCAGCTCTTATACATGGCGAGCCATAGTTGATACGCAGACAAGCCCTGTCTGACTGCGTGTTTCATCAATTGTTCGTTCTGCTCTTGGAATTGCAAGGAGGTCTCCAGTCCCTTGAGATACCCCTCCTTCCACATTTTGGCCATGCCCATCATCTCGAAGTGATTCGTTCTTGTCTCAGTGGCCATCAGCGATCTCCTCTCTGGTTCATCGCCTGATTGCTCAAGCGGCTTCTGTACGCTCTGTGGGGCTGCATCATTCATAGCTGGAGGCTGTTCTTGCTCAACCGATCCAATGCTTTTTCCGTGCTTGGCCTTCTTTGTTCGTATGGTGACTTTTTTCTCCGTCAAAAGCCGTATCCTCCCGAGAAAAACGAGACCAAGGAGCGAGACCAAGGAGATTGATCGGAAGCTGAATCTATATCGGCGTTTCCATGAAATACAATTCTGCTCTTCTCTTAAGAGTGACTATCGTAGGGAAATGCTGGCTGATGTCGCTGCAAGCACAGAGTGACCTTACGTCTCCATCATCTCAAGTCGTGCGTCGAACTCGTGGCCGCAGGCCGTGCAGCGAATACAATCGGAGTCCACGCCAAATCCGTCGTCTCGGATCCCCATCCCTCCGCAGTCAGAACAGCGCGCGAGGTGCAGCCGCTGATCGTCCACCGTTTCATAGCAAGACCCGCGAAGGCAGTAGATCAAATTGCCATCGAGCATCCAGGGCCTCCCTTGGTCATCGACGACGGGAAGCACCAGATAGTGACGCTTGACGTACTCATCAGTCTCGGTTCGGCTCGTGAATCCGTCTCTGATGAGCTTTCCAGTCGCTGCTTCATACAAAGCATGATTCTTGACGATTGCCTTCGTCGGTCCCATACCCCCCTCCCCTCGCAGGTTTCTGCTCAGTCAATAGCGTTGTTGGCGGTAGCGTTGTTTGCCGTGGTCGTTGCTTTTAGAGGTGATTGCTTCGAAGATCTGTGGAGCATGCTGCTCGGGAAAAGTGGGAGTATGGAGAACCACGGTAAGAAAGACAATTCTGTTCTTCGCCTAAGAGTGACTATCGAAGGAAAAGTTGGCGCTCTCTCTTGGGATCATCCGAGTGTTTCATGCGGGAGGAACATGCATCAATGCTATGAGGACAGTGCGTGCGAACGAAATCGGATCTGGATCCGTACATGAGAGGAGAACCAATGCGCTACGTGTGGGTAACGTTCGACCGAGTTCGTTGTTCGCTATTCGTGTTCTTCACGTTGTGTACCGCCGTATTTCGCATCGACGTTTTTGCAGCCGATGCCTTGCCCCCTCAACATGCCGACCTTGCTGAGACCTCAGTCTCAGGCGTTTCATCCGGCGGATACATGGCGGTGCAATTTCATGTGGCCTATTCGGGGCTGGTCAGCGGTGCCGGGGTCATCGCGGGTGGACCCTATGACTGCGCCGGCGGCAGTATCTGGACGGCGACACATAACTGCATGCACCCCGATCCCTCCAACCCGCTTCCGGAAGTCGCCTACCTCGTCGCTCGGACCGATGGACTTGCTGCCTCCGGCGAGATTGATCACCCTTCCCACCTGGCTCGTGCGAAGGTCTGGCTGTTTTCCGGCACCCGGGACACAGTGATTGCCCAACCCGTCATGAATACCCTCGCCAACTATTACGAGCACTACGTCGCGCAGGACAACATCTTGTACAAACATGATCTCGGCGCGGGGCATGGGATGATCGTCGATGACAGGTCAGCGGAGGCCTGCTCTTCCAACGCTGATCCGTATATCAACGACTGTTCGTACGATGCTGCCGGACAGCTCCTCAAACAGATCTACGGTCATCTCCACCCGCCGTCAGCTGAGCTGAGCGGCACGTTCATCGAATATGATCAACGGGAGTTTTTCAACGGAGATGCGTATTCCCACAGCATGCGTGACTCAGGATTCGTCTATGTGCCCCAAGCGTGTCGTTCGAATCGATGCCGCGTGCATGTCGCGTTCCATGGCTGTCTGCAAAACTACGACACGGTCGGTGATCAGTATTACAAGAAGGCGGGCTATAATCGATGGGCGGACAGCAACAACATCATCGTCCTGTACCCGCAAACGATCGCCCGCTATGGATGGAACTGGAAGAGGTTGTGGACGATCTCCTATGTCTGGAATCCCAACGGGTGCTGGGACTGGTGGGGCTATGATGGCCCGGATTATTTCAAGAAACGCGGTGCCCAGATGAGCGCCGTCAAGAAAATGCTGGAACGATTAGCGTTGCCGAGGGGGTGACCCGCTAACCGGCACGACGCGCGCTTTTCCCGTTTGCGGATCGCCTCGGGGAGGTTAAGGGACGGAAGGCGGAGGCATTCCTTCCCGCTTCTGCTCTTCCTTTTCCAGCCGCTCGAACGCCCGATCCGCATTCTTGCGGACAAAATCCCGCATCTGACTGTTCAGTTCGGTTGACTGCATGAGCATGTCTTTTACGTCATCAAGCTCCATCTTGACGACAACGTAATAGATCCCCTTTTTTTCGTCCTTATACCGATCGACAGGCCGAACGCCGTTGAGCGTCGCCGCGGCGAAGGTCTTTGTGGCCACTTCAACGTGTTGCTCTTCAGCCGTCTTCGCGAAATTCCCTGCCGCTGTCGAGGCCGCATAATCCCGCATCAAATACGCCGTGTACGTCGAGAGAATCTTGACCATCTGCGCACGCGCCCGGTTTTCGGCCGCATCCCAGGCGAGAGGTTCATTGCGGATCCCCATCACTTCGCCCATGCTGTAGAAGGCTTTTTTCTCTTCGGGCTTGTAGCTCCCCGTCTTCACCCACTTGGGCTGGCTCTCGCAGGCCACCAGGCCGACCAGCGCAAAGACGCCGGCCAAGACAGCGACACGCTGCACCGACGCCGTATTCGTCCTAATCATGTGGGCCTCCAAAGAAACATTTTCGCTTTGCAGGTGGTGCCAATCGCTTGCTTGCGCGCACCGGGGTCCCCCACAGCGGACGGGGTGCTATTTCTTCTCGGGCGCAACCGGTTGAGGCGGTGCCTGCTCAGCGGCCGGCATCGGTTCATTTTGGGGCTCATGCTCTTCGCCTAGGAAGCGCACGGCTTCCTCTCCTCTCAAATGCGCCGGGCGAATGATGTAAGTCCCATACATGCTTCTCGTCCACACGGCCTTGGCCGTACGATCATCGAGTCCCGAAAACAGATAGCCTAACGCCCCAACCACCGCGCCACCGGCCGCAAAGGCCCCTTTTGCAATGATATAGGGTACGGTGAGGGCCCACGCCGCCACCGTGATCCCTCTCTCGTCGGATCCGCC
>Ga0310810_10008989_pt1 | contig 11545 bp, 7 predicted proteins | sample NCmetagenome_FD_207641 | JGI IMG/M metagenome (GOLD analysis project Ga0310810, IMG submission 207641) | Soil microbial communities from experimental microcosm in Duke University, North Carolina, United States - NC | ecosystem: Engineered > Artificial ecosystem > Soil microcosm > Unclassified ...
AGTGCCCACCGCCACTACCAGAAACAATCCTGATCCACTCCAGCGGGATGCAATGTTCATCTGCTGGATGGAACGCCGGTCATCCGCCTTGATCGACTGCCGGTAGATGGCAAAGATCCAGATGGACCACAGGATGAAATACCCGTAGGTCCTGGCGATGAAGAAGTTGTTGACCAGAAAACCGGATTTGGCGCGAAGCCCTTCGGTGGCCTGGGCGACCACGGGGTTTGTCCAGGGATAAATGTGATTCAGGCCAAACACGAGCGGTACGAAGAGCAGTGCTCCCGCTGGCAGCGTGATCATGAGATTCTCCATGATGCGGCGCATGGTCACGCTCCACGCCGACCCGCTCAGAAACTGCACCATCACGAAAAAGAACGCCGCCAGACCCATTGCGCAGACGTAAGTGAATGCGACCAAGTAAGACCGGAAGAACCGGTCCGGATCCTGAATGTAGCCGGCAACGCACGCCACTACGGAGATCAGGGCGGCCAGAATCAGGGCATTGCGGCCGGTCGACCAACGAGCCGATTCCAGTTGGTAGTGACCGGCGTGCGCGCCGTGGTTGGTTGCGGAGTGGTTCATGGCTGTCCCTTATATACGACGCTGGATTGCAGCTCTGGAGGCACATCCTTCATGGTTCCGTGGGCGGCACGCTGCAGCACCCGCACGTAAGCGATGATGGCCCAGCGATCTTCCGGACGATTCTGATAGCCGTAGGGCGGCATGGTGCGCCGGCCGTAGGTGATCACGTTGAAAATATCGCCATCGGCCATTTCGACGATGCGATCCTCCATCAAATTTTGCGGCTGCCAGGCCGGCCAACGCTTGGGGACCATGCCCTTCCCCAGACCGGTTTCGTCGTGACAGGGCGAGCAGTACGTGTTGAAGCGCCAATGGCCTTCCGTCAGCACGGCATCGGTGATCTGCACCGGGTTCTTGCCGACATACAACTTGCCGTCCATGCCCGTGTTGAACGGGTTGTCCTCGAGCATGTGTCCGCGCGCGACGACGCCTTCCGGCGGGCGGCGGCTCTCACGCTGATCGGAAAACAGATCCGTCGAGCGCTGCGGCTTGAATTTCTTCTGCATCCTCATATCCGGCCAGACCTGCAAGGGCGGATCGCGCTGGATGCTGGAACAGCCGGCGAGCGCCAGGCCAACAACACCGACCAAGAACGGGCGGGCGTTCATCCTTCTACCACCTCCACGTCATTGGCGCCTACGCTGCGCATATCCTGCGCGGTTTTCTGCGCGTCAAATTTTGGATCGTCCGCTTCGACAACCAGCAGGAACCGATCATCGGAGCCGCGATGGAAATTGCGGTAGTTCATTGAGGGATGGTAAAGACGAGGCAACCCGCTCAAACCCCAGGTGCAGAGGAACGTCGTAATCGCGGAGAACAGAACCGCCAACTCGAAGGTCGGTGGAATCGAGTAGGTGAAGTCGAACAGCGGCTTGCCTCCGATAATCAGCGGATAGTCGATGGCTCCGACGTAGTAGATCAGGACCTGTGCGGTCGTAATGCCGGCGAGGGCGCCGCAAATCACGATCCACCCGATTTTCGAATAAGGAACACCGATGGCTTCATCGATTCCATGGACCGGAAAGGGTGTCATGGCATCGATTTTGGTGTAGCCCATTTCGCGAATCCGGCGCCCGGCCTCAACCAGGTCTTCGGGTTCTGCGAACTCGCCCATGACGGCGTATACTTTGTCGTCGCCGATGCCCAGCTTGTCTTTGATCTGAGCGATAAGAACGGAGGGATCAGAAGTCTGGCTCATCTGTGTGAAGGACTCCCTTCTACCTGTCCGGCAAATGAATGTTTCTCGTGGGATGCCACGCCCTTCACTTCCGACATCGCGATCATCGGCAGGAAGCGCGCGAACAGCAGGAACAGCGTCAGGAACAAACCGATGGTGCCGATGAAGGTGCAGATGTCCACCCAGGTGGGGCTGTAGTAGCCCCACGAGCTCGGCAGGAAGTCGCGCGTCAGGCTGGTGGCGATAATCACGAAGCGCTCGAACCACATGCCGATGTTGGTGGTGATGCTGATGATGAACATCACCCACAGGTTGGTTCGCATCTTCTTAAACCAGTACAGCTGCGGGATGAAGACGTTGCAGGTGTACATCGACCAGGCCGCCCACCAGTACGGTCCAAACGCGCGATTCAGGAACGTGAAGCGCTCGTAGATATCTCCGCTGTACCAGGCGATGAAGAACTCGGTGCAGTAGGCATAGCCAACTACCGAACCGGTCACCAGGATGATCTTGTTCATATTATCCAGGTGTTTGATGGTGATCAGATTCTGCAGATTGAGCGTCCAGCGCGCGATCAGCAGCAGGGTCATTACGCAGGCGAATCCCGAAAAGATCGCGCCCGCGACGAAATAGGGGGGGAAAATCGTCGTGTGCCAGCCCGGGATCACCGACGTCGCAAAGTCGAAACTGACGACGGAGTGTACCGAGAGCACTAGCGGCGTCGAGATTCCCGCCAGGATCAGGTAAGCCTGCTCATAATGACGCCAGTGCCGGGCGGATCCACGCCAGCCTAGACTCAGAATCCCAAAGACCACCTGACGAATCTTGCTGGTGGCGCGATCGCGCAGCGTGGCCAGATCCGGAACCAGACCGGTAAACCAGAACAGCAGCGACACGGTGAAGTACGTCGTGACCGCGAAAACGTCCCAGATCAGCGGGCTGCGGAAATTCTGCCAAATGTTCAGATCCGTGTTGGGGATCGGGAACAGCCAGTAAAACGCGCGCCATGGACGGCCGGTATGGAACAGCGGGAAGATACCCGCGCACATCACCGCGAATAGCGTCATCGCTTCAGCCGAACGGTTGATGGAGGTTCTCCACTTTTGCCGGAACAGGAACAAAATAGCGGAGATCAAGGTACCGGCGTGGCCAATACCGATCCAGAACACGAAGTTGGTGATATCCCACGCCCAACCGATAGGCCGGTTGTTGCCCCACACGCCGATTCCAGTGGCCACCAGATACGTGAGCATCGCGCCCAATAGCAGCACGATCGAGCCGGTGAAGGTCAGCGTGATCCAGTATTTGAGCGGGGTCTCCCAGACCTTCGCTTCGATGACAGAACTGACCTGGTCGGTAAGATCGTGCAGGTCTCTAGAGCCCTGTACTAGCGGCGGGCTGACCTCTATCAACTGCGGATCTTGAACAACAGCGCTCATGCAAGTGTCTCCGCCATACGCAACGTTCTCATGATGCTAAACGTCTTCATGAAGCTTCTAGCTCCGGATTGGGATTACGCAACCGGCCTAGATAAGTCGTGCGCGGCCTTACATCCAGCTCCGCCAGCATCGCGTAATTGCGCTCCTGTTTCTTCAGTTGGGCGACCTTACTTCTCGGATCATTAATGTTGCCGAAGGCGATGGCGTCCGCCGGGCAAGTCTGCTGGCAAGCCGTTACTACGCCTTCGCCCGTGAACTCCCGCCGGTTGTCGGTCTTGGTGGCGATGCGCGCTTCCTGAATCCGCTGCACGCAGTAGGTGCATTTTTCCATGATTCCGCGCATACGGACGGTGACGTCCGGGTTGTACACCATCGACATCAGCTCAGGCTCGATGCGGCGTCGCTCCAGGAAATTCTTGTGCCAATCGAGGAAGTTGAAGTGCCGGACCTTGAACGGACAGTTGTTGGCGCAGTACCGCGTGCCGACGCAGCGGTTGTAGGCCATGTCGTTCAAACCTTCGGGACTGTGCGTGGTGGCTTGCACCGGACAAACGTTTTCGCAGGGCGCGTTCTCGCACTGCATGCAGGGGATGGGCTGCTCCACCGCACGCGGATCGTCCACGGACCCGACATAGTAGCGGTCCATGCGGAGCCAGTGCATTTCGCGGCCGCGGAGCACCTGATCCTTGCCGACCGAGGGAACATTATTCTCGGCCTGACAAGCCACGACGCAGGCATTGCAGCCAGTGCAGGCCCCCAGATCGATGGCCATGCCCCACTGGAGTCCTTCCCACTTGAGCTGCGGATAAACGGAGTCGAGTTCGGGAACTTCGCTCATCTCCTCGATCGCTTTGGAATTCTTCTTGTATTCCTCGATGGTCGTTTCACGGACCAGAGGGCGATAACGCGGCTTGATGCTCGCGACCAACTGCGGCTCTTCCATCGAGCCGTGCTCCTGAGTGTTCGCCAGGATCGCCTTATCGCCCGTGGCGGCGATGGCGAAGCCCTGGCTGAACCAAAAGTTGTCGGACGTCCGGATGAGCCCCGCGTTGTAGCCGACGTTGGCGCCCACGGTACCGGCGCGAGGACGGCCATAGCCCAGCGCGATCGTGACCGCGTTATCGGCATGACCCGGCTGGACCATAACCGCGGCTTCGAGCTTCAGATTGCCGCGCGTAAGGGCGACCATATCGCCGTCTTTCCAACCCTTTTCACGGCCCATGGCGGGACTGATCAACGCGACGTTGGTCCACACCAGCTTGGTGATCGGATCGGGAGCTTCCTGCATCCACGCGTTATTGGCGAATCGTCCGTCCCAAGTCGTGGCGCTGGGTACGAATCCAACTTCTATGCCGTTCGCAACAACTGCGGGGCTCGGGTGTAGCCGCTTGCCATCGACAGTCGGTTTGATTTCGGCTGCCTTGGTACCGGCGAGCACGCCGTCGTTCAGAGCTTTTTTCCAGGCGTTGTCGCGGCTGACATTGTCTTTGGATGTTGCCGGCCACTGCGAGGCCCAGTAATTCTTGACCAGGTCGTAGCCTTTTCGATCCTTCGAATCGAGCAGCACCGCCATTACTTCAATGGCGCTCTTGCCTCCAAAAATCGGCTCGATCATGGGCTGCTGAATCGCCACGACACCGTCTATCGATCGAGCATCGCCCCAGGTTTCGAGATAATGCGCTTCGGGCAAATGCCATTTCGCGGCGGCCGCAGTTTCGTCGTCGTAAGCGCCCAAGTGAATCGAGTTTGCGACCTTGGCCAGAGCCGCCCCGAATTGCAGATCGGCGGGCGCCGTGTACGCAGGGTTGCCGCCCAAGATGATAAGCGTGGCGACCTGTCCGCCGGTCATTTCACCGGTGAGCGTCTTGATCGCATCGACGCCTGAGTCGACTCGGTCGGTTGTAGAGGCTTTGGTGTAAGTGACAGTCCCCGCGCCCAGCGTCTGATTGATTTGATGAGCCAGCGCATGAACGATCGCGGGCTGGCGCGGTCCGGCCACTACCAGGGCTTCCTTGCCGGCGGCCTTCAGGTCTTTTGCGAGAGCCGCGATAAATTTCGTCCGTTTGTCGCCACCGGCGGGCGGCGCGCTGAGCGCAGCAGCCAGGTCAACGGCGAACTTCTGCACGTCCCCGCCTTGCATCCGCAAACGATGCTCGGCATTCGCCCCGGTCAATGAGAACTGGCTCTCGACCACATATAGACGACTGATCTTTTCAAGATCCGCCTCAGAATCGACGTGCCGGTTTTTCGAAAACAGCTTGGTCGCGAGCGGCGTGGGATAGTCCGTACCCAGGAAATCGTAATCCAGGGAAAGAATGACTTTGGCTTTGTCGAATTGAGGATGAACGTCGACCGCTTGCCCGAAAGCCAGCACCGCCCCGTTCCGCTCATTCTCCCGGGAAAGAGACTCGTACTCCACCCACTTGGCCTTGGGCCATTTCTTCAACGCGTCCGCGCGCAGGCTTTCGAGTGTCGGCGAAACCACCGTCCCGCTCAAAAACCGCAATCCCGAGCCATCGCCCAGCGACAATCCCTTGACGGCGGCTTCGAATTTCTCCCAACTCGATTCTTTACCACCGTCCAAAACCGTCTTCGACCGGTCAGGATCGTAAACTCCCAGCAAGCTAGCCTGGGCCAGCGCCGTGGCGGCGCCCATACTTGCCGGATGATCAGGATTCCCTTCGATCTTGCTGGGACGTCCTTCGTTCGTCTGCACGATCACGCCGGAAGCGTGATCGCCCAGCGAGAACACGCTGGTGTAGTTGTAGGGAGCGCCAGGGATGTAATCGTAACGCCCGCGGGCCTGCGGCGCGAGGCGAACTTCCGGACGGCTGCATGCTGCCAAACCCGCTAATCCGAACGACGCCGCCATGATCTTGAGCATCGAGCGTCGCGAATTGCCATCCAGCACAACCGAAGCGTCTTCTGGAAACTCGCGCTGCACCCATTGGCGGAACTCGGGCGTATCGGCAAGTTGATCCAGACTGCGCCAGTATTCAGGGCCGGTGACGGGCTGCTGCGTGGGGTTCTGCGTCTTGATCTGAACTAAACTCATCGATGACACCCCGAACAATTTGTAGGCGGATGCAAATGCTTCTGCGCGATAATCTCGTTCCCAATTTCGCGGGGATCGCGATCGGGCACCCAGTCGAGCTGCGTGACCAGTTCCGCCGGACGCACATTCGGCGCAGGATCGCGGTGGCAGGCCAGGCACATCGCCATGTTCAGCGGCTTCTCCTGACGCACTTCCACCAGCTGGTCGATCCGGCCGTGGCAACTGACGCAGCTCACACCGGCCGTAATATGGGCGCGGTGGTTAAAATAGACGTAGTCGGGCATTACGTGGATTTTTTTCCAGGGAATGGGCTCGCCGGTCTCATAGGATTGCCGGACCAGTTCCAGGCGAGGACTCTTATCCTTGACCTTCTGGTGGCAGCCCATGCAGATTTCCGTTCCCGGAATGGCGGCGTAAGCTCCCCGGTAGGCGGTGTAATGGCAATAGAAACAGTTCATTCCCAGTTGCCCGGCATGCAGTTTGTGGCTGTAGGGAACAGGCTGCTCCGGCTGGTAGCCGGTATCGATCACCGTCGGGTAGCTGTAATAGGTGTAAGCTCCGATAGTGGCCACCGCGCCGAGACCGATCACGGCGCCGAGCACTTTTAGGATGATGTCAGACGCCTTTGGAAAAATAGCAGCCATCTTCTGTAATGGTCCTCAACCCGCCCGGACGGACGCAGCGCGGTTCCTTGTACTTCCCCAACTTTGCTTGAATGTGGGCTTCTATAGTTTCTACCACGACCGGAGAGCTTCTGCAAGCGGAGCAAATATTCTTGTCTAATAGGAATACTTACAGTCTAGCAAGAACTTTCGGCGACCTCAAGGTGCGCCCGAAATTGATGGTTCTGCACAACCTTTTCTTCCTGGTTCTGACCTTCGCCGCCTATTTTTCACTCATTCCACTGTTTGAAAAACAAGTGTCCGACGCCGACGCGATTTCGCGGGCCAAAATCGCGTTGTTCGTGGTTCTCGGGAGTATCTATATCGCCGCCGTGGTGCTGCTAGAAGCGGTCATCATGCCGCTGTACGTCTACCGCCCTTTGCAGCGTATGCTCGAAGCTGACACCGCGACGCGCGCCGGCGATCGCAAGAGCGAGCTGATCCCGCCCAGCGAAATCCTGGGTGACGAGATCGGGCAGATTATGCAATCGCGCAACGACACTGTGGCCGAACTGCGACGCCAGGAAGACGAATTGGCCGCCGCGTTGCGCCGCCTGGAGGAACAAGATCGCCTGGTCAGCCTGGGCCTGCTTTCTGCTAGCGTCGCCCATGAGCTCAATACACCGCTCGCCGTTCTGCACGGATCCATCGAAAAGCTCATCGAGACGACTACGGATCCTCCCACCCTTGACCGGCTCGCGCGCATGCAGCGGGTGACGCAGCGCCTGCGCACCATCAGCGAGAGTCTGGTGGATTTCGCGAAAGTCCGCCAGCAGCATACCGAGCCGGTGGCGGCCCGCGGCTTGATCGACGACGCCTGGGCGCTGGTAGCGATTGATCCGAGGACATCCGGTCTCACCTTCACCAACCTGGTGGACCCGGAGGAGCGCGTAGTCGGGAATCCGGATCGCTTAGTACAGGTGTTTGTGAACGTGTTGCGCAACGCCGTGAATGCTGTCGAGAGTCCGGGCGGCCGCGTGGACGTCCGATCGCGAAGGGCTGATCGCGCCGGGGAGCCGGGAGTCGCGGTCGCGGTGGAAGACAATGGCCCGGGCATTCCTCCCGACGTGCTGCCGGATATTTTCGATGCATTTGTCACGACGCGGTTGGATGCGCGCGGGACGGGGCTCGGGCTGACGGTGGCGGAAGGCATCGTCACGCAGCACGGCGGCACGATCACGGCTGCGAATCGACGGGAAGGTGGCGCATGCCTGGAAGTGTGGCTGCCAGCGCCACGCAGTTAGTTTAAAGGGCCTCGTGGACTATAAGCCGGTTTCTGTACCCGCGGCTTACGCCACGGGCGGCAACCATTCCTCTGGGCCGCAGATTACTCCGCAGCTCTAGCGACCTACCCGGAAGTCGTAACGGAGCGAGCCGCTCCTCCTCCCCTATTTGGTCTTGCTCCACATGGGGTTTGCCCTGCCGGCGCGCGTTACCGCGGCCGCGGTGCGCTCTTACCGCACCTTTTCACCCTTACCCGCGAGTTACCCCACGGGCGGTACATTTTCTGTGGCACTTTCCGTGAAGCCCGCTTTGAGCGAACCCCCCCGGCCGTTAGCCGGCATGCTGCTCTTTGGAGACCGGACTTTCCTCCCCCGCCCATCGTGAAGATGAACCGGAGCGGTCACCCGTCCGCGAGGCCCACTTCATTATCGAACTGCTCCGAGCCAACAGCAACTATAAGAAACATCTACCCCCTCTGGCTGATCATATTGTCAGCGAAGTTTGTCTCTCAGGCCACCGCGGCCTGAAACGTGCAGGGCAGGATTACGCTATTAATATCTGTAGCTTAGAGGGAGGCTCAGTACATATGGTACGGAGATACGTCGGCTTGTTCACTATTGGTGTGTTCGTTGGAACTGGACTTTGGGCCCAAGGGCTCGATACCCAGGCCAGCAAGGATGACTGGGAAGAGATCAATTTCGATTTCAACTCCTCGGTCCTGGTGGACGGCTTTCCCAGCCTGCTCCGGCTGTCGGAACTACTACAGGCCAACGGCGGCTACAAGGTCCGCGTGGAGGGCCACACCGACGGCATCGGCTCGGACAGTTTCAACCAGAAGCTGGGCCTCGCGCGAGCCAACACGGTACGCGATTTCCTGGTGAAGTACGGCGCCCGTACGAACCAGATTGAGACCATCTCACGCGGCAAAGCTGCGCCCAAGGTTCCCAACCCGAACCCGGTCTACAGCCCTACTGACGTCGCCCGTTTCATGAACCGGCGCGTGGTGCTCACGGTCATTGATGACCAGGGCCGCACGGTCGGCGCCGGCGGCGCGGGCGATGCCATTCGCGCCATCACCAACACCGCTCCCCCCGCGGCCGGAGTAGCCGATTGCTGCAGCGAGGTCTTGAAACGTCTCGACAAGCTGGATGACATCGCCAAGATGCTCAAGGATCTGGCGGATCAGAACGCCGCTCTGCGTAAAGAGGTCGACGGGCTGCGCGACAACCAAAGGGCCCTGGAGGCGCGCATGAACCAGCCCGCTCCCCAGGCTCCCAAGCCGCCCAGCGCGGACGAAGTGGCCACGGAAGTCACCCGGCGGCTCGACGCCGAGAAGACTCCGAAATTCCAGGTGCTGGGAGCCAATGTCGGCGCCGACAGCAACGGGAACGTCACCTTCACCGGCAAAGGCCGGTTCTTCGACACGCTGGGAACGCGCTTCGGATTCCAGGCTCAAAGCGAGTACTTCTACGCGCACGGCCAGCGTGAAGGGCAGGCCGACATCGGCCTGGTCGATCGTCTGGGAAAGCGTGTCCAAGCCGGATTGTTCGCCAGCTTCAAGCACGTGACGCTGGCCGGCAATCAGAACGGCGGCACACTGGGACAAGGCGCGCTGGCAGTGGACTACATTTTCTCGCGCGGCCGCGTCGGCATATTCGGAACCAAGGGGTTCCTGGATAACGCGCTGATCAATCGCGCTAACGGCGTCGATCCCAACGGCGTGCTGCAGCGCAACGTGATCCTGGAAAATTACCTCAAGGTTGTCGATCAGGCGGGCGTCAGCGCCACCGTCGGCCTATGGGGCAAGAATTACGTGGAAGGCAACGCGGGATACCTCAAGAGCGTGGCGTACGGAGACCGCTTCGGCGGCACCGTTCGTGTCATCTTCCCGTTGAACGACAAGATCGCGTTCACCGCCGAGGGCGGCGTCAATGAGACCATGCTCTCCCGCGGCAACGATGGCCGCGCGGTGTTCGGCGTCCAGTTCGGCAACATGATCCGGCCCAAGGAGTATCTGGCGGCCGAGCACGCCCTTCCCATGGAAGTGCCGCGTGTGCGTTATGAAGTTGTTACCAGGCGTCTCCGCATCGGCAACGATCCGCCGGTGGCCGACGCCGGTCCCGACCTGAGTAACGTTCCAGCGGGAACCGTGCAGCTGGATGGATCGGCGTCTTATGATCCGGATAGCGATCCGATCACCTTCCAGTGGACCCAGGAGGCCGGCACGCAGGTGACTTTGGCGGATTCGACCACCAAGCGGCCCAGCTTTACGGCCTTGGCCGGACAGAACTACAGCTTCCGCCTGGTGGTCAAGGATGACCACGGCGGACAGGGGCAAGCCCGCGTGCGAATCTCCACGCGCTCGGCGGAACGCGCGCAGATTTTATTCTTCACCGCGGATCCGAAGCAGACCATCTCCGGACAGCCGGTGACGCTTTCCTGGAAAACGCAGAATGCCGACACGGTAAATATCTCGGGCATTGGAAATGTCCCGGTGAACGGTACGCTCTCCGTCTCGCCCTCCCAGACGACCACCTACACGCTGACGGCGCGGAACAACGTGAACGAGGAAACCTTGACGGCGACGGTTCAGGTGCTCAACCTGCCGACCCTACCGGCGCTGTTCGGGTGCACCGCGACGCCCGCGAATATCACGGCCGGCCAGTCGTCGACACTAGCCTGGAGCAGTATCAATGCCGAGAGCGTCAGCATCGCGCCGGGCATCGGACCGGTGGACAAATCCGGCACACGTACGGTCACGCCGGCACAGACCACTACCTACATCGTGACGGCGGCCGGCACTGTCAATGGCTTAAACGTGCTCACCACCTGCAACATCACCGTCACGGTGGGCACGGCTCTCCCGGTGATCGCGAGCTTCACCGCGACGCCGGCCTCGATCAACGCCGGGCAGAGTTCCACCTTGCAGTGGAGCGTGACGAACGCGGACACGGTGAGCATCAGCTCGCTCGGAACAGTCACGGCCAGCGGATCGCGCAGTGTTACGCCGGCGGCGACCACCATCTACACCCTGACGGCGACTAACAAATCGGGCAGTGCAACCCGCACCGCCACCGTGACGGTTACGGGCAGCGGCGGTCCGACCATCGTATTCCCGTCGGACATCATATACACAACCGTCCGGGACGTGAAGCTTGACGCGTCGGGGTCTTTCAGCCCGGCGGGCAACAATCCGCTGAGCTTCTACTGGACGGTGCGGGGGACAGATCGCGCGGTGATCTCTCAGCCGACCTCTGCGACTCCCAACGTCTACCTCCGGCTGGCCGCGGGGAACTACATCTTCGATGTGACCGCGACCGACAGCAAGGGTAACTCGACAACCAAGACGCTGACGGTGCGGCTGATCGCGCCGTAGCTAGGTGGTGGGGCGGGCTTTCAGACT
>Ga0310810_10008990_pt1 | contig 11545 bp, 10 predicted proteins | sample NCmetagenome_FD_207641 | JGI IMG/M metagenome (GOLD analysis project Ga0310810, IMG submission 207641) | Soil microbial communities from experimental microcosm in Duke University, North Carolina, United States - NC | ecosystem: Engineered > Artificial ecosystem > Soil microcosm > Unclassified ...
GCAGCCGATGACACGGAAGGAAGGGGACGCGGCGGCTCGCTACAGCGAAGGACTCCTTCCGCTGGGTTATGAGCCGGAACGGTTAACGACGCCGGTCTTCAATTACTCGTACGCGCGCAGCCGGGAAGCGCTGGATCGGCTGTATCGCAACGGGCCCTTGCATGAATGCCACGGCATCAAGATGCAGTATGCGAATCCGGCGACGGGCGGATATCCGATGCCGACCATCGGCGCGTTCCTGCAACTGCTGCCGGCCGGATTCCGGGGCGCGGCGTATCGCTCGACCGATGCCGCGGTGTATTGCGTGGCCGAGGGCGCGGGGCGCAGCAAGATCGGAGACACGGAACTCGACTGGGTCAAGAACGATGTGTTCGTGGTCCCGTCGTGGTGTCCGGTGTCGCACGAAACGCAGCGCGAGGCCGTGCTGTTCAGTTTTTCGGATCGTCCGGTGCAGAAGGCGCTGGGGTTGTGGCGGGAAGAGGCTGCGTGCAGGTAGAATGTGGGCGGGTATGAAGAGGCTTATGAACAAACTGGCTCTGTTGGCAGTGGTGGTGGTGGGAGCGGCGGCGCCGGCGCTCGCGCACCACTCGGTAGCCGCGGAATTCGACGCATCCAAGCCGGTCAAAGTGTCGGGCAAGGTCACCAAGGTCGAATGGATGAACCCCCACGGCTGGGTGTACGTGGACGTCAAGAACGACAAGGGCGAAATCGAGAAGTGGCAATTCGAGTTCGGCGCGCCGAATGAACTGGTTCGCCGGGGCTGGAAGCGGACGGACCTGAAGGAAGGCGTCGATATCACCATTCAGGGCCTGATGGCCAAGAAGGGTAACTTCACCGGCAACGTGCGCTCCATCACCTTGCCGGACGGCAAGCAGATTTTCAGCGGAACCGCGCCGGGAGCGGCTGACGGGAACTAATTCCCTGAAAGTTAACGTCACAAGCGTTATCGACGAGAGCCGCATCAGCGGTTTTCAATTCACCGTTTACATTCTGTGCGCGGCTTGCCTGATCCTGGACGGATTCGACGCGCAGGCGATTTCCTACGTAGGCTCGGCTATCAGCCAGGAGCTGCACATCTCGCGGCCCGCGCTGGGCGTGGTCTTCAGCGCGCTGCCCCTGGGCGTGCTGATCGGATCGCTGCTGAGCGGCATGCTGGCGGACCGGATCGGCCGGCGTCCGGTGCTGATCGGGTCGACCATCTTCTTCGCGATCCTGACGCTGCTTACGGCGCGCGCAACCTCCGTCGAGGAGCTGCGCATTTTACGGGTGATCAGCGGCGTGGGCATTGGATCGATCATGCCGAACGCGATGGCGCTGGTGGGCGAATACAGTCCCAAGAGAAGCCGCGTGACCATCATGATGATCGTCTCGAACGGATTCACAGCGGGAGCGGCCATCGCCGGACTAGTGGCCGCCTGGATGCTGCCGCGATTCGGGTGGCGCTCGGTGTTTTACACCGGCGGCGTGATGCCCTTGATTCTGGCTGTGGCCATGCTGGCGCTGCTTCCCGAATCCATGCAGTTTCTGGCTTTGCGCGGCAGGCGGCTGGGGAGACTGGGCGAGTGGCTCCGCAGGATCGACCCGTCGCTTCCGGTGAGTGAGGCGACGGAATACATGGTGCCGGAGGAAAAGAAGATCGGATTCCCGATTTTTCAACTGTTCCACGAAGGCCGGGCTTGGGGCACGATCCTGCTATGGATCGTCAACTTCATGAACCTGCTGAACCTTTATACCTTGCAGAACTGGGTTCCAACGTGGGCGACCGACGCCGGCTTGAAGGGATCCACGCCGCAACTGCTGGGTTCCATGGTGCAGATCGGGGGAGCGGCAGGCGCGTTCGGGCTGGGCTGGTTCGTGCACAAGTTCGGCTTCGTGCGGGTGCTGGCTACCTGCTCGATCCTGGCGTGCGTGAACATCGCGGCTATCGGGCAGCCGGGCATCGCGCTGGCATTGCTGTTTACGGTAGTGTGCGTCGCCGGGATCTGTGTCGTCGGCGGGCAGGCCGCGATCAACTCGTTATCCGCGACGTACTATCCTACGGACCTCCGCTCGACCGGGATCGGCGCGGGTCTGGGAGTCGGACGGGTGGGCGCGATCGTCGGTCCGACGCTGGCGGGCGTGGCGCTGGGACGGGGCTGGTCGGGGCAGGAACTGTTCCTGGCGGCGGCGGTTCCGCCGGTGATCGCAGCCGCGGCGTTGATTGCGTGGCCCCGCATGACGAAGACGAGCGCGAAACTCTCAGAGGCTGAAGCCCCGGTTGCGGGCTGAAGCCCGCTCCGCCTCCTTTCCCATTGACATAGCCTAGCTACTTAGGTATAGATAGTTAGGTATGGCTCGCAAGAACGACATCCTGCAAGGGACTCTGGCGTTATTGGTCCTAAGAACACTGGCTGCCAGAGGGAAGATGCACGGGTATGCGATCACGACCCATATCCAGCAAGTCTCCGCGGACCTGTTGCGCGTGGAAGAGGGTTCGCTCTATCCGGCACTCCACCGCATGGAGCAGGACGGCTGGGTGCGGGCGGAATGGGGTGTATCGGAAAAGAACCGCGAAGCGAGGTTTTACTCACTCACGGCGAAGGGCCGGAAGCAGCTGGCTCAGGAGCAGGAGACCTGGGCGCGGCTGACCGAGGGAGTCGAGCGCGTGATGCGCTATGTGTAACCAAAAGAACTTGGCCTGGTAATCCCAATATGGCGTGGTATTCCCGCATATGGAACGTGGTCCGGGGCGAGCGGGTTCACCGCGACATCGATCGCGAATTGAGGTTTCACGTAAGAGAGCGCACCGACGAGTTTCGGGCCGCGGGCATGAGCGCAGAGGAAGCCGGCCGCCAAGCGCGGATTCAGTTGGGAAACCCGGTGGTGCAGATGGAAAGGACTCGTGATATGGATGTGGCCGCTTGGCTCGACGCGACTTTTCGGAACGTGCGTCTGGCGCTGCGGTCGCTGGCCAAGACGCCGGGGTTCACGGCGACCGTGGTGCTGACCCTGGCGTTGGGCATCGGCGCGAACAGCGCGGTTTTCTCGGCGATCGACGCGGTGCTGCTGCGGCCGCTGCCATTTCCGGACTCCGATCAGCTGATGCTCCTGGAGCAAAAGCGTCCCAAGGTTTCGCAGACGTTTGTCGCGCCCGTCCGGCTGATGGACTGGGGCCGGCTGAATTCGACTTTCCAGGGGATCAGCGGTTACTACACCGAGGACGCATCGGAGATTTCAGGCGAGCTTCCAGAGAAGGTGAAGAGGGCTTTCGTGGCTCCGCGTTTCCTCGAGGTCCTGGGTGTTCCGCCCGCCCTGGGGCGCGGATTTCGGCCAGAGGAGGAACATTTTGGCGGGTCCAATGCCGTTCTCATCAGCGATCGGTTTTGGCGGAGGCGGTTTCAGGCCGACCCCGGAGTGCTCGAAAAGAGACTGCGGTTCGGTCCAGGTTCTTTCGCGATTACGGGCGTGATGCCGGCATCCTTCCGCTTTCCGGACCGGGACGTGGATCTGTGGTTCACCAGTCCAATGGACGGACCGTTCGGACAGGCCCGGCAACTCACATGGTTCAACGTAATCGGGCGTCTGAAGCCGGGCGCAACGCTAGCGCAGGCCCGCGAGAACATGTCAGCGGTGCAGACGGATCTGGGCAGGCAGTTCCCACAAACGGATGCCGAGCTGACCGTCGACATCCAGCCGCTGAAAGAGGTTACGGTGGGCGGAGTCCGCGAGTCTCTATGGGTCGTGTTCGGGTCGGTTTCCCTGCTTCTTTTGATCGCCTGCACGAACATCGCAGCGCTGCTGCTGGCCCGCGCCACGCAACGGCAGCAGGAGATCTCGGTGCGCTATTCGCTGGGGGCATCGAGAGCGTCGGTGGTGGCGCAACTGCTCACGGAGACGTTTGTCCTGGCCTTGAGCGGAGCGGTTCTGGGGTTACTCGTGGCGGCGGGAACGTCGGGCGTATTTCGAACGCTCGCCAAGAGCCTGCCGCGACTGGAAGAAATTGGACTCGACTGGAGAATTGTTCTGTACACGCTGGTTTCGGCCATCGCGGTGACGTTGTGGTGCGGATTAATTCCCTCGATTCAGGCCACGCGCCGGAGTTTGACCAGCTCGCTGGCTCACGGTGGACGAGCTCTGGTTTCGTCGCGGAATCCACTCCAATGGCTGCTGGTCGGGGTGCAGGTGGCGCTCGCGGTGACGCTGCTGAGCGGCGCGGGATTGCTGCTCCGCAGCTTTCGGGAATTAGGCCGAGTCTCGCCGGGATTCGAGCCAAGCCACGTATTGACGCTTCATATCAGCACGAATTGGGCGGAAGCTGGACCTGAGATGCGGCCGCGGAGGGACAGGATTATCGAGGCTCTCAGCGCCGTGCCGGGTGTGGAATCCGCGGCAACGTCGATGGCGCCGCCGGGTGTGCCGTTCGGATTCCAGGCGGAACTCAAAGTAGCGGAAGGAAGAGCCGAGACCGATCCCAAGATTCTGACCGACAGCCGCTTTGTCACCAGCGGCTACTTCGCGACGATGCAGATCCCCTTGCTCACAGGGGAGCCGTGCCGCGATGCTGGTCCACCTCAAGTGTTAGTGAACCGCAGTTTCGCGAATACTTATTTCCCCGGAGCGGAGGCAGTCGGGCGTCACCTGGTGCCGCCGTTTCCGGCAGCACGGCCCGCGGAAATCCGCGGGATTGTGGGCGATGCTCGAGAGCAGGGCCTGAACAAAACCCCCGCTCCAATGGTGTATTTTTGCGGCGCCGATGCCCAGCCGGGCACGTTTTTCCTGATCCGGACGCAGGGCGATCCGGCGGCGATGACGGAAACCGTACGGCGCAAGATTCGCGAAATCGAACCATCCCGCGCGGTGTTCGATATTATGCCGTTAGAAGAACACTTGAGTGACGCGTTCGCAGAGAACCGCATGCGGACGGTTCTGCTGTCGTTCTTCGCGATCACGGCGGTATCGCTCGCGTGCGTAGGTCTCTACGGCACTCTGAGCTATCTGGTGAACGTGCGCCGGCGCGAGGTCGGGCTACGCCTGGCTTTAGGCGCTCTGCGTGGGCAGATCGTGAGACAGTTCCTGAGTCAGGGACTCGCCGTTGCGATGCTGGCCGCGCTCGCGGGCCTGGGGCTCTCTTTGGTCTTTACCCGGCTCCTGGCGGGAATGCTCTACGGCGTATCTCCGACGGACCCTCTCACGTTAACCGCGGTGATCCTGCTGACCTTGGCGGTCGCCACGGTGGCTTCACTCATCCCGGCGATCCGGGCCGCACTGGTGGAACCCATGCAGGTTTTGCGCGACGAGTAGCTACTTCTCCGGCGCGGCCTTTTGCTTGTCGATCTCGGAAGAGATCAGGCCTTCCTTGACTTCCTTGTTGTTTTCGGTGCAGACGTACTCCATGATTTCCTCCTTGGCCGGCATGAGCTTCCAGACACGGGTGTTTTTGAATGGCTTCGCGTAGGAAATGGGGTCGTCGACGATGATCTCGTAGGCCAGGGAATCGTAGTCGGGCCGGGAGAATCGCTCCACGAAATGCGCCTGGCTGCTGACGGGATGCCCGCGCGTATCGAGGATCATCATGGGCGAGGCGAAGAAGGGGCCGACTGTATCGATGACCAGCGTATCGCCGTCCCAGCGGCCAGTGGAGTGTCCGTACCAGGTGGTCTGGCGCGCGTCGTCACCTGGATGGGGCCGGCCGTCGAGATACACGACGTGGAACGCGAACATGGACTCGTGCAGGAATACGACCTGCGTGGGCGTGGCGACGATCTGAGTGGGAACGGGCGCGTTGCGTGAGCGCGTGTAGCCCATGGGATTGCAGTGCGCGGTGGCGTCGAAATCTTCGGGCTTGTACGTCTTGAACCACTCCGCGCCCCAGGCCGTCATCTGGATGGGTTCCGCAGGGCCCTGATAACTGCAGCCGCGCAACTGAGCTCCACAGCTATCGTTGCGGCTGGTCTGCGACATATCTATTACGAAGGGGTGATCCCACACGCCGCTCAGGTCGGGCTTGCCGTTAGCGAGCTTCGGTACCGGCGGCTTGGCCTTCGGTTGAGCAGATAACGGCAAGGCGAAGGAAATCGCGGCGAATATGATGAAGGGTTTCACCATTTCAAAATATCAGACCAGGGAAGTTAGCAGGCCGCGGTCGAACGGACGCAGCTCCTGAAGCGCGCCGGCTTTCACGATCACGGCCCACTCGGGATTCGCGATCAGGGCGCGGCCCACCGCGACCAGGTCGAACTCGCCGCGCTCCAGACGGTCGAGCAGATCATCGATGCCGGTGCAGGCCACGGGATCGGGCGAGCGGAACGAGCTCATCACGTCGGCGCCGAGGGTGATGGATCCGACGGTGATGGCGGGCTTTCCCGTGAGCTTCTTGGCCCATCCGGCGAGGTTGAGATCGCTGCCTTCGAATTCCGGTTCCCAGAAGCGGCGGCTCGAGCAATGCAGAACGTCCACGCCGGCGTCGACCAGCGGCCGCAGGAACTGTTGCAGCTCGCCGGGGGTGCGGGCCAGTTTCGCATCGTAGTCGCCGACTTTCCACTGCGAGATGCGCAGCGCCACAGGAAACTTCGGACTCACGCGCTGCCGGACTTCGCGGATCACCTCGGTGGCGAAGCGCGTGCGCGCTACCAGATCGCCGCCGTAGCCATCGGTGCGCTGGTTGGTCTTCTCCCAGAAGAACTGGTCGATCAGGTAGCCGTGCGCGCCGTGCAGCTCGACGCCGTCGAAGCCGACTTCCTGAGCGGATCGCGCGGCCTGCGCGTAAGCGTCGATGGCGGCGTCGATTTGGCTCTGGTCCATGGCGAACTCACCCGACGGCCCGACGGGATGTTCGCCCTCGCGGGGCGGAGGGCCGCTCGAAACCTGGAGCCCGACGTGCCAGATCTGCGAAAAAATATGTCCACCGGCGGCGTGAACTTGATCCACCACGCGCCGCCATCCGTTCAGTGCGGCTTCCCCATAGAGACGGGGCACCTTGGGATCGAACCCGGCGGCGGGATGCGGCGGATAAGTCCCCTCGGTGATGATCAGACCCACGCCGCCTTCGGCTCTACGGCGGTAATATGCCGCCACGTCCTCGCCGGGGACGCCGCCGGGCGATAAGGATCGCGTCATGGGCGCCATGACGATGCGGTTGGGGAGCGTGATTCCCTTGATCGAGAACGGCGTGAAGAGAGCTTGTGTGGAACGGCTCATGTGGGCATGGTCGCGCCGTCACCGATGACGGTCATCCACTTACGGACGCGCCAGTTGCTGACCAGACCGTTACGGACGTATGGATCGGCCGTGGCGAAGGATTCGGCAGACTGCGGTGTGGGGCCGCGAAACACCAGCACGGCTCCGTCGGGGGGATCGGCCAAGGCTCCGGCCATGACCAGTTCGCCGCGGTCGTGGGCTCTTTGAATCAGTGAGAGATGCTCGGACCGATAGGGGCCGCGGCGCTCGACGTAATCGTCCACGACGTCATAAAAAAGGAGAAAATGCATGGCCAATATACAAGGATATCGCCCGGGCGTACGATAATGGGAGCAGAAGCGAAGACGGTACTTCATGAAGGCAAAACTCCTGCTCCTCTGCGTGGTATTTGTCATGTCCCTGCCCGCGGTGGCGCAACGAGCCATGACCGCCGCCGAAGTGATCGCGTTCGTGGATTCCCAGATCAAGCTGAAGGGCGACGACCGGTCCACGGCCGACTTTCTGCGCGGCGTGAAGCTGACACAAAAACTGGACGCGGGCGCGGTGGAGGATCTGCAAGGCCGGGGCGCGGGTGTGAGGACGCTCCAGGCGCTCCGCAAGCTGAGCGAGGATTCCGCGGCGCTGCCGGCCGCTCCGCCTCCACCGGCTCCGCCTCCACTGAAGCCTCCGCCCAGTCCCAGCGAGCTGACGGCGATCCTGGCCGCCATGAAGGAATACGCGCTCAACTACACCAAGAACCTGCCGAATTATGTGTGCGTGCAAACCACGCGGCGGCGCATCGAGCCGACGGTGCGAGGTTACCTTCCCCAGGGAGACCAGGTGCAGGAAATGCTGACCTTCGTCGACGGCAAGGAAACCTATAAGGTCGAAGCGGTCAACGGCAAATCGGAGTCGAACCTGAAGCACGAGCAACTGGGCGGCGTGGTGACCTCGGGAGAGTTCGGCAGCATGCTGTTCAATATTTTCGATCCCGAATCGGGCGCCGAGTTCCACTGGGATCATTGGGCCACGCTGCGAGGAAAGCCGATGTACGTGTTCGCATACGCGGTGCCGCAAGCGAAGGGCTACAGCATGTATCATGGCGAATCAAAACGCGAGTACACATCCGCCTACAAGGGCTTGATCTATGCCGAGATCCAATCCAAGGCGGTGATGCGGATCACCATGGAAACCGCCGGAATTCCGGCTGACTTCCCCATCCACGAAGTGACCATTACGCTAGACTACAATCCGACCAAGATCGCCGAACAGGAATACGTCCTGCCGTATCACTTCGAGCTGAATTCCAAGGAGGTCAAAGCCGAAACGACCAACCGGGCCGACTACAGGATGTATCAGAAGTTCGGCGCGGAGGCGAGCATCACGTTCGGCGACATCGAGCCGATTCCCGAGGATCAGCTTAAGGAGCAACCCACGCCGGGTCCACAGAAGGCTCCGGCGGCGGGGAAGAAGAAGTAGAAACATTTTGGAAACAGGAGAATGCCACGTATGCATCGTCATAAAACTTTTTCTTGGGTATTTGCCACGGTCGTGAGTCTGGGCGCGCTGGCTGTGCTCGCCATCGCGCAAGGTCCCGCTCCGGCGCCGTTGATGGTCCACCAATTGAAGCCGAACGTCTACTGGGTAGAAGGCGGCGGCGGAGATAGCGGCGTCATCATCGGTGATAAAGGCGTGATTGTGGTGGATGCCAAAATCACATCGAAGCCGGTGACCACGGTGATCCTGACTCACAGCGACGGAGATCACGTGAACGGGCTGGCATCGTTCCCGGCGGGCATCACGATCATCGCCCACGAGAACAATAAGAAGGAGCAGGACGCGGCACTGGCAGCCGGCGGCCGGGGCGCGCCTCCCGCAGGTCATCTTCCGAACAAGACCATCTCGAAGAACAAAGAGGATCTCAAGATCGACGGCGTGAAGGTGGAAGTTCTCCACTGGGCGCCGGCGCATACCAGTGGCGATCTGGTGGTGTATCTGCCGTCCGAGAAGATCGTGTTTACGGGAGATATCATCACGACCCAACCCGATGCGCTGATCCATCTGGAGAAGAACGGTTCTTCGGAAGGCTGGGTGACGACCGCGAAGGGAATCGCCGCGCTGAATGCGGATCAGTTCGTTCCCGGTCACGGAGACGTGATGAACAAAGCCGCGGTTCAAAAGAAGGCGACCGATGTAGCCGCCAAGCGGGCGAAGATCAAGGACCTGGTGGCGCAAGGCAAGTCTCTGGCGGACATCAAAACAGCCGTTGGAGATCCCCCTCCGGCTCAGGGCAAGGGCGGCGGCCGCGGAGGTCCCGGATTCGCAAGCTTTACGGACGTCGTCTACCAGGAGCTGACGAAGAAGGGCGCTTGATCACCGCATCACGTGGTAGCGGGCGAGGGACTTGAACCCCCATGACCTTGCGGTCGGACGATTTTGAGCCGTCTGCGTCTGCCAGTTCCGCCAGCCCGCCACGTGGACCAATTTTAGCGCATGGTCCAGGTTCGGTGCGTTCACCCTGCGAGCGATTTCCAGTTCTTCACGAGATACTCGGCTGTGCGCCAGGCCAGCGCCTGCAGCGTGAGCGTGGGATTGCGGGCGCCGCTCGAGCCCATCACCGACGCTCCCAGCACGCCCAGGTTGGGCGCTTCGTGTGAGAATCCCCAGCGGTCGACGACATTGGTTTCGGGATTATCGCCCATGCGGGTGCCGCCGTAAGCGTGCGTGCTGATGCCGGGCCCATTGTTGGGAGGCTTGGTGACCTCAATAGCGCCGGCCGCGCGAAACCATTCCTCCATCTTGTTCTGCGCATGCTGGAGCGCGTGCTGTTCGTTCTGCCGCACGCCCCCGGCGGTGATGCGGCACACCGGATCGCCCATTGGATCGCGCACCTCGGGATCCAGATCGAGGAACGACGTCTCGTAGGGGAATGTGTTGGTTTGCAGATACGTCGACGCAACGCGCCCGGCATTCTCATGCACGAACTTCTTCCACGCCGATCCGAAGAGCGGCGCACGGCCGTAGGTGTTCATGGCCGCTGCGTCGATGGGGTGCCGCTCGGTGTAGACATGCAGGCTCGCGCCGCCGATGAAGCCGAGTCCGGAGTGATCAAAGGTATCGTCGGCCCACTCGTCGACGGTGGCTCCTTGGGCCGGCAGCCCGTACCAGACGTTGATGTCGTAGGGAAACAGCGCGCTGACATTGCTGGTCCAGTGTCCGAAATAGTGCCGCCCGACTTGGCGGTGATTATTGGAAAGACCGTTGGGATATGCCTTGGATTTCGAAAGCAGCAGCAGGCGCGAATTCTCGTACGTGTAGCCGGCTAACAGGACGATCTTGGCGGGCTGAAAGAACTCCTGGCGGTTGCGGATGTAGCTGACGCCGGTGACGCGGCCGTTGGAATCGCTCACGATCCGGGTGACATGGGCTTTGTCGAAGATGATCAGGTTCTTGGTGCGTACGGCGTCGGGGATGGTGGTGGTCGCCGTTGAATTCTTCGCGCCCACGTGACATCCGCCGGCGCTGCAGTAGCCGTGAAACACGCACGAGGCGCGGCCCCGATAGGGCTGCGAATTGATGGCCGCGGGCGGGCGGAACGGCTTCCATCCAAGCCGGCGGGCCGTGTCCATCATGCGATCGGTAAATCCCGCACCGCGCAGCGGAGGCATGGGATACTCGCGCTGCCGCGGACCCTCGAAGACGTTGCCGGCCGGATCGATGCGGCCCTGGAGATTGCCGGCCTTCCCGCTCACGCCCACTTCCTGCTCGATGATGTCGTAGTACGGTTCCAGATCGTCGTAAGTAAGCGGCCAATCTTCCAGCGTGGTTCCCGCGGGAATCGAACTGGGCCCATAGCGCGCGATGGACTCCGAGCGCGTCCGGAAATCCCAGGGCTTCAATCGCCAGCTCTGCGCCCAGTAGTGGATGGAAGTCCCGCCGATGGCGTTCATCATGGGATGAACTCCGGCGGATCGAGCCTGCTGGGAGGGTGTCGCGCGCACCGTAGGACATTCGCGCTGGGCTTTGGGGGAACTGCTTACCAGGCGGCGTACGTTGTTGTAGACCTCGTCGGCGTGGAAATCCCTGTGCGGATCCATCCACGTGCCGGCTTCGAGCCCGGCGATCTTAAGCCCTGCGCGAGCGAGCGGAAGCACCGCGACGCCGCCTGCCGCTCCCAGGCCGATGACCGCGACATCGACGGGTTTCAGGCTAGTGGCCATATTTTGTTCCGTACGCGGAAACGCGGTAAGGCTTGACGTCTACGTTCAACTTCTGATCTTCGGCCGCGACTGCCGGGCGCGGGCCGGGATAGCGGATCAGATCCCATCCGGCGAAATTCCTGTTGCCGCCGTAATAGGGATCGCTGAACATGCCTTCGAGAGTCAGGCGG